>Ga0075304_1000233_pt1 | contig 13560 bp, 14 predicted proteins | sample Joice_CattailNLA_FD_120067 | JGI IMG/M metagenome (GOLD analysis project Ga0075304, IMG submission 120067) | Natural and restored wetland microbial communities from the San Francisco Bay, California, USA, that impact long-term carbon... | ecosystem: Environmental > Terrestrial > Soil > Wetlands ... | reverse complement strand
TGGCGCTCACCGTCGTGGCCCCGAGCGCGTGCGCCGCCACCGCGACCGGCAGGTCGCGTCGCGCCACCTTGGTGGCCACCCCCGGCTCACAGAAGCGGGCGAGCTCGTCGATCCCGAGCCCGACGACCAGGCGCCCGTCGACGACCCCGATCCACGCCGGCACGCCTCCACCCGCACGGATCGCGGAGCTCATGCGCCGCACGCATTCCTCGTTGCGAGGCGCGGGCAGGCCCTGGCCGATCACGCTGGTCTCGAGGGCCACGACGCCGACGCTGGCGGCGAGCGCGTCGCGGACCTCGTCCGCAACCACGAGCGGGTCAGCCACGTGGAGCTCCCCGTTCGGGCCACGCCTGCTCGCTCTCCGCGACGAGAGCGCCGGCGTGGCAGGCGCGCGCGAGCGCGTCCTCGGGCGCGGCGCCACGCGCGAGTCTCGCGAGCAGCACCCCGTCGAACGCGTCGCCGGCCCCCGTCGGGTCGACCTCGTTGACCGTCTCGGCTGGAGCGGTGAGCACCCGTCCGTCCACGCAGAGGGCGGCCCCCCGACGATCCATCTTGACCGCCGCGACGCGATAGCGCTCACCGAGCGCCCCCGCGGCATCGGTGCCGGAGCGGCCCGTGAGCACCTCGACCTCGCGTTCGTTCCCGAGCACCACGGTGGCATCCGACGTCTCCTCGAAGAAGCGATCGGCACCGAACGCCTCGACGAGCGGCCAGGACGCCGTCTCGATCGCCACCAGGCCCGCGCGCGCCCGGGCGAGAGCCGCGGCGGCCGCCTCGTGCCCCGCGTCCTGTAGGAACAGGTAGCCGGAGACGAGCACGGCGCCTCCCTCGATCGTGGGGGGAAGATCGTCGGGTTCGAGCCGGGCGTTCGCTCCGCGATCGGCGACCATCGAACGTTCCCCCGGTTCGTGCACGACGAGCATCGTGCCGGTGGCCGTCTCGGCGTCGATCGTCAACGCCGCGTCGACCCCACGTTCGGCGAAGGCTCCCCGCACCGTCCTTCCCTGCAGGTCGGCGCCGACGCGGCCGAGCACCTGCGCCGTCGCGCCGGCCCACGCCCCCCACACCGCCGCGTTCGCCGAGGTGCCCCCCGGCTGCAGTAAGACGCGGCCGTGCACGTCGCCGCCGCGCTTCAACGCCTCGGCGTCGACCCTGATGTCGAGCATCACGTCCCCGACGCACACGAGGTCCACGGCGCCCACCCTACCGGGCGATGGTGCGAGGTCGGCCCTCAGCGGGGACGCGGCTCGACCGGTTCGGCGGGGAGGGCGGGGGGCACCTCCCTCGGGATCTGCGACCCGCCGGTGACCCGCGCCTCCTCGGCGGGGGGCGCCCCGGGTTCCAGCGCGGCTCGGCGCTGCCTCGCGATCGCCCTCTCCCGGCGGAACTTCTTCCAGTCGCTGGACTTCGTGCTGAGGCCGATGTCGGTCGCGATCTGCAGCACGCCGAGGCCGCCCAGCACCGCCGCCGCCCACCACGGCGCGCCCGAGGCCGGCCAGAACGCGAGGGCGATGAACGGGGCGAGCTTCGTGGCGATCGCGCCGGACGCATGCATCCAGGCACGGGAGTCCGGATCGGCTCGCAGGTAGGTGCCGTAGTCGGACTTCAGCCCCGGCCTGGGCGGCGGCGGTCCGCCGAGGAAGTAGTCGGTCCAGCGGATCCCCACGATGGTGCCGACCAACCAATGCGTGGGCGAGTGCACCGAGAGCGCCCAGATCGCCCCGGCCGCGATCAAGGCCAGTCCCTTGTACAGCGGGGTCTGCCAGACGAAGGCGGCCCCCACGGCGAGCGCGCCGGCGACCGTGCCGACGACGAGCAGGGCGTTCCCGAGCCAGACCGGCGTCCGCAGTCGCACCCCGGCCCGGAACGCGGCCGTGTCGATCCGGCCGATCTGATCGGCGTGCTCGTCGACCAGGAGACGGTCGAGCTTGACGCGCTTGACCACCGCCCAGAATCCGAGTTCCCTCAGATCGCCGTTCCCTGCCGCCACGGCGGCCTCGATGCGGTCGAGATCGGCGCCGATCTCGCCAGGACCCATCGGCGACGCAGTTGCCCGAACCTCCACGATCCGGCCCCTTTCCGGCTATACGATTCGCCCGGCGCTCCTGCGGAGAGCGCTTCCCCGACATATGCAGGAGGGCACCACGTCTAGGAGTATCGCGCAGCCGGCACCAGCGGGTGGACAGCAAGGCCATGCGCTCGTCACCCTCGACGGGCGCTACGCGATCGTGGAGCGCATCGCGTCGGGCGGCATGGGCGAGGTCTTCCGTGCCCGTGACACTGTGCTCGCCCGCGAGGTCGCGATCAAGGTGCTGCACCGATCCCTCGCCGGGGACCAGGCGTTCGTCGATCGGTTCCGGACCGAGGCACGCGCGGCCGCCGGGCTATCCCACTCCAACATCGTGGCCGTCTTCGACTGGGGCTCCGTCGACGGCATCTACTACATGGTCATGGAGTTCGTCCGCGGTCAGAGCCTGCGCGCGCTGTTGAACCGCGACGGACGCCTCGAGCCGGCCCAGACGGCAGAGGTCGTGCGACAGACGCTGCAGGCGCTCGATCACGCCCATCGCCAGGGCATCGTGCACCGTGACATCAAGCCCGAGAACATCCTGGTCACGACCGAGGGCGTCGTGAAGGTCGCGGACTTCGGCCTCGCTCGTGCCTACGCCGAGGGCCGGCAGACCCAGGCGGGCACGGTGACCGGCACGGTGCAGTACCTGGCGCCCGAGCAGATCCGCGGTGAACCGGCCGACCCTCGCAGCGACCTCTACTCGCTCGGCATCGTGAGCTACGAGCTGCTGACCGGGAAGCTCCCGTTCACCGGCGAGACCGCGATGTCGATCGCCTACAAGCACCTCTCGGGCCGGGTGCCGATGCCGAGCGCTGCCGTCCCCTCGCTCCCCGCCGAGCTCGACGGCTTCGTCGCGAGCGCCACCGACCGCGACCGCGAGATGCGTCCTGAGTCCGCACTCGCGATGCATCGCGACCTCGATGCGATCGCACCGTCGCTCCCAGCCGCCCGGGCGCTCACGTCGATCGTCGACGACGCGCCCCCGGCGATGCCGCTGCCGGCCGACGGCACGACGACCGACCTCGTCGTGCTCGGGGATGCGTCGGAGGCGAGCGATCTCGACACGACCACCGCCACGATCGCCCGGGTCGAGCGTGGCAGTCGCCGCCGTTGGCGCCGGCGTCTGGGCATCGTCACCCTCGTGGCGGCGCTCGCCGCGACGGCCTGGGGCGTGTGGACCTACCTGATCCCCCACCGCGCCGACGTTCCCGCGCTCGCCGGTGTTCCCGTCGACGTCGCCCGGGACCAGCTCTCCGATCTCGGCTTCGCCGTGACGATCGCCGACGGGCAGTACTCCGCGCGCGTCACGCAGGGCAGCGTGATCCGCGTGCAGCCCGAGCCGGGCACCTCGCTCGAGCAGGGTGAGACCGCCACGATCGTGCCCTCGCTCGGCCCGCCACCCGTGAAGGCTCCGAACGTCGAGGGCATGACCCTCGAACGGGCGACCACGCAGCTGGAGCGGGAGGGACTCGACGTCGCGGTCGCGAAACGCCGCTTCGACGACGAGGTCCCCGACGGCAGCGTGATCGGGCAGCGACAGACCGGCATGGTTCCTTCGGGGAGCACGGTCGAGCTGGTCGTGAGCAAGGGACATGCCCCCGTCGTGGTGCCGAAGGTCGCCGGTGTGAGCGAGTCCGAAGCCTCCGACACCCTCCAGGGACTCGGCTTCTCGGTCACGACCGAGGATGCCTTCTCCAACACCGTCGATCGTGGGTTCGTGATCGGCGTGAGCCCGAAGGCGAACTCGGAGGCCCCGTATGCCTCCACGGTCACGCTGAAGGTCTCGCTCGGACCCGAGCGGTTCCAGTCCCCTAGCTTCATCGGACTGACCCGCGGGGCCGCCGAGGACCGGGCCGCGGAGTACGGCCTGCAGGTGTCGTTCACCGACCTCCCCGGCGGCACCGGCGTCGTCATCACCCAGAGCCCCGCGCCCGGGGTCATGGTCAGCTACGGCGACACGATCCAGCTCTTCCTGCTGTGAGGTTCGGCGCCCACGTGCGCCGCGGGTCGCACGCCACCACCGGCGTGGTCGAGGAGTGTCGCCGACGCGGAGCCGACTGCGCCCAGGTCTTCGTCTCGAATCCGCGCGCCTGGGCGCCCCCTTCGTTCTCCGACGAGACCGCCGCCAGGTTCCACCAGGCATGGGCGGCGGGGGGCCTCGGACCGCTGGCGGCCCACGCCCCGTACGTCGTGAACATCGCGTCGCCGAACCGTGGCTTCCTCGCACGTTCCCGGACGCTCGCGCGGCGGACGGCTCAGAGCTGCGACCGACTCGGCGTCGACCTGCTCGTCGTGCACGCGGGCGCCGGTGGCAGCGGTGAGTCCGCCGGCGCACGTCGGCGAGCGGCCCGCACCCTTCGCGAGACGGTCGCGGCGGCGGACCGTGTGCGGGTGCTCGTGGAGCTGATGGCCGGGACCCGAGGTGCCGTCGCCTCCACGATCGCCGAGGCCGCGGCCCTGCTCGAGGAGGCAGACGACGACCGGCTGGGCATCTGCCTCGATACGTGCCACCTCTTCGCGACCGGCTACGGGCTCGACACGACCGACGGAGTCGCGACGCTCTTCGAGGAGTTGAGGGCGCACGGGCTCATCGAGCGGGTCGACCTCGTGCACGCGAACGACTCCGCCTTCCCACGTGGGGAGCGCCGCGACCGTCACGCACCGATCGGTGAGGGAGCGATCGGCCCAGAGGGGTGGCGTGCGTTGCTGGCGCGCCCAGAGGCGGCCGGGTGGGCGTTCGTGCTCGAGACACCCGACGATGTCGCGTCGCACGCGGCGCAGATCGCGCTCCTGCGCAGCCTGGCCCCGGCCTGACGCCGGCCGGGGCGCGGTCCCGTCAGGGCTCGAGCTCGGCCCTCGGGCCCTCCTGGTAGCTGTATCGCTCCTCCGCGAACGGCTCGGCATGGACGTGATACCCGCGCTCCTCCCAGAAGCCCCGCTCGTTGCGGTCGCTGAACCGGAGCCCCGTGAGCCACTTCGCACTCTTCCATGCGTACCGCTTGGGGACGACGAGCCGCAACGGCCATCCGTGCTCGGGCGAGAGGTCCTCGCCGTGGTTGCGCCAGGCAAGCAGCACGTCGTCGCCGCTCATCGCCTCGAGCGAGAGATCCGACGTGTAGCCGTGAGAGCACTCGGCGATCACCCACTTCGCGTCGGGTGCCGGCTGCGCACGCTCGAGGATCGCGCGGAAGGGGACGCCTTCCCACGTGTTGTCGAGCGTCGTCCAGCCGGTCACGCAGTGCATGTCCGCATCGACGGTGACGCTCGGCATGGCCCGCAGCTCCTCGTACGTGAGCCGGAAGGGGTTCGCCACGAGACCGGAGACGTCGAGGTCCCAGGTCGAGCCGTCGAAGTTCGGGATCGGCCCGTAGTGCAGCACCGGCCATGTCTTCACGAGGCGCTGGCCCGGCGGGATGCGCGGGGCGATCTCGGGGGGGTAGTTCTTCGTGAACAGGCCCATCAGTCCTCCTTCGCACCGTCGACCCGCTCGGGTGACGCGGCCTCCGCCACGGATGCCCACGCGTCGAGCGCGACGTCGACATCGTCGTCGCTCACGTCGGCGTGGGTCACCATGCGTACGTGGCTCCCGGTGTGGGTCGCTCCCACGCCGAGGGTCTCTAGTCGCTCGAGCGTCTCGAACACGCCGAGACCCACCCCTTCCGTGTCGACCAGGACCATGTTCGTTTCAACCTGTTCGAGATCGATCGAGCCGGGGAGACGCTCGGCGACCCCCGCGGCGAGGTGCTGCGCCCGCTCGTGGTCCTCGCGGAGCCGCCCCGGACCCCGCTCGAGCGCGACGATGCCGGCGGCCGCGGTGATGCCGGCCTGGCGCCAGGCACCCCCGAAGAGGATCCAGAGGCGCCGCGCCTCGGGCATCAGATCGGCGGGGCCACAGAGCAGCGACCCGATCGGCGCGCCCAGTCCCTTGGAAACGCAGAACATCACGGTGTCGGCCTCGCGCGCGAAGTCGGCGGTGTCGACCCCGGCCGCGGCCGCGGCGTTGAAGAGCCGGGCGCCGTCCAGGTGCACCGGCACCCCGGCGTCGTCGGCCACCTTCCGGACCGCCTGGAGCTCGTCGAGCGGCATCACCCGGCCGCCGGCCCCACCCACCGTGTTCTCGACCGAGAGGACGTCGACGATCTCGACGTCGTAGTAGGAGTCGGGCTCGAGCAGGGAGCCGGCGATCTCGGCGTCGATCCAGCCCCGGGGGCCCGGGTCGGCGGTACGGAACGCGAAGCCCGACAGGGCCGCCGAGGTCATCACCTCGGTCGTCGCCACGTGCGACCACCCCGAACACGCCACGAGGTGTCCCGCGCGCACGCGCAGGGCCAGCGCGATCTGGTTCGCCATCGTGCCGGTGGGCACGTAGAACGCGGACTCCGTGCCGAGGCGCTCGGCCGCGAGTTCCTGCAGACGGTTCACGGTCGGGTCGTCGCCGTACCACGCGTCGCCGACCTCGGCCTCGGCCATCGCCCGGCGCATCTCGGGTGACGGTGTCGTGACGGTGTCAGAACGCAGATCGACCCGGAACCGGCTCATGGCCCGCAGTCTATCGAGGGCGGCCCGACCACCCGCGCCGTCAGTACAGGAACATCGGCTTGCCGTCGACGTGACGGATCTTCGGCCGGTAGGCCTCGGCATCGTAGAGCGCGTCCACGTCGACCCTCTTGACGCCCTGTCCCAACACGCTGAGCGGCACGTTGACGTAGTTGCCGTTGCGCAGGGCGACGAGACGACCGTGCACCCCCTCGATCGCGAGGTCGGCCGCCATCACGGCGTAGTTGATCGCGACCATCAGATCGAGCGAGTCGGGTGAGCCCGATCGCATCAGGTAACCGATCTGCTGATAGATCATGTCGGAGCCGGTGCGCTCCTTGAGCAGCTGGCTCGTGTGCTGCCCGATGCCGCCGAGCTTGCGGTGGCCGTAAGCGTCCTCGGCGCCTGCCTGCACCATCTCGCCGCCCGCGAACGTGGCACCCTCGGAGATCGTCATCATCGCGTAGTTGCTCGGGTTCGCTGCCTTGTCGCGCGCCAGCTGCTCGGCCAGGCGATCGATGTCGAACGGCACCTCGGAGATGATCGCCCGCTCCACCCCGGACAGGTAGGCGGCCACGAGGGAGGTCTCGCCGCTGTAGCGGCCGAACACCTCGACTACAGCCAGGCGCTCGTGCGACCCGGCGCTCGTGCGCAGCTGGTGCACGAAGATCACCGTGCGCGTCACGGCGGTCGAGAACCCGATGCAGTAGTCGGTGCCGTGCACGTCGTTGTCCATCGTCTTCGGGATCGCGATGACGCGCACGCCCTCCTCGTGCAGGCGCAGTGCGAACGAGAGCGTGTCATCGCCACCGATCGGGATCAACGAGTCGATGCCGAGATGCTCGATCACTCGGAGCACATGTGCCGTGTGATCGCGCGGCCCGTCGTCGACGCGCCCGCGGGCGAGGAACGCCGGCTCGTCGGGCGCCTTCACCTTGGCCGGATTCGTGCGAGAGGTGTGCAGGAACGTGCCCCCCGAGCGATCGATCGTGCGCACCACCCCCGGATCGAGCGGCAACGAGTTCGCCACGACGCTCTCGAGGTCATCGGGCTCGGTGTCGAGCAAGCCACCCCATCCGCGCCTGATGCCGACGATCTCGTGACCCTCTGACGCCGCCCGGTTCACCACCGCCTTGATCGCGGCGTTGAGGCCCGGCACGTCGCCGCCCCCGGTCAAGATGCCGATACGCATGGTGGAAGCCTACGAGAGCGGGCCGCGCCGGGGTGGGACCCGGTCAGCGTTCGCACAGGACCTGAGGCAGGCTCCAGAGCTCGTCGGGCACGGTTCGTGGGGCGGCACCCACCTCGGCGATCGGCGTGGTGGCGATCTGCCGCCCGACCATGCCCACCATGTTCCCCCATCCGCCGCGCGCGGCCTCCTCGATGGCCGCGATCCCGAGCCGGGTGGCGAGCACCCGATCGAAGGCGACCGGCGACCCGCCGCGCTGCACGTGGCCCAGGACCGTGATCCGGGATTCCACACCGTTGCGCTCGGCGAGCTCACGGGCCACGAGGCTCCCCATGCCTCCGAGTCGCGGCCAGCCGTTCTCGTCGAGGGGGTAGTCGGGCACGTCCATCGTGCCGGGGAGGGGAACGGCGCCCTCGGAGACCACGACGATCGAGAACCGACGATCCTCGAGCATGCGCTGCTTCACGCGTCGGGCGACGAGCTCGATGTCGAACGGATGCTCGGGCAGCAGGATCACGTCGGCCGCCCCGGCGATCCCTGCCTCGAGGCCGATCCAGCCCGCGCTGCGCCCCATCACCTCGCAGACCATGACGCGCTGGTGGCTCTCGGCCGTGCTGTAGAGCCGGTCGATCAGATCGGTCGCGATCTGCACGGCGGTCTGGAACCCGATGCTGTGGTCGGTGCCGCCGATGTCGTTGTCGATCGTCTTGGGCACGCCGATCACCGGCACGTCCGGCATCGCTGCGCACGCGCTCATCGTGCCCTCACCTCCGATCGCGATGTAGCCGTCGAGCCGGTGCACCTCGGTCGTCTCGCGCACGCGATCGATGCCGTCGGCGAGGCGGAAGGGCTGGACGCCGGAGGTACCGAGGATCGTGCCGCCGCGGGACAGGATGCCCCGCACCTCGTCGCGCGTGAGCTCGTCGGCGGTCCCCTCAATCACGCCGCGCCACCCGTCGCGGAACCCGTACACGGTGGCGCCGACCTCGTCGAGGGAATGGCGCACGACGGCCCGGATCGCCGCGTTCAGCCCCGGGCAGTCGCCTCCGCCGGTGAGGAGTCCCATCCGCACGGACGAAAGCCTACGACGGTGGGGTCAGGACTCCTCTGCCTCGTCGACCTGCGCCTTCAGCACCTGGTACCAGCTGTCCTCGTACGCGCCGTCTTCCTGCGAGGAGCCGTCGGGGTTCGCGATCTCCACTGCCTCCTCGGTCGCGCCCCGCGAGAAGCCGAGTCCCTTGTCGACCGACCGCTTGTCCGCCATCGTCCGTTTCCACTCCCTACGCACGTGAGATCGATGCCTCATGCAGCATCGGAACCATGCCCCGGAACCTTGATACCGCGGGCCGGGTAGGGCGCTCCCGGCGCGGTCCCGAGCCTCCGATAGGATGTCGACATGGTCGATACGGTGCTGCTCGGGAGCCTCTTCCCCGAGATCAAGGGGTGGCTGGAGGCGATCTTCGTCGGCCTCCTCGTGCTGCTGGCGGGCGTCGTTGGTCTGTTCGCCCTCTTCGTGATCGCGCAGCAGTTCCGCAACCCGGGTCGCCGCGCACGCCGAGGGCTCTAGCCGGCGCTCGGGTCGGGCCTCGGCACGATCACGGTGCCCGCCTCGCCCCGCAGCGCATCGGTCGCGTCCTCGAGGTCGGCGATCACGGCCATCGCCCCGCCACCACGGACGAAGCCCACCGCCGCCTCGACCTTCGGGCCCATCGACCCCGCGCCGAACTCGCCGCGCTTGAGCAGCGCCTGGGCTTCGTCGACCGTGATCCGGTCGATGTCCTCGGGGTAGAACGAGCCGTAGCCTCGCTGGACCTTCTTCACGTCGGTGAGGATCAGCAGCGTCGTCGCCTCCACCTCCTTGGCGAGGATCGCGGCTGCGAGGTCTTTGTCGACGACGCCCTCCTTGCCGATCAGCCTGGGGCCTTCCTCGACCACGGGCACGCCCCCACCCCCGCTGGCGATCACGACCACGTCGTCGGCGACCAACCGCGCGATCACCGGCGTCTCGACGAGGGAGTAGGGCTTCGGGCTCGGCACGACCCGACGCCAGCCTCCGTGGGGGTCGGCCTTCATCGTGTACCCGCGCTCGGCCTCGAGGCGACGCGCCTCCTGCTCCTCGTAGTAGGGACCCACGTACTTCGTCGGATCGGCGAAGGCGGGGTCGTCGGAGCGAACCCTCGTGAGCGTGAGCACCGTCGCGACCGGGCGCTCCATGCCTCGCTCGAAGAAGACGTCACCGATCGTCACCTGCAGCAGGTAGCCGATCTGGCCCTGGCTCTCGGCACCGCATACATCGAGGGGCATCGGCGGTACCGTGTCGGCGGCCGCCTCCTGCTGGAGGAGGATCCTGCCCACCTGAGGTCCGTTGCCGTGGGTGAGGACGACCTGCCACCCATCGGCAGCGATGTCGGCGATTCGCTCGGCGGCTTGGCGGCACGCCCGATACATCTCCTCGAACGTGTCATCGGCACCGCGCCGGAGCAGCGCATTACCCCCCAAGGCGACTACGACACGTTCCATCCGCACTCCCTCCGAAGATCCCGCGGACCCTCCGCCCGTCGAAGGGTACGACCCTCTGGTCGCACCCGCGCTTCCGACTCGGCTCAGCCCAACACTGGCTTGAGCACGTCGACCAACTGAGGAGACCCTGGCAGCACGTCGAGGTCGTAACGCACACGCACCGCAGGCTTGCGGATGTCGATCACCCGTCGCAGGTCGATCGGGGTGCCGATCACGACGAGGTCGACGTCCGCGGCGTCGATGATCTTCTCCATCTCGGCGAGCTGCCCGTCGCTGTACCCCATCGCCGGCAGCACGGCGCCGACGTCGTACTTCTCGAAGGTGTCGGCGATCGTGCCCAGCGCCCACGGCCTCGGGTCGACGATCTCGGCCGCGCCGTTGCGCTCGGCCGCGACCACGCCAGCGCCGATCTTCATCGAGCCATGCGTGAGCGTCGGGCCGTCCTCGACCACCAGCACCCGCTTCCCGCGGATCGCGCCCGCATCGTCGACCGTGACGGCCGAGTTCGCTTTGACAACCGTGGCCGTCGGGTTCACCTCGGCGATCGTCGCGTCGAGCGTGGCGACCTGCTCCGGACTTGCGGAGTCCAACTTGTTCACCAGGATCACGTCGGCCGCGCGCAGGTTCGCCTCGCCGGGGTGATAGGTCAGCTCGTGACCGGCACGCAACGGGTCGACGAGCGTGATCCAGACATCGGGTGTGTAGAAGGGCAGGTCGTTGTTGCCTCCGTCCCACAGCAGCACGTCGGCCTCGGCCTGGGCTTGCTCGAGGATCGCTCCGTAATCGACACCGGCATAGATCACGGTGCCGCTCGTGATGTGCGGCTCGTACTCTTCACGCTCCTCGATCGTGGTGTCGTACCGATCGAGGTCCTCGAGCACGGCGTACCGCTGCACGCGCTGGGCGACGAGGTCCCCGTACGGCATCGGGTGCCGCACCGCGACGACCGTCTTGCCGGCCTCCTTCAGCACCCCGGCGATCGCCCGGGTCGTCTGACTCTTCCCCACGCCGGTCCGCACCGCCACGACCGCCACCGTCGGGATGGTCGCCCGGATCATCGTGGCATCGGGCCCGAGCATCACGAAGTTCGCGCCCGCCGCGAGCACCTCGCTCGCCTTGTGCATCACGGTCTCGTGCGAGACGTCCGAGTAGCTGAAGACGACGTCGTCGACGTCGAGGTCGCGGATCAGCCTGACGAGTTCGGACTCGTCGTAGATCTGGATGCCGTCGGGGTAGGTCGCTCCGGCGATCTCGGCCGGGTAGCGCCGATCGTCGATGAAGGGGATCTGGGTCGCCGTGAACGCGACGACCTCCGTCCCTGCATCGTCGCGGTAGACGGTGTTGAAGTTGTGGAAGTCGCGACCCGCGGCTCCCATGATCAGGACACGTCGCTTCGCCATGACTGACTCCCTCCGGCTCGAAGGCCTGTGACGTCGGAATCGTCTGATGCGCGGAGGCGAACGCGCCTCGGGGCTCGCGCGCCGCGGCGCCGTCCCCGCTCTTCACCGCGGAGCCTACTCCACGCCGTTCGGGCGGGTCAGGGGGCGTGGGCCCCGCGCTCACCGGGACCCAGGGACCGCCAGCCGTCGTCGCCGACCCGTCCGAACGGACGTGCGAAGTGCGGCACCCCGACCACCCATCCCTCGTGGCGGGCTTCGGCGAGCAGCCGTCGGCGCGAGTCGGCACCGACGGCAGGATCTTCATCGTGGCTCGAGAGCCAGGTCGGGTGCGCCACCTGGACCGGCAGGTGCAGCAGGTCGCCCGTGATCAGCACCTGCTCCTCTCCGGCGTCGAGGATCACGCTCCGGTGCCCTGGCGTGTGACCGGGTGTGTGCACCACCCGGAGACCCGCCCCGACCCTGCGGTCGCCGGGGTCCAGGTCGAGGAGCCCGAGCTGACGGAGCTGCTCCATCTCGGTCACGGCGGCATACGGCTCGTGGCCGTCGCCGAAGAACGTCATGTCGGCGTCGTGGAGCACGTGCAGGGCGTTGGGGAAGCGTGGCCCCTCACCGGCCCAGACCCCACCCGCATGATCGGCGTGCAGGTGCGAGAGCACGACGACGTCGACGGCCTCGACGTCGATCCCGGTCGCCTCGAACGCGGCCTCCGCCGTGGTGCCGGAGCCGGGCGCCCACGGCCGATACGGAGGGTAGGCGCCGACGCCCGTGTCGATCACGGCCGTTCCCCGCGGTCCACGCACGACGAACGCGTGGACGTGCCACGGCCACGACCCCTCGTCGGCGAACGCCCACGGGTGCATGCCACGCTCTGCCGGCCAGTCCACCTCGTGTCCGGGGCACTCGTCGGCGAGATCGAGCGGCGCGAAGCCGTAGCACGCGACGGAGATCTCCGACGATCCGACGTGCAGGACCTCGACGTGCGTCACCGCGTGAGCCTACGTCGTGTCGAGATCGACCGGCTCGTCGACGTCGCGGAGCGTCGCCCGCTCGGGATCGAGCGCGGTCCACGTCGCCTCGTCGATCACCGCCATCCCCATCGCCTGCAGCCAGGCACGGAGCGACCGCTCTCCCTGATGGAGCAGAGCCTGTCCGCTGTCACGGCCGGCGGCCGCACGGATCGCCGCGGGCAGCGGCCGGAACCGATCGCCGTCCTGCAGCGTGACCGCGTCGACCGACGCGTCCGCCGTCACATGCAGCATCTCCACGACGACCGCGGTCGACAGCCCGGGCATGTCCCCTCCCACGACCACCGCGAGCGGACGCTCGACGTGAGCGAGGCCCGCAACGGCGCCCGCGAGCGGGCCCTCTCCTTCCCGGAGGTCGCGGACGAGGCGCACCGGCATGCCAGGAGGCATCGGAGGCTGGGGGGCGTCCGGAGCGAGCACCACCACCACATCGCCGGTGATCTCGGCCACGCGGGCCACCGCGTGGTGCAGGAGCGGTCTGCCGGCATGCATCGCGACGAGCTTGTCGGCGGTGCCGAACCGTGCGGAACGACCGCCCGCCAGCACGACCCCGGTCGCGAGGCCGGTAGTCTCGCTCAGACTAGTTCGCCTCCTGCGCGTCTCGCGGCGATGGGCCCGTGCGGCGCCGGGTGGGGTCGTCTTCCCGACGGGACTGAACGTACGCGAACCCGAACCGTCCCTTGATGCACAGGTGTCCGCTCGTCACCGCGTTGTCCCACGGACTGGTGACCTTCACGATCTCGTTGTCCTGCACGTGGAGCTCGAGCTCGCACCCCACACCGCAGTAGGGGCAGATCGTGTTCGTCACGGTCTGCTCCT
>Ga0075304_1000231_pt1 | contig 13572 bp, 15 predicted proteins | sample Joice_CattailNLA_FD_120067 | JGI IMG/M metagenome (GOLD analysis project Ga0075304, IMG submission 120067) | Natural and restored wetland microbial communities from the San Francisco Bay, California, USA, that impact long-term carbon... | ecosystem: Environmental > Terrestrial > Soil > Wetlands ... | reverse complement strand
GGGCAACCGTTCGAGGTGGTCGGCGAGATGCCCTTCGACCTGGCGTTCGGTTTCCGCCATGAACCCGAGGCTCATCCGATCGCCGGCGAGGCCGGCGAGCGCACCGATGGCAACGGAGCCCGCATACCAGAGCGGGTTCAACAAGCTCGGGCGCGACCCGAGCTCTTCCAGCCGGCCCCGGCACCAGGCGAGGTGGTCGCCTTCTTCGGCCGCCGCCTGGCGCAGGGCCGCGCGCGTTTCCGGCAGGCGGGCGGTCAAGGCCTGCCCGTGGTACAGGCCCTGGGCTGCGATCTCCCCGGCATGATTCACCCGCATCAGCCCCGCGGATTGGCGGCGAAGGCCGGGATCGACGGGCGTCGGGGTCGAATTTCCGGGGGTCGGACGGCTGCTTTCCGGCCGCGCGAAACTGGCCCGAAGGCCTGCGTCGGCGAGTTCCAGGAGCCTGTCGAGGGGGGAGAGGACGCGCGGGTCCATGCGACTCATATTATATATGCGAATCCCCGCCGGCTTCTCCTGTAACGACAATGACTTGCGAGCGGCCCAGTGCGGCTTTGCAAGCCCGGGCCATCTGTGTAAACTTGCCGGCCTTTCTCGAACCTGACCCTTTCCAGGGGCCCAAGATGAAGACGGTATTCGCGAAGCCAGAGAGCGTTCGACGCGACTGGTACCTGGTTGATGCGTCCGGCAAGACGCTGGGACGACTGGCGACCCAGATCGCCATGCGCCTGCGCGGCAAGCACAAGCCGGAATTCACGCCGCACGTGGACTGCGGCGACCACATCGTCGTCATCAACGCCGAGAAGGTCGCGGTGACCGGGAACAAGGTCCGCGACAAGCTCTATCACAAGCACACCGGCGCCCTGGGCAGCCTGAAGACGATCGCCCTCGGCAAGCTGCTCGCCGAGCACCCGGAGCGGGCGATCGAGTTCGCCGTCAAGGGCATGCTGCCGAAGACCATCCTCGGCCGCCAGATGTACCGCAAACTGCACGTATTCGCAGGCCAGGCGCACCCACACGCCGCGCAGCAGCCGAAGCCGCTCGAGATCTGAGGACCGCACATGGCAACCAGCGCAAATGTCTCGACCGGCCGGCGCAAGTCGTCGGCAGCTCGCGTCTTCCTCAAGCCCGGCAAGGGCGCGATCACCGTCAACGGCCGGCCGCTCGACGAGTTCTTCGGCCGCAAGACGGGCGTGATGATCGTCCGCCAGCCGCTGGAGCTCGTGCAAATGGCCGACCGCTTCGACATCAACGTGACGGTCGTGGGCGGCGGCATCACCGGCCAGGCAGGCGCCATCCGCCACGGCATCACGCGCGCGCTGATGGACTACGATTCAGAGTTGCGCAAGCCACTGCGCGCCGCCGGTTTCGTGACGCGCGATGCGCGCGAGGTGGAGCGGAAGAAGGTCGGTCGCCGCAAGGCGCGCCGTGGGACGCAGTTCAGCAAGCGCTGATACGCTCGCCCCGGACGAACCGCATTTGGGGGATCGTCTAGCGGTAGGACTGCGGACTCTGACTCCGCCAACCTAGGTTCGAATCCTAGTCCCCCAGCCAACAAAAGCAGAAGGCCGGCCCGATCGTGGGCCGGCCTTCTGCCTTGCCCAAGTTGCATGAACTGCCTAAGCTCGGACCGTCGCGCGCCGGGGTCGCGCTCCAGGCCGAGAAGTTTCTGCGCCTGTCAAAGAATCTGCTGGTCGCAGCGGCACCCGCCAAAGTGCAAGATGCCGCGCCACGGCGAGTGGCTGCCCTGACCGGCGCGCCGGACGATCAGTGCGCGTCGGCGCACTGGGGGCTGAAATGAGCGGATTGCGGCGACGCGTCTACGACGTCCTCGAGAACGACCCCGACCAGCCTGCCGGCCGGTTGCTCGGCCGCCTGCTGGTAGGGCTGATCATCGCCAATGTCGTGGCGATCATCCTGCACTCCGTGTCCTCCATCGGCGCGCGCTACGGGGACTGGTTCGCGCTGTTCGAGTGGCTTTCGATCATCCTTTTCACGATCGAGTACGGCGCGCGGGTGTGGTCCGCCGTGGAGGGTGGTGACGGACGCCATGGGACAGGGATCAGGGGACGGTTGCGCTACATGGCGAGCCCCCTCCTGCTGATCGACCTGCTCGCAATCCTGCCGTTCTATCTCTCGTTCCTGTTGCCGGTCGATTTGCGCTTCATGCGCGTGTTCAGACTGTTGTTGATCTTCAAGCTGACCCGTTATCACCCTTCGATGAGCCTGCTAGGCCGGGTCGTGCGGGACGAAGCAGGTCCGATTGCGGCCGCGCTGTTCATTCTTGCGACGCTGCTGATTGCGGCGGCGAGCTTTGCCTATCTGGCCGAGCACGAGGCTCAACCGCAGGTGTTCGCGAGCATCCCCGATGCCATGTGGTGGGCGATCGTCACGATGACCACGGTGGGCTATGGCGACATGGTGCCGGTGACCACTCTCGGCAAGGTGATCGGCGGCGTCATCGGGGTCATCGGGCTCGGGATGGTCGCGCTGCCCGCGGGCCTGCTCGCCTCGGGCTTTTCGGAACAGCTCCACCAGCGGAAGCGCGCGTTCGAGAACGAGGTCCGCCGCGTACTGCGCGACGGCGTCATCTCGGCCGACGAGCACGCCCAGCTCGATGACATCCGCGACCGGCTCGGACTGACGGACCGGCAGGCGGAGGAGATCTTCGGGCTGATGACGCAGCGCCGCGGCGCCGTCCGCTGCCCCCACTGCGGTCACTCCCTGACGCCGGCTGAACCGCCCCCCCGCGACAACGGGTGACCTGCGGCTGGCGCCGGCACCAGGCTGGTGCCGTCATCGCCTCAGCGTGGTGACCCCGTTCCCGCCGGCCACCAGCAGGACGTCAGCGCCACGCCGGGCGAAGAGCCCGACCTCGACCACACCTACCAGCAGCCCGATCTTCTCTTCCAGGGCCACCGGATCGGTGATCTCGAGGTTGTGCACGTCGAGGATCTCGTTGCCATTGTCGGTCCTGAAACCCTGGCGCAGGACCGGCTGCCCCCCCATGCCCGCGAGCCGCCGCGCGACGAGTGAGCGCGCCATCGGGATGACTTCGACGGGGAGGGGGAATCGCCCCAGCACGTCCACCAGCTTGGAATCGTCGACGATGCAGACGAAACGGCGGCTGGCCGCCGCGACGATCTTTTCCCGGGTCAGCGCGCCGCCGCCGCCCTTGACCAGCGCGAGATGGCGGGTCGCCTCGTCGGCGCCGTCCACGTAGAGTGAAAGGTCGCCGGTGTCGTTGAGCGACCTTGTTTCGATGCCGGCTTCCCTGAGCAAGCGGGTGCTGGCCTCCGAGGACGATACGGCGCCCGCGATGCGGTTGCGCCGGTCCTTCAGGGCCGCGATGAAGTGATTGACGGTGGATCCGGTTCCGACCCCGACCGTCATCCCGTCTTCGAGGTATTCGAGCGCCGCGACCGCGGCCGCCTTCTTCTTCGAGTCCGCGTCCATGTGCTGGCTCCGGAAAAAACTGTGCCCGCTTGCGCGGGCACAGTCTCGTCTCTTCCTGAAGCGATGGTTGGTAGACCTTGCGATCAGCCAACCACCGTTTCATCAGGCAAGGGGCTTACTTCTTCTTGGAAGCCTTCTTCTTTGCCTTTTTCTTGGTCGCCATGATGGATCTCCATGTCAGTGTTAATCCGAGGCCGAGTATATACATGGTTGACTGGAATGCAAGCAAGGGGTATGCAACTCGAGCGCGTCGTCGACGAGCGCGTTCGTCAATTCACATCCGTCTCGCGCGCGAGACGGTGAATGAATCGCCACTCCGCGGCCGTCACGGGCATCACCGAGAGTCGATTGCCACGTCGCAGCACGATCAGGTCCTTCAATGCGCCGCCCGCGTGCGCGCGCATCATCTCGAGCGTCACCGGGTGCGCGAACTTCTGCAGTAGCCGCACCTCGACCTGGTACCAGCGCGGGTTCGCGGGGTCGCTGCCGGCGTCGAAGTACCTGCTCCTGCGGTCGAACTGGGCGGGATCGGGGTGGCCGGCGCGCACGACCTCCATCGTCCCGTAGATACCGGGCACGTCGCAGCTCGAATGATGGAAAAATGCCTTGTTTCCGGCTTCGAAATCGTCGCGCAGCATGTTGCGCGCCTGGTAGTTGCGCACGCCGTCCCAGCCGGATTTCTGCGCGGGCGCCTTTGCCAGGTGGTCGATGCCGAACACCTGCGGCTCGGACTTCATCAGCCAGTACTTCATCGGCCCGTGATCCTTCCATAGGTGCCGCGTTCGGTCACGACGCCGTCGAGCTGCACGTCGTGCTCCGACTCGGCCAGCCGCTCGACCTTCTGCGCCTCGAAGGCGACGCCGACGAGCAGCGGCCGTCGCCACGCAAGCCGGTGGCGCAGGAACGCGAAGTGCCGGTCGTAGAGACCGGCGCCCATGCCGAGGCGGTGGCCGCGCGGGTCGAAGCCGACGAGGGGCACCAGCACGAGGTCGAGCCAGCGCGGGCCGATCGTGCCGCCCCCGCCGTCGGCAGGGGCGACGAAGCGCATGCGCCTGGTACGCAGGCTGGTGACGACGGGGAAGTACACGCGGCAGGCGAGCGCCCGCGCGCGCCGCAGCACGACCCCCGGGTCGATCTCGCCGTCGAAGGGCCGGAACGCGGAGACGCGCGTGCCGGGCTTGGGCAGACCGAGTCGCGCGAGCGCGCGGTCGATCGCGGCCGCAGCGGCGATGCGCCCGACGGCAGGCACCGCGCGGCGCGCGGCGCGCAGGCGCCGCCGGAGCGCAGGCCGGTCCTCAGCCATGAGGGGAAGGGAGAGGCGCCACCCGCCTGTGCCGTCTTGGACCGCTGCTCTCGACACGGAGCAACAGGTGGAGCAGGCCGCGGCATTTAAGGCTTTCCGCAACGAGGCGGACCTGCACAATGCTGCCGCTGAGCCAGGCTCCTGGGTGTTTCACATTAGGGTCGAGAGGTACCCAGGCCCGCATCGAACACCGCAGGTGGCGCCAAACTGTCGGGGCCCGCGAACCGCGCGGGCCGCCATGCATTCAATTGCCGAGGGGCTGGCTGCGCGTCAGCACGTTCTCGACGCGCTCGCGCATGGCCTTGAGCCGGGCGGCAAGGTCAATCTCGGCGACTTCGTCCTGGCCGCGCGCCTGCAGCAGCTCGTTGACGATGTTGAGGGCGGCCATCACGGCGATCCTGTCGAGGCCGATCACCTTGCCGCTGTCGCGGATCTCCCGCATCTTGCGGTTGAGGTATGCCGCGGAATCGAGCAGCGCCGGCCGTTCGTCGACGGGGCAGGCGACCTGGTATTCCTTCTCGAGGATCCTGACGCTGACCCGGTTCGGCTCGCCGCTCATGCGCCGCTCTCCATCGCCTTCAGCCGGCCGATCATCGCCTCGACACGCGCCCGCACCTGCTCGTTTTTCTGCATCAGGGTCGCCCGCTCCGCGGACAGGGTGTCCTGCCGCTGGCGCAGCGCGCGGTTTTCTTCCTTCAGCTGCGCGACCACGCCGACGAGTTCGTCGAGCCGGCGTTCGAGCCGCTTGAACTCGCGTTCGAGGCCCGGTTTGCTTGGGTCGTCCATGCGGCCATTATGCTGCCATGACCCGGCGATTACTGCTACCGTTCGCGCCGTGACGCACGAGGAATTGCAGGCCGCCCTGTTGCGCTTGGACATCAGTGTGGACGCGGCCGAAGCCCACGGCCTGTTGTGCGGGGCCCTCTGCACGCGCGAGGGCTACGGCGCGACGGACTGGCTCGCCGATCTAGCCGCCGACCAGGGCACGGCGCCGCCCGCTGCGGATCCCGGGCTGACCCGGTTCCCCGGGCAGGTGCTGGAAGCACTCCAGTCCATCGAGTTCGACTTCGAGCCGCTGCTGCCGGGCGATGACGCACCGCTCCCGGACCGCGTCGCGGCGCTCGCCGCCTGGTGCGGCGGCTACCTGTACGGCATCGCCACCGGCGCCCCGGACCCGTCGACTGTCAGGTCCGGCGAAGTCGGCGAGTACCTCAGTGACCTCGCGGACATTGCGCGCGCCGAGCTCGAGCCCGGGCGCAGCGACGAAACCGGCGAGGGGGATTTCTTCGAGCTGGTCGAGTTCGTGCGGGCGGGCGCGCAGCTCGCCTTCGACGCGCTGGCGGGAGCGAGGGCTCATGCGGCGGGATGAGTTCGCGAAGCGGCGCCGGCTGCTCATGCGGCACATGGGCAAGGACGCGATCGCGATCCTGCCGGCGGCGCCGGTGCGCATACGCAACAACGACGTCGAGTACCCCTACCGGCCGGACAGCGACTTCTATTACCTGACCTCGTTCGCGGAGCCGGAGGCGGTTGCCGTGCTGATTCCGGGGCGGCCGCAGGGCGAATACGTGCTGTTCGTGCGCGACCGGGACCCTGCACGCGAGGCCTGGGACGGTGCCCGCGCGGGACCCGACGGCGCGGTCCGGGATTTCGGCGCGGACGACGCCTTTCCGATCGGCGACATCGACGAGATCCTGCCAGGCCTGCTCGAGCGCCGCTCCCGGGTCTTCTACACCGTGGGCGCCCAGCTGGAATTCGACAAGCGCGTGATCGGCTGGGTCAACCAGCTGCGCTCCCAGGGCAAACACGGCATGCGCACCCCGCACGAGTTCGTGGCGCTCGACCATCCGCTGCATGAGCTGCGGCTCACCAAGAGCCGTGCGGAGCTCGTGTCCATGCGCCGCTCGGCGGCCATCGCCTGCGCCGCGCACCGCCGTGCGCTCGGGATCGCGGGGCCGGGCCGCATGGAATACGAGGTGATGGCGGAGATCCTCCACGAGTTCCACCGGCGCCGCGCGGACATCTCCTACTACCCGATCGTCGGCAGCGGCCCGAATTCCTGCGTGCTGCACTACCGGGAGAACAGCCGGCAGATGCAGGACGGCGAGTTGCTGCTGATCGACGCCGGTTGCGAGTTCGACTATTACGCCTCGGACGTCACCCGCACCCTGCCGGTCGGCGGGCGTTACAGCCGGCGCCAGCGCGCCGTCTACGAGGTCGTGCTGGAGGCGCAGAAGGCTGCGATCGCGAAGGTGCGCGCCGGCGCGCACTGGAACGAGCCGCACGAGGCGGCCGTGCGGGCGATCACCCGGGGCCTGGTGCGCCTCGGCCTGCTCAAGGGCCGCGTGCCGAAGCTGATCAAGGACGGCGCCTATCGCCAGTTCTTCATGCACCGGGTCGGGCACTGGCTCGGCATGGACGTGCACGACGTCGGCGAATACAAGGTCGGCGACCAGTGGCGCCTGCTCGAGCCCGGCATGGTCACGACCGTCGAGCCCGGCATCTACATCGCGCCGGGCAGCAAGGGCGTGCGCCGCGAGTGGTGGGGCATCGGGGTGCGAATCGAGGATGACGTCGCCGTGACCGGAGGCGAGCCGGAGGTGCTGACGGCGGCCATGCCGACGGACCCGGACGAGATCGAGCGCCTGATGGCGGCCGCGTGACTTGCGATGTCGCCATTGCCGGCGGCGGCATGGTCGGCCTCTCGCTGGCGGCGGCGCTGGCGGAGCTGCCGCTCGACGTCGTTGTCATCGAGCCGGTCGCGCCGGAGTCCGCCGGGCAGCCGAGCTTCGATTCCCGGACCACGGCGCTATCGAGCGGCAGCCGGCGCGTGCTCGAGGGGATCGGCGTCTGGCCGGCGCTCGCGGGCAGAGCGACGCCGATCCGGCGCATCCACGTGTCCGAGCGCGGCATCTTCGGCACCGCGACCCTGGAAGCCGCCGAGCAGGGGCTGACGGCACTCGGCTACACCATCGAGAACCGGTTGCTCGGCCAGGCATTGCGCGAACGAGTGGCCGGCTTCCCACGTATCCGCCTGTGCCCGGCGCGGGTCGCCGGCGTCGAGCCTGGGCCGGACTCGGTGCGTCTCACGACCGATGCGGGCGAGGCGATCGAGGCGCGGCTCCTGGTGGCCGCTGACGGCGCAGAGTCGGCGGTGCGTTCCGCGCTCGGAATCGTGGCGAGCGTCGCCGATTACGGCCAGCATGCGGTCATCGCGCACGTGGACACGACGAAGTTTCACGAATACACGGCCTATGAGCGGTTCACCGAGACCGGTCCGCTCGCGATCCTGCCGATCGTCGAGGGCCGCTCTGCCGTCGTCTGGACACTGGCACCCGAAGCCGCGCGCCGGGCGCTCACGCTGGGAGACAGCGCGTTCCTGGCCGAGTTGCAGCGGGCCTTCGGCCTTCGCCTCGGCCGCTTCACGCGCGCCGGCCGGCGCCAGGCGTATCCGCTCGCCCTGACGCAGGCCGAGCAGCTCACCGCGCCGCGCGCCGCCGTCCTCGGCAACGCGGCGCAGTCGCTGCATCCGGTCGCGGGTCAGGGCTTCAACCTGGCGCTGCGCGACGTCGCGATGCTGGCGGAACTCCTGGCCGAAGGCGGCGACCCCGGCGCCGCCCCGCTGCTCGCGCGCTACGCCGACTGGCGAGCGCCGGACAGGGAAGCCGTGGTCCGCTTCACGGATGCCCTGGTGCGCGGGTTCGGCTTGCCGCTCGGACCGCTGCGGCGGGCGCGCGGGCAGGGGCTCATGCTGTTCGACCTGATGCGGCCGGCCAAGCGTGAGTTCGCGCGCCGCACGATGGGGCTGGCCGGCCGCCAGCCGCGGCTCGTGCGCGGCCTGCCGCTCGCGGGGGGACGCGCATGAAAGCCGATTTCGACGTCGTCATCGTGGGCGGCGCGATGGCAGGCGCCGGCACGGCGGCGCTGCTCGCGGCGACGCCGGCGACCGCGGGGCTGCGCATCGCACTCGTCGAGCCGCGGCCGGCGACGCTGCCCGCTGCCGATACGCCGATGGACCTGCGGGTCTCCGCACTCTCGCGCGCGTCGCAGCAGCTCCTGGAGCGCACGGGCGCCTGGCCGGCGGTCGCCGCGCGTGCCGCGGCCTACCAGCGCATGGTGGTCTGGGAGGAGCGCCAGGACCCGGCGGGGCCGGATGCGCTGGTGTTCGACGCGGCCGAGCTCGGCGAGCCAGACCTCGGGCACATCGCCGAGAACCGCAGCATCCAGGCCGCGCTCACCGCGCGGGCCGAGGCACAGGGCGTGGTGCTCCTGCGCGCTGAACTCGCTACGCTCGAGGTGACCCGCGACGCCGTGCGCGTCGCGCTCGGCGACGGTCGCGAGTTTCGCGCCCGTCTCATCGTCGGCGCCGACGGCGCCGAGTCCGGCGTGCGCCGCCACGCGGGCATCGACACGCGGGGCTGGGACTACGGCCAGCGGGCGGTGGTCGCGCATCTCGCTTCCGAAGTGCCGCATGGTGCGACCGCCCGCCAGCGGTTCCTGGACACCGGGCCGCTCGCCTTGCTGCCGCTCGCGGACGGACGCTCGTCGCTCGTCTGGTCGACGCTGCCGGGGCAGGCGGACGAGCTGGTGCAATGCCCGGAGGCAGCGTTCGCGGAACAGGTGACGGCGGCTTCCGGCGCGGTGCTGGGCCGGCTCGTGCCGACCACGGTGCGCGCCTCCTTCCCGCTGCGCCTGCTGCACGCGCGCCGTTATGCCGCCGAACGCGTCGCACTCATCGGCGATGCCGCGCACACCGTGCACCCGCTGGCCGGCCAGGGCATCAACCTCGCTTTCCTGGATGCGGCCGCTCTGGTCGACGTGCTGGGCGAGGCGGTCGGGTCGGGCGACGACCCGGGCGAGTTTCGCGTGCTGCGCCGCTACGAGCGCTGGCGCAAGGCGGAGGCCCTCCCGGCCATCGTGCTGCTCGACGGCCTCAAGCGGCTCTTCTCCGGCGGGAACCCGCTCCAGTCACGGCTGCGGCAGGGGGCGCTCGGCCTTGCGCAGTCCTCGGTTACCGCGAAACGACTGTTCATGCAGCGCGCACTCGGCGTCGCGGGCGAACTGCCCGCGTCGGTGCGCCGGCCGCCGTCATGAGCGCAAATCGACATCTTTGGTTTCGCGCAGGCAGAAGAGCCCCACCAGGCCGCTCATCGCGGCGATGAGGATCGGGTACCAGAGCCCGTAGTAGATGTTGCCCGTGAGCACCACGAGCGCGGCGGCGAGGAACGGCAGGAAGCCGCCGAACCAGCCGTTGCCGATGTGGTACGGCAGGCTCATCGACGAATAGCGGATCCGCGTCGGGAACAACTCGACGAGGTAGGCGGCGATCGGGCCGTAGACCATGGTCACGTACAGCATCAGGACCACGAGCAGCAGCAGCGTGACCGGCAGGTTCATGCGCTCCGGGTCCGGGGCCGCCGGGAAGCCGGCGGCGTCGAGCGCCGCGCGGTAGGCCGCCTCGTCGAATCCCGCCAGGCGCTGGCCGGCGATCGTGGTCACCACCGGCACGCCGGCCTCCGGCTTGGCGCGCTCGTAGTTCACCCCGGCCTTGGTCAGGAAGTCGCGCGCCTGGTCGCAGGGCGTCGCCGGCCTCGCGAAAATGCGGAAACGGCAGTCGGCGCCCGCCACCGTGACCGCGGCCCGCGCCTGGAACTCCGCGAGCGCCGGGTTCACCGACTGCGTCATTCCCTTGAAAATCGGGATGAAGGTCAGCGCGGCGAGCAGGCACCCGGCCACCATGATGCGCTTGCGGCCGATGCGGTCGGATAGCCTGCCGAAATAGACGAAGAAGGGCGTGCCGATGACCAGCGCCGCGGCGATCAGCAGGTACGACGTCTGGAAGTCGAGCTTGAGTGTGTTCTGCAGGAAGAAGAGCGCGTAGAACTGGCCCGTGTACCAGACCACGCCCTGGCCCGCGGTCGCGCCGAACAGCGCCAGCAGCACGATGCGCGCATTCTTCCACTGCCCGAAGCTCTCCTTCAGCGGCGCCTTGGACAGCTTGCCTTCGGCCTTCATCTCGGCGAACACTGGCGACTCCTGCAGGCGCAGGCGGATATAGACCGACACGCCGAGCAGCACGACGGAGATCAGGAAGGGCACGCGCCAGCCCCAGGCCTTGAAAGCCTCCTCGCCGAAGCCGAGCCGGCATGCGAGGATCACCGCGAGCGAGAGGAAGAAGCCGAGCGTCGCCGTGGTCTGGATCCAGCTCGTGTAGTAGCCGCGCCGGCCCTTTGGCGCGTGCTCGGCGACGTAGGTCGCGGCGCCGCCGTATTCGCCGCCCAGCGCGAGGCCCTGGGCGAGGCGCAGCGTGACCAGCAGGATCGGTGCCCAGATGCCGATCTGCGCGTAAGTCGGCAGCACCCCGACCAGCGCCGTGGACAGGCCCATGACGACGATCGTGATCAGGAAGGTGTACTTCCGGCCGACGCGGTCGCCGATGCGGCCGAATACCAGCGCGCCGAGCGGGCGCACGGCGAAGCCGGCGCCGAAAGTGGCGAGACTCGCGAGGAAGGCCGCGGTGTCGTTGCCCGGGGGGAAGAACAGCGCCGAGAAGAACACGGCGAGCGTGCCGTACAGGTAGAAGTCGTACCACTCGAAGACGGTGCCGAGCGAGGAGGCGAAGATCACCTTCCGGTGAGCGGCGTCGATGCCACGGAGGGGTCTGACCCCTTCAGGGGATGCCGACGGTCCCGCCGCAGCGTTTCGTCCCCCTGAAGGGGTCAGACCCCTTCGCGTCACAGCAGCGCGTCCGTCTTTGCGGCGCAGATGAAGTCGTTGTCGGACAGGCCGCCGATCGCGTGCGTCGAGTAGCGGATGCGGCAATAGTTGTAGCCGAGCTCGAGGTCCGGGTGGTGGTCCTCGACGTTGGCGACATGGGCCAGCGCATTGACGAAGCTCATCGTACGCCAGAAGTCCGGGAACTTCAGCGCGCGGCGGATCGCCTTGCCGTCCTCGACCAGCTGCCAGTCAGGGTGCAGCTGCTTCATCAGGCCGGCTGCCTGCGCCGCGTCGAGCGGCCGCACGCCGCCCTCGCAGGGCACGCACTTGCGTTCTTTCAGGGTATCCATCAGGCCTCCCGGCGCGGATAGCTGCGCGCCACGTAACGTTCGACCAGTTCCTGGAATTCCTCGGCGATGCGCTCGCCCTTCAGCGTCACCGTCTTTTCGCCGTCCTCGTAGACGGGCGCGACCGGCCGCTCGCCCGTGCCCGGCAGGCTGATGCCGATATTCGCGTGCTTGCTCTCTCCCGGGCCGTTCACGACGCAGCCCATGACCGCGACCGTCATGTTCTCCGCGCCCTCGTAGTCGCGCCGCCAGGCCGGCATGCGCTCGCGCACGTGCTCCTGGATGCGCTGCGCCAGCTCCTGGAAATAACTGCTGGTCGTGCGCCCGCAACCCGGGCAGGCGACGACGCGCGGCAGGAAGGCGCGCAGGCCCAGGCTCTGCAGGATCTCCTGCGCGACCCGCACTTCCTGGCGGCGGTCGCCGCCCGGCTCGGGCGTCAGCGAGACGCGGATCGTGTCGCCGATGCCCTCCTGCAGGAGGATCGCGAGCGCCGCGGTCGAGGACACGATGCCCTTGGCGCCCATGCCGGCCTCGGTGAGCCCGAGGTGCAGGGGATAGTCGCAGCGCGCGGCGAGGGTCCGGTAGATGGCGACCAGGTCCTGAACGCCGCTGACCTTCGCGCTGATGACGATGGCGTCATGCGACAGGCCGAGTTCCTCGGCGCGCGCTGCCGAGGCGAGCGCGGAGACGACTGTCGCCTCGCGCAGCACCTCGAGCGCGCCTTGCGGCTCGGGTGCGCGCGAGTTCTCGTCCATCATGCGGGTCAGCAGGTCCTGGTCGAGGCTGCCCCAGTTGACGCCGATGCGCACCGGCTTGTGGTAGCGGCAGGCGGTCTCGATCATGGCCGCGAACTGCGGGTCGCGCTTGCTGCCGCGGCCGACGTTGCCCGGGTTGATGCGGTACTTGGCCAGCGACTCCGCGCAGGCGGGGTGCGCCGCCAGCAGCTTGTGGCCGTTGAAGTGGAAGTCGCCGACGATCGGCACGTCGCAACCTTCCGATCGCAGGCGATCCCGGATGTGCGGCACGGCCGCGGCGGCCTCGTCGGTGTTGACGGTCACCCGCACCAGCTCGGAGCCGGCCTCGGCCAGCTCGCGCACCTGGCGTGACGTGCCCTCGATGTCGGCCGTGTCGGTGTTGGTCATTGACTGGACGACGACCGGCGCGCCGCCGCCCACGGCAACGCTGCCGATGCGGACGGCCACCGTGCTGCGGCGCGCCGCGGTCACCCGGCCTTCCGGGCCGCGATCCAGTCGTCCACCGTGCGCTCGAGGATGTCGAGCGGGACGGCGCCGGTCGCGAGGACCGTGTCGTGGAACGTGCGGATGTCGTACTGCTCGCCGAGCGCCTGCTCGGCGCGCGAGCGCAGCTCGAGGAACTTCAGCTGGCCGATCTTGTAGGCGAGGGCCTGGCCCGGGTCCGAGATGTAACGGTCGATCTCGTTGACGATGTCGGCGGGGGTCTTGGCCGCGTTCGCCATGAAGTAGTCGATCGCCTGCTGCCGCGTCCAGCCCATGTAGTGCAGGCCGGTGTCCACGACCAGGCGCACGGCGCGCCACTGGTCGTAGGTCAGTTGCCCGAAGCGCGAGTACGGGTCCTGGTAGAGGCCGAGGTCGTAGCCGAGCCGCTCCGAATAGAGGCCCCAGCCCTCGATATAGGCCGTGTAGCCGCCCGCGCGCCTGAACATCGGCAGGTCCGTCTGCTCCTGGGCGAGCGCGATCTGCAGGTGGTGGCCGGGCGCGGCCTCGTGCACCG
>Ga0075304_1000230_pt1 | contig 13626 bp, 12 predicted proteins | sample Joice_CattailNLA_FD_120067 | JGI IMG/M metagenome (GOLD analysis project Ga0075304, IMG submission 120067) | Natural and restored wetland microbial communities from the San Francisco Bay, California, USA, that impact long-term carbon... | ecosystem: Environmental > Terrestrial > Soil > Wetlands ... | reverse complement strand
GGCGAACTCGCGCACGACGGACTCCGGGAGCCGGGCGCAGGCGTTCGTGTCCGCGAGGTCCGCCCTGAAGGCGCGCGCCGAGCCGGGGCGAAGGGCTTCGAGACGCGCGACCAGCGCTTCGGCTTCCGCCCGCGAGCTGCGGTAGTGGACTGCGACGCGCGCGCCCTCGGCGTGGAATGCCGCCGCGACGACGGCGCCGACGCGGCGTGCGGCGCCGGTGACGAGGACGACCTTGTCGGCGAGCGGCGTGGCGGGCAGGGGCATGCGTGGCAAGGCGCGGCGAGGGACGGGCCGCGACGATATCACGAGCCGCGGGGGCGCCGGTGCTGACCCAGGACGGCTTGCCGCCGCTGGAGCCGGAGGAAGCCCGCCGGTCGGCGGAACTGGCCGCGCGCATTCACGGGCGGATCGCCGCGCACGGCGGCTGGCTGCCGTTCTCCGCCTTCATGGACGCAGCGTTGTACGAGCCGGAACTCGGCTATTACATGGCGGGCGGCCCCATCTTCGGCGGCGCGGGCGATTTCGTGACCGCTCCCGAACTGTCGCCCCTGTTTGCAGGCTGCCTCGCCGCTGCGGTGGACGCGCTGCTGGTCGCCGCCGATGGCGCGGATGTCGTCGAGTTTGGCGCCGGCAGCGGGCGGCTTGCCGCCGAGCTCGTCGCCGGGCTCGCGCGACGCGGCCGCGCACCCCGCCGCTACCGCATCGTCGAGCCGAGCCGGCCCTTGCGGGACCGACAGCGCAGGCTGCTCGCGCGAATGCCGCGGGGATCGACGGACTTCGAGTGGCTCGATGCGCCGCCGCGCGAGGCCTGGTCCGGCGTCGCAATCGCGAACGAAGTCGTGGACGCGCTGCCGGTGGACCGCTTCCGGGTTACGCGCGGAGGTTGCGAGGCGATCGGCGTCGCCGCGGAGGACGGGGAATTTCGCTGGCAGCCTCGACCCGCGGGCCAGGAACTCGCGGCGGCGGTCGCGGCGCTGCAGCGGGCCCTGCCGGCGGCGTTGCCCCCGGGTTACGTGTCCGAACTCCGGCTCGGCTCGGCCGGGTGGCTGACTGAGGCGACCGCCGCGCTCAGTCGCGGCGGGTTCCTCGCGGTCGATTACGGACTGCCGCGCGCGCAGTACTACCACGCCTCGCGCGATGGCGGCACGCTGTGCGGATTCCGGCTGCACCGGCGCGTCGAGGATCCGCTCGCGGACCCGGGCACCCGGGACCTCACGGCCTGGGTCGATTTCTCCCGGCTGGCGGACGAGGCGCGCGCGGCCGGGCTCGAGCTCGCGGGTTTCGCTACGCAGGCGCATTTCCTGCTGGAGACCGGCATCGACCAGGAACTCGCGCGACTCGTCGAGGCAGCGCCGGAGGGCGGGCGCGCCGCGCACCGGCAGGCCGCCGCGACGCTGCTCCTGCCCGGCGAGATGGGTGAGCGCTTCAAGGTGATGGCGCTCGCGCGCGGAATCCGTGGCCCCATCCACGGTTTCGGGTTCAGGGACCTGGGCGCGAGCCTGTAGACTGGGCGCCACCTTGGATCCGCTTCACGCCATCGTTCTCGCGATCGTCCAGGGGCTGTCCGAGTTCCTGCCGATCTCGAGTTCGGGCCACCTCGTGCTGGTGCCGCACTTTCTCGGCTGGCAGGACCAGGGGCTCGCCTTCGACGTGGCCGTGCACGTCGGCACCCTGTTCGCCGTCGTCGCGTACTTCCGTCGCGAGCTCCTCGCAATGTCCCGGGCCTGGATCGGTTCGTTCGCCGGCGGCGGCCTGACTCCGGATGCGCGCCTCGCCTGGTGCGTCCTGATCGGCACGATCCCGGTCGGCGCCGTCGGCCTCGCGTTCGGCGGGCTGATCGAGGAGAAGCTGCGCAATCCGGTGGCCGTCGCGACGCTGCTCGCTTTCTTCGGCGCCCTCATGTGGATTGCCGACCGCTTCGGGCGCGCCGCGCGCGACGAGTACTCGGTCGGCTGGCGTGACGCGATCCTGATCGGCTGCGCGCAGGCGCTCGCGCTGATGCCGGGCACTTCGCGTTCCGGCGTGACGATGACGATGGCGCGCACGCTCGGGCTCAAGCGGGAAGCCGCGGCACGCTTCTCGTTCCTGCTCGCGGTGCCTGGCATCGGCATGGCGGGCGGCTACGAGCTGCTGAAGCTCCTGGCGTCGGAGGACCGCGCGGTCGACTGGGGCGTGATGGGCCTCGGCGTCGGCGTCGCGGCGGTCACCGGCTACCTGTGCATCGCCTGGCTGCTGCGCGTGATCAACCGCATCGGGCTCGCGCCCTTCGCGCTCTACCGCTTCGCAGTCGCGGCGGTCCTCTTCTGGCTGTTCGCCTGACAATAAAGGGGACGCTCACCTTTAACGTCGACGAGCATGCCTATGGCGACATTCCCACCGTTAAAGGTGAGCGTCCCCTTTATTGCTTGAGGGCCGCCAGGCGCCGGCGCCGCAGCAGCTCGCCGATCTTCTCGCCGGCGAGCCCCTCGCGGTCCGCCTCGCTCAGGGAGACTGCCGCCGCCTTCGCCTGTGCCTCGCGCAGCCGGTCCGCCTGCGGGTAAGGGCTGCCCTGCAAGCCGCCGCGCCCGCGGTGGTCGGCCTCGCAGGCGACCAGCAGTTCGCGGAATCGCTCCGGGCGCCGGAAGGCATCGCAGGACTCCAGCAGCTCCAGCACGGTGCGCGGGCGCAGTTCCAGGGCGCGGTGCACGAGCCCGTGCCATCGCGCGGCGAGTACCGCGAGCTCGCGGTAGTCGACCGGCACGCGCAGGCGTTCGCTGACGGCCTCGACCAGACGCGCGCCGGATTCCTCGTGGCCGATGTGGCGCGGCCACTGCGAGCGCGGCGTGCGGCCCTTGCCGAGGTCGTGCATCAGCGCGGCAAAGCGGATGCGCGGCTCGGGAGTCAAAGCCGCCGCCGCCTGCATCACGAGTTCCATGTGCAGGCCCGTGTCGATCTCGGGGTGCCATTTCTCCGGCTGGGGCACGCCGTAAAGGGCGTCGAGCTCGGGAAAGATGCGCGCCAGCGCCCCGCACTCGCGCAGCGCCCGCAGCCAGGCCGCCGGTGCGGGCTCGGCAAGCGCCTTGGCGGTCTCCTGCCAGCTGCGCTCCGGCACCAGTGCGTCGGCCTCGCCGGCGGCGACCATCGCCCGCATCCGCGCGAGGGTCTCCGGCGCAATGGAGAAGCCGAGCGGTTCGTAGCGCGCGAGAAAGCGCGCCACGCGCAGGATCCGCACCGGATCCTCGCTGAAGGCCTCCGACACGTGGCGGAGCCTGCGCGCCTCGAGGTCGGCGCGCCCGCCGTGCGGGTCGACCAGCGTACCGTCGGGATCACGCGCCATCGCATTGATGGTCAGGTCGCGGCGCCTTAGGTCCTCCTCGAGCGTCACGTCCGGCGAGAACGACAGTTCGAAACCGCGGTAGCCGGGCCCCGTCTTGCGCTCGGTGCGCGCGAGCGCGTATTCCTCGGACGTTTCCGGATGCAGGAACACCGGGAAGTCGCGCCCGACCTGCCGGTAACCGGCATCCAGCATCTGCTGCGGCGTCGCCCCGACCACGACCCAGTCGCGCTCGCGGACCGCCCGGCCGAGCAGCTCGTCGCGAACGGCGCCGCCGACCAGATAGACTTTCATCGCATCATGTTACGCGATCCTTCGTCGCGCCCGTTCCGGCTGCTCGCCGCGGTAGCAGCCTGCATCGCGTTTCCCGGCTGCTATTACGCGCACGTCACGGCAGGGCAGCTCGAGATGAATGCCAAGCGCGAGCCGATCGCCGAAGTGGTCGCGCGGCCGGATACGCCCGAAAGGCTCAGGGAGCAGCTGGAACTGGCTGCCGAGGCGCGTGACTTCGCCCTCGGCGGGCTCGGACTTCCGGACAACGGCAGCTACCGCACCTACGCTGATCTCGGGCGCCGCTATGCCACCTGGAACCTGTTCGCGGCGCCCGAGTTCTCGGTCGGTCCGAAACTCTGGTGCTTTCCGGTCGCAGGCTGCGTAGCGTACCGCGGTTATTTCGACGAGGCGCGCGCGGCCCGGGAGGCCGCCAGGCTCCGCGCGCGCGGTTACGACGTGTACGTAGGCCCTTCGATCGCCTACTCGACGCTCGGGCACTTCCGCGATCCGGTGCTGAACACGATGCTCCGCTACGGCGACGTCGAGCTCGCGGCCTTCATCTTTCACGAGCTCGCGCACCAGGCCGTTTATGCGCAGGGCGACAGTGACTTCAACGAGGCATTCGCGAACGTCGTCGAGAACGAGGGACTGCGGCGCTGGCTCGCGCGCGAGGGCAGGTCGGACGAGCTCGCGCAGTTCTTCGCGCTCCGCGAACGTCAGCGCGAGGCCTCCGGGCTGATGGTTGAAGCGCGCCTGCGCCTTGCTTCGCTGTACGGCCGGCCGCTCCCGCCCGGGGAGATGCGGGCGCAGAAGGCCGCGGAGTTCGGGCGCCTGCGCGAAGCGCTGGCCGCGGGCGGCCATCCTGCAACCGGCGAGTTCAACAACGCCCGCCTCGTGGCCGTCGCCACCTACGAGCGCTGCGTGCCGGCCCTGCGCGCCGAGCTCGAGCGCCTCGGTGGCGACCTGCCGGCGTTCTATGCCGGGATGAGGCAGCTGGCGGGGAACCCGCAGGCGCGGGCCAGCCTCTGCGTGCGCGAGTGACCGGTCAGGCGAGGTAGCCCGGCAGCACCGCGTCGAGAGGCTGCGGCCGGATCCCGAGCCGGGCGAGTCCGTTCACCTTGCAGACACTGTCGACCAGCAGCGACCGGTAGTTGTCCGTCGAGAATGGCTTGCCGGGCACGAAGTCACAGAGGGCCGCCTGCAGCCGCGCCGCGATGTCCGGGATGCCGACGACAGCGCGAGCCAGGCCGAGCCGGTCGCGCACCCGGCAGACGATCTCGTGCAGTGTCAGCCGTTCCGGTCCGCACAGTTCGTAGCATTCCCCGGCGGTCGCCTCGTCCGCCAGCGCCCGTTGCAGGGCCGCGACGACGTCGCCGACCCACACCGGCGCAAACAGCGCGCCGGGCCGCGCGAGCGGCAGCGCCAGCGGTATGGCGCGCAGCAGGCGCGCGAACCGGTTCACGAAATCGTCGCCGGGGCCGAAGATCACGGATGGCTGGAAGATCGTCCAGCGCAGGTCCGGTCCCGATTCGCTGCGGATCAGGCGCTCGCCGCGGCCCTTGCTGCGCAGGTACTGGCTCGGGCCGTGGTCGGCGTCCGCATTGAGGGCGCTCACGTGCAGCAGCCGGTCCACGCGTTCGCGGCTGCAGGCCTCGACCAGCCTGCCGGCCAGCGTGGCGTGGACGAGGTCGAATCCGCGCCCGCCGCGTCCGCGCTCGTTCAGGATGCCGACCAGGTTGACCACGGCACGCTGGCCGGCGCACAGCGCCGCGAGCTGCCCGGCATCGTGGATGTCGGCGGCGACGAGCTTCAGCGAGGGGATCGGGCCGAGATGGCGGGCGCGGGCCGGGTCGCGGGTCGGCACGGTGATCCGCCAGCCGTCGCGGGCGAGCGCCGCGCAAAGGTGCGTGCCCACGAATCCCGACCCGCCGAGCACGCAGATCGACCCTGGTGTCATCGGCCGATTATAGGACCCGGTCTCTCGCGCGTGCGCTGGCGGGATTCGAAGCCTCGTATTGCGCGCGCTTGGCCGGCCGGGGACCCTCGCTCGTTCCGCCGGAACTTAGTCACTTCGCTCGGGGACCCGTCCGGCCGGCGCGCGCGTGAATCGCGGCGGCGCATCACGTCCGGCGCGCGAGGTGGCGGGGTACTCGCGAGCAAACCCTTAAAGTTCCGGCAGGGTTTGCGAGCGAGTAACCCCGCCGGATCCCGCGCGCCGGAGAAGAGAGAACTTGGCTGTTAGCGCAGCGGGAGCAGCAGGACCTGGTTCCCGCGCCTCAGCTGCACCAGCATCGACGACTGGCCCTTGGTGGCCTCGCGCAGTTCCGCGAGCGAGGAGATCCGCTGGCGGTTGATGCCGATGATCCGGTCATCCGCGAGCAGGCCCGACTGGGCTGCGGGGCTGCCCGGCGCGACCTCGCGGACTCGGAGACCGCCTGCCGAGTCCTCGGAGACCTCGACGAGCTCGGCGCCTGCCAGCGCGGGGTGGATGGCGGAGGCGTCGGAAATCTGCGCTGCCTCGCGCAGCACGGCGGTGACGGTTCGCGCCTTGCCCTCGCGCAGCAGGCCGATATCGACCGTCTCGCCGACCTTCAGCATGCCGATGGTGTTGCGCAGCTCCGCGTTGGAGCGGATCTGTTCGCCGCGCACCGAAGTGATGACGTCGCCAGGCTCGATGCCGGCCCTGGCCGCCGCCGAGCCCTCGGTCACCTGCGAGACGAGCGCACCCTGGGCGTTCTCGGCGAGTCCGAGGCTCTTGCGGAAATCGGGAGTCAACGAAAGCGTCATGACCCCGAGCTGGCCGCGGTTCACCTGTCCGGTCTCGATCAGTTGCTCCATGATCGAGCGCACGAGGTTCGCCGGGATGGCGAAGCCGATGCCGATGTTGCCGCCGGACTGCGAGAGGATCACCGAGTTGATCCCGACCAGGTCGCCGTCGAGTCCGACCAGCGCGCCGCCGGAATTGCCTGGGTTGATGGCCGCATCGGTCTGGATGAAGTCCTCCACGCCGTCGCGGCTGATGCCCTTGCGCCCCAGGGCGCTGACGATGCCCGAGGTCACCGTGTGCTGCAGGCCGAAGGGATTGCCGATGGCGATCACGAAGTCGCCGACCTGGACCCTGGAGGAGTCGGCGAGGCGGATTTCGGCCGGCAGCGTGGTGTCCTTGACGCGCAGCACTGCGACGTCCGAACGCTCGTCGGTGCCGACGACTTCGGCCTTGTGTTCGACGTCGTCCTCCAGCGTGATGGTGATCTCGCTGGCGTTCTTGACGACGTGGGCGTTGGTGACGATGTAGCCGTTCTTCGCGTCGACGATGACGCCCGATCCTGCGCTGCGGAACTCGCGCTCACGCTGCTGGGCGTCCGGCGGCAGGCCGAAGAAGCGGCGGAACCCCGGGTCCTCGAAGAAGGGATTTCGCGGAGCCGCGACCGTGCCGCGGACGGCGATGTTGACCACCGCGGGCGACGCGCGCTTGATCACCGGCGCGAAGGAAGGCAGTGCCATCTGCGCCAGGGCAGGTGCGGAAAGGGCGAGCGTGGCGACAGCCAGCATGGCCGGGAAGGTCTTTTTCATCGGGTTCAACCTCGGTGGGGCGCGATGTCTGACCGGCACGAAGTCCCACAAGTTCCAGTGCGCGGAAGCCTTGATTTTCCCGCGTCCGGGCGCTTGCGTGTACAAACTGTGCGTAATTTGTGCGCTTTTTATGCATACAAGATGTTGTACTGCGCGGAAATGGGGGAAGTGCGGGCAGCGGTGCCCCGGTTGACCGGAAATCGCCTGAAGTGACATTGCTATCATATTGAAAAACAATGATTTTATTGAGCCGTATTTTTCCATAAGGAAATCCTTGACACACCGGCTCCACGGAAATAATTTCACAACCCTGACACAAGATCTTGTGGTTGCCGGCCCAGAGCGGAACCGGCCGGCAGATAGAGTCAGGGAGCCACGCGGAATCGATCGCAGGCGGCGCAGCGAAGCGCATGCCCGGGTGAGATTTCTCCGGCATTTGGTGGGGCGCCGGGACGAGGGGAGCATCGCGGAAAAAATGAGCACAGCGGTCAGGATCGAGCACAAAGACGTCGAAGAGATCCCGTTCCAGGAAGCGTCGCTCGACATATGGGACCGGAAATACCGGTTGACCGCCAAGGATGGCACGCCGATCGACGCGACGATGGACGATACGCTCGCGCGCGTCGCGAGGACGCTTGCCGACGTCGAGCCGCCCGAGCAGCGGGAGGCGATGTACGAGCGCTTCCTGTGGGCGCTGCGCAAGGGCGCGATCCCGGCCGGGCGCATCATGTCGAACGCGGGCGCGCTCGAGCACAAGCCGGCGACGTCCACGATCAACTGCACGGTGTCGGGCACCATCCGCGACTCGATGGACGACATCCTGAACAAGGTGCACGAGGCCGGGCTCACGCTGAAGGCCGGCTGCGGAATCGGCTACGAGTTCTCCACGCTCCGCCCGCGCGGCGCGTATGTCGCCGGCGCGGGTGCGCACACCTCCGGCCCGATGTCCTTCATGGATATCTACGACCGGATGTGCTTCACGGTCTCCTCGGCGGGCGGCCGCCGCGGCGCCCAGATGGGCACCTTCGACGTCGGCCACCCGGACGCCGTGGATTTCGTGCGCGCCAAGCGCGAGAACGGCCGGCTCCGGCAGTTCAACCTCTCGCTGCTGGTCACCGACGAGTTCGTGGAGGCCGTGCGCGGCGACCGCGAGTGGAAGCTCGCCTTCCCGCTCTCGCAGCGCGAGTACGATCCGGCGACGCACGACCTCGAGGACGCGGCCGGCTTCGTCTGGCGCGAATGGCCGGACGCCGAGGGTTACGTCGCGAACGACGAGGGCCTGGTCGCCTGCAAGGTCTACAAGACGCTCCCGGCGCGCCGCCTTTGGGACGTCATCATGGCCTCCACTTACGATTTCGCCGAGCCCGGGTTCGTGCTCGTCGACCGCGTCAACGAGATGAACAACAACTGGTGGTGCGAGAACATCCGCGCCACCAACCCCTGCGGCGAGCAGCCGCTGCCGCCCTACGGCTCCTGCCTGCTCGGTTCGGTGAACCTGACGCGCTTCGTGCGCCGGCCGTTCACCGACGAGGCGAGCTTCGACTGGGTCGAGTACCGCGATGTCGTCCGCACCTTCACGCGCATGCTCGACAATGTCGTCGAGATCAACGGCCTGCCGCTCGGCCGGCAGCGCGACGAGATCACGCGCAAGCGCCGCCACGGGATGGGCTTCCTGGGGCTCGGATCCACGATCACGATGCTCGGCATGAAGTACGGCTCGCCGGAGTCGATCGCCTTCACCGACAACGTGTCGCGGGAGATGGCGATCTCTGGCTGGGAGGCCGGGCTCGAGCTCGCCCGCGAGAAGGGGCCGGCGCCGATCATGAACGAGGAGTTCGCGGTCACGCGCGCGATGCTGCGCAAGCGCCCGGAGATGGCGCGCGACGGCTGGAAGGCGGGCGACCGCGTGCCGGGCCGCGTGCTGCACGCGCGCTACAGCCGTTACATGCGCCGCCTCGCCGAGGTCGCGCCGGAGCTCGTCAAGGAGCTCGAGTCCGTGGGTGCGCGCTTCACGCACCACAGCTCGATCGCGCCGACCGGCACGATTTCGCTGTCGCTCGCGAACAACGCGTCGAACGGCATCGAGCCGTCGTTCGCGCACCATTACTTCAGGAACGTGATCCGCGAGGGCAAGAAGTCGAAGGAGCGCGTGGACGTCTATTCCTTCGAGCTGCTCGCCTACCGCGAGCTCGTCAACCCGCGCGCGATGCCGGCCTCGACGGCCGCCGGCGAGGCGCTGCCGGATTACTTCATCACGGCGGACAGCATCGGCCCGCGCGAGCACGTCGAGATCCAGGCCGCGGCCCAGCGCTGGGTCGATTCCTCGATCTCGAAGACGGCCAACGTGCCGACCGACTTCCGCTATGAGGACTTCAAGGACATCTACCTCTACGCGCACGAGAAGGGCCTCAAGGGCTGCACGACCTTCCGCTTCAATCCCGAGGCGCACCAGGGCGTGCTGGTCAAGGAGGACGACCTCAAGAACACGACCTACGTGTTCAAGCAGGAGGACGGGACCGAGATCGAAGTGCGCGGCGACGAGGAGATCGAGTACGACGGGGAAGTGACCACCGCCGCCAACCTGTATGACGCGCTGAAAGAAGGCTATTACGGCCGTTTCTGAGTGCCGCGAGGAATCCATGAGCCGCATCAAGATCGAGAAGAAGATCGTCGGGTACCGGGTCCAGAAGCCGGAGGCCGAAAAGCCGACAGCCCTGCCCGCGCGCGAGGGCAAGGTCCGCAAGGACGGCGGCGGCAAGGTCGTGTGGATGCACGAGAAGCTCGAGCGCCCCGAGGTGCTGATCGGCTCGACCTACAAGATCAAGACGCCGGTCTCCGACCACGCGATGTACCTGACGATCAACGACATCATGCTGAACGAGGGCACCGAGCACGAGCACCGGCGTCCGTTCGAGATCTTCATCAACTCGAAGAACCTCGACCATTTCCAGTGGATCGTCGCGCTGACGCGCATCATCTCGGCAGTGTTCCGCAAGGGCGGCGACGTCGCGTTCCTCACCGAGGAGCTGAAGGCCGTGTTCGACCCGCGCGGCGGCTACTGGCAGCCGGGCGGCAAGTTCATGCCTTCGATCGTCGCCGAGATCGGCTATGTCGTCGAACGGCACCTGCAGACGATCGGCCTGATGCAGAAGCCGGGGCTCGACGACTCGCAGCGCCTGCACATCGAGTCGAAGCGCAAGGAGTGGGAGCTGCGCCATCAGCAGCAGGATGCGTTCGCGGAGTCGGGCTACCCGCAGGGCGCACAGCTCTGTGCCAAGTGCAGCACGGCGGCCGTCGTGATGATGGACGGCTGCATGACCTGCCTGTCCTGCGGCGACTCGAAGTGCGGCTGATGCCGGGCAAGTTTTCTCACGCGCCAGCCGGGTCCCCGCCCGGCGGCCCCTGACAACAGGGGCTGCGCGTGACCTCCCAGGCGGCCTTCGGGCCGCCTTTTTTCCGCGGAGGGGTCAGACCCCTTGATAACTCTTGGGCAAGGCGATCGGGTTGGTTCGGCCGCATGAATATCAAGGGGTCTGACCCCTCCGCGGCCGCCATTGCGATTGCGGTCTTCGCCGCGCTCCTCGCCGGCTGCGCGACGGAGCGCTTCTACGACGGACCGCCCCTCGCGCCGGAGGATCGCGCAATCGTCCGCGCCGATCCCGTCGTCAGCGCGGGACTGCCGGTTCAGATCCGGCTGCGGCGCGTGAACGAGCGCGAAGTCCGGCTCGCGGCGAGCCGTGTCGAGCTGCCGCCCGGCAGGCACCGGTTGGTCGTCGATTGCCGCGTGGCCGAGAGCGGGTCGATGCGCCGCTTCACGGTCGAGGCGGACCTGGAGGCGGGCGGGCGCTACCGCCTGGTCGCCGACACGACCGCGCGAAACTGTGAAGCGGTCGCGCTGGTCGGCGACTGACCGGCCGCAACCGGCGCGGGGCGTTATAATGTCTCGCGACATGTATCGCAAGCTCTTGATTTTGATCATTGTCGCAGCGCCGCTGGCGGCGGCGCGCGCGGATTCGATAGGCGGCCTCGCAGCTCCCGCGGGCGTCTTGCAGCCCGTGGACCGGGTCGTCGTGCACAAGGGCAAGCGTCTCATGGAGCTGTACCGCGGTGCCGGGCTCGTCGCGAGCTACAAGATTTCGCTCGGTCTTGCGCCGGCCGGTCACAAGCAGCGCGAGGGCGACTACCGGACGCCGGAGGGCCGCTACCGCCTGACGCGCCGCAACGCCCAGAGCGACTTCTTCCTCGCCGTGCAGGTCTCCTACCCCGAGGCCGCCGACGTGGCGCTCGCGCGCAAGAACGGCTGGCCGCCCGGCGGCGCGATCATGGTCCACGGCCTGCCGAACCAGCTGAAGTACTCGCGCGATCGCTACCTCGGCACCGACTGGACCGATGGCTGCATCGCGCTGTCGAACGAGGACATGCTGGATTTCTGGCTGCTGACGGGGCAAGGGACGCCGATCGAGATCCGCCCGTGAGCGGAAACCCCGGGACCGACCTCACGGCAGTCGTGCATGCGCGGGTGTCGCCGAAGGGCGTGCTCGACAACCTGTCCCAGCAGGAGGTCGACAAGCTGCTCGACCGCGGCCAGGGCGGCCTCTACCCGCTGTTCCGCCGCTGCGCGCTCGCGGTGCTGAACTCCGGCACGCTGATCGACGATGCGCGCCTGATCTTCGACGCGTACAAGGACTTCGAGCTGCGCATCGTCCGCGAGCCCTGGGGCATCAAGCTGGAGATGCAGCACGCGCCCGGCAGCGCCTTCGTCGACGGCGAGATGATCCGCGGCGTCAAGGAACACCTGTTCGCGGTGCTGCGCGACATCGTCTACACGCACAACGAGATCGTCGCGCGCTTCGACCTCGACGATCCCGCGAGCGTCACGAACGCGATCTTCTGCATACTCAGGAACGCGCGCGCGCTCGAGTACAAGGGCCGCCCCGACCTCGTGGTCTGCTGGGGCGGCCACTCGATCCCGCGCGAGGAGTACGACTACACGAAGCTGGTCGGCTACGAGCTCGGCCTGCGCGGATTGTCCGTCTGCACCGGCTGCGGGCCCGGCGCGATGAAGGGCCCGATGAAGGGCGCGACCATCGGCCACTCCAAGCAGCGCATCAGGGACGGACGCTACATCGGCATCACCGAGCCCGGCATCATCGCGGCCGAGCCGCCGAACCCGATCGTCAACCAGCTCGTGATCATGCCGGACATCGAGAAGCGCCTGGAGGCCTTCGTGCGCCTCTGCCACGGGATCATCGTCTTCCCGGGCGGGGCGGGCACGGCCGAGGAGATCCTCTACCTGCTCGGCATCCTGCTCGACCCGGAGAACGCGAACCAGCAGCTCCCGCTCGTGTTCACCGGGCCGCGCGAGAGCGCCGGCTATTTCCGCCAGCTCGACCGCTTCATCGGCGGGACGCTCGGGGAGGAGGCGCGCCGGCGCTACCGCATCGTGGTCGACGATCCGCCCGAGGTTGCGCGCGAGATGCAGCGCGGCTTCGATGCCGTGCGCCGCTCGCGGCGCCGGGCGGGGGACGCCTACAACTACAACTGGCTGCTGAAGATCCCGCGTGACTTCCAGCAGCCCTTCGAGGTGAGCCACGCGGCGATGGCGGGTCTCAGGCTGACGATGGACCAGCCGGTGCATGAGCGTGCCGCGAACCTGCGGCGGGCATTCTCCGGGATCGTCGCCGGCAACGTGAAGGAACGGGGCATCCGCCTGATCGAGGAACAGGGGCCATTCGAGATCCATGCCGCGCCGGAGATCGCCGGGCCGCTCGACGAGCTGCTGCGCGGCTTCGTCGCCGAGCGGCGCATGAAGCTGGTCGGCGAGTACCGCCCGAGCTATCGCATCGCCTGATTGCGCCGCAGGCCGGGTTCCGCGCCCCGGGACCTGTGATGCAGTTCCTGTTTGAGCCGCTGTCCGCCGCGTAACTTGCGGGTCATGAAGCCTGTTCAGGTTGAGCGAGCGTGAGCGACATCAAGGTCACGCCCCCCGATGACCGCGACCGCGGCGGCACCGAACCTGCGCCGCGATTGCCGCGTCGCGGCCCGGTGAGCCGGCACGGTGCCATCTCGCGCGAGCTGACGAAGTACTCGAACTACAAGACCTGGGCGGAGAAGGCGCGCGGCGCATTCGCCGCCGAGGGCGAGACGCCCGGCGCCGGCAGCGTCAATCTCGCCCGCCGATCCACCGACCGCTGACGCCGCCGTGGAGCGTCTCGTACAGCTGCTCGACGAGCTCGAGGACCTCTTCTCGGTCCTGCGCCACCAGCTCGGCTTCTGGCCGTAAGCCCCGCCCGGAGTCGCGGCAGGGACTGTCCCCACCGGACAGCCTTCGCTGTTATCTTTGCCTCATGGCAAAGCCCGGGTACCTGATGGCGCATGCCGCCCGGCGAGTCGCATTTGCGTCTGTCGCGGCCTCGCTCGCAACGGCGGCGCTGGCCCAGGCGCCGGCCGGAGTGCCGCCGCCTGTG
>Ga0075304_1000228_pt1 | contig 13647 bp, 14 predicted proteins | sample Joice_CattailNLA_FD_120067 | JGI IMG/M metagenome (GOLD analysis project Ga0075304, IMG submission 120067) | Natural and restored wetland microbial communities from the San Francisco Bay, California, USA, that impact long-term carbon... | ecosystem: Environmental > Terrestrial > Soil > Wetlands ... | reverse complement strand
GACCACCCCGCCGCCTCGCGCGCGGTCGTGGCGCTCGTTGCTGACCGCGACGGAGATCGACACTCGCCTGCTCGGCATGGTGGTTTCGGTCGCCGCCATCTGGGTCGCGTTCAACGTCCTGACGGGCGGCGACTTCCTCACTGCTCGCAACCTCTGGAACCTCTCCGTCCAGAGCACGTCCATCGCGATCATGGCCACCGGCATGGTCCTGATCATCGTGTCGCGCAACATCGACCTCTCGGTGGGCTCCCAGGTCGGCATCGCGGCGATGCTTTACGCCCTGCTGATGGCCGACTGGCTGCCGCACATCCTTGGCGTCTAGCTGGGCAACCCCTTGAGTTGGGTCATCGCACTTGGGAGCGGCGTCACCATCGGCGCCATCATCGGTGGCTTCCAGGGCTTCATCGTGGCCTACATCGGCGTGCCCTCGTTCGTGGTCACGCTCGGAGGCTTGCTGGCGTTTCGAGGTGTCGTCTGGCAGATGTCGGGCGGCGCAGCGGTTTCCGGCATCGATGACACGTTCCGCAAGCTCGGCGGTGGCTACCGTGGCTCGGTCGGCGGGGACACCACATGGCTCCTGGCCATCCTGATCTCGGTCGCCCTCGTCGCCTTCCTGGTCTACAACCGATGGCAGCGTCATCGCTTCGGGTTCCGGCTTCGGCCCCTCTGGGCAGATGCCCTCGTCGGGGTCGTCGGCGTGGGGGTCGTCCTGTTCCTTGCCTGGTTCGCCAACGAGACGTTCTGGCCGCAAGGGGCGGCTGAACGCTTCGCCGCGGAGAATGACATCCCTATCCCGGAGGGTGGCCTGCTCATCCCCGTCGGCTTCCCCTGGCCCGTGTTGCTCCTCGTCGGCGTGACGCTCGTCATGACCATCCTGGCGACCCGCCGTCGCTTCGGCCGATATGTGTACTCCTACGGCGGCAATCCCCAGGCGGCAGAGCTGGCGGGCATCAACACGCGCTGGGTCGTCATGAAGACCTTCATCGTCATCGGCATCCTCTGTTCGCTGGCCGGGGCCATCGCGTCGGCGCGGCTCAACGGCGCGACGCTCGACATCGGATTCAGCGAAGAGCTTGACGTCATCGCTGCTGCGGTGGTCGGCGGGGCCTCGTTCGCCGGTGGCATCGGCACGATCCCTGGCGCGGTCCTGGGCGCGGTCGTCATGCAGTCGCTCCGCTTCGGGCTGGCCTTCAACGGCGTGAACGCGTCGCAACAGAGCATCGTCATCGGTGCCATCCTCGTCATCGCGGTAGGCTTCGACTCCTGGAACCGGCGCCGCGGCGGCGGATCGTGAGTCAGGAGATGCACGACGTGACGGTCAAGACGGCGCCCGCTGCGGTGGCACAAGAGCGAACCCCCATCGTCGAGATGCGCAACATCAACGTGGCGTTCGGCGGGGTCCGGGCCGTCGATGACGTGTCGGTCGACCTCTACGCCGGGGAGGTGGTCGGCCTCGTGGGCGGCAACGGGGCCGGCAAGTCGACCCTCATGAAGGCCCTCTCCGGTGCGCATCCGCCCGACTCTGGCCAGATCGTCGTTGATGGCCAGATCCGGGAGATCCGCAGCCCGACGATCGCACAGTCGCTGGGCATCGAGACGATCTACCAGACGCTGGCGCTGGCCGAGAATCAAACCGCGCCGGCCAACATGTTCCTGGGCCGCGAGCTCGTGACGCGATGGGGGATGCTGGACGACGGATCGATGGAGGCCGCCACGCGAGAGGTGATGGGCCGGCTGAACCCCCTGTTCGAAGGTTTCCGTCAGCCGGTGCAGGAGCTCTCGGGTGGCCAGCGTCAGGCGGTAGCCATCGCGCGGGCGGTCCACTTCAACGCGCGGATCATGATCATGGACGAGCCCACCGCAGCGCTCGGTCCGGCCGAGACTGCACAGGTCCGCGACCTCATCCGCCAGCTCAAGAGCGAGGGCATCGGCATCTTCCTCATCAGCCACGACATCCACGACGTCTTCGACCTGTCTGATCGCATCAGCGTCATGTACCACGCCAAGATCGTCGGCACGGTCAAGCGGGACGACGTCACCACGGATGACGTCCTGGCCATGATCATCCTCGGCAAGGTGCCCGAGCAAGTCACCGTCGAGGAACGCGCGTCGCTCCACTGATGGGCGTGTCTCGGGCGAAGAGCGTGTTCCTCCTGACCGATGGCGCGGCGTCGGTCATGTCGATGAAGGTGCTGGCCGGCAGCGCCTGTCTGCTGGTCCTGGCCCTCGCCGCCCCCCACGGCAGCCTGGCGAAGTCGGGAGGAGGCGCACCCGTCCCGCGATTCGTCGAGGAGACGCGCCGGGCTGGCATCGACCACGTCTACGACGGCGGTTGGGAGCACTACGTGGGCGGTGGCGTCGCGGTGTTCGACTGCGACGCTGACGGCCTCGCCGAGCTGTACCTCTCGGGTGGCGAGAATCCCGCAGCGATGTACCACAACGACAGTGCCATCGGTGGCGGGCTTCGCTTCAGCCACCTCACCGATGCGGCCACGGACCTTGGTGCGGTCATGGGCGCGTACCCGCTCGACATGGACGGCGACGGGGAGACGGATCTGGCTGTCCTTCGGGCCGGTGAGAACGTCCTGCTCAGAGGGCTTGGCGAATGCCGCTTCGAACGGGCCAACGAGGCCTGGGGCTTCGATGGAGGCGACGAGTGGACGACCGCGTTCAGCGCCAAGTGGGAGGGCTCGGCCACGATGCCGACGCTCGCCTTCGGCGACTACATCGATGACTCCAGCGACGCCACCGCCTGGCGCTGCTCCGCGAGCGACCTCTTTCGGCCAGCGGCGGACGAGGCCAGCTACGGTCCGCCGATCCTCCTGACACCGGGATGGTGTCCCCTGTCGATGCTGTTCAGCGACTGGGATCGCTCCGGGCGAGTCGACCTGCGAGTGAGCAACGACCGCCACTACTACGCCGATGACGAGGGCATGGAGCAGCTCTGGCGTGTGGCGCCAGGAGAAGAACCTCGCCTGTATACCAGCGAGGACGGCTGGCAGCCGCTCCAACTCTGGGGCATGGGCATCGCCAGCCATGACGTCACCGGTGACGGCTACCCGGAGGTCTTGCTCACGAGCATCGGCCCCAATCGGCTGCAGACGCTCGCCGACGGGCCCGATCAGCCGAACTACACGGATATCTCCATCGAACGCGGCACCACCGCCACCAACCCGGTCGGCGACAAGTCGCTGCCGTCGACCGCTTGGCACGACGAGTTCGCGGACGTCAACAACGACGGCCTCATCGATCTCTTCCTTGCCAAGGGCAACGTCAACGAGATACCTGACAACGCCATGGAGGATCCCAGCGTCCTCTTCCTGGGCCAAGCGGACGGGACGTTCATCGACCGTGCCAAGGCGGCCGGGATCGATAGCCCGCAGCGCGGCCGCGGAGCGGCGGTGGTCGACCTCAACCTCGACGGCCTGCTCGATATCGTGCAGGTGAACCGCCGGGACGGAGCCCAGTTATGGCGCAATGTCGGTACTGGCACGGCCAAGCGCCCCAAGCCGTCAGGGGACTGGCTGGCACTCCAGCTGGATCAGCCCGCTCCGAACCACGATGCCATCGGCGCATGGGTGGAGGTTCGGGCAGGTGACCGGACGATGACCCAAGAGGTCACCGTGGGCGGTGGCCATGCCGGAGGTCAGCTCGGCTGGATCCACTTCGGTCTGGGTTCGGTCGAGAAAGGGGAGCCCCTTGAGGTCAGAGTCCAGTGGCCGGACACGGAGTGGGGCCCCTGGCTGCCCGTGAAGGCCAACCGGTTCGTCAGCGTCGAGCGCGGACTGGAGCAGGCTGAGCGCTGGCGACCTCCGCGCGACTGATCCCGCCCCGCGCGCTCCTCAGGAGAGGGCCATGGCCCTCTCGGGCCGCAGCAGGAATGGTGGCAGCCAGGCGGGGATATTCGAGAAGGGCATGACGTCCGGATGGAGGCGGATGCCCAGCACCTCGCGCATGAAGGCGCGCCTGGCCTCGATGCGCGACCAGGCCTCCGGATAGGCGCTCGCAAAGGCCTCCCGCAGGGACTCGTCGGCGAGTGCGATGCCGTCCTCGACGTTGGTCGTGAAGTACTCGCTGCCCGTGGCCGGGATGACGTCGACCTGCATGGCCATGCCGGAGCGCAGCGGCACGTCCGAGCCTGGCCAGACGGGCGAGTGCACCCACTCGTCCAGATGCAGCAGGTGGCCCGGGTTGAGGGCGATGCCGAAGAACGGATCGCCCAGACGCCGATCGATGATGTCCTGGAGCACGCCTCCGACCTGGCCGACGTGAAGTGCCTCGTACCACTCGGCGATGGCCTCGAAGTAGGGCGCCACGAGGCGCTCGACGTAGTCGCCGATGGCAGCCGGCAGCTCGCTCTCGTCCTCGACCACGAAGCCAGCCCGGCAGTTCAGCGCTCCCCAGATCCCGAAGGCGGTCGTGAATCGGTCGCCGCGCTCGATGTGCTTGTCCGTCGGGCTGAGCAGGCCGAGAGACGCGCGCGGTCCACTCGACAGCATGAGGTGACAGGACAGCGGAGCGCCGTTCCACTCGAGCAATCGAACAGCCTCGTCCTCGCGCATGCCGGGTCGCAGCCCGGACAGCAAGCGCTTGACGCCCTCGGACGTCTGGCAGGCGGCGTATTCGAAGGCGGCCAGTTGCTCGACCTCGTTGATCGTGCGCAGCCCGCCATCGGGGTGGATGAACAGATCGTTGGCGTTGCTCACGAGTCCGTCCGACCCCACCACATCCCGGACCGCATCGGCGAGGTAGGCCGGCACCTCGAGCCAGCTCGGGTCGGCGAAGGGCTTCCAGCCCACGATCCCCACGCGGGTGCCGGGGCGGACACCTTCGTCGGTCAGCAAGTCACGTAGCGGCCGCGACCGATCGCGCGGCTGCCCCGGCAGGCTGAGGTCCTGGAACATGTGGCGGCGCATCGGCAGGGGAGCCGCGCCGGCCATGGCGTAGCACTCGTTGCCCACCAGGATGGCCGGTTCCGGCGTCTTGCCGACGATGAGGACCGCCTCCTCGAAACGGGGGTCGAAGCCGCTCAGGTAGCTGAGGTTGGCGCTGTGCTCCCGGTCGGCATAGACGACGAGCATGTCATAGCCAAGGTCGGTCGCCCGTGCTCGAGCCCGTTCCAGCCGGGCTTCGTAGACCGCTGCCGGGATCCGGGGCATGGCGCCGGGCATCCCGAAGTCGGGCAGGTCGACATCTGCAAGTCGGGCGCGCGTCATCAGGCTGGAGGTCTGGTGAGAAGCCCGGCGACTGTCATGGGCGGTGTGGCTTGCACTGGGGCCCCAGTGTACCTGCGGGCCGTCGCGGAGTAGCATGCCCGACGCGGGGCTATCCATGGTGTGGACCTGAGGAGTCGGTCGATGGGCGTTCGAAGTCGAGCAGTCGTGGTGGTGGGGATCGTGGTCGTGCTGGCGCTGACGGCGGCCCTGCCGGCAGCAACGGTCACCGCCGCCGCACGGGCCTGCGCGCGGACCGTCGATCCCGACAAGTCGGTGGCCATGCTCTGGGATGAGGTCCTGCTCGATGCCATCCGGCGGGACTTCCCGGCCCCGACCGTGCATTCACGCAACCTCTTCCACGTCTCCGCCGCCATGTGGGACGCCTGGGCGGCCTACGACCCGGTCGCTGACGGCGTCTTCGTGACCGACAAGATCCGTCACGACAACCCCAGGGCTGCACGCGAGCGAGCCATCAGCTATGCCGCCTATCGCCTCCTCAGCCATCGCTATCGCCACAGCGCTGGAGCAGCAGAGAGCCTGGCCGAGTTCGACGCCCTGATGGCGTCGTTGTGCTATCCGACCGATCGCACATCGACCTCTGGCCATTCGGCGGCTGCCCTTGGCAACCGCATCGCGCAGCGCATCATCGCGGTCGGCGTCGCGGATGGCTCGAACGAGAAGATGGGCTATGCGCCCACGGACTACCAGGCCGTGAACGAGCCCCTCATCGTCGAGCTGTCCGGGACCACCATGCTGGACCCCAATCGCTGGCAACCCCTGGCCCTGGACGTCTCTATCGCCCAGAACGGCCTGCCCCTGCCGGCGGGCGTGCAGAACGTCGTGGGGCCTCACTGGGGACATGTGACCTCCTTCGCACTGCCCGCCGAAGAGCGGGGCGTGCCCATCGACCCGGGCCCGCCGCCATACCTCCACGACCCGGACACTGACGACGACTTCAAGGCCAGCGCCGTCGAGGTCATCCGCATGAGCAGCTGGCTCGATCCTGACGACAACGTCACCCTCGACATCTCTCCGGCCAGCCTCGGCAACAACCCGCTGGGGACGTATGACGGAGAGGGCTACGAAGTCAACCCCGTCACGGGTGAGCCGTACGAACCGAACATCGTCGCCCGGGGTGACTTCGGCCGCATCGTCGCGGAGTTCTGGGCCGATGGGCCAGCCTCCGAGACGCCGCCAGGTCACTGGAACACACTGGCCAATGCCGTCACCGGATCGCCCGACTTCGAACGCCGGCTGGGCGGCCAGGGCGATGTGCTCGACCCGCTCGAATGGGACGTCAAGATGTACCTGGCGCTCAACGGCGCCGTCCACGATGCCGCGGTGGCAGCCTGGGGCGCCAAGGGCTACTACGACTACGTGCGGCCCATCTCGATGATCCGCTACATGGGCGGCCTGGGCCAGTCGAGCGACCCTTCCGGGCCCTCCTACCATCCCGATGGTCTGCCCCTCGAGGATGGCCTGGTGGAGGTCATCACCGAGGAGTCCTCCGCGCCCGGCGAGCGGCATGAGCAACTTGCGGAGCACGTCGGTGAGATCGCCATCCTGGCCTGGGCTGGCAACCCGGAAGATCCGGAGGGCCAGGTCAGCGGAGTCCGATGGATCCGCGCCGTCGAGTGGGTGCCCTACCAGCTGCCTACCTTCGTCACGCCCGCGTTCCCTGGCTTCGTGTCGGGGCATTCCACGTTCAGTCGGGCAGCAGCCGAGGTCATGGCTGCCATGACCGGCTCGGAGTACTTCCCTGGCGGGCTGGGGACCTGGACGATCCCGGCGGGCTGGCTGGACTTCGAGGCCGGCCCGGCCGAGGACATCGAGCTGCAGTGGGCGACCTACTACGATGCTGCGGACCAGGCCGGCATCTCCCGGCTCTTCGGCGGTATCCATGTCCGTGCCGATGACCTCAATGGTCGGCGCATGGGCTCGCAGTGCGGCAAGGATGCCTTCGCACAGGCACAGCGCTACTGGGAGGGCAGCGCCAGGGTCTGAGCGCAGTGCCTCGCTCGGACTTGGAAGCCGCCGGGCCGGTGGCTGACCCGGCGGCTGACATTGGATCGGCGCGGAACTTGCGCCTCCGGCTCAGCGGGGGTCGTCCACCGGCATCTGCCAGGCGATCATGGCCGGGCCGCCGGGCGCCCGGAAGGTCAGGTAGCTGCCCTGCGGGGTCTCCTGCGCGCCCTCGAGGACCTCGCCGCCGAGCTCGCGGATGGCCGCCTCGGCCGAACGCAGGTCGGTGACCAGGATGTAGGGCACGGCCGAAGGGGCTTCGCCCACCGACGGGGGACCGATGTGGCCCTCGCCGCCGCCGGGCAGGTCGAGGATGAAGTGGACGGGACTCGGCGACGAGCCGGAGGTCCAGCCGAAGGCCCGTTCCATGAAGCGCATGGTGGCCGGCGGGTCCGCACTGCGGATCTCGGTGTGGAAGAGTTGGCCCGCGACGGGCTCGGCGCCCTCGGCCGCCGGGGGAGATTGGACTGCCATGGGGTGGTTCTCCTATGTGGTTCCGGCCCGCCCCACCAACACGGCCTCGAGTCGGTCGAGTTGGTGCTGCCAACCGGCGTCGTTCTGATCCATGTCGCTCCGGTCCGTGAAGCCGGTGTGCCGCAGGGTGAGCCGCGTCCGGTCACCGTCGGCCTCCAGATCCACGCTGACCGTGGTGAGCGACTCGTCTCCCTCCAACGTCCACGTGTGCACGACGCGTCGCGGTGGGTCGACTTCGATGTAGGTTCCCCCTAGGCTGAACTCGGGCCCGCCTGGCAGCCGCACCCGAAACGCAAGCCGCCCTCCTGGACGCGCCTCGAGTTCGTCGACCAGGGTCTCCGACCCTGCCGGGCCCATCCAGCGGGCGTACAGGTCCGGTTCTGTGAGCGCGCGCCAGACCACGTCCCTGGGAGCATGGATGAGGCGCTCGAGGCTGAGGCTGAGGCCCTGCGGCGATTCGGTCATGTGTCTCCCTCCGTGGGCGATTCGGCCAAAGCGCTGGCCAGGTCGGACAGGCGGTCGAGGCTGGACTCCCAGAACCAGCGATAGCCCTCGACGTAGTCGGCAGCTGCGCGCCAGCCGGTCGGACTCAAGCGCAGCCAGTGGCGGCGCCCATCGACCCGGCGCTCGATGAGCCTCGCGCGTTCAAGCACCCGAACGTGCTTGGACACCGACGGCAGCGCCATGTCCAGGGGCAGCGCCACCTCGCCGACCGTGGCTTCGCCGCGCGCCAGCTTAGCCACGATGGCGCGACGAGCGGGATCGGCCAGGGCCGCGAACACGACATCGAGGCCTGTGCTCGAGTTCTGGCTGTCAATAGTTGCCATGTCGGCTAACAGTTAGCCACAACGGAAACATTCTGTCAAGAGCTGGCGGCGGGATGCTCAGACGTCCGTGAACGCACTGATAGCGGTTCGTCCGTGGGGTAGCCTCCGAACGTGGCAGTGATGCGGTTCCTGCGCTCGCATGTCGATGCGGTCACGGCCGTGCTGCTCAGTGGCGCCTACCTCGTGGAGGTCTACCTGAAGGCAGGCCCTGCCGCGGGCCAGCCTCTCCTATCCTCACTGGAGACCAACGAGTCAGCGGCTATCGCGGCCGCGCTGGCCTTCCTGCTCTCGCTGGCCTTGCGCAGCCGACTGCCGCTGGTGCCCTTGGGCCTCGCGTTCGTCGCGGTGCTGCTGGCCGGCAGGGGAGAACTGGAGGCCTCCTGGACGCTGCTGGCGGGTCTCCTTCTGGCGGCCTATTCGGTCGGCGCCTGGGCCGGCGGACGGGCAGGTCAGGTCGGGGCGCTCGGTGTCGGTGCCCTGGCCGGGCTGGTCATCATCCGTTCCGGCGGCGAGCCGCTCGAGCCACGCACGATGGCCCTGTCACTCTTGCTGCTCGTGGGTGCCTGGGCGCTCGGCTTGGCGGCGCGGAGCATCCGGGCCGGGCGCGGTGATGAGCGCGTCAGTGGCGAGCTGGACTGGGTGGCCTCGTCCGGCGTGCCTGACTCGGCCGGGCGTGACGAGACCGTGCGTCAGATCCGCGACGTCGTGGAGCGCTCCATGAGCGCCGTCGTGCTTCAGTCACGCACCGCGCGGGCTTCCATGGATCGAGAGCCTTCCCGCGCGCGGCGCTCGCTATCCATCATCGAGGCGGCCGGCACGGAGGCGCTCGAGGAGACCCAGCGGCTCACGGGGCTCCTCCTCTCGCCCGACGGCACGCCACTACCTGAGCCGCAGCCCGGTCTGGCGGACATCGAGTATCTCGCGGCCCAGGTCAGCGAGGCCGGACTGCCGGTCACGACGCGCGTCGAGGGCGACCCCCTGCCGCTCACGCCCGACCTCGACGCGATCGCCTACCGAGTGGTGCACGAGGCTCTCATGAGCACCCTCTACCACAGCACCGACGCGCGTTCGAGTGTGGTCGTCCGCTACGAGCCCGACGAGCTCCAAGTGCAGATCATCGATGACGGCATCAGCCTGGCCGGCGAAGACCCTGCCGAGGAAACAGCCGGCCTGATGGCCGTTCGCCGCGAGATCGCGGCCATGGGTGGCACGCTCGATGCCGGGCCCGTTGAGGATCGCGGCTATTGGGTCCTGGCCCGCCTGCCCTACCAGCCCGAGTGGAGCTGACTTGGCGCATCACCTATCTCCTCATCCGTCACTGGGGGCGGCCGTAGCCAGATGGATCGCGGCCGGGCGGCCACTCGAGCTGCAAGTTCATGCAGGTGGCCTGGCGAATGAGTAGATGGCGCGTTGTCTGGAGTGCGCGTGGTCTCGAGAGCGCGGGGTCTGGACTGCGCCGAGCAGAGTGGCTCGCAAAGGCTGGTGTCGCAAAGGCTGGTTGTCTCGCTGCCTATCATTGCCATCAGATGCTTACGAGGCTTCGCATCGACTGACATCAGTGTGTCCGCCGAAGCCCGGCACAGTGGAGGTACCAACCCGATGCCCGCACAGGGAAGTGGCAGCCAGGACGACCCCTGGGTCCTTATGACACCGCCCGGATCGTCTGAGTACACGATGTACCGCGACGAGACGGCTGACCCGCCGGCCCTCATCTGTCAGGTGGGGGCCACGAGGCTGTCCTACCAGCTGCGCTGCATCGACGACCTTCACGCCATGCTCAAGGCCCATGGCGACTGGATGGACCTGGGCGCCGCGGACGAGTCCAAGGATCCGGCTCCGGGCACCGTCGAAGCCTGGGGCCGCTCCCCCGACAACCCGGTCGGCGGGTTCTACGGACTGCGCAAGGGTTACCGTGGCCGATTCGGCATGTACGTGCCTCCACTCCTGGAGGCTCTTGGGTTGGCAGAGCTGACCCACGAGAAGCGGGGCAACCGCATGCGCGCGATCTGACGTCCCGGGACCGAACCGATTACGGCCGCCCGGTCGACCGGGCGGCCGTTCTGATCGCGGGTCGGCTGACTCAGCCGGCCTCGGGCGATGCCTCCGCAGCCAGGGATTCGACCGCCTCGACCTCCTCGGCGGCCATCGACTCGGCCGCCTCGACCTCCTCTGCGGCCATGGACTCTACGGCGTCCTCGGCCTCCTCAGCGACCATTGATGCCTCGGCAGCCATCGACTCGGCCGCCTCGACGTCCTCAGCGGCCATGGACTCCACGGCGGCGCCGGGAGCCTCTGTGGCGGGAGCTGGCGTGGCTTCGTCATTGTTACAGGCGACGACGAAGAGGCTGAGGACGAGTGCCCCGGCGACGATGGTCTTCTTCACGGATTGTTCCCTCTTGGTTCATGACTTGTTCCTGGACGCGTCGAATGGTAATGCAGTCCCGCCCGGACTGCGCAGTCGGGACCGCCGGGACTGCGCGCGCCGTCTCATCTGCGGCGTACCATCGGGTCGGCGCGAGGCCCACGACGTGCAGCGGCTTCAGCTCGAAGGACGAAGGGGGCCGGTCGGCGATGCCCATCGAATGGCGACGTTCAGCCCGCGGCTTCGAACGTACTTGGGTGGAGACATGAGCGACACCCTCGGAGTCGCCGCACCCCGCGACGACGACCTGGCTGTCGGCCAGCCCTTCCGGATGGGGGTCAACTACTGGCCGCGGCGCAAGGCCATGTACTGGTGGCGGGATTTCGACCCCGGAGAGGTAGCCGACGAGTTCGACGCCATCGGCGACCTGGGCATGACGCTGGTGCGCATCTTTCTGCTCTGGGAGGACTTCCAGCCGACGCCGTCGGCGGTCTCCGCATCGGCCCTGGCCAACCTGGAGACGGTCTGTGACGTGGCCGCTCAGCGATCCCTGGGGCTTGACGTGACCTTCTTCACCGGGCATATGAGCGGGCCCAACTGGGCACCGGCGTGGCTCCTGGGCGGGAACGAGCCTGTGCCCGGTGGCCGACAGGTCATCAGCGGCGGCGACCGGTCGGCCGGCAGCTACCACAACCCCTTCGTGGATCCCGTGGCCCTGGACGCCGCGACCCTTCTCCTGCGCGAGGTCGTCGGTCGCCTGCGCGACCACCCCGCTGTGTGGGCCTGGAACCTGGGCAACGAGCCTGACCTCTTCGCCCTGCCCCCTCACGAGTCAGCCGGGCCCGACTGGGCGCGCCGCCTGTTCGGTGTCATCCGTGAGCTCGACGAGCGCCACCACGCCACGGTCGGGCTTCATGCTCCATCGTTGACCGAGCTCAACGGTTTGCGCGCCGACCGCATGTTCGAAGCGGCCGACCTGGCCGTCATGCACGCATACCCCATCTACGCCAACTTCGGTGCCCGGACGCTCGATCCCGATGCCGTGCCCTTCGCCACGGCCCTCACGGCTGCCTTGTCCGGCCGGCCCACGCTGATGGAGGAGTTCGGCGCCTGTACTGCGCCTCCCGGCCACGCCACCACGACCTGGGAGTGGCAGGCGCTGGGCCAGACATGGCAGCAGGCCATGCTCTCCGAGGAAGCCCTCGCAGAGCACTTGGCTGACGTCCTGCCGCGGCTCGTCGAGGTGGGTGCCAAGGGCGCCCTGCTGTGGTGCTACGCCGACTACCACGAGGACCTCTGGGACCGGCCGCCCTGCGACACCAAGCTGCACGAGCGTCACTTCGGCCTGGTTCGGCCGGACGGCACGTTGAAGCCGCACGCGGAGGTGCTGCGCCGCTTCATCGCCAGCGACCCGGCTATCTCGTCACCCTCCCCGCGGGCTCGCATCGACGTCGACCCTGAGGCCTTCTACGCGAACCCCGCGGCCATGCTGCCCGAGCTCTTCGAGGCCTTCAGGAACGCCCCATGAGCCAGCCGCCCAGCAACTTCCCCGTCGAGCGGCCCATCCTGCGCGTGACGGATGCTCCTGAACGGCAGCGCTACGAGGCCAGGTTGATCGACACTGGCGAGCTGGCCGCGCTCATCAGCTACCAGTCATCGGAGACGTGGATCACGTTGCTGCACACCGAGGTCCAGGCCGGCTTCGAGGGCCAGGGCGTGGGCAGCCAGATCGTGCAGGGTGCGCTTGACGATGCCCGCGCGCGCGGGCTCAAGGTCATCCCCAAGTGCCCCTTCGTGGTGCACTGGCTGGAGCGACACCCTGAGCAGTACGATGTGCTGTCACACCCGCTCCATGGTGGGCAGCAGCCGCCGGCGGCGGGCCCCCGCGAGCCGGCCTGACGGGTCGGGCGGTGGCCGGCACGCTGGGGCGGGCCGAGACTCAGAGGGTCTTTCCGACGAGCGCCCGGATGTGGTGGGGGACCTCGATGCCGTCGCCGAGTCGAGGGTCCGCCACCGCCTCTCCCAGGTGAGTGCTGACCGGCAGCACGCCGGCCCAGATCGGCAGCTCGTAGTCCTCCTCGTCATCGGCTGGTGGGCCGCTGCGGACCTTGGCGGACGACTTCTCGAGCGATAGTCGCATGAGTGCGGTCTGCTTCAGCTCCGCGTCCGTGGTGGGTCGCAAGGTCGAGGCGCGTCCAGGCACGAGGCGTTCCATGAAGACGTCGAGCAGGCGGCTGCGCTCCGCCTCGTCACGGACGAGCTCGGCCTTGCCCAGCACCATCACCGAGCGGTAATTGAGCGAGTGGTGGAAGGCCGAGCGTGCCAGCACCAGTCCGTCCAGCACCGTCATGGTGACGCAGATGTCCTGGCCTCGGCCGCGCACCAGGGTGCCGCTCGCTGGCGACCCATGCAGCAGCAACCAGTCACCGTCTCGGAGGCAGAGCATGGGCACCACGATGGGGAGCCCATCGCGCACGGTGCCCACGTGGGCGATGAGTGCCGCATCGACGATGGCCTCGATCGTCTCGCGGTCGTAGCGGGCCCGCTTGGGGACACGGCGGATGCGCAGCTCCTCGTGCGGCGGCTGGCTCGGTTCGTCTGGCTGGCTCGGTTCGGTCGGCGCTGTGTTCACGTGGCGCTACAGGGTAGCCGGGCGGGAGCTGCCGTACCCGGCCACCGCTCAGTCGGCCGCACTTGCCCGTCCCATCAGACGTGCGACGATGCGCCGGACATGCAGCTGCCTCAT
>Ga0075304_1000226_pt1 | contig 13709 bp, 11 predicted proteins | sample Joice_CattailNLA_FD_120067 | JGI IMG/M metagenome (GOLD analysis project Ga0075304, IMG submission 120067) | Natural and restored wetland microbial communities from the San Francisco Bay, California, USA, that impact long-term carbon... | ecosystem: Environmental > Terrestrial > Soil > Wetlands ... | reverse complement strand
TCGGGGTGCGCGTGGTCGACGTAGTACCGGGCTCCGTTCGGCAGGATCACGTTCGCGAGCCCGAGGTCCTCGTCGCTCCCCTCACGGGCCGGCACGGGTTCGAACCCGCGCGCGTCACGGAGCGGTGACTCCTGCTCGTAGTCCCACCGGATGCGCCGCAGCGATCCGGCGTACGTGGAGATCAGCAGCGAGGACGACAGCACGGGGTTGAAATCGGGCGCCCCGGCCGCGGCGATGCCGTACTCCGTCTCGGTCCCGAAGACCTTGGGGATGGCCACGCGGCCACCTTACAGGTACTGCCCGGCATTCACGCGTTCGACCTGCCGGCCGTCACCGTCGTGCCCGAGCAGCGTGCGCACGTACACGATGCGCTCACCCTTCTTGCCCGAGATGCGCGCCCAGTCGTCTGGGTTCGTCGTGTTCGGGAGATCCTCGTTCTCCTTGAACTCGTCGCGGATCGCCGTGAGGAGGTCTTCGGTCTTGATGCCCTTGTCCCCCATCGACAGGAAACGCTTGATCGCGTCCTTCTTCGCGCGGCGCACGATGTTCTCGATCATCGCGCCGGAGTTGAAGTCCTTGAAGTAGAGGATCTCCTTGTCGCCGCTCGCGTAGGTCACCTCGAGGAAACGGTTCCGATCGTTCTGCTCGTACATCTGCTCGACCGTCTTCTCGATCATGCGGAAGCACGCCTGTTGCGGGTCGCCCCCGTACCGTGCGATCTCGTCGGGATGGATCGGAACGACCGGGTGCAGGTACTTCGACATGATGTCCGCTGCCTGCTGCTGGTTCGGCCGCTCGATCTTGATCTTCACGTCGAGCCGCCCCGGCCGCAGGATCGCCGGATCGATCAGGTCTTCGCGGTTCGACGCGCCGATCACGATCACGTTCTTGAGGGTCTCGACGCCGTCGAGCTCGCTGAGCAGTTGCGGCACGATCGTGGATTCCACGTCGCTCGAGATGCCGGTACCCCGGGTCCGGAAGATCGAGTCCATCTCGTCGAAGAACACGATCACGGGCAGGCCTTCCTCGCTGCGCTCTTTCGCGCGGATGAAGATCTCGCGGATCTGACGCTCGGTCTCGCCCACGTACTTGTTCAGCAGCTCGGGGCCCTTCACGTTCAGGAAGTAGCTACGAGCGTCCGAGCGGCCGACGCGCTCGGCGACCTTCTCGGCGAGCGACTTGGCGACCGCTTTCGCGATGAGCGTCTTGCCGCAGCCGGGGGGGCCGTACAGCAGCACGCCCTTGGGCGCTTCGAGCTCGTGCTCGGCGAACAGCTCCGCGTACAGGAACGGCAGCTCGACCGCGTCGCGGATCGAATCGATCTGGCCCTCGAGGCCGCCGATGTCCTCGTAGCTGACGTCGGGGATCTCCTCGAGCACGAGCTCCTCGACCTCTTCCTTCGGAAGGAGCTCGGTCGCCACACCGGCGCGGCCGTCGAACAGCACGTTGTCGCCCGCACGCACATGGGTGGTGAGGAGCTCGCCCGCGAGGTGCGCCACGTACTCCTCGTCGCCCCGGCCGATCACGATCACCCGGTCGTCGCCCAGGCGGTCCTTGACCTTCACGACCTCGCCGGCACGGTCGGGATCGAGCACCTCGACGACGTTGAGGGATTCATTCAGCACCACCTGGACGCCGGGGCGGAACGCGCGCTCGTCGATGTCGGGCGCGGGCATCACGCGCATCTTGCGGCCGGCCGTCACGACGTCGATCGAACCGTCGTCGTTGCTCGCGAGGTAGACGCCGAACGACGCGGGCGGCTGCGAGAGCTTCTCGACCTCTTCGGCGAGGGCTTCGATCTTCTCGCGCTCGGCGCGCAGCGCGTCGGCCAGCTTCTGGTTCTGTCCCACGGCGCGTTCGAGTTGCTGGCGCGCCTCGACGAGCTTCTCCTCGAGCACGGTGACCTGGCGGGGGGCGTTCGTCAGACGACGGCGGAGCAGGCCGACCTCTTCCTCCAGGAACTTCACCTGGCCATGGAGCTCCTGCACCTGCGCGTCGTACCGCTCGACCTGCTCTCGATCCGCCATGGGTGTCACCTCCAGCGGGGTAGAGACGGATGGTACCCCCGGCCCCCCACGTTGCCGTGGAGCGTCGTGTGAGCTTCCTCTCTACTCATACGGAAGTTCTTGCCGAACGTGTAATGCCCATTCCAAGGTAGTTCTGACCCGAGGTCGCCCGAGGATGCTATCGGCGGGTGCCGACGCCAGGGGTCACGCCTCGCGGCGGGCGATGGACAGGAACCCGGTGTGCCCCACCATGCGGTGGTCGGGGCGCACGCTGCGCTCGGTGACGTGCCAACCGCGCTTCAGCGTCTCGAACGTCTCGATGTGCTGGAAGCCGTTGCCCTGCAGCGCGAGCACGAGCTGCTGCACCTGCACGGTCGTCGGAAGGTACGCGCAGACGATGCCGCCCGGTTCGAGCACCTCCCGGAGCGCGGGCAGGGGTCCCCAGGGCTCCGGCATGTCGAGCACCGCCCGTTCGTATCGCTCCCCGGTGACCGCGACCTCGGAGAGGTCTCCCCGTCGGAGCTCGACGATGTCCGGCATCTTGCCGAAGAACGCCTCGACGTTCGCGACAGCCTTCTCTCGATGCTCGTCCCTGAGCTCGTACGAGACGACCCGGCCCCCATCGCCCACGGCTCGGCACAAGGCGATCGTGAGCGCGCCCGAGCCGCTGCCGGCCTCGATCACGCGTGCCCCGGGGAAGATATCGGCGTACGTCACGATCGGACCCACGTCCTTCGGGTAGACCACCTGCGCGCCTCTCGGCATCTTCAGCACGAAGTCGGCGAACCTCGGCCGGTACGCCACGAGCACCATGCCCCGAGAGGTCTCGAGTCGCGTGCCTTCGACGGCGCCGATCACCGCGTCGTGGTCGAGGGTGCCACTGTGCGTGTGGAACGTGGCGCCCGACGAGAGGTGGACGAGGTAGGTGCGGTCGCGCTGGTCGATCATGAGGACCCGCTCTCCGGCCTCGAACGGTCCGCTCACGCCGTGCGCCCGTAGATCTCGGCGGGCATGACCTCGTCGGACGATGCCCGGACCACCTCGCGGTCGTCATCCGGGATGGGGCCGTCCAGCCGCCGGCCAAGGATCTGCGCCCTGGCACGGCAGAACGCACAGAACCTGCCGGTGGTCGGGTGCCCGCACGACCCACACGGCTGCAGCACCACGTCGTCGTCGTTCTGCGCGAACAAGGGCATGCCACGATCCAGGTAGCCGAGGAAGAACTGCGCCTTCGTGCCCGGCGAGGTAGCCTCGATCGCGTTCATCGCGTCCTTGTACCGGAGCTGGGTGTTCCCCGCGACGAGGGGACACTCCTCGACCACGTACTCGATGCCTCGCAGGAACGCGTAGGCGGCGGTCTCCAGTTCGCTCAGGCGATGCAGGGGCTTCACCTTCTTCACGAAGCCGTCCCTGGCGGGGAGCAGCGGTGTCTGGCGCGCGATGTACTCGGTGTTCCACCGCAGGATGTTGCCGAGCAGCGTGGCCGCCTCGTCGTCGAGGTTGTGGCCCGTCGCGATCACGTCGAAGTTCCCGTCGAGCGCCGCCGCGTTGAACACGTAGCGCTTCGACAGTCCGCAGACCGCGCAGGTGGAGCGCGATCCCCGGCGCCCGGCCGTGGGGATGTCGAACCCGTACGCCTCCGCCAGGTCGACCACACGCAGCTCAGCGCCGCGCGCCCGGGCGAAGGCCTCAGCGATGTCGTGCGAGCGGTCCGAGTACTCCCCGATGCCGAGTCCGAGGTAGAGCCCGGTCACGTCGTAGCCGAGGTCCAGCAGGATGTCCCACAAGGCGAGTGAATCCTTCCCGCCGGACACCGCCACGAGCACGCGGTCGCCTCGGTCGAACATCTCGAAGCGCCGGATCGCTTTGCGCACCTGCTCGGTGACGACCTCCGGGAAGCACCGCTTACAGAATGCGGCGTTGTGCCGGCGCACCTCGACGACCGCCGGCCCTCGGCAGCGCTTACACCTCATCGGCACCCCCGGAGATCACCGGACGGATCTCGAGCACGTCGTCGTGGCCCACATGGTCGTGCCGCGTGACGAGCTCGCCGTCGCGGATCACGAGCACGGTGTCGCCGTCGATGCCGAGCTCGTCGAGCACCTCGCGGATCGGGCGTCCCCCCGGGAGGTCGACCTCGCGGTCTGGGTTGCGCAGCGTGACCCTCACGGGACCCAGGCTAACGCACGGGTCCAGCGAAGGGTTCCGCTACGGGATCTCGACGGGCAAGGGTCGAGCGGCGAGCTCGACCTCGACGGTGCGCGTGCCGCCGTCGGTCTCGACCAGCTCAACCGATACGCGGTCGCCGGGGGCGAGTCCGTCGAGCACGGCGCCGAGATCCTCGGGCGAGGCGATCGCCTGGCCGTCGATGGAGACGATCACGTCCCCCTCGCCGATGCCGACGTCGTCGGCGGGGCCGTCGACGAGGGCGCCCACCACGAACGCGCCCGACTCGACGTCGATGCCCTGCTGGAACCTGAGGTCGGAGGTGAGCTCGGTCGTGGAGACCCCGAGGTAGCCGGTCGCCGCGAGCGGATCCTCGATCGACGATGTGATCGTGTCACGCACGAAGTCGATCTTGATCGCGAACCCGATGTTCTCGGCCTGCTCGTTGCCCGCCGAGTTGATGCCCACGACGTTGCCGGCCATGTCGACGAGCGGGCCGCCGGAGTTGCCGCGGTTGATCGCGGCGTCGGTCTGGATCACGCTCGGGTAGGTGCGAACACGAACACCCTGGGCGTTCGCCTCACATGCGCGGCAGTTCGGGTCCTGCGCTTCGATCGTTCGATCGAGGGACGAGACGATGCCGGTCGTCACCGTCGGCCCACCCTCGAGCCCGAGCGCGTAGCCGAGTGCGACGACGCGCTGACCGAGCCGCAGGCCCTCGGAGTCACCGAGCGGCACCGTCGGAAGGCCCTGTTCGTCGATGTCGAGCACGGCGAGATCGTTGAGGCAGTCGGCGCCGATCAGCCGCGCCTCGTACTCGGTGCGGTCCTCATCGGAGAGGAAGACCGTGAGGCGGGACCCGCCCTCCACGACGTGGCAGTTCGTGACGATCACGCCGTCGTCGCGGACGATGAAGCCGGTGCCGACGCCCTGCCCGGAGCTGCCGTCGGCCTGGTAGACGTCGGTCGTGACGTTCACGACCGCGGGCAAGACGCGGTCGACGACGGCCGCGACGGGTTCCTTGCCGGCGTCGACCGGCTCCGTCGAGGTCGCGCTGTTCAGTCCGGTGGCGCCGTCTCTCGTGGACGCATCATCACCGAGGGACACGGAGCAGGCGCTCGCGGTCACCGCGAGCACCGCCACCAGCACGGTCATCGTTCGTCTCATCGAGGGGTCCTCCCACTTCCAAGGGTATCGGTTCACATGTCGTGGTTCGCTACCCCGACCGTAGGGGGTTCAGCTGGGAGAACGCTGAGATGTGGCGATGGTGTTCCCGTGAGGGTCGTGTGGGCTGCGCTCGGCCTACGAGGCGAGCGACCCGGCGGGCCTCTCCTTGCGCGGGTCGACGAACGGGATCACGGCGGTCGTGCCGAGGAGGTGCTCGCCGTCTTCGGTCTCGACGTCGAGCCGGTTCCCGGGCTCGGCCAGTGCGATCGGAACCCAGACGTAGCCGATGTTTTTCTTCAGGCCCGGCGACCAGATCGCGTCCGTCATATGGCCGACCCGTTTCCCGTCGTGCGAGACGTGCCAATACTCGGACATCTCGGCACGCAGCTCGTCGCCGTCGAGCTCGATGCCGACCAGCTTCCGATCGACCCCCGTAGCGCGAAGCTCTTCGAGGGCCGCCTTCCCGATGTAGTCCTGTGGCTGATCTTCCACGAGGCGTTCGAGGCCCATCACGTGCAACGGGGTGTCGCCCAGTCGGATGTCCGATCCGTAGTTGAAGATGCCGGCCTCGATGCGTCTCCCCTCGCACGGCGCGATCGGGCGGATGTCGAACTCTTCGCCCGCCGCCGCGATGCGGTCCCAGAGCTCGTCGCCCTTGTCGTAGTCGAGCAGGTTCACCTCGAAGCCGGGGATCGCCGTCCAGCCGGTGCGGCTGATCACGACCGGGATGCCATCGATGTCGAACTCCTCGATCCAGTAGTACTTGATGTCGTAGATCGCTGGGCCGACGAGCTTCTCCAGGGTCTTGGCCGCCATCGGGCCCTGCACCTGCATGGGGTGCACGTCGGGGGTAGTGACCTGCGCGTCGAGTCCGCTCGACGCGGCGACGCCGAGCGCGTAGAGGCCGGCGTCGGAGTCGGCGAGCTGCATCCACCAACGGTCCTCCGCCACGTGCAGGAGGACCGGGTCGTTCACGATCGAGCCGTCGGGGCCGGTCACGAGCATGTACTTGCCCTGCTTCACGGCGCACTTCGAGAGGTCGCGACAGGTGATCATGTCGATCAGCGTGTCGGCGTCGGGTCCGCTGACCTCGATCGTCCGCTCGACACCGACGTCCCACATCGTCACCCCGTTCGCGAGTACCCAGTACTCGACCTCGGGATCGTCGTAATAGGCGGGCAGGTACATGTGGTTGTAGATGTCGTACGACGTGCAGCCCGCACGTCGGGTCGCGTTGAAGAACGGGGACTGGCGGTACCAAGGACCGAAGTACAGGGTCGCGCTCTTCTCGAGCATCTCCTGGCGCTCGTTCGCCATGTGTCGTGTCTCCGTTTCCAGGTCTCGGCCGGACTCCGTGCCCGACGCACGGGTTGAATCATCGTTCAGTCACGCCGCTCACGCAAGCCGATGCCGGCCCGAGGCCAGCGTGGAGACGCTGAACGGATGGTCAGCGCCGGCTACGCCAGCGGGATCTGCTTCTTGGGGTCGACGAACGGCATCTCGACGACGGTGGCGCCGCGCTCGCCCCACTCCGACGACACGGCGAGCCGTGTGCCCAGCGCCGAGAGCTCGGTCGGGACCCAGGCGAACCCGATGTTCGCACCCAGCCGAGGCGAGTGGATCGCGGACGTGACCTTGCCCACGAGCCCGTCACCCGACGAGACCGTCCACTTCACGTTGTTCAGTGCGGGGAACGGCGCCCCGTCGATCTCGACACCGACGATGCGGCGTTCGACTCCTGCGTCGCGGATGCTGCGAAGAGCCGACAGGGAGATGCAGGCGTCGTCGTCCAGGCTGTCCCAGTCGACGAGCCGATCGAGTCCCATCTCGATCGGGTTGTTCTCGTAGGTCATGTCGGCGCCCCAGTTGAAGATCGCGCCTTCGATGCGCCGGATGTCGCTCGGCCCCGTGGGGACGATGCCGAACTCCTGCCCGGCGGCCATGATCGCGTCGTAGACCTCGTTCCCACGGGTGGTGTCGGTGGTGTACACCTCGTACCCGACCTCCGACGTCCACCCAGTTCGCGTGACCACGACCGGCACCCCGGCGATCTCCGCGTGCGTCCAGAAGTAGTACTTGAGGTCGAGGATGTCGTCGCCGAGCAGCTTCACCATCAGGTCCTTGGACTTCGGTCCCTGCACCTGCAACGGGGCCACGTCGGCTTCCTGGATCGTCACGTCGAGATCGGGGTAGGCGTTCTTGAGCCCACGTGCGAAGAGCAATGCGTCGCTGGACGCGAGCGCGAACCAGAACGTGTCCTCGTCCATGCGCGTGAGCACCGGGTCGTTGACGATGCCGCCGTCGCTGTCGCAGATCAGCACGTACTTCGCCTGGCCGACCGCGCACTTCGAGAGATCTCGGGGGGTGAGCAACTGTGCGAACGCGAAGCCGTCGGGACCTGAGATCTCGAGGCAGCGTTCGACCGAGACGTCCCAGAGGGTGACGGCGTTCAGCAGGGCGTCGAACTCCGCCTCGAACGAGTCGAACCGGATCGGGAAGTACATGTGGTTGTAGACGGTGTATCCCTTGGGGCCGTAGCGCTGGGTGGCCTCGTAGTACGGGGTTCGGCGGTTGCGGGCGCCTCGCTGCACCAAGGACATGTCGAACGGCTCTGCCATGGTCGCTCCCTCCGGTCGGTTGGGCGATGGTATGCCGAACCGTACGCGACGGCTGACCGCTCGCTGTCCCGGGGTCAGGCGTCGGCCGTGTCGATCTCGTTCACCTGCGGAGGTGGGCTCACGTGACCGTCGACGTAGGCCTGGGCGACCATCGCCATGAAGATGTGCACCTCGTCCTCGCTCCAGGCGAACGGACCCTGGTGGAACCCTTGGCTCTGCAGTCCCCGGTATACCGACTCGCAGGCGACCCAGTCCTCGCGGTTCGTGATGTCCCAGAACTCGCTCGCGTACGCCGGGCTGAAGCCCGGTCGGTCCGTCGCCTCGGGTGGGAAGAGCCATTGGCACTCGACCTTCGTGCGCCCCGGGGCGAGCGGCTCGATGCGATGGGTCATCACGTAGTCGGGGTGCAGGCTGATCAGCAGGTTCGGGAAGAGGCCGAAGTAGAAGACCCCACGCCGCTGTCGCTCGTCGAGGCCGCGGATCGTCACGCCGCCGGACTCACCCGTGAGCGACATCGTCTGTGCGAAGTCCTTGAGCTCCATGTTCCCCCCCACCCAGAGCCCGTCGTGGGCGAAGTTCTGACCCGAGTCGACCGGGGTCACGTCGCACAGCGCCGGATGGATCGAGGGGCAGTGATAACACTCATGGTAGTTCTCGGTGATCGTCTTCCAGTTCGCCGCGACCTCGTACGTGTGGGTCTCCCCGACGAAGAGACGCTCGGTCTCCCACGGCGCGATCAGCTCGTCGAGGTTGCCGACGTGCTGTGCGAACGAGGGAGCGGCGCCGTCGGCGTTCACGAAGAGCCAGCCGCGCCACTCGGCCAGGCGTGCCGCGACCAGCGGATACTCGACCTTGTCGAACCCGTCGACGTCGCCGAACCGCGGTGCGGCGCCGAGGGAGCCATCGAGCTGGTAGACCCAGGCGTGGTAGGGGCACTTGATCGCCCGGAGGTTCGTCGTCGCGCCAGGCTCGAGCAGCTCGTGGCCCCGATGGCGGCAGGTGTTGTAGAAGCCCCGAAGCTCACCCTGGAGGTCGCGCACGACGAGGATGCCCTCGGCCCCGATGCGGAAGGCTCGTTGGTCACCGGGATTCGCGAGCTCATCGGCACGGCCTACACAGACCCAACCCTGCTCGAAGAGGTGCAGCGCCTCCCAATCGAGGACCGACGATGAGATGTACGCCTCGGCGGGGAGGGTTCTCGCCCGGCCGAGGGTCGGCGCCAACACCGGGCGCAGGAGCTCGGGCGCGATCGGGCTCGTCGACATCGTGGGGGTGGACCTCCAGACGGAAGGAAGGATCGGTGCGGGCCGGCCGAGGCTAGCATCGGGTCCCCACCCGACGGAGAGGGATCGACGACCGCGGGTCAACGAACCCGATGCCGCGCTAGATGCGGGACTCGACCCGGCAGACCGTGCCCGACTCGAGATGTCGTGCCCGTGTGGCGAGGTCGTCGCGACCCGGTAGGTTCTGCACGACGCGCACCACCTTGAGGTTGCCCTGGGCGTTGGTGGTCCGCACCTTCGAGAAGATGAGTTCCTCCTCGTGATAGAGGCGCACGCGCCAATCGTCTCGAGCCTGATCCGTCAGGAGGCGCAGCGTGACGGCGATCTCCTCGCCGATCTTCGTCGCGGCGAGGCGACACCGGTAGTCGAGGCCACGCTGGGCGCTCGCGGAGATGCCCGCGGAGCCGACGAGCGAGATCGTCGACATCGCGAGGGCGAGCACGATCGTCGGTCTCCATCGCCTCCTCACCTAATCCTCCTGACGTTCGCTCATGGAGACAGCGCGAACACGCGCTCGCCCTCCACGAAGGTCTGCTCGACCGTCGCCTCGGCCAGCTCGTCGACCGGATGCTCGAAGAGATCCCGGTCGATCACCGCGAGGTCGGCGTGCTTGCCGACCTCGATCGAGCCCGTCGATCCGTCGAGGTGGTTCACGTAGGCTGACCCCATCGTGAACGCGGCGAGCGCCGTGGCGAGATCGAGCCGCTCGTCGGGGATGAAGACCTCATGGTTCTCGACCTTGTGCGGATAGGCCGACGACATCCGGCGGTTCACCGCGACGTGGATCTCCTCGAGCGGGTCAGGGCTGGAGACGCTCCAATCGCTGCCCATCGCGAGCATCGCCCCGGCGCGCACGAGGCTCGCGAACGGATACTGCCATCGCCAGCGTGGTTCACCAAGGAACGGGATCGTCAGGTCGTCCATCTGCGATTCATGGGCTGCCCAGAGCGGCTGTGCATTGGCCACGGCGCGGAGTCGTCGGAAGCGCGGGATGTCGTCGGGGTGGACGACCTGGATGTGGGCAAGATGGTGGCGATTGTCGCTTGGCCCGTTCGCGACGAGCGCAGCCTCGATCGCGTCGAGCGCCTCACGCACGGCCCGCTCGGCGAGGGCATGGTAGTGCACCTGGAAGCCCAGCCGGTCGAGCTCGGTGACGTGGCCCTTCAACGCTTCGGGGTCCACGAACGAGATGCCTCGGTTCTCGGTCGGCCCGCCGTGAGCATCGAGATAGGGATCGATGACGGCGGCCGTGAAGTTCTCGCAGACGCCGTCCTGCATGATCTTGACGCTCGTCGGGGCGAAGCGTCCGATGGCGCCGCGCTCGCGCATCTCCACGAATCCCTCGATCTGCTCCGCGCCTCTGTACCGATCCCACCACAGCGCGCCCACGACACGGGCGGTGAGGTCGCCGCGACCCGCGGCGTCGACGTAGGTCTGGAAGTTGCGACCCGAGTGCTCATGCTCGTCCACGATCGCGTCCTGCCACGCGGTGATACCCAGCGAGTGAAGGTAGCGCTGTCCCATCAGCAGCGCTTCGGCCATCTCTTCGCTCGTGGGCGCTGGGGCGAGACGCGCGACGAGCTCGGCGGCACCCTCGTGCAGGGTTCCCGACGGCTCTCCGTCGTCGGTGCGCTCGATCCGGCCATCGGCCGGGTCGGGGGTGTCCTTCGTGATGCCCGCCCGCTCGAGCGCCCTCGAGTTGACCCAGATGCTGTGACCGTCTCGGTTGGGGAGGTACACGCACCGGTCGGGCACGAGAGCGTCGAGGAGTCCCTTGTTGGGTGTGCCCCCCGGGAAGACGTCCATCGACCACCCCCCGCCGAGGATCCACTCACGTTCGGGGTGGTCGTTCGCGTAGGCCTTGATCGCGAGCAGATACTCCTCTTGCGTGGAGAGGTCATGCAGGTCGCACTGGAGCATGTCGAGACCCCCACCTACCGGGTGGACGTGGGCGTCCTGGAAGCCGGGCACGAGCATCTTGCCGTCGAGCTCGACGATCTCGGTCGCCCGGCCGACGTGCGTCCGGACGTCGGCATCGGTGCCGACCGCGATGATGCGTCCGTCGCGAACCGCGACCGCTTGCGCCCACGAGCGGGCCGCGTCGACCGTGTAGACGGCCCCGTTCACGAGGGCCAGGTCGGCGTTCCCGTTCCTGCTCATCGAGGCCTCTTCCCTTTCCTGGTCGGATGCTGCGCGGAGGATATCCCGTGCGGGGCGTGGAGACCACGGATCGGTCGCTCACGCGAGGGACACGAGGTCGAGCAGCTCGTCGTCCCAGTAACCGAGCGCCCCCTCGGGCATCATCAGCACGCGCTCGGGCGCGAGCGCCTGCACGAACTCCGGGTCGTGGCTCACGATGATCATCGCGCCAGGCCACCCCTTCAGGGCCTCCGCGATGGCGGTTCGCGACGGAGGGTCGAGGTTGTTCGTCGGCTCGTCGAGCAGGAGCAGGTTCTTGCGTCCCGCGACGAGCTGGGCCAGGGCGAGCTTCGTCTTCTCGCCGCCGGACAACGTGCCGGCATCCTGGAACGCGATCGCGCCCGACAGGCCGAACATGCCGAGCAGCGAGCGGAGCTGTTGATCGTCGGCCGACGACGACGCCCGCATGTGGGCGAGCACGTCGACGCCATCGGTGATGCCCTCGTGTTCCTGGGCGTAGTAGCCGGGCACGACGTCGTGTCCGAACCGCACGTCACCGGCGTCGGGCTCGGTCTGCTCGGTGAGGATGCGCAGCAGCGTGGTCTTGCCGGCTCCGTTCAATCCCATGATCAGCAGCCGCTGACCCCGTCCCACGTCGAACGAGACGTCCTCGAAGACGTTCGTCGTCCCGTAGGACTTGGCCAGGCCCTCCACCGTGAGCACGGTCGCCCCGCAGTGCGGCGGCTCGGGGAAACGGACACGGAGGCTCCGAACGTGCGTCGGAGCCGTGATCTTCGCGGCTTGGAGCTTCTCCCGGCGGGTGTCCATCGACTTCGCGGTCCGCGCTCGCCGCTGGGTCTGTCCGCGCATCGAGTCCGCGAGCGTCCGCAGGCGTCGGATCTCCTGCTCTTGGCGCTCCGCGAGCGTCGTGAGTCGAGCCTCGTCGCGCGCCCTCGCCTCGCGGTACTGCGAGTAGGTGCCCCGATACTCGACCACGCCGTCGCGGTCGAGGTGCATGATGCGGCTGATCGAGGCATCGAGCAGGCCGAGGTCGTGGCTGACCACGAGCAGCGCCCCACCGTAGCCGGCGAGGAACTTCATCAGCCACGTCTTCGCATCGGCATCGAGGTGGTTCGTCGGCTCGTCCAGCATCAAGAGGTCGGAGCCGCCGAACAGTATTCGCGTGAGCTCGAGCCTGCGGCGCTCGCCCCCTGAGAGCGCCTTGACCGGCAGGGAGAGGCGGTCCTGCGCGAGGCCGAGGCCCGACGCGATCGAACGGACCTCCGACTCCGCCCGGTATCCCCCATCGACCCGGTACCGATCCTCGAGCGCGGCGAAGCTGGCGATCCTGCGATCGGACGGATCCTCCTCGAGCGCGACACGTGCCTTCTCGAGCCTCGTCGCGAGGTCGACGAGGTCGCGTGCTTCCAACACGTACCTGAGCGCCGGCATGTCGTCGTGCTCCCGGTGCTGCCGCGGATCCTGGCGCAGGTACCCCATCGCGCCGCGACGGACGACCGAACCCCCGGCCGCGGGCTGCTCGCCCGCCAGGACCCGCAGGGTGCTGGTCTTCCCGGCGCCGTTGCGACCTACCACCCCCATCTTCTCGCCCGACCTCAGGGTGAACGAGAGATCGCTGACGACGGTCAGCCCGCCGGCCTCGACGTCGAGGTGGCGCACCTCGAGGGGGATCATGGGCTCGCTCCGCGCCGCTGCTCGACGGCGGTTCGGTCGATCGGGGTGGGGCGGCGCATCGGATGGGGCTCCTTCGGGACATCACGGCCGGTGGGCACGGCGACACGGCGCCGATCGGCGCCGTGTCGATGAAGGAGTCCCGGCTAGTGCACGGGACGACTATAGCCCAGGATGCATCCTGGGTCCTCGGTGTCAGACGACCGTACCGACGTCCTGTTTGAAGATAACGAGGCGATTGTTGGCGACCTTCGTGCCGACCATCACGAAGGTGAACGCCTGCCCTTCACTCGTGCTGTCGATCACGCGAGGTCCGACGATCGCAGCGGTCTCGCCCGTCTTGGTCCCCCACAGGCTGTAGATGCCACCGGCGGTGAGGAGATCCTCGTCCGTGCCACCACGTGCGATGCCCGTGAACAGGACGCTGCCGTTGTCCCAGACGTCGACGGCGCTCCCCTTCATCATGTGGGCTGCGGTGAGGCGGATCTCCCCGGGGGCCGTCGGACCTGCATCGTTGTTGAACCGCGTGATCGAGGCCTTCCCGTCGACGGTCCGGACCACGAGTGTGGCGTTCGCGAAGTCGCTGAGCGCCACGGACCCCTTCGCGATCACATCGCCCTTGCAGTCGGCCTTCGTGG
>Ga0075304_1000224_pt1 | contig 13769 bp, 10 predicted proteins | sample Joice_CattailNLA_FD_120067 | JGI IMG/M metagenome (GOLD analysis project Ga0075304, IMG submission 120067) | Natural and restored wetland microbial communities from the San Francisco Bay, California, USA, that impact long-term carbon... | ecosystem: Environmental > Terrestrial > Soil > Wetlands ... | reverse complement strand
GCCACCGCACACCGGCTCGTGTGGGCCCCGACTTGCGGGGCCTGCTCGACGGCTCCGCCAACGTGGCGCTGCGCTTCGGTCAACCCCTCGGACGAGAGACCTTCGGGCCACCGCCGCGCCCCGGCAGTGAGCCAGGCGCGCGGCCCCGCGTGGCGCCTGGCATCCGCCTCGTGCTCAGCCAACCACCCATCCACTGGTCAGCGGAGAACCTGGCCTTCGCCTACCTCGCGGCCTCGCTGGCGATCGGGCCTGACGGCGCCGCCGCCCTCCCTCTCGGCGGCATCTTCGGATCGCCATCACGTTCGGAGTGGGCGCGCGACTCCGCGACCCTGCAACGCGCACTGAGCGTCGTCCAGCCCGTGCTCCTGCCAGACGCGCAGACCGTCATCCTGCTCGAGAGCGCCAGCCCCGAAGCCCTGGTGGCTGCCGTCATCGGTGGTGTCGGCGCCGGCCTGCGCTTCGACGACGCCGTCCTCGCCGAGACCGCGTCGGGCCTCCAGGGCCACGTGCTCTTCGGTCGGCCTCATTCGGAGGCCAGCCCGGATCGCGACGTGGCCATCAGGTCAGCGTCCGACGAAGCGTCGCCCTTCCAGATCTCAGCCGTTGAGGCGGCCATCGCGGACATCGCGGTGGCGGTCATGCAGCTGCGTGGCGAGCCCACGAGCCTTGGGCGCATCCTGGGCGAGGTGTTGCTGGGACTCGATCACCTGGGACATCTGCGGCGCCTGGTGGGCACACCGGTCCGCGAGGGATCGGAGGAAGAGGAGGAGTCGGGTGCTGCCGAGGAGGCCGAGCCACGCCAACGAGGCTTCTTCGGCGTCGTCAGCGACCTGCCTGCCGCTCCCCCAGGAGCCGCGCACGAGCCCTCCATGGACGCCCCGTCCGCGGCCGACCATCGGCACGGCGAGGGGGCCCCAGCGGAGGTCGCGCCCCGGGACAGTGGTCCGGCCTCCGATCCAGTGCGCCTGACCCTGGAGATCATCCGCAAGGAGCTGCGTCGGCCTGACCACCCCCGTCTGGCCGAGGTCGCGGAGGACCTCTGGTGGCTGCGCGACGGCCGTGACCTGGCAGCGGCCAGGCCGCCCCTCTCGGAGCGCCTCGAGTGGGGCATCTTCAGCCTTCTCTCCACCAGCGGGGGCATCGGCCAGTCCGCCTTCGAGGAGCGTATCGGACGGCTCTTCCGAGGACCCGAGACGGCCGATAGGGAACTGCTGCAGGCCTGCCTGGATAGCTACCGGTCAGCGTCGCCCTCTCCTGATGGGCTCATCCGCACAGACGAATCCCTGCCCCAGCGCTACGCGGAGCACGGCGAGATGGTCGGTCTGCTGACCGACTTCGGGCACCGCCTCGGGATGCGCGTGTGGGTCTCCAGGCGAGAGCAACGGCGCAGCTACCGGGACGCCTCGCTGGGCGACCTGTTGAGCGACCCCGAGCAACGGGTCTATCTGCCCCTCGTGGCACCCGGGCCACAGGAGCTGCTCGAGGAGATCGACTGCATCTGGTACGTGCGCGGCAAGGGAGCCTTCCTCTTCGATGTCGAGTGGATGGCGTCTCTCCACGAACCGGTCATGCAGCGCGGGCCGCGCATCGAGACGAGTGACTCGCTGGTCCGATTCCTGGTCGTGCCTGACGAGCGGGCGGCCCTTGTCCGTCTCCGCCTCGAACGCTCGCCCGTCCTGCGCGCGCGCCTCGAGGAGGACAACTGGCATATGCTCATGTGGAGCAACGTGCGCCGCCTGCACGCCGCCAGGGAGGCCAGCCTCGCGGCCCTTGGGCCACTCCTCGGGCTCGACCCCGTGGTCGAGCGTGGTAGCGACCAGATGGCCTTGTTCGGCACCTGAGCTCATCGCACGCGACACATCATCCCGGAGGTACCGCATGCTCAGTGCAGCAGACGTAGCCAGCCCTGTCCACGCCTTCGCCGAGCGCGCCTGGGAGCAGTTCCTGGAGCTCAACCCGCTGTGGGCCACGGCGCAGGGCGATGAGCGCTGGGACGACCGACTCGATGACCCGGGTCCGGATGGCCGGGCGGCCCAGCTGGCGACCCTCGAGGGCTGGGAGGCCGAGATGCGTGGCCTGGCTGGTCTCCACCAGTCGGTCGAGGATGCCGTCACCCTGGACCTCATCGCGGTCGTCGTGGCACGCCTGCGCGAGGCACACGAGCTTCGGCTCTGGGAGATGGAAGCCGTCGACCAGTACGGCGGGCCACAGGCGCTCATCGGGGAGCTGGCCCGCCTGCAGCGCACCGACACCCCCGATCGCTTCGCCCGGCTGCTATCCCGCCTGGCTGCCTACCCCGCCTGGATCGAGGCGCACATCGCCAACGTGGAAGCCGGCCTCGCCGCGCGGCGCACGGCCGCCGCCCCGGTCGTGGAGCGCTGCATCAGCCAGACCCGGCGCATGCTCGAGACGCCCGCGCAGCGATCGCCCATCGTGCTCGCCAATGACGGTCTCGCCGAGGCTCAGCAGCGGGCCTTGCTGGAGGCCGTGGAGCGCCACGTGCGTCCCGCTCACGAAGCCTGGCTCCATCTCCTGGAACGCTACGCAGCCCACGCTCGGGCCGGGGACGGCATCTGCTACCTGGCCGACGGTGACGAGCTCTATCGCCACCACATCCTGGCCTGGACGACCATCGACGAGGATCCGCAGGCCATCCACGAGTATGGGCTGGCGCGCCTGGCCGACATCGAAGCCCAGGAGCGCAGCATCGCAGCGGAGCTCAGCCATGCCGGTGTGGCCGACTTGCGTCGTTCCCTCGACAGTGATCCCGGCAACCATGCCCACGAGCCGGCCGACCTGGTGGCCGCGGCCGAGGAGCTCATCGCCCGGGCCCAGGCTGAGGCCCCACGCTGGTTCGGGCGCCTGCCCAGGGACGGCTGCCTCGTCCGCGCCGTGGAGCCGCACCTCGAGCAGGAGGCCCCGCCGGCCTTCTACGTGCCCCCCAGCGAGGACGGGGCCCGCCGGGGAACGTATTACATCAACACGTTCGAGCCGTCCTCCCGGCCGCTCCACCGACTGGCGGCGACGACTTTCCATGAGGCCGTGCCTGGCCATCACTTCCAGATCGCCATCGAGCAGGAGCTGGGCGAGTTGCCCAGCTTCCGGCGTTTCGGCTCCCGCCTCGCTGGCGGCTCCTACGTGGAGGGCTGGGCGCTCTACGCGGAACGGCTGGCCCACGAGATGGGGCTCTATCGGAGTCCGCGCGAGCGCTTCGGGGCACTCGAATCGGAGGCCTGGCGCGCCGCCCGCCTGGTGGTCGACTCTGGCCTCCACGCGCTGCGCTGGACGCGCCAGCAGGCCATCGACCTGCTGCGCGAGGGAGCCGGCCTCTCCCGCCTCGAGGCGGAGACCGAGACCGACCGCTACATCAGCTGGCCCGGCCAGGCCCTCTCGTACATGATCGGCCAGCGCGAGATCCTGGCCCTTCGCGCCGAGCTCGAGCGCCGCGATGGCCAGCGTTTCGATGGCCAGGCTTTCCACGACCAGGTCATCGGGCATGGCTCGCTGCCGCTCTCGACGCTGCGAGCCAGGCTGCCCGAATGGGTCCGGCCCAGGCCTGACTGAGGGCCGCCCCGCTCGGCGCTAGCCTGGGGCAGCCAGCAGCTCCTCGAGCGCGCCTCCAAGACGCTCCACCTCAGCTGGGGTGTTGTAGTGGACGAGGCCCACGCGGACCATGCCACCCTCGTTCGCCACGCCCAGGGCACGCATGAGCTCCCAGGCGTAGTAGTCGCCGTGCCACGTATAGATGCCCCGCCGACCAAGGGATCGGGCGACCTCTTCCGGTCTCTGACCCTCGAGGGTGAAGGCGATGGTGGGACAGCGCTCGGCGAGCCGTGCAGGGTCTGTGATGCCACGGATCCGCGCCCCGGGCACGGCGCTGACACGCTCGATGAGCTGTGCCACGAGTGCGCTCTCGTAGCCGCGCAGGGCACTCATGGCGGCCAGCAGGCGAGGTCGACGCAGGCGGTCCGCGCTACCCGCCTGCCCCGGCCCGCCGCCCACCGCGACGCCGAGCCGCTCGAGGTAGGAGATGCTGCCGGCCAGGCCCGCCAGCAGCTCGTGGGCCTGTGTGCCGGTCTCGAAACGGCCGGGGATGGCGTCGCCGGCGGGACGCACGTGGTAGGGCGGCAACGCCTCGAGCAGGTCACGTCGACCCCACAGGATGCCCAGGTGCGGGCCATAGAACTTGTAGGCTGAGCAGACCAGGTAGTCGGCCCCCAGTGCGTGTACGTCGATGGATAGGTGTGGCGCAGCGTGGACGGCATCGACCCACAGCCGGGCGCCGGCGTCATGGACCTTCCGCGCGATGGCCGCGATGGGGTTGATGGTGCCCACCGCGTTGGAGGCCAGGCCCACAGCCACCAGCCGCGTCCGCGGCCCAAGGGCCTGCTCGAGGTCGGCGAGATCCAGGGTGCAATCCTCCTGCTGGATGCCCACCCAGCGCACCACCAGGTCGCGCTCTTCAGCCACGGCCAGCCAGGGCGCCACGTTGGCGTCGTGGTCGAGGCGCGTCACGACGATCTCGTCGCCGGCCTGGAGGGTGCGGCCGATGGCCCGGCTGAGGGCGAAGGTGATGGTGGTCATGTTGGGACCGAAGCTGACCTCGTCGGCATCGCGGGCGCCCAGGAAGTCGGCCATCGCCGAGCGGACATCGTGGACCATCTCGTCCGTCTCTTGGCTGGCCGCGAAGGCGCCGTCATGGTTGGCGTTGCTCGTCAGCAGGTACTCGTTGATGGCGCGCAGGCAGGTGTCCACGACCTGTGTGCCGGCCGGTGCGTCCAGCCAGGCGACCGGCTGACCGTCGGGACCCGGGCGCGACAAAGACGGGAAGTGCCCGCGGATCTCATCGAGCGGCCAGTTATCCATGCCACGCAGAGGATAGCCCTGGGGCCCGCCGCGGACCTGGAGATGTGAGCAGCGGACGACGAGTGTGCCAAGAACGGTGCGCCACGGCCCTTCGAGTCGGGTACGATGGCGGGAAAAGGAGAGAGAGCGATGATCCTGTTAGGTTGCCTGCTCGCCTTCGGCTTGGCGGTGGCACCGCGCCTGTTCCTGATCCTGGCCTGGATCTTCAGCGCCCGCTGGCCGTTCGTCTGGCAGGGCGATTTCCTGATCCCGCTGCTGGGCATCATCTTCCTGCCCTACACGACCATCATGTACATGCTCGTGTGGAGCCCGACCGGTATCGACGGCTGGGACTGGCTCTGGATCGCCCTGGGCGTCCTGCTCGATTTCTGGAAGTGGCAGCAGGTCATCCAGAACCGCAAGCAGGCCATGGAGACCGGCACGCAGTACTACTCCTCGACGCGCTCGGGCAGCTCGGCCAGCGGTTCGGTTAGCAGCATGGCTGCTGCAGCACCGCTGGCGGCCGGCGCGACAGCCGCCGCCGCTCCAGTCACGGCCAGTCCTCCGGCTGCAGCCGCTGGGGCCGGTGAGGAGGAGGTCGACACAGCAGCAGACGCTGTTGAAGGTGAGGCGTCGTCGGACGAGTCCTCCAGTACCGGCTGACACGCTCAGCGACGTCAACGCGACAGCGACCGAACGCGCGGCCTCAGAGGCCGCGCGTTCGCCATCCTGTCCCGATGGCGTGGCGTCGGCCGACTCGCCAACCCGTAGGGATATGCTGCCATGACTGACTCGCTGCGTTCGGCGGCGTCGGGTCCCGAGATCGAGAACCTCATGCCCGAGGGCGAGGTCTTCCCGCCCGAGCCAGCCTTCAGCGCCGCCGCCAACGCTGGTCCCGATGTCTACCTGCGCGCGGAGGAGGGGGGCGAGGCCTTCTGGGCTGAGCTCGCGGTGCAGAAGCTCCGCTGGAGCCAGCCCTTCACGACGACGCTCACCTGGGAGCTTCCGTTCGCGCGCTGGTTCGAGGGCGGCAAGCTCAACGTCTCGGACAACTGTCTCGACCGGCATGTCGAGGCCGGCCTTGGGGACAAGGTCGCCTACCACTGGATCGGTGAGCCGGGTGACACGCGCACGCTCACGTTCGCAGACCTCCATCGAGAGGTCCAGAAGGCTGCCAACGCCCTCCGTGAGCTCGGGGTGGAGAGTGGCGACCGCGTGGCCATCTACATGCCCATGATCCCCGAGCTCCCCATCGCCATGCTCGCCTGTGCCCGCATCGGCGCTCCTCACACGGTCGTCTTCGGGGGCTTCTCCGCGGAGGCCCTGGCCAGCCGCATCAACGACGCCCAGGCCAAGCTCCTCATCACGGCCGATGGTGGTTGGCGGCGGGGCCGCGCCATCGACCTCAAGTCGGCCGCGGACGAAGCTCTCGAACAGACCTCGAGCGTGGAGCACGTCCTCGTCGTGGAGCGCGTCGGCGAGGCGGTCCCGGTGGCCATGCAGGAGACCCGCGATGTCTGGTGGCATGACATCGTGGAGCGCCAGGCGGCGGAATGCCCGCCACTGCCGCTCGACTCCGAGCATATGCTCTACCTGCTCTACACCTCGGGCACCACGGCCAAGCCCAAGGGCATCATGCATACCACCGCGGGCTATCTCCTGGGCGCAGCCTACTCACATGAGATGGTCTTCGATATCAAGCCCGATGATGTCTACTGGTGTGCCGCCGACATCGGCTGGGTGACCGGCCACTCGTACATCGTCTACGGCCCCCTGGCCAATGCCACGACCGGCATCCTCTACGAAGGTGCCCCCGACACGCCTGACTGGGAGCGCTGGTGGCGCATCGTCGAGGACTACAAGGTCACCGTGCTCTACACGGCCCCGACCGCCATCCGCGCCTTCATGAAGCAGGGCGAGGCGCTGCCCGCCCGCCACGATCTCTCCTCACTGCGTCTGCTGGGCAGCGTCGGCGAGCCCATCAACCCCGAGGCCTGGCTGTGGTACCGCGAGCACGTCGGCGGCTCACGCTGTCCCATCGTGGACACCTGGTGGCAGACGGAGACTGGCCATATCCTCATCACGCCCTTGCCCGGGGTCACCGCAACCAAGCCCGGCAGTGCCACGTTCCCGTTTCCCGGCATCGAGGCCGACGTGGTCGATGCGGTAGGTCGCTCTGTGCCACTCGGCGAGGGAGGCTATCTCGTCCTGCGGCGACCTTGGCCGGGCATGCTGCGGGGCATCTACGGCGATCCCGAGCGCTACAAGGCCACCTACTGGAATCGCTTCCCGGGCATGTACTTCGCCGGCGACGGCGCCAAGCGTGACAAGGACGGCTACTTCTGGCTGCTGGGCCGCGTCGACGACGTCATGAACGTGGCGGGCCACCGCATCAGCACCATCGAGGTCGAATCAGCCCTCGTCGACCATCCCGCCGTGGCCGAAGCGGCGGTGGTGGGCAAGCATGACCCGGTGACCGGCGAGGCCATCTTCGCCTTCGTCATCACGCGTGCCGGCGTCGCTGCCGACGAGGCGCTGGCGGCTGAGCTGCGCGCCCATGTGGGCCAGGTCATCGGAGCCATCGCCAAGCCCAGGTACCTGCTCTTCACGCCCGACCTGCCCAAGACCCGCTCGGGCAAGATCATGCGCCGACTCCTTCGCGACGTGGCCGAGGGCCGGGCTCTGGGCGACACGACGACGCTGGCCGATGCCTCTGTGGTAGAGAACATCCGCTCGGGTGCACGGGCGGCCGAAGAGGACTAGGCTCCGCGCAGCGTGGCCAACGGCCACGGCGGACCAGGAGACGCAGGCGGGAGGCCCGATGGGCTCGCTGGGTTTGGAGCGCAGCTTCGCGATCGTGGTGGGCGTGGTGCTCATCGCCTTCGGCCTGGCCGGCTCGGTGGGCAACCCCATCGTCGGCGGAGCCGACACGACGGGCCTCTTCGTGACCGGCTTCGGCCACGACCTGACTCACCTCGTCTGCGGCGCCCTCTTCGTGCATGTCGGTGTCGCGCTCAACGGTCGCAACCGCGCCTACGGACTCGTGGGGCTGGGTGTCTTCTTCCTGGTGAGCGGATTCCTGAGCCTTGTGAGCGCCGACCTGGTGGGTCTCTACGACGCGCCCGCGTCAGGCCTCGACCAGCTGGCGCACATCCTTCTCGGCGCGGCCGCCATCGTCATCGGCTGGATGGGCCGAACAGAGGAACGCCGTGAGTTCGGTCGTTCGGCATCGCGCCCCATCCGTGGCTGAACGCGCCGAACTGCCCATCCTCGACCGGCTGGTTCGCCCGCTGCGCGACCTGCGCATCTCGGTCACAGATCGCTGCAACTTCCGCTGCACGTACTGCATGCCCCGAGAGGTCTACGGGCAGGCCTTCCGCTTCCTGCCCCACGAGCAGCTCCTGACGTTCGAGGAGATCACCCGCCTTGCGCGCCTCTTCGTGGACCTGGGCGTGCGCAAGATCCGTCTCACCGGTGGCGAGCCGCTCCTGCGCCGTGACATCGAGACCCTGGTGGGCATGCTGGCCGACCTCGATGACCTGGCCGACCTGACCCTGACCACGAATGGCTCGCTGCTGGCGGCCAAGGCCCACGATCTTGCCGCGGCGGGCCTGCAGCGTGTCACTGTGAGCCTCGACTCGCTGCGTGATGATGTCTTCGCGCGGCTCAATGACGTCGACTTCCCGGTCGCCCGCGTGCTCGAGGGCATCCGCGCGGCGCAACGGGCCGGCCTCGCGCCCGTGAAGGTCAACATGGTCGTGCGCCGTGGCCACAACGAGGCCGACATCGTGCCCATGGCGCGCTACGCACGGGACAACGGGCTGACACTTCGTTTCATCGAGTACATGGACGTCGGCCACACGAACGGTTGGCAGCTCGACGAGGTCTTGCCCACGGCGGAGGTCCTGTCTCGCCTCGACGCGGAGCTGCCGCTGGAGCCTGTGTCACCTCGTTACCCTGGGGAGGTCGCGGCCCGCTGGCGCTATCGCGACGGGGCCGGCGAGGTCGGTCTCATCAGCTCGGTCACTGAGCCCTTCTGCACCACCTGCACCCGGGCCAGGATCACCGCGGAAGGGCTCCTGTACACGTGCCTCTTCGGGGTCCGCGGCACGGACCTGCGGGGGCCACTCCGACGGGGAGCAGATGACGAGGCCCTGCGGCGGCAGCTCAGCGACGTCTGGACCCGGCGCGCGGACCGCTACTCTGAGCTTCGCTCCGAGGCGACCGTAGCGCTACCCAAGGTGGAGATGTCGCGCATCGGCGGCTGACTCAGCCCGCCCGTGCCCGGCCGTCGCGGGTATCCTGACTGGCGGAGTGCGTCCGGCCAGGCGGCGACCGCTCCGTGACGGCCACGACCGGTGTTGGGAGGCCATCGATGACATCGTCCGCATCACCGCAGGAGCCGCCGTCCGGCGTGGACCCGGATGGCCTCTGGGAGACCAACGACGCCGGGGACGCGACGCTGGAAACTGCTCCTTCGGGCCCGCCGCCGGTGGCCGACCCGGACGCCTCGACGGGGGTCTCGTCGAGACCGGGGCGAGGTTCGGCTCGAGCGACCTCGTGGACCGCTTCACTGAGCGTCACAGCCGCGGACAGGGGTCCTGCCGGGCTTGCCTTGGGCACCACGTCCGACCGCGTCATCGCCTTCATCCTTGACCTCATCGTGCTGGCCATCGCGGGCCTGGTCCTGGCCGTCGTCATCGGTGGGCTCTTCGGCGGGCTCTCCGGTGCCGGCACGTCGGCCGGTGGTTCCCTCGACTCGACAGATGGCGACCTCAACATGGCGGCCTTCCTCGTCGTCGCCATCGCCCAGCTGGCCCTCGGCTTCGTCTACTTCGGCTATCCATGGGTGGCCCTGCGTGGGACGGTGGGCATGAAGGCCCTCGGCCTGCAGGTGGCCGACCAGGTCGACGGTCACTCCATCGACTGGGACATGGCCTTCGTCCGCTGGCTGTTGCTGGGTGTCCCGGCCACCTTGGCTACCTTCGCGGTCTGGGTGCCCAGCGTCCTCGGGCTGTTCTTGACCATCGTCGGTTCCGCCTGGTTGGCCGCGCTGCTCTACCCCATCGGCAGGAGCCAGACACGCCAAGGCCTTCATGATCGACGTGCCCGTACCATCGTGGCGCGGGTCATCCGCCGAGCCGCGTAGAAGGCCCGTTCGTCCACAGCCCCTCCACACTGTGCGCCAGTCTGTGGATGGATCTTCCGGATCGACCAGAAACTCGTGGACAACTGCATTGACCGGACGGTGGCCCGAGCGGCATAGTGTGTCTTGCCCGGAGGGGCCAGACACGAACCAGGGTCGCTGAGATCACATCAAGGCTGATCGGGATCGTGGAGGTCGCTCCGGGCGCTTCGTTATGCCCGTTGCCGGAGGCAGCGTCCATGTCGGACACCGTCGCCCCGTACAGTCGACGCCTCGACCTGCTCGAGGCACGCGTCCGAGTCGAGACCGACCTTCGACCGGTGCTGGGCCTCGTGCTCGGCTCTGGCCTCGGAGGACTGGTCGACGAGATCGAGGCCGTGGCGACCGTCCCATTCGCCGAGCTGCCCGGCTGGCCCCGAGCGTCGGCACCGGGGCACAGCGGTCGTCTCGTGCTCGGACATCTGCAGGGCCTGCCGGTGGCCTGTCTGCAGGGCCGTCTCCACATGTACGAGGGCCTGGACGAGCGACAGGTCGTGGAGCCCGTGCTCCTGCTGCGCCGGCTGGGCGCCCGGATCCTCCTGCTCACCAACGCGTCAGGCGGCGTCGACCCGGCCTTCAGCGCAGGTACCTTGATGGTCATCCGCGACCACATCAATCTCACCGGCCGGAACCCGCTCGTGGGCCCCAACGACGAAGCCCTGGGGCCTCGCTTCCCGGACATGTCCGCCGTCTGGGACGGCGAACTCAGGGACCGCCTACTCTCAGCGGCCCGACGCGAGCAGGTGGAGGTGCGGGAAGGCATCTACGTGGGCCTTCTTGGCCCCAGTTATGAAACGCCTGCCGAAGTGCGCATGATCGCCACCCTGGGCGCCCACGCGGTAGGGATGTCGACGGTCTTGGAGGCCATCGCCGCCCACTGGGCCGGCTTGCGAGTGTGTGGAGTCTCCCTGGTCACGAACGCCGGTGCGGGGCTCTCGCCCACGCCGCTCACACACGAGGAGGTGCTCGAGGCAGCCGAGGTCGCAGGCCCTCGTCTGGTCCGGATCATCAGGCGCTTCGCGGTCGACCTCGATAGATAGTCGAGCCAGCAGGACGCTCAGATGGTCGGCAGCTCCCGCCCGGCGGCCTTGGCGGCGGCCTTCTTCTCCGCCCAGGCCCCCAGGACGTTGTCCTTGTGCGGTCGGATGGGACAGTGCTCATCCCGGTTGCGGTCTTCGTCGCAGTAGCCCAGCGGCACGCACTTGGGAGCCAGGAAGGAACCCAGGAAGGGGCTGACCGTGAAGACCTCGTGGCGGATGAGCTGGAAGAGGCGCCGGATCTCCCACTGCGCCATGGTGCAGAGGCGCAGGCCCGCCATGTGGATGAGGGCACGCAGATTGGTGGTCATGACCAGGTTGGTTCGCGTGGCGTTGGGCATCACGAAGCGGGCGTCTTCTCCCGGGATGCCCGCTTCGAGCATGTCCGCATAGACGTCCAGGGAGCTGGCCAGCTGAGCGACGAAGCGCTCGCGGAGCTCGTCCTCGGCGTCGCTCACGGAACCTGGCACCATGTAGCTGGGCGTCTTGTAGTCGACGTAGCGTTGGGACTGCTGGTCGAAGGCCAGCCCGGCGCGGTGGCGGACCAGCTGATGCGACAGGGTGCGGCTTACGCCACTGATGGCGAAGGTGAAGACGATGTGCTCGATGGTGGAGCCGTGGCCGGATTCGATGACCCTGCGCACGAGGTCCTGCTGCCGCTCGCTGGCTACGCGGCCGCTGCTGGCCCGCTCGAAGATCTCCTGCGGCTCCAGCTCGCTGTAGCAGGTTCGGCAAGCCGTGTAGACGAGCGGCAGGTAGTAGCGCTCTGCGATGTCGCGGGTGGGGAAGAGCAGCGTGGCTCGCATGCCCAGCTCATGCGTGGCCGGGCTCCGTGGCGTGGCACTCCTGGCGCTGGCGGCACTGTCGCTGGGGGAGGTCACCAGGGCAGTGTACGCGGCCTCTTCGGCTGATGGGCAGCGAGTGTAGACGGGTACCTATGCGTAGCCGACGACGGCGCGGATGGTTTCGCGTGAACCAGACAGGATGAGCTCTTCGCCGGCCTGTAGACGTCGCTCGGGAGGCGGATGCGCATCGTATTCGCCGGGACCTCGCACCACGGCCAGCGTGAAGATGCCGCGTTCCAGGAGATCGGCCACGCTCATCCCGTCGAGAGGGCCACCGGCGATGACTCGGTATTCCTCGATGGAGAACGAGAGCTGTGCCCGCGATAGGGCCGCGTCGATGTAGTCGCTGACGGCGGGCCGGACGGCGAGTTCGGCGATGCGATGTCCGGCCATCGTGTATGGCGACACGACTCGGTCTGCGCCGGCTCGCTTCAAGCGGGCCTCCGCCGCCGGCGCATTGGCCCGGCCCACGATGAAGAGTCCACCATTGAGCGTGCGCGAGGTCAGCACCACGTAGACGTTGTAGACATCTTCGTCCATCGTGGCCACCAGGCCAGCCGCTCGCTCGACTCCGGCCGCCAGCAGGGTCTCCTCGGCGGTCGCGTCGCCCGCCACCACGAGAAAGCCATCTGCGCGGGCTCGCTCGATCGACTCGGGCAGGATGTCCACCACCACGACGCCGCGGCCGCTCGCCTTGAGCTCTCGGGCCACGGTGGACCCGACGCGCCCAAAACCGCAGACGATGTAGTGGTCGGTCAGCCGATCGATGCCCACCTGCATCCTCCTCCGCTCTCGGCGTCCACTGCCGATCTCGGCGAGGACGACCTCAGCCATGACGCCGACACCGCCGAAGAGCAGCGCCGTGCCCACGATCGCCGCGCCCATGGCCACCAGTCGCCCGGCCTCGTCGAGCGGTCTCACCTCACCATAGCCGACCGTCGTCAGGGTAGTGATGGTCATGTAGAGCGCGTCAGAGAACGACCAACCCTCGAGAGCCTGGAAGAGCAGGCTGAACGTGAGGATCGATGCCGCCACGGCGAGGAGCCAGGCACGCACGTGGGCGCCGGTGACCCGCGACCGCATGGGCGTATCGCGCTGCGTCGGCTGGATCGACCCATCCTGGCTGCGGGCAGGGCTGTCCACGTCTGCAGTCTACGAATGCCCAGAGCCACATGCAGTGCGCTAGAGGCCTGTCCGAACCACTGGCCGTTGGCGGACGGGGAACCTGGGCGACGGCGCGGACCCGACAACCGTGTTAGCGTCGAGTCGGTCGGTGGGTCACCCCGGACCTTCAACGGTCCCCGTCGGCCGCATCTCATCCACTCGAGTCGATAACCCGGCCGTGATCGCCGGGCCCAAGCGAGGTGACCATGGTGCTGCGAGGCCTCTTTCGTGGCCACGACGATCCACAGCCGCAGGCAGAGGCTCTGGCGGCCTCGCCCGCCCCCGAGATCGAGTCGATCCGTCGCATCGCGTCGGAGCTCGAGGCCCTGCCCCTCGAGCAGCGCCGCTTCGTGGCCGGCTACGCCTATGTCCTGGCCCGTGTCGCCCACGCCGACCTCGACACCAGCGATGTCGAGCTCGAGTACATGGAGCGGGCCGTGATCGAGGTAGGCCACCTCAGCGAAGCGCAGGCGGTCCTCGTGGTCGAGATGGCACGTAACATGAACGACCTCTACGGAGCCACGGACGACTATGTGGTCACGCGTGACTTCGCCGACCTGGCCACCCGCGAGCAGCGCGAGGACATCCTGCGCACGGCCTTCGCTCTCGGCGCGGCGGACGACTCCATCTCGGCGCCGGAAGTCGCGGAGCTCAACGAGATCGGTAAGGAGCTGGGCTTCCGCGCCGATGAAG
>Ga0075304_1000223_pt1 | contig 13815 bp, 15 predicted proteins | sample Joice_CattailNLA_FD_120067 | JGI IMG/M metagenome (GOLD analysis project Ga0075304, IMG submission 120067) | Natural and restored wetland microbial communities from the San Francisco Bay, California, USA, that impact long-term carbon... | ecosystem: Environmental > Terrestrial > Soil > Wetlands ... | reverse complement strand
GGCTCCTCCACCGTCCTTCCCGCGTACCACAGGAGGTCGAGGTCGAGGGTTCTCGGCCCCCACCGAACTTCCCGCGTACGGCCCCGTTCGGCTTCGATGTCCAGCAACCCATCGAGGAGCTCACGTGGTGGGAGGCTCGTGTCGACCTCGAGCACGGCGTTGAGGTAGGCGTCCTGGTCGTCGGGTCCTCCGACCGGGGCGGTCTCGTAGATCGGGGACCCTCCCGTCAGCCTCCCGAGGGATCCCACCCTGGCGAGTGCGTGATCGAGGTGCTGGCGACGGTCGCCGAGGTTCGAACCGACGGCAACGTATGCGGTCACCATGTTCAGGGCGTTGGGATGAGGCGGCGTCCCTCGGGACCCATGGCCCTTCCGAGGATGCGTTGGACGACGTCCGTTGCCACGATGGCATCGTCGAGCATCCCCGAGTAGATGAGGTAGCCGGCCAGGAGTCCTCCGAGCGTGTCGTCGATGGTGTCCCGATGGACGAGTACGACTGCGCCGGGCGGATCGAGGGCTGCCTTGAGAACCTCGAACACCGCAGGGGCGTCCTCTGGTTCGATGTCGGTCTCGACCTCGTGTGCGAGGAAGCGGAGTCCTGCCGTGTCGTAGGCGAGGGAGTTCTGGTTGGCGCCGAGGAGGCTGACGACGGTGTTGATCCCCTGCTCCTTGAGCCAGACGATCTCCTCCTCCCGACGGACCTTCCTGTGCTGGAATCCGTGGCCACCGATGCGCTCGGAGACGGCGAGCCGTCCCTTGATCACCCAGCGGAATCCTCGGGGTTCGAGCCCGGTCGGTTTCTTTGTCATCAGCTCCTCTCGGGCACCATAGCCTTGGCGGTAACCGCTACATCAACCCCGAGGGGGACGTTGTGGACCCTGAGGATCGACGCCCCGCGAAGCACTGCGGCGGCGAGGGTCGCAGCGGTCGCCCCGTCCCTTTCCGCAGGCTCTGTCCTGCCCCTCACCGGCTCGAGGATCGTGCCGAGGAATCCCTTTCGAGACGTCCCGACGAGCACCGGATACCCGAGGTGGGTGAAGGCGTCGAGGTTGCGGAGGATCTCGAGGTTGTGGTCGAAGGTCTTGCCGAACCCGATGCCGGGATCGATGGCGATCGCATCGATACGGACTCCCGCCTCGATCGCCGCGAGACATCGGTTCGACAGGAATGATCTGACGTCCTCGACGACGTCGCCATAGACGGGGGCATCCTGCATCGTCGCTGGTTCACCCTGCATGTGCATGATCACGACGCCGACACCGGACCGGGCGCACACGCGGACCATGTCGGCGTTCCTCAGCCCGCTGACGTCGTTGACGATCGACACACCCGCCTCGATGGCACGTTCCGCCACGTGCGGTTTGGAGGTGTCCACCGACACGACGACACCGTGTTCGGCGAGGGCCGCCACGACGGGAAGCACCCGGTTCGCCTCGACCACCGGGTCGACCGCGACGGCGCCCGGTCGCGTCGACTCACCACCGACATCGATGATGTCGGCACCGGCGGCAACCATCTCGAGCGCGGTCGCGATCGCTGTGTCGGGATCGGGATCCGCACCGGCATCGGCGAAGGAGTCTGGCGTCACGTTGACGATGCCCATCACGAGGGGCCGTCCGAGTGGCAGGTCGTGGCCCCGTGTCTTCCAGATGGCGCCGTCGAGCACCGCGGTCAGGCCACCCCGTCGGTGCGGGCAGCGGCGTACGACGACGCTATCTGCCCGAGTGAATCCGGTGCCTTGAGGCGAATGGTCCCGTCCTCTGCGTGCTCCCACTTCGGGACGTCATGGAAGATCTCCGCGATGTCCGTGGCATTGATGGTCTCGCGATCCATCAGCGCCTCGGCGACGCGATGCAGCGCCGTCTCGTGGGTCGTGAGGATCGTGCGGGCCTCGTCGTGGGCCTGGGTTATGAGGAAGCGCACCTCTTCGTCCACGGCAGCCGCGACCTCATTCGACAGATCCTGGTTCTTCGAGTAGTCACGGCCGAGGAAGACCTCGGCGTCCGGTGTCCCGTATCGCAGGGGACCGAGCTTGTCGGACATGCCGTACTCCATCACCATCTTGCGGGCGAGCGATGTCGCCTTCTCGATGTCGTTCGACGCACCGGTCGTGGGGTCGGTGAAGATCAGCTCCTCCGCCGTGCGCCCGCCGAGCAGCATGGCGAGTTGATCGATCATCTCGGAGCGACGCACGTAGTACTTGTCCTCGAGTGGCAGGGCCATGGTGTAGCCGCCTGCCCTCCCCCTCGGGATGATCGTGACCTTGTGGATCGGGTCTGCGTTCGGCAGGGCGTAGCCGACGAGGGCATGGCCGCCCTCGTGGTATGCCGTGATCTTCTTCTCGGTCTCCGACATCACCCTGCTGCGTCGCTCGGGACCGGCGATGACTCGTTCGATTGCCTCTTCGAGCGTGCTCATCGTGATGGCGTCGTCGCCGCGTCGTGCGGCGAGGAGCGCCGCCTCGTTGATCAGGTTTGCGAGGTCGGCGCCGGTGAACCCCGGTGTCTGGCGAGCCAGAACGGAGAGGTCCACCTCGCTCACCATCGGCTTGCCCTTGGCGTGGACGCGAAGGATGGCTTCGCGACCGACGAGGTCGGGTCTGTCGACGACGATCTGGCGGTCGAATCGCCCAGGCCTGAGCAAGGCGGGATCGAGGATGTCCGGTCGGTTCGTCGATGCGATGACGATCACGCCTGATTTCACATCGAAGCCGTCGAGCTCGACGAGGAGCTGGTTCAGGGTCTGTTCACGCTCGTCGTGCCCTCCACCGAGCCCGGCGCCGCGATGGCGCCCGACCGCGTCGATCTCGTCGATGAACACGATCGACGGCGCATTCTGCTTGGCCTGGTCGAAGAGGTCCCTCACGCGCGACGCACCGACACCCACGAACATCTCGACGAAGTCGGACCCGGAGATCGAGTAGAAGGGGACGCCGGCCTCCCCTGCGACTGCCCGAGCGAGAAGGGTCTTCCCGGTTCCGGGGGGGCCGTACAGGAGCACGCCCTTCGGGATCTTCGCTCCCATCGCGCGGAACTTCTGGGGGTGGGCGAGGAATTCCTTGATCTCCTGGAGCTCCTCGACGGCCTCGTCGGCCCCTGCGACGTCGGTGAACTGGACCTTCGGCGCGTCCTTGGAGACCTGCTTCGCCTTCGATTTCCCGAACTGCATGACGCGGTTGCCCCCACCCTGCATCTGCATGATGATGAAGATGAAGAGGCCGAAGATCAGCAGGTACGGGAGGATCGAGGTCAGGAACCACTCGAGGAGCGTCGGGTTCTCGGCGTCGACGGTGAACTCGACGCCAGCGTCCTGGAGTTCGTTCGTGAGCGTCTCGGCGTAGTCCGCCGGGTAGCGGACGATGAACTCGGTGGATTCGCCGTCGACGGTGATCGTGCCTGCGAGTTCGTTCGAGCGATCACGGAAGACGATGCCGTCTTCGACGTGTCCTGCGGCCAGGGCGGTCTCGAAATCGTTGAGCGAGAGCTCCTCTGGCTTCGTCGCCTGGTTGAACACGAGCTGGAACCCCATCACCACGATGAAGATCACGGCGAGGTAGACGAGGATCGTTCTCGCAGTTCGGTTCACGGTGCTCCTCTGCTCGTCTTTCGCCCCGCCGACGAATGGGTTCCGGGAGAGGCCCGCCCAATGGTACGCCGCGAGGCCGTCAAAGTTGGCGGGTCTTCGTCAGCCATCGACGCTCTCGACCTCGGCGACATAGGGCAGATTTCGGTACTTCCCGTCGAAATCGAGCCCGTATCCGACGACGAACGCCGGGGGAATGTGGAAACCCTCGTAGTGGATCTCGAGGGGCGGGCGTTCGATGCCGTCCTTGATCAGCAGCGCCGCGAGGGCGAGGCTCGCCGGCTTGCGGACGTGGAGGTTCTTCAGGAGGTAGTGCAACGTGAGGCCGGTGTCGACGATGTCCTCGACGATCAGGACGTGTCTGCCTGCGATCTCCTGGTCGAGGTCCTTGAGGATCCGTACCACTCCTGAGCTCTTCGTGGCCGACCCGTACGAGGAGACTGCCATGAAATCGAACTCGACAGGGATGTCGATGTGTCTGGCGAGATCCGCCATGACGACGAAGGCACCCTTGAGGATGCCGACGAGGAGGAGCTCCTTGCCCCGATAGTCCTCGGTGATCCTGGCACCCATCTCCTCGAGTTTCGCGTCGATCTCTTCCGCGGAGACGACCACCTTGCCGAGTTTCACATGCCCTCCAGGCGCTCGATGACGAGACATGGCTCATGTCTGCGGGGCTTCGCCCACGCAGCTGTTCGCACACCCACTACGGCGGCAATCTTGGCATCAACCGTCGCGAGGAGCGAAACCGGCCTCTGCGACGACGCGATGCCGTGTGCTCTGAGCAGTTCCGCGACGGGCGTCGATCCCACTTCGATACCCAACACATCACCCGGATGTGGACCACGCATACGCAACGAGGACCCGACGGCCGCCGCGTCGAGCATGGTGAACCGACCGCCCGGGAGGACGGGTGGTGGTGTTGCTTCGGATCTCAGGGCGTAGAGGTCGCTGCCCCATCGGAAGGTGTCTCCCGGCGCGACGACGACTGGCGGAGGGGGGTCCCGCCGAAGGCCGATCGCAACGAATGGCCCCTCTCGAATTGCCAGGAGGTCGCCCGAGAGCTGGGCCGTCGTGCCCGTCGCGGCCGCGGCGAGGACACCATCGACGTCGCGCGACGCGCCAGGGGAACCGTCCAACATGGTTCGTAGCGCCCTCCTGCACACTCGCGACGCGACGGAGCGGTCGATGGTGAGCAGCGGTGCGGTGGGGACGAGGACACGATCGCCCTGATCGATGATCGGAATGTGATGGGCCATGCCTTCGATCATGTCGTCGTCGGTGCCGAGGAGCACGGCAGACCTCGCGATGGCGTCGGCGACCGGATGCCCCACCGCCGCCACGAGCGCAGGCACGACCTCGTGGCGGATCCGGGAGCGGACGAAGCGGCGGTCCCGATTGGCGAGGTCGTCGGCAAACGGCAGATCGAGGGCCTCGGCCGCGCCACGGAGCTCTGTCTTGGTCAGGGTGAGGAGTGGCCGCCGCCACGGACCGCGACGCCTCGGAATTCCGGAAAGGCCCTGGGTCCCCGATCCTGCAGCCAGACGCATGAGCACGGTCTCTGCCTGGTCGTCGAGCGTGTGACCCGTCATCCCGACCTCACCATCAGCGAGCTCGGCTTCCAGCGCTCGGTACCGTGCCTTCCTCGCACGGGCTTCGAGGTCGGAGCCATCGGCAACCGGGGCGACGACCACCGTGAGTGGGACCCCGAGGCGGCCCGACAATTCCTCTGCGGCACCTCGAAGCGTTGCACTCGACTCGAGCTGGTGATCGACGAATACCGCCCTGACCGAGTCGGGTGAGGCCGCCACGGCGGCGGCGAGCAGGACGGCCGAGTCGGCGCCACCACCGAGCGCGATGACCGCCGGACGACCGTCGGTGGCGTCGGCCACCGCCTCGACGATCTGCGGGCTCAGCCCGCCATGCGGTCGAGCCATGCGCCGGGTTCCTCGATCTCCGCGAGCGTGGGAAGCGCCTCCGGCGACTCCCACGCCATCGCAAGGGCATCCCACGAGGCCCTCGCCTCGACGCCCCTGATGAACGAGGCACCGAGCTCGTACTGCTTCAACTTCATCTCCATGCCGATGAGCCGCATGATGGCCGCGCTGCGAGGGTCGCTCCTGCGGGCCGAGAGGATGCGGGACATCCGATCGACATCGACGATCTCACGCGAACCGACACGATCCATGACAACGTGGCCGTGTCCCTCGAGCAGCGACATCAGCGCCTGGACCCTCTCGAGTACGTGGCGTTGATCGTCGGACGCGAGGAGCCCGAGAAGGCCTGTCTCCCCGATGGGGCTCTCACCCCGTTGGCGTGCCGCGATCACGTCGGACGCGATCCGAGCCATCCGACCCTTCTCGCGAGCGTTCGTTCCCGTGAGCTCATCGACCAGTGACAGGAAGTACGACCGCATCCACGGGACACCGGTGAACTGCGCCCTGTGGGCGCACTCGTGGAGCGCGACCCAGAAGCGGAAGTGGGATGGTCGGAATTCGTGGTTCCTCTCCATTGCGAGCACGTTCACCCCGACGAAGTAGACGGAGTCACCCACGTCGGCGTCACCTGCGGGGACGACGAGCTCGTACTGTCCGAGCACGCGCCTCGAGAGGAACCCGAGGACGGCACCGAGTTCGACACCGAGGAATCGGGATCCGAGGTGGCGTCCCGCCTCGTCCCCGTCGTGCTCGCCGGCATCGGCGGTGTCCTCCTCGTCCCTTCCCGATGGCTCCACCTCCTCGATCGCGGCCCGAAGCGGTGCCAACAGGGCGGTGAACGCCGTGATGTTCGCATCGACCCACTCCTGTCGTCCTATGACCTCGACGGTGGGATCGCCCGGGAGCTCGAGACCGGTCTCCGATGCCACGAGCTCCGATGCCCTCGCGACGTAGGCGGGTGCGTCGAGTGCGTACCGGCGCTCGTGGTAGGTCCCGGCGAGCGGATGCGAACCGGCGAAGCGGCCGGCGACGGACGTGGTTGTCACCCAATCGACCTTGGTCATGGACACAGCCTACGGCCCGCTCGTATGGGGCGGGGACCTGAACGGTTCAGCTGACGACCTTGTAGCGGTGCCTGATGGTGCGGTTGTAGCCGATGAGGGTGCCCACGATGAGGATGATCGTCAGCGCGACGATCGTCGGGTAGAGAAACCGTGAGGTCCACGGCTGTTTCTCCTCCTCCGGGGGAACGTCAGGGATGACGACGGCTGGCTGCTCGCCCGGCTGTGTCGTGTCGGTCGCCACGGTGGTCGTGGTCGAGTCCGTCTGGCTCTCCGTGGCGAGGGCCGGAGCCCCGAGCATCAACACCAATACTGCCCCGACACCGATGAGGATCGCTGTTCGAACTCGATTCATGCCCGGCAGATTAGGCCGGTCGAAGACGAGTTGATGTACGTCGAGCCTCGGCCGTGGCCCTGCGTGCCTGCAAGGGGTTCGAGATCCATGGGCGCGGACGCGCCGCATGGGCACCCTGGGGCGCCCATGCGATCGTGTGAGACCTGTCGAACCGCCGGCACGTGCCGGCGGTTCCTGGTTCCCGTCAGTCCTCGGACGAAACGATGCGTCCGCGGAGACGGGGATACTTGGTGGGAGCGTGCGCGTAGCACCACTCCCGACGGTTGTACTGGGACAACTTCGTCGCGCAGCCCTTGTGGGCGCAGGTGCGCTGCCCCGCATACGTCTTCGGGGCTCTCGTGGCCCCTGTGAACTTGCGGCCCTTGAGACCTGTTTCCTGCATGCTGACCTCCATTGGTCCTGGCGAGGATCCGATGACGTCAGCGGTCGGAGTCCCCCAGAGTTCTTTCTTCGTCTATCAACGCTCGAAGGTGGTCGAAAAGTTCCGGAGGTGGTTGGGATTTTCCGGAAGCCGCGATCTTGGCACGCAGCCGCTTCTCGAACTCGAATGCATCGGTGCATTTGCCACACCGCTTGAGATGCATCGTGATCCGTGCCCGTCGGGTCACGGTCATCTCGTCGTCGATGTATTGATACACGTATTCGACGGCGTGTTCGCAACCGCTCATGGGGTCGGCTCCACTAGTCCATGTTCCACTGCCAGGTTCCACAACTTCCTTTGGAGCGCTTTTCTTCCCCGATGGAGACGCGACATCACCGTTCCGATCGGGATGTCGAGGATGTCGGCGATCTCCTTGTAGGAGAATCCCTCGACATCGGCGTAGATCACCGGCAACCGGAAGTTCTCCGGCAGCGACTCGATCGCCTCGATGATGTCGTCGTCGACGAACATGTCGAGGGCCTGGTTCTCGGCGCTGATCGAGGCACCCGATTGTTCGCCGATGCGCTTGTACAGGTAGAGGTCCTGGAGCTCCCCGAGTTCGACCTCGTTCGGACGACGTTGCGCCCTCCGGTACTTGTTGATGTAGGTGTTCGTGAGGATCCGATACAGCCACGCCTTGAGGTTGGTTCCCTCCTCGAAACTGTCATACGCCCGGTACGCCTTGAGGTACGTCTCCTGCACCACGTCCTCGGCGTCCGTCGGGTTCCGGGTCATGCGCAACGCAGCTGAGTACAGCTGTGGTGCGAACTCCATGGCGTCGCGTTCGAAGGTGGCCTGATCTGCCATCGCTCGGGCAGGCTACCGGTGCACAGGAACAGCCAACAGCCGATCGCGTCACACCCGCCCGGTACGTTCCCCCACATGAACGCGAACGAACTGTTCACGGCACTGTTCTGGCTCGTCGCCATCGGATACCTCGCCTACCTCGCGTGGTTCGTCTACACGTCGATAACCGAGCGAACCAGGGATCGGTGACATGACCGTGGGTGACGCGACGGGCCGAACGTCCCGCTGTGTCGCAGGCGGATGATCTGGAGCCGGAGGCGGGATTTGAACCCGCGACCTACGCATTACGAGTGCGTTGCTCTACCCCTGAGCTACCCCGGCGAGGGAGAAGCAAGGATACCAACCACGATCCGCAACGGGCCTCGGTCACGGAGGCGGGCGCTCCGGAGGATCGCCGATCCGACCAGGCGGATCCCACGCGCCGATCCGATATCCGACATCTGCGGCGTCGGCCAACTCGTGGATCGCCGTGTGGTGGCGTCGACAGAGGAGCACCATGGTGTCCACGGACGTCGCTCCACCGAGTGCCCAGTGATGCAGGTGGTGGGCGTCGCACCAGGCCGTCGGGCGGTCACAGCCCTCCCAGCGGCAACCACCATCACGATGCTCCAGCGCACGACGGATCGCGGACGTCACCGTGCGCCGCTGGCGGCCGATGTCGAGAACCTCACCCTCGGCACCGAGCACGATGGGAACGACACCCGCATCACAGGCGATCCTGCGCGCTGCCTCAGGGAGGATCGGCGTTCCGTCGAGTTCCGGGAGCGACCGGTTCCCGATCGGCGAGCCGAAACCCGGGGGCAAAGGAGACTCGGCGCGTGGCATTGCCCTGGTCCCGTCGGTCGTCGATGCCAGCTGATCCAGGTTCACGGTGACCGTGATGTGCGGCTTGTTGCCGCCAGAGGTCGGGACATCACGGGCATGGTCGAGCGAGAAGCGGCAGAGGTCGACCAGTGCATCCACCATGCGCTGAGGGTGCGTCCGGCGATCCACCCGTTCGGCTGGCTCGTGTTCGGGGTGTCGCTCCCGGCGCCGATGGTTCGGACGGACGCCGTATCGGCGAGGTTGCCGGCATCGGCGAGGGCATGAAGGGCCGTGGCGATGATGTGGCCGGACTCTGAGTCGTACCACCCTTCGTGGTGCCACATCCCGTCGATCGTCTGCTGGAGCGACATGCGACGACGCGACCGGCGGTCAGCACACTCACGGACGGCGGATTCACGGTCGACCTGCTGCTCCCAATGCCCTATGGCCCTCCGCAGGTCGCGCGCGTCGAGGTAGGTGGCGATGTCGGCGAAGACGGGTTCGTGGAGTTCGAAGTCGTCAGGATGTGATCGGTATGCCGCGGCGATGCGCCGCACGTTCTCGGCGGGGATCTCCCCGACCTCGGCCCGCTTCGCCACCGTCGGCAGGTGGGCGAGGGCGCGTGCACTCGAAACCACCGAACTCGCTGCCGATCCGGTCATCTGGCAGAAGCGCTTCAACCACTGCCGTGTGGTGAGCATGTGACGTCGGTCGGGAATGGATCGTCGGTCGAGCTCCTCGACGGCTCGCAACAGCCAGGCGCCGCCGGCATCGAGATGGGACGTGACCGCGATCGCGAATGCCTCGAGTTCGTCATCGGGCAGCTCACGAAGCATGTTCTCGGGGGTGACCCCACCCCGGCCGATCATGCAACCCGACAGGTGTTCCATCCATGCACCCCATCGACCAGGTATGACATGGCGACCAGGTATGACACGGAAGGATCAGGAGACGAGGACATCGCTGGGATCGCCACCAGCCGAACCGCCTCGACCGACGACACCCCCACGGTGTGCGAACATCATGGCATGTCCCCGGAAACCCCACCGATCGAGATCCGCCGGGCCGTCCCCGGCGACGAACGCGATCTCGCGACCATCCACGTTGCTGCATGGTCGGATGCCTATCGGGGATTGCTCCCCGACGACGTCATCGACGGACAGACGGTCGACCGTCGGATTCGCCAGTGGGAGCGAACGCTTGGTTCCGGATCCATCGCGTCCTGGATCGCCACCGTCGGAGGCCGACCGGCTGGTCTGATCTCGGTGGGTGGGACCGCCCAGGGGGACATCGGTGAGGTCTTCACGCTCCATGTGACCAGGCCGTACTGGGATCTCGGGGTCGGCTCGCGGCTCTTGGAGGCAGGGGTGGCGCACCTCGAGGCGCTCGGATTCGCATCGGCTGGTCTGTGGGTGATCGACACGAGCGCACGCGGTCGACGCTTCCTCGAGCACAAGGGTTGGTCGTTGAACGGCGACACGAGGATGGACGACACGTTCGGGAGGGCGATCAACGAGGTCCGGTACGTTTCTCGGATGTGGGTGAACCCCGGCGTGTGATGGCAGGACCGCTTGGTCACCCCTGTGGAACGGCTCGTGCCGAGATCGCCTCGATGGCCGCGTCGGGTCCGAGCGTGCCGAACAGGCTGCCCCAGTCACCATCGAGGCGGGATCGCAGATAGGCGTCCGACACCACGGCGTCGCCGAGACCGACGAGGAGCGCCGCCCCCCAGGCGGTGGCGAGCTGCTCGGTGAGGCGCCTCGCACGCGCCTCCGGTTCCGACTCGTCCTCCATGGCCTTCCGAGCATCGTCGACGGCGCGATCGAGGCTGCGCTCCGTTCCCCTCGTCGCATCGATCTCGGTCAGGAACACCTTCATCGCCTCCGGCGCCGTGGCCATCGCCCTGATGAGGTCGAGGGCGATCACGTTGCCGGAGCCCTCCCAGATGGCGTTGACCGGCGATTCCCTGAACAGCCTCGGCATCATGGACTCCTCCACGTACCCCGCACCGCCGAGGCATTCCATGGCCTCGCGAACAACCGGACTGCAGCGCTTGGTCACCCAGTACTTGGCGATGGGCGTCGCGATACGGGCGAATGCCGCCTCCTCCGGGTCGATCGGTGCCCGGTCGAACGCCCGTGCGAGCCTGACCATCATCAGGGTCGCCACCTCGACCTCGAGTTCGAGATCGGCGATCACGTTGCGCATCAAGGGCTTGTCGATCAGCAGCGACCCGAACGCCTCCCGATGCGCCACATGCCATGCGGCCTGTGCGACGGCCTGCCGCATGAGGCCGGCAGAGCCGATCACGCAGTCCAGCCTCGTGCCATTCACCATCTCGATGATGGTGCGCACGCCGCGACCCTCCTCGCCGACCAGCCAGGCAGACGTGGCGTCGAACTCGATCTCCGACGATGCATTCGATCGATTGCCGAGCTTGTCCTTCAGACGCATGACGGCGATCGAGTTCCGCGATCCATCCGGAAGGATCCTGGGGACGAGGAAGCACGACAGACCCCCTGGCGCCTGTGCGAGGACGAGGAACGCATCGCACATCGGGGCCGAGGTGAACCACTTGTGACCGGTGAGGGCGTACTCGCCGCCGGCTACGCGACCGTCACGGGGCACCGCTGTGGTGGTGTTCGCCCGCACATCCGATCCACCCTGCTTCTCGGTCATGCCCATACCCAGGAGCACACCGGATTTCCGGGATGCCTCGACCGGACGTGGATCGTACGAGCGCGTGACGATCCGTGGCTCCCAAACGCCTGAGAGGTCGGCCTGATGTCGGAGCGCCGGCAACACGGACGATGTCATCGAGATGGGACAGGTGTGTCCGGCCTCGATCTGGCTGATGAGGTAGAGGAGGGCGCTTCGGGTCACGTAGCCACCCCCACCGGGTTCCCGCTCGTAGTGGAGGCAGTGCAGTCCCTCGGACACGGAGAGGTCCATGAGTGCGTGGTACGACGGGTGATACGCGACCTCATCGACCCTGTGGCCATACCGATCGTGGGTCACCAGTTCCGGCGTGAACCGGTTCGCCTCGAAGCCCCAGGTCACGACCTCATCGCTGCCGACGCGTCGACCGAACGCCTCGAGCAGGTCACGGTCGCCCGAGCTCCCCTCACGTGCGACCGCATCCGCCAGGATCGGATCGGACATGAACGGGTCGTACGGTTCGAGGGGAGGTGGTTGGTTGGTGACGGTGTGGGTTGCCATACCTCCAGCGTACGCGCCGTCAGCCTGCGAAGACCTCTGCGAGTGCCTCGTCGATCGTCGGTGAGGTGAACGTGAAGCGCGAATCCTCGAGTTTGCGGGACGACACCCGCACCGAGCCGTAGCCGAGCGATTCCGCCAGTTCCCTGCCGAGTCGGATGTCGAGGGCGAACTTCGGAACGGGGAGCACGGTCGGACGCCGGAGCGCCCGGCCCATCGCCTCGGTGAATTCCCTGTTCGTCACCGGGTTCGGCGCCGCGACGTTGATCGGCCCGTCGACGTCGGAGTCGATGAGATGTTCATAGGCTCGAATGGCGTCTCGCACGGTGATCCATGACCACCACTGGGATCCGGTACCGAGCCTGCCACCGATTCCGAGCTTGAACAGCGGAGCCATCGGACCGAGGACACCCTCCCCATCGGCGAGGACGATGCCGGTCCTGGAATGGACGACCCTGATACCCCCGTGATCATGCGCAGGCGATGCCGCCGCCTCCCACGCCGCGCAGACCCGTGCCTGGAAGTCGTCCCCGGGCGGTGACGACTCGTCGGCGATGCGATCACCGGTGTCCCCGTAGTAGCCGATCGCCGACTGGGAGACGAACACGCGTGGCGGCGAGTCCATCGCAGCCATCGTGGTTGCGAGGAGCGAGGTCGAGTCGACACGGGATGAAAGGATCAGTCGCTTTCGATCGTCGGTCCACCGCTTGTCACCGATACCGACCCCGTTGAAGTTGACCACTGCGTCGGCGTCGGCGAGCAGCCCCGGATCGAGACGCCCTGCGGCGGGATCCCAACGATCGGGACCATCCCCGCGCTCGAGCACGAACACGTCGTCGCCGCGGTCTGTGAGGGATCGCGCGAGGGCAGATCCGAGGAATCCGGTTCCTCCGGTGATCACGATACGATGTGCCACGTGGCCCTCCTGATCGGTTCTCGGTGAGGATTCGGTGCGGCCCGACCCAACGGATCGCGATCTCGCTCCTTCTACATCCAGGGTGCGAGGTGCTCGTTCACCCGTCCGAACCAATCGTCCATCATGGCATGGAGGGGTTCGACCCTCCGCGCATAGTCATACCACCACAGCGGTTCGTCAATCCACACGCGTACCGCCGTTCTGGCGAGCCCGCGGCTCGCAGGGGCGAGCGAGTGCTGTGTCCCATGGATCGCGACGGGAAGGAGTGGTGCCCCCGTGGCCCACGCGAGCCACGCAGCGCCGCGCCGCGGAGGATCGATGCCCCACGCCTCCACCCTGCGCCCCTCGGGGAACAGCCCGATCGCATGTCCCGCCTCGAGATGATCGATCGCCTCCCGGAGTGCCCTGATCGGGTATCCGTCCCGATCCAGGGGGATGGCAGAGAACAGGCCGAGGATGCCGTCGAGCATGTATGACTTGCCGTACAGCTGGTCGACGGCGAGGAACCGGAGGTACCGATCGAGGTTCGTTCCGATGATCGGCACGTCGAGATGTGAGAAGTGGTTCGCCGCGACCACGAGCGGTCCATCGCGGGGGACGTGCTGTTTGCCCGTCACCTCGAGATCGAGGAGGCCTCGAGCGAGCATCCGACTCGGAAGGCGGATGATCCGCTCCACTGCGCTCCCGGGAGAGAGCTCGTCAGGCATCGCCACCGAT
>Ga0075304_1000220_pt1 | contig 14054 bp, 12 predicted proteins | sample Joice_CattailNLA_FD_120067 | JGI IMG/M metagenome (GOLD analysis project Ga0075304, IMG submission 120067) | Natural and restored wetland microbial communities from the San Francisco Bay, California, USA, that impact long-term carbon... | ecosystem: Environmental > Terrestrial > Soil > Wetlands ... | reverse complement strand
CGAACGGCCGACGGAAGGAGCCCGGCGCCGATCGCGCCGGGCTCCTGGGAGCGAACCGCGGGAAGCAGCGGTCTACTTGATCAGCTTGATGATGTTGAACATCGGCATGTACAGCGCGATGACTGCAGCGCCGACGAAGCCACCGATCACCGCGATTAGTAGTGGCTCGATCAGCGAGGTCAGCGCATCGACCGAGGCCTCGACCTCCTGGTCGTAGAACTGCGCCACCTTCGTGAGCATCGTGTCGACCTGCCCGGTCTCCTCGCCGACCGCGATCATCTGCACGACCATGGGCGGGAACACCGCGTGCTTCGAAAGCGGCCTCGCGATCGACTCTCCCTCGCGCACGCTCGACTGCACGTCGGTGACGGCCCTGGAGACGATCTTGTTGTTGACGGTGTCGGCGACGATATCCAGGGCCTGCAGGATCGGCACGCCGGCAGACAGCAGCATCGCCAAGGTGCTCGAGAAGCGCGACAGCGCGGTCTTGTGGAACAGGGGTCCGAACACTGGTGCACGCAGCTTCAGCTTGTCGACCTGTGTGCGACCGTTCTCGGTCTTCTTGTACCGACGGAAGAAGAACCGTGCGATGAAGAACCCTGCGACGAAGATGTACCAGAACTGCTTCATCAGGTCGGACATCGTGATCAGCGCCCGGGTCGGCAGGGGCAGGGTGCCGCCGAGCTGCCCGTAGATGCCCTTGAACTGGGGTACCACGAACAGCAGCATCGCCGACATGATGAGCACGACGAGGCCCACCACGGCCACCGGATAGGTCATCGCCGACTTGATCTTGCCGCGCAGGTGCACCTCGCGCTCGAGCATCGCGGCGAGCTTCAGCAGGGTCGTGTCGAGCGAACCGCCCATCTCCCCCGACTTCACCATCGAGATGTAGAGGTCGTTGAACACCTTCGGGTGCTTCTGCATCGCGCCCGAGAGCGAGGAGCCCTGCTCGACGTCCATGCGGCACGCTGTCAACGTCTCGGCGAGCAGCTTGTTCTCGGTCTGCTCCGACAGGATCGCGAGCGCCCGCAGGATCGGCAGGCCGGAGTTGATCATCGTGGCGAACTGCCGCGAGAAGACCGAGAGGTCCTTCAGCTTGACCTTGGCCTTCTTGATGTTGATCTCGAGATTGAGGCCCTTCTTCTCCTTGCCCACCTCGAGGGGCGTGTACCCCATCTCGCGCAGGCGCTGGAGCACGAGCAGCTCACTGTCGGCCACCAGTGTGCCGGTGACCATGTTGCCCGCCTTGTCGCGGACCTTGTACTGGAAGGTTTGCGCCATCGAGGGTCTCCCTTACATCCCGCCCATGAGCATGCCGCCGCCGCTCATGCCGCCGCCCATGTCCCTGCCGCCGCCGCCCTCGGGCCCCACGCCGCCGAGGGTTCCGCCCATCAGCCGCTGGAGCTCCTCGGCGTCGTGACAGCGCTCGAAGGCGAGCTGCTGGGTGATGCGGCCGGCCTTCACGTGCTGGGCCAGTGACATGTCCATCGTCTGCATGCCGTAGCGTCCGCCCGCCTGCATCGACGAGTAGATCTGGTGCACCTTGCCTTCGCGGATCAGGTTGCGAACGGCGGGCGTGGTCACGAGCACCTCGCACGCGACCCCACGGCCCTGCCCGTCGGAGGTGGGGATCAGCTGCTGGGTCACCACGCCTTGCAGCGTCGTCGACAGCTGCACCCGCACCTGCTGCTGCTGATGGGGCGGGAACACGTCGATGATGCGGTCGATCGTCTGCGGCGCGTCCTGCGTGTGCAACGTCGCGAACACCAGGTGACCGGTCTCAGCGGCGGTGATCGCCGTCGAGATCGTCTCGAGGTCACGCATCTCACCGACCAGGATCACGTCGGGGTCCTGGCGCAGCACGTGCTTCAGCGCGTTCGAGAAACCGTGCGTGTCCGCGCCCACCTCGCGCTGGTTCACGATGCAGCTCTTGTGCTTGTGCAGGAACTCGATCGGATCCTCGACGGTCATGATGTGACCGCGCCGTTCGGTGTTCACCACGTCGACCATCGATGCCAGCGTCGTCGACTTGCCCGAGCCGGTCGGCCCGGTCACGACCACGAACCCCCGCTGGAAGCGTGCGAGGTCGGCGACCACGGTGGGCAGGCCGAGCTCGTCGATCTGCTTGATCTCGAACGGGATCACGCGGAAGGCTGCCCCGATCGCGTCGCGCTGCATGTACACGTTGACACGGAACCGCGCACGGCCCGGCAACGAGTACGACATGTCGAGCTCGAGCTCCTGCTCGAAGCGTTCCCGCAGCTTCTGGGGCAGGATCGCGTAGATCATGCCCTGCAGCGCCCTGGGCGACAGGGCGGGATATCCGTCGACGCGCTCCAGCTCACCGTGGACCCGGACGACCGGAGCGGAGCCGGCCGTCAGGTGCAGGTCGGAACCGCCGTGGTCCAACAGCGCTCCCAGCAGTTCCGGGATCGGGATCTGGACGTCCTCTTCCTCTTGCACGGCCATGCTCAACTCACTTCACCACCCTCGCGACTTCCTCGATCGAGGTGACCCCCATGCGGACCTTCTCGAGGCCGTCGTCGCGCAGGCTGATCATGCCCTGCTGGATCGCCGTGGCCTTGATCACGTCCGAGGAGGCTCGCTCGACGGTCAGTCGCTCGATCTCTTCGGTCATCGGCATCACTTCGTACAGCCCCATCCGGCCGCGGTAGCCCGTGTTCGCGCACGCCGCGCACCCCTGCGCCCGGTAGATCTCGGTGATCTCGGGCCACAGCCACTCGGGGAAGGCGGCCGCCTGAAGCTCGGGTTCCTCGGGCTGGTAGGCCACCTTGCAGCGCTCGCATAGCTTGCGGGCGAGTCGCTGGGCGACCACGGAGTCGATCGCCGAGGCCACGAGGAACGTCTCGACGTCCATCTCGGTGAGCCGTGTGAGCGCGCTCGGAGCGTCGTTGGTGTGCAGCGAGGTCAGCACGAGGTGGCCCGTCAGCGCCGCCTCGATCGCGATCGTCGCCGTCTCGCGGTCTCGGACCTCACCGATCAACACGATGTCGGGGTCGGCACGCAGGATCGAACGCAACGCGCTCGCGAACGTCAGGCCGGCCTTCGGGTTTACCTGCATCTGGTTGACGCCGTTGAGCCGGTACTCGACCGGGTCCTCGACCGTGATGATGTTCTTGTCTTCTTCGTTCAGGATGTTGAGGGTCGAGTACATCGTGGTCGACTTGCCCGACCCGGTCGGGCCGGTCACGAGGATCGCCCCGTACGGCTTGCGGAACGATTGCGCGAACCGCTTGTATGGGTCTTCGAGAAAGCCGAGATCCTCCAGCTTCAGCAGGGCCTGGGACTTGTCCAGGATGCGGATCACGACCTTCTCGCCGTAGACCGTCGGCAGCGTCGCGAGTCGCAGATCGAGCTGCTTCCCTCCGACCTTCATCGAGATCCGGCCGTCCTGCGGCACGCGCTTCTCGGCGATGTTCAGCTCGGCCATGACCTTCAGCCGGGAGATCAGTCCGCCCTGGATGTTCTTGGGGGCCGGTGGCATCGGTTCGTGCAACACGCCGTCGACGCGGAACCGGATCCGCACGTTCTTCTCGGCCGGCTCGATGTGCACGTCGGATGCCCGGTCGCCAACCGCCTGAGTCATGATCGCGTTCACCAGCTTGACGATCGGGGCGTCCTCGAGGGCCGCCTCCATCTGCTCGTCTTCGGATTCGAGCGCGTCGGCCGCGACGCTCGCGAGCGCCTCGACCTGACCGTCGATGCCCGCGAACTTCTGGATCGCTCGCTCGACATCGGCGGCCGTGGCCACCAGGGGCTGGACGTCACGGTTCGTGATCGTGCGGATGTCGTCGAGCGCGTAGACGTTGGCGGGGTCCGACATGGCGACGAGCAGCTTGCCGTCGCGCTCTCCGATCGGGATCGCGCGGTACCGGCGGGCGAGCGCCTCGGGCAACAAGGTCGTAGCCGTGGGCTCGATCTGATACTCGGAGAGGTCCACGAACTCGAGGCCCACCTGCTCGGCGAGGGCGCGGACCAGGTCGCCTTCCTTGATCATGCCCATGTCGATCAGCACCCGGCCGAGCGACTTCGGCGTTCGCCGATGCTCTTCGAGCGCGGTTTCCAGCTGCTCGGGCGTGATCATGTCCAGCTCGATCAGGATCTGACCGAGCTGTTTCGACTTGCGCTTGACCGTGGTCATCGCCGTCCTTGGACTCCCGTTGGGCTTAGGTCTCAGGAACTTCCTTCGTCATCGTCCGAGTCCACCTGAAGCAATCCAGAGAACTCTTTGGCCAGGAGCACCCTGTCGACCTCCGCGTCCTCTTCGAAGCCCGATCCACCACGCTTGCCGGCGAGTTTCTGGGGCTTCTTCTTCAACGTGGACGCCGCCATGTCGGGCGCCGGCGCCTCCTGTGGATCGGCCGCGGCGACCGGCTGATCGCCGTCCGCTTCGGCGCCCTTCCCACCGGGGTCCTTCGAGAACCCGCGACGGTCGGGGGACGTGTCGGCGGTCGCGATCTGCTCCGGGGCACCGGCCCTGATCTCCACAGGTGACGGCTTGTCGACCGGAGCCTTGTCGACCTGTGGATGGAGCGACGTGCGGGGCTTGCCCGACGGGGCGCCGTTCGAGTCGGGAACCCGCAGCGTGTCACGCCGAGCGCGACCCTCCTCCGCGATCAGGAGCACCTGTTCCATCTGGTCGACGAGGACACCCGGGCGGGTCCCGGCCTCCGCCGTGGCGAAGACGGCATACGGCCCGCGTTTGACGTAGGCCCAGACCTGATCCGGGAACTCCACGAAGCTCCTGTCGGGCTCACCGAGCGTGGTGAACTTGAGCCACGCCGGCTTGGCGAGGCTCTCGTCCTCGTTCGGGGAGGCGCCGAGCACCAGCCCGTCCCTCGACAGGATGAGGGCGCCCGACACCCCGCTCACGCTCACGGAGATCCGCTGCGCGAGCGCGGAGTAGTCGTCCATCTCTCGAGCTGCATCGACGGCGTGACGACCGCCCTTGAGAGAGGTCGCGGCGATGTCGGACGCCGCGCGCCTTCGAACGGCTCAGCCGTGTTCGGCCACGGCAACGAGGGCAGCCGCCGACATCACGTCGAGCGGCGCAGGAGTTCCTGTCCAGAGCTCGAAGGAGAGCGCCGCCTGATGCAGCAGCAACCCCAGTCCTCCGAACGTCTCGGCCCCCGCCTCCCGGGCGCGCACCTGGAGCGGCGTCACCGCGGGTCGGTACAGGAGGTCGACGACGAGCACGTCGGGCGAGAGCGGTGGAAGGGGTGGGCACGAGCGACCGTCGGCGCCCACCGGAGTCGCGTTCACGACGAGATCGGCGCGACGGCCGCCCGCGTCATCGAACGGAACGACCTCGACGTCGAGCTCCGTGCCTTCGATCGCGAGGAGCAGGTCGTCGGCGCGCCCGGCTTCCCGAACGGCGACGCGCAGCTCGGCTGCGCCCGCGAGCGCCAGGGCGAGCGCCACCGCTCGGGCGGCGCCGCCGGCGCCTAACACGAGCGCCGACCGTGCCGCGGGATCGAACCCGGCATCACGCCTCAGGAACCGATCGAACCCAGGTGTGTCCGTGTTGTGACCGAGCAATCGATCACCGTCGACGACCAGCGTATTGACGGCGCGCAGGCGTTGGGCATCCTCTGACAGCTCGTCGGCGAGATCGGCTGTCTCGGTCTTGTGCGGCATCGTGACGTTCGCGCCGCGGAGCCCGAGGCTCACGAGCCCATCGGCGGCGGCGCGCATCGCACCGGGGGGCACCGGCAGGGGCACGTACACCCAGTCCATGCCGAGCGAGCGGAACGCTGCGTTGTGGATCGCCGGCGAGAGGCTGTGCCCGACGGGCCAGCCGATCACCCCGACGACGTGGGTCGATCCACCGATCGTGAGGGATGCCCGGGGATCATCCGAGGCATGCATCGACGTTTGCCAGGTGCTCGTCGTAGGTCACGGCGAATCGATGTCCGCCGTCGTCCCCGCAGAGCACGTAGTAGTAGTAGGGCGTATCGGCGGGGTTCAGGGCGGCCCGCAGGGACCAGAGGTAGGGACTCGCGATCGGGGTGGGAGGCAGTCCGGTGCGCATCCTCGTGTTGTAGGGACCGTCGGTCTCGATGTCGGCCGTCGAGAGCTCGCCGTCGGGCGTGGGGTCGTCGTACAGCAGCGTGGCGTCGATACCCAGCGCCATGCCGTCTCGCAGGCGGTTGTAGATCACCCCCGCGATCAGCGGCCGGTCGCGCTGCACAGCGGCTTCCTTCTCGATCATCGAGGCGATCACGACGATCTCGTAGGGCGACACGCCGAGGTCCTCGGCCCGCTCCCACGGCAGGCCCGCCGTCTCCTGAGAGAACTGGTTCAGCAGACGCTGGATCACCGCGTCGGCGTCATCGCGCTTCGGGATGCGATAGGTCTCGGGCCACAGGAACCCTTCGAGCGAAGCGTCGGCGGGGAGGGCGTCGGGGCGGTCGAACTTGCCCTCGTCGGCGCGAGCGAGAAACTGGTCGGAAGGGATCCCGAGCGACTCCTCGACCGCGTCGGCGATCTGGGTGAGGCGGTATCCGGGCGGGACGAGCACGTCGGCCGTGGGGATCTGCTTCGGCGGCGTGGTGAGCACCTCGACGGCCTCGTCGAGCGTCATGCCCGTCGTGAGCGAGTACGTCCCCGCGCGGATATCCCCCGACCGGTCCGAGCCCCGCATCAGGAGGTTCCCGATGAAGCCGCCACAGGGGATCACGCGCTCCGAGGCCAGGTCGTCCACCACCTGCTCGGCGGTGGCACCCTCGTCGACGGTGAACGTCACGTCGCGCTTGGATCCGTCGGCAGCACCCTGGCAGCTCTCGTAGTGCCTGCTCGCCATCACGAGCCCAGCGACGAGCCCTGCGAGCGCGACGAACATGATCAGCAGGGACGTCCGCCGGGGGCGGTCAGGCTGCGCATGGCGGTCGGCCCGTCGCGGCGTGGTCGTCTGCACCGACCGAGGATACTGGCCGTGGACACCGGCGGTCGTGGTGGCGATGCGTCATCGGTGGGCATCGAGCCAGGCGCCGAGGATCAGGGTCGCCGCGCTCTCGTCGACGACGCGGCGTCGTCGTGGCCCCGTGACCCCGGCCTCGCGGAGCGCGCGCTCGGCCTCGGCGGTGCTCAAACGCTCGTCCTGGAGCTCGACGGGCACCCCGACGATCGATCCGAGCGTCTCCGCGAAGGCCTCCGCCTGCTGGGCGCGAGGCCCCGACGCGCCCGACATCGACCGGGGATGACCGACGACGACCGCCGCGATCCCCAATTCCCGGACGAGGGCGGCGACGGCCTTGAGCTCGCCCGGCGGTTGCCCCACCCTGATCGTGCCGTGCGGAACCGCCATGCGCCGCTCCGCGTCGGAGATCGCCACGCCGATGCGCGCGTCGCCGAGGTCGAGACCGAGGACTCTCCCCGGGGTCGCGGTCTCCCCGGGGCCGTCTCCGCCTGGTGCGGGTGTCATCTCAGGCGCCGAGGAGCTCGTCGAGGCGTGCCGCGATGCTCTCGACGGCGGGCACGACCCCCTCCGCACGTTTGCCCCCGGCGAACCCGAGTCCGGGCTTGCCCCCGGCGCCGCCGCCGATCACGGCCGCCGCGTGTTCGAGCAGGGCCGGGGCAGTCACGCCACGGTCGGTCAGCGGCTTCGAACACGCGGCCACGAGCAGCGCCTTCCCTCCCTGCGCGGAGCCGAGCACCACCGCCGCCTCACCCCCGAGCTTACCGACCGCCTTCTGGGCCAGATCACGGAGGGTGTCGGCGTCATCGTCGGTCACCGTGGCGACCAGGCGCACCCCGTCGACGCTTGAGACCTTCTCGACGATCTCGTCGACCCGACCCGCCGACTGCTGTTGCGAGAGCCGCCCCAGCTCGTTCTTCAGGCGCTTGTTCTCCTCGACGACCCGGCGAGCGTGCTCGAGGGCGGCGTCAGCGTCCTTGCTGCCGAGCGCCTCGACCAGGCCCCGCAGCAGCCGGCGTTCGGCGTTGATCTCGCGCAGGGCATCGGGACCGACGAGCGCCTCGACGCGGCGCATGCCCGAGCCGATCGAGCCTTCATGCAGGATGCGGAGCACACCGACGCGACCGGTGCGGTCGACGTGTGTGCCACCGCAGAGCTCACGCGAGTAGTCGCCGATCTCGACCACGCGCACGACATCACCGTACTTCTCGTCGAACAACATCGTGGCGCCGAGGGACTTGGCCTCGTCCATCGAGGTCTCGAAGATGTGTGGCGCGTCGTCGCGCGCGAGCAGTCGGTTCGCCTCGAGCTCGGCCTGCTCCAAGACCTCGCCGGGCACCGCCCCCGGGTTGGGGAAGTCGAACCGCAACCGCCCGGGAGCGACGAGGGAACCGGCCTGACGGGCGTGCTCGCCGAGGATGTGCTTCAGGGTCCAGTGAACGACGTGGGTCGACGTGTGCGACCGTGCCGTCGCCTCGCGGCGCTGCCGGTCGATCTCGGCGATCGCATCCTCCCCCGCCCGGATCTCCCCAGAGGTCACGGTGCCGACGTGCATGATCGAGGAGGGGCCGGCCCACTGAGCGTCGTGCACGCGCACTGTGCCCGTGTGGGTGCGGATCTCGCCGTGATCGGCGACCTGCCCTCCCGACTCCGCGTAGAACGGCGTGCGGTCGAGGAACAGCGCCACCTCGTCGCCTTCCTGCGCGACGTCGAGCTCACCCCGGTCGGCATCGAGCAACATCACGATCGAGGAGTCGGCTTCGGGTTGCTGGTAGCCCACGAACTCGCTCGGCGGCACGGCACCGGCGTCGATGCCGACCTCCACCTTCTTCACCGCGGCGCGAGCCCTGGCCCGTTGCTCCTCGAGCAGCTCACGGAATCCCGGCTCGTCCACGATGAGCCCCGCACCGGCGGCGAGCTCAGCCGTCAGCTCGATCGGGAAGCCGAACGTGTCGGAGAGTTTGAACGCGTCGGGGCCTCCGATGCGGCCGCCCTCGGCACGCTCTCGGGCCTCCTCGAACAGCACCATGCCCTGGCGCAGGGTCGCGCTGAACCGCTCCTCCTCGGAGCCGAGGACTTGCTCGACGAACGCCCGGTTCTCGACGAGCTCCGGATACGCCTCGCCGAACCCGTCGACCACCACACCGACGAGCGGCCGAAGCACCTCGCCCTCCACCCCGAGCTGGCGCGCGTTCGACACCACGCGGCGAAGCATGCGCCGGAGGATGTAGCCGCGCCCCTCGTTCGACGGCTGTACCCCGTCGGCGACCAGGAACGCCGTCGCCCGCGCGTGCTCGCCGATGATCCGGATCGAGATGTCGTAGCGCTCGTCTGAGCCGTAGTGCCTGCCCGAGAGCGACTGGACCTCATCGAGCAGCGGCGTGAACAGATCGGTGTCGAAGAAGCTCTTCTTCCCCTGCAGCACCATGGCGACACGCTCGAGCGACGAGCCGGTGTCGATGTTCTTCTTCGGAAGCTCGCCGACGATGGTGGCGTGCGCGTCCACCTGGTCCTGCGTGAAGACGTGGTTCCAGATCTCCATGAAGCGGTCTTCATCGACCTCCGGTCCTCCGTCAGGCCCGAGGTGGGGGCCCCGGTCGACGAAGATCTCCGAGCAGGGGCCGGCCGGTCCGGCGGCGTGGGTCCACCAGTAGTTGTCCGCCTTGCCTCGGCGCACGATCCGCTCCGACGGGATGCCGAGGTCCTGCCAGATCCCGATCGTCTCGTCGTCGGTCTCGAACACGGTGGTCCACAGGCGCTCGGGCTCGATCCCGAATCCCTCGGTCACGAGCTCCAGACCCCACGCGCAGGACTCCGCCTTGAAGTAGTCGCCGAAGGAGAAGTTCCCGAGCATCTCGAACATCGTGAGGTGGCGGTCGGTGTGACCGACGTTCTCGATGTCGTTGGCCCGGAAGCACTTCTGCACGCTGACCGCCCGGGGGAACGGCGGATCGGCCTGGCCGAGGAAATACGGGATGAACTGCTCCATACCGGATCCGGTGAGCAGCAAGCCGGACTCCGGGGCCGCGATCAGCGACGCGGAGCGGACGCGTGTGTGACGGCGCTCCTCGAAGAACGCCAGGAACGTCTCACGGATGCGCGCGCCGTCCATCGGGCGAGTGTACCGGTGGGCCCGTGCGGCGAGGCCGACGCCTCGCTCCTATGACCGAGGCCGGGTCTCGTCGAGGCCGCTGTCGCGGCGCAGCTCCGCCTCGCGCTTGTCCATCGCCCGCTTGCCCTCCTGGATCGACTCGGAGACGAGCTTCGAGAGGTCCATCAGGCCGCCTTTCGCCTCGCGGGCGAGTGTCTGGGGCGCGACGCGCTGTGCCTGCCTGCGTGTCCAACGCGAGGCGATGATCGCTCCGGTCGCCCCGGCGCCGAGGCCGAGCGCGACCCAGAAGCCGCGTTTCACTTCTTGCGGCCCCGTGCCTTCGCGAAGCCCTGGCGCAACCCAGCGCCCATGCTGATCACCTTGACCAAGGGGCTCGCGGCAGCCTGCTCGACCAATCCCGAGAGCTTCTCGACGCGCCCGACGATGTCGTTCGCGCTCACCAGCATCGTGTCGACCCGGTCGAGCTCACGGTTCGCCCGTTCGACCGAGCCCCTGACCTCGCGCAACAACGGCACGGTCTCCTCACGCATGGTGTCGATCGTCATCTTCGTGCTCTCGAGCACCCGGAACGTGTTCAGCAGCACCACGCAGAGAGCGAGCACCAGCAGGCCCCAGAAGGCCGCCAGGATGATGAGGGCGGTGTCACCGCCGGTGAGCGCGAGGAGCGTCATCGTCGAGCCTCCGTAATCGTGGTCGCGTGGACGGCCTAGCCTACCCGACGGGTCTGCCGGAGCGGCAGCCGCGGATCAGCCTCGCTCGGTGTCGATCCTGCGGCCGCTGCCCGGTTCTCGTTCCACGTCCTCCCCCTGCCCCGACGGCTCGTAGTAGCGGCGGGTGGACGCGCTCGGCGGACGATACTCCTGTTCCACCGCGTGCCCCGGGAACTCGTGCGGATACCGATAGCCCTGACCGTGCCCGAGCTGCTTCGCCCCGCGGTAGCTGGCGTCGCGCAGATGCAAGGGCACGGGCTCGGCGGACGGCGCATCTTCGAACGCAGCGGCGATCGCCGCGTAGACGCTGTTCGACTTCGGCGCGGTGGCCAGGTACACGGTCGCGTGCGCGAGGTTCAGGCGCACCTCGGGGAGCCCGACGTGCTCGACCGCGTGCGCAGCAGCGACGGCCACGACCAACGCGTTCGAATCGGCCATGCCGATGTCCTCGCTCGCATGCACGATCAGACGACGAGCGATGAAGCGCGGGTCCTCCCCCGCCTCGATCATGCGGGCGAGCCAGAAGAGGGCCGCGTCGGGGTCGGAGCCTCGGATCGACTTGATGAACGCGCTGATCACGTCGTAGTGCGCGTCGCCCTGCCGGTCGTACACGACCGCCTTCTTCTGCACGGCGTCGGCGGCGACCTCACGGGTGATCTCGGTCGTATCGGCGGCGCGGGCCGCCTCGGCGGCGGCCTCGAGGCCCGTGAGCGCCATACGGGCGTCGCCGCCGGCGATCGTGACGAGGTGTTCCAGCGCGTCGTCGGCGATCGCGAGACCCGCGCGTCCGAGGCCCCGGTCGCCGTCGTCGAGCGCCCGCCGGAGCAGGACGGCGACCGCCTCGTCGTCGAGTGGCTCGAGTCGGAGCAGCAGGCATCGCGACAGCAACGGCGTGTTGAGCGAGAAGTACGGATTCTCGGTCGTGGCACCGATGAGCGTGACCGTGCCCTCCTCCACGGCGGGAAGCAGCACGTCCTGCTGGGCCTTCGACCACCGGTGCACCTCGTCGACGAAGAGCACCGTGCGGAAGAGCCCGCCTCGTGCGCCGTCCATCACCTTGCGGGCGTCGGCCACGCCGGAGTTCACGGCCGAGAGCTGTACGAGCTCGGCGCCGACGGCGTCGGCCAGCAGATGGGCCAGGGTCGTCTTCCCCGTCCCGGCCGGACCCCAGAGGATGATCGAAGGGAGCGCGCCCCGTGACAGGACACGCGTGAGCGCCCGTCCCTCCCCGACCAGATGACCTTGGCCGACGTACTCCTCGAACGAACGCGGTCGCATGCGTGCCGCGAGGGGCACGTCTCCCACGTCAATCCTCCCGCTGGACAGGCGGGTCGGCCGTGCCCGCCCGGGCGTCGACGATCGAGGCGAGGCCGAGCTCTCGCAGCTGGGCTTCGTCGACGGGGGCCGGCGCGCCCGTGAGCGGATCGCTGCCCGACTGCGACTTGGGGAAGGCGATCACGTCGCGGATCGCGTCCTTGCCCGCGAGCACCATCACGAGACGATCGACGCCCATCGCGATGCCTCCGTGGGGCGGCGCGCCGAGCGCGAGCGCGCGCAGCAGGTGCCCGAACTGCTCCTCGACGTCCCCGGCTGGGAGCCGGAGAGCGTCGAAGACCTGCCGCTGCGTCGCGGCGTCGTGGATGCGGATGCTGCCTCCCCCGACCTCGAAGCCGTTCAGCACGAGGTCGTACGCGCGAGCCTCCGCGGTCTCCGGCGCCATATCGTCCGATGATGGCGACGTGAAGGGGTGATGCACCGAGACCCAGCGCTCCTCCTCGTCGCTGTACTCGAACAGCGGTGGCTCGACCATCCAGCAGAACGCCCACGCATCGTCGGGGATCAACCCGAGCCGTGTGGCCAGGTCGCGTCGCAGGCCGTCGAGCGCCACGTTGGCCCGGTCCTCCCGGTCGGCGACGATGCAGACGAGGTCGCCGTCGCCGGCACCGGTCCGCTCGACCACCCCGGCGATCTCGTCGGCCGTGAGGAACTTCTCCACGGGCGAACGGACCGAACCGTCGGACCCGACCGCCATCCAGACGAGCCCCGCCGCGCCGCGCCCCCTGGCATCCTCGATCAGCCGGTCGAACTCCTTGCGCGAGGAGGATCCCGCGCCCGGTGCCGCCAGCGCCTTGATCACCCCCCCGTCTCCGAGCACCTTCGCGAACGCGTTGAATCCCGTGGCCGCGAAGACCGGGGCGAGATCGACGAGCTCCATGCCGTAGCGGAGGTCGGGCTTGTCGGAGCCGAAGCGATCCATCATCTCGCGGTAGGTGAGGCGCGGGAAGGGAGTCGCGACCTCGACCCCTACGACCTCGCGCACGATGCGCGCATAGAGCGGTTCGATCAGCGCGATCAGGTCTTCCTCGGTGACGAACGACATCTCGACGTCGAGCTGGGTGAACTCGAACCCGCGGTCGGCGCGTGCGGCCTCGTCGCGGAGGCACCGGACGATCTGGTAGTAGCGGTCCTGACCGCCCACCATGAGCAGCTGCTTCAGCTGCTGCGGCGATTGGGGCAGGGCGTAGAACGTGCCCGGCCACAGCCGGCTCGGCACGAGGAAGTCGCGCGAACCCTCGGGCGTCGATCGGGTGAGGATCGGCGTCTCGATCTCCACGAAACCCCGGGCGTCCATGTGCTCGCGCATCAGCCGCACGATGTGCGCGCGCATCGCCAGCACCTTCGTCATCTCGGGACGGCGCAGGTCGAGGTAGCGGAAACGCAACCGCAGGTCCTCGCCCGCCTCGATGCGGTCCTCGACCGGGAACGGCGGGGTCTCGGAAGCGTTCAGCACCTCGATCCCGGACGCGAGCACCTCGACCTCACCGGTCGGGAGGTCCGGGTTCTGCATGCCGTCGGGCCGAAGGCGAACGGAGCCGACCACCCGTACGACGTCCTCGGCTCCGAGTCGCTGCGCGGCGGCATGAGCGTCGGCCGCGTCCTCGGGGTGGAAGACCACCTGCACGACGCCCTCGCGGTCCCGGAGATCGATGAAGGTCACACCACCGTGGTCGCGCCGGTGCCCCACCCACCCGCAGAGCGTCACATCCTCGCCTGCGTGGCCGGGCCGCAGCTCACCGCAGGCGTGCGACCGCATCGTCGTCCCGAAGGGCGACGTCATGCGGGTCCCTCCGCCCGGTCCTCGAGCTTCGTGAGCCAGCCGGCGACGTCGTCGAGCGGCACCGACTTCTGCACCCCGTCGACGAGGCGGCGCAGCGTGATCGCGCCCTCGGCGAGCTCCCGCGCCCCGACGATCGCGGCGAACGCGGCGCCGGCACGGTCCGCCATCTTGAGT
>Ga0075304_1000217_pt1 | contig 14142 bp, 13 predicted proteins | sample Joice_CattailNLA_FD_120067 | JGI IMG/M metagenome (GOLD analysis project Ga0075304, IMG submission 120067) | Natural and restored wetland microbial communities from the San Francisco Bay, California, USA, that impact long-term carbon... | ecosystem: Environmental > Terrestrial > Soil > Wetlands ... | reverse complement strand
CGACGTCGCCGGCGGCGAAGACGCCGGGCACCGACGTCTCCAGCGCCGGCCCCACGGGGATGCCGCCCCCCTGGTCGAGCCCGGTGCCGGCCATCAGCTCAACGCTCGGCTCGGTGCCGACGCCGACGATCGCGAGGTCGGCGTCGATGCGCTTCCCGCCGCTCGTCACGACCGCCTCGAGGCGTCCGTCGCCCTCGAAGCTCGCGACGGCCTCGTTGAACAGCATGTGTACCCCGTGGTCGCGGTGCATCGCCTCGATCGCCCGTCCGATCTCCGGGCCGAGCACCCGGTAGAGGGCGGTCTCGAAGACCTCGACGACCGTCACGTCGTACCCGAGCATGCGCATCGACGCCGCGACCTCGGCCCCGATGAAGCCCATGCCGACGCAGACGACGCGGGCACCCTCGACGGCGGAGTCCTTGATGCGTTCGGCATCACCCGCCGTCCGCAGGTCGATGACACCCGGCAGCGTCGCCCCGGGCACGTCGAGCCTGCGGTTGCGGCTCCCGGTCGCGACGAGCAGCGCGTCGAAGGCCAGCCGATCGCCTCCGGCGAGCACGACCTCTCGATCACGCACATCGAGCTGTACGGCCCGGGTGCCGAAGCGAGCCTCGACCTCGTGGTCGTCGTACCAGCCCTCGGGGCGCACGTACTGCTCCTCGAGCGGCTGCTCGCCGCGCAGGAACTCCTTCGACAGCGCCGGGCGCTCGTACGGCGGCAGCGGCTCGGCGCCGACGAGCACGACGCGCCCGTCGAACCCATCCGCCCGCAGGGTCGCGGCGGCGGTCGCTCCGGCGAGCGACGCCCCGACGATCACGTACGACCGGTCGGCCACCGCGGGATCAGGCCTCGATCCTGAGCTCGCCGCCCTCGTCGGAGACCCCGAAGGTGGCGATCGGCTCCTCGGCCGGGCCCTCGACCACCGCACCCGTCGTCATGTCGAAGACGCTGCCGTGGCACTCACACTCGATCGTGGTGCCCTCGATCTCGCCGCCCAGCGACAAGTTGCACTCGCGATGCGTGCAGATGTCGCTGAACGCATGGAGCTCGCCTTCGACCCGCGAGACGGCGATCTGCTCACCGTTCACGTCGAACGCGGTCGCGTCGCCCTCGGCGATGTCGTCGGCTTTGCCGACGGTCACCCACTCAGCCACGATGCACCCTCCTGTGTTCGAGCGGCGCCCGGCGGGCGCGTTCGGGAAAGCTTACGCCGCACCTCACGAACGGGTCGCGCCTCAGGGCGGGGGTGGCATCGGCGGCCGCCGTGCGTCGTCGCGAGCGCGCCCCCGGGCGCGCAGCACGGTGCCCACGCCGAGCACGGCGTAGAACCCCGCCAGCATCAGGATGCCCGTGCGGAAGTCGATCGGCAGCAACGCCGGGGCGAACGCCCCCGCCACCCATGCGAGCTGGAACATCGCCTCGTACCGCACGAACACGCGACCCTGCGCCCCCGGCGGCGCGTACCGCTGCATCAGACTCTGGAACGCGAGCCGGCCGAATTCCGTGGCGGCCCCCGCCACGAACGTGAAGATGGTGAGCAACCCCAGCCCGAACAGCTCGAACGCCAGCACGGCGCCGATACATGCCGCGCTAACCGAGGCGATCACCACAGCCTCCTCGCGGGTGGTGCGCGGGACCCGAGGCGCCACCACGTCGGCGACGAACGTGCCGATCACGCCCGCACCGGCGAGCACCGCGAACCAGTAGACCGGCGCGCCGTCGTCGCGGAGCGAGAACGCGAGCAGGAACAGCAGGAACCCGCTCGCCGCGCGCATCCCGACCGCTCCCACCGCCGGGACGGCGAGCTCCGGCACGGCGCCGCGTGGCGCAACCTCTCGTCGCCGCTGCCTCGCAGGTGGGGTTCCCGGATGCGGCAGTCGCAGGGTGAGCAGGGCGGAGCCGGCATACACGACCGCGGCCGCGTACAGGGCTGCCGTCGAGTCCCCGAGCATGATCGCCGCGAACGCGATCGGTGCCGCGAGGATCGCGCCGACGGCGCCGATCCGACCCAGCCGGGCGTTGGCCTGCATCAGGCCGTCGCCCCGGCCGGCGTACGCGATCGTGAGGCCGTTCTTCGTGATGCCGTGCACCTTCGAGAGGACCAAGAGTGCGAGGGCCGCGGGGAAGAGCACCAGCGTGCTGAATCGGGGCGCGGCGTAGATCGCGATCGCGGCCCGGCCCGCCGCCGAGCCGAACGCCAGCAGCCGGCGAGGTCCCGCCCGGTCCAGCAGGGGCACGAGCAGCGGCCCGGCCAACGCCAGCGGCACCATCGTCAGTGCGAGGTAGGCGGCAACCCGCAGCTTCGCCTCCCCCACCGGCAAGGAGAAGAAGACCGAGTCGGCCAACGCGATCGCGAGCATCGCGTCGCCCGCCACGCTCGTGAAGTGGTTCAGCGCGTAGCTGTCGATCGGGTCGCTCGAGCGCCACATGCGCACGAACGGGTGCACCGCCCCTCGCGCCAGGCTCGAGACGCCGTAGAGCGCCAGCTGCCACAGCGGGATGCGCTTGGGACCTCCCGCAGGGGCGCGGCCCGCCGGAGCCCCGGCCACCGCGAGACCTCAGCCCTGCAGGCGCTCGCGCAGCAGCTCCTGCGCGAGCTTCGGGTTCGCCGAGCCGCCCGAGGCCTTCATGACCTGCCCCACGAGGAACCCGATGACGCCGTCGTTCCCGTCGCGGAACTTCTGCGCGGCATCGGCGTTCTCGGCGAGCACCTGGTCGACGATCGCCCCGAGCTCACCCGTGTCGGAGACCTGGCGAAGTCCCTTGCGCTCGACGATCGCGGCGATCTCGTCGCCGGTCTCGACCGCGTCCTCGAGCGCCTGCTTCGCCCCGGCACCGCTGATCGCGTCGTCGCCGAGCATCGTGAGTAGCGCGGCCAGGTGCTCGGCGCTCACACGAGCCGCGGCCTCGGCGCCGTGCTTGTTCGCGAGCCCGGCGAGGTCCTGGGTGATCCAGTTCGCGGCCGCAGTGGCGTCGGCGCCGAGCGCGATCGTCTCCTCGAACAGCGCCGACTCGCCGCGATCGGCGACGAGCACGCGGGCGACCTCGGGCTTCAGGCCGTAGGAGGCCACGTAGCGCTCGCGGCGAGCCCTCGGCAGTTCGGGCAGCGCGGCCCGCAGCTCCTCGATCCACTCCGCCGACGGCTCGATCCCCGGGATGTCGGGCTCGGGGAAGTACCGGTAGTCGAACGCTTCCTCCTTCGAGCGCATCGACGCGGTCGCGCCGGCGTCCTCGTTCCAGTGACGCGTCTCCTGCACGATCGTCTCGCCGGCTTCGAGCGCCTTCGTCTGGCGTGCGATCTCGTAGTCGAGGGCACGCTCGAGCGAGCGCACCGAGTTCATGTTCTTGATCTCGACCTTCGTGCCGAAGGCCTCGGCGCCCACCGGTCGCATCGAGACGTTCGCGTCGCAGCGCAGGGAGCCCTCTTCCATACGCACGTCGCTCACGTCGAGCGACTCGAGCGTGGCGCGCAGCTCGCGCAGGTATGCGGCGGCCTCCTCGGGCGAGCGGATGTCTGGCTCGCTCACGCACTCCACGAGCGGCACGCCGGCGCGGTTGAAGTCGACGAGCGCCGCGTCGGCGTCGTGGATGCGTCCGCTCGGGCTGCCGTGGGTGGTCTTGCCCGTGTCCTCCTCCATGTGCACGCGCGTGATGCCGACGCGACTCGTCGTGCCGTCGGGCAGTTCCACGTCGAGGTGCCCGCCCACGCAGATCGGGAGGTCGTACTGGCTGATCTGGAAGTTCTTGGGCATGTCCGGGTAGAAGTAGTTCTTGCGGTGGAAGAGCGAGTGCGGCGCGATCTCGCTGCCCAGCGCGAGCCCGATCGTGATGATCCGCCGGATGGCCTCCCGGTTCGGCACCGGCAGGGAACCCGGATGACCGAGGCAGACCGGGCAGACGTTCGTGTTGGGCGGCGCCCCGAACGTGTTGCGGCACCCGCAGAACATCTTCGTCGCGGTGTTCAGCTCGACGTGGCACTCGAGCCCGATCACGGCCTCGTACTCGGTCATGCGGCCCAGCCTACCGGCCCGCTCTGCCGCCCGCCGGGGACCGTTCCCGGATAGGGTCGGCCTATGGTCACCCTTCGCCTCGTCGACGATTCGAACCGACCGATCCTCGAAGCCCTGAGGCTCGCGCCTGGCCAAGATCGGTTCGTCAGCACCGTCGTCGACTCGCTGCTCGAAGCTGCCGAGGAACCGGACGGACGAGCGATCGCTTGGGGCGTCTACCACGACGATACGCCGGTCGGCTTCGTCATGATCAGCGACGAGGTGGGCGCTCCCGGGTACATCCCCCAGTACCTCTGGAAGCTCCTGATCGACGAGCGCTACCAGCGACGCGGGCACGGCACGGCGACGCTGGACCTGATCGTCGCGTACTTCCGGGGCCGACCCGGCGTGAACGAGATGTGGACGAGCGCAGGACAGGGTGAAGGCAGCCCCCTCCCTTTCTATGAGCGCTACGGCTTCGTCCGCACGGGCGAGGTCGTCTTCGACGACGAGGTGCTGCTACGGCTGGACCTCGCCGGGAACTTGGGACGTCCAGTGGAGAGCGCGCCGTGACGGACCGGGTCCGCGCATGGATGGGCCAAGCCCTGCGGAGGTGAGCTCTCGAAATGGGAGCTTGGAAGTCGAGGTGTCGTTCGGCGAGGGGTTGAGTCATGTCGAGGCGAACCTCGCAGAGGGACTGGTGTCTTCGACTCTCCTCGTGGCCCAGACCCGTGGGGACGCAGATCGGTCAGCGGTGCCGGCGGTACATCAGCTCGAGGATTGCCGCTGCCGGAGGCGGTGCTGGAGACAGGTTGAGTCGGTAGGACCCGGTGACGAACTGGACCCTCGAGCCGGGCCGTGCCAGCCGTCGGGCACCTGGTGGGTGACGATGAAGGCGGGCACGTCCCACGGGTGCTGGCCGCCCCAGCCGTCGGCGACCTCGAACGTGCGCCGACCGGTGAGCATCGCGCCGACCTCAGCCTGCAGGCTCCTCAGGTGCTCCGCGCTCGGCTGCGACACGTGGAACGCCATGCGCATGGTCTCGCTCGTTGTGGCGACCTCGACGTCGCCCGAGAAGTACCAGTCGAACACCTCGTCGACCCCGTCGTTCGCGTCGGCGACGAACCCGTCGAGCGACATCGACATGAGTGCGACCACCTTGGTCATCGTTCGACCCCTTCCGCGACAAGGACCACGACATCGACGCGATCATGGCGAACCTCGCCGAACGCTGCGTCTTCGAGTCTCCTCGTGGCACGGATCCGGGGCCACAGGTTCGTCGGGAAGGCCGAGGTTCGTCGGGAAGGCCGAGGTTCGTCGGGGACTCGCAGCCCGCTTCGAGGGGGTCCCCGACGTCCATTACGGCGGTGACGACCATTCACGACCGGATCGCGCGGGGTCTCCGAGTGGACGATCACGGGCACCGACGCGGGCGGTGATCGGATCGAGGTTCGGGGGTGCGACCTCCGGACGTTCGGAGATGACGGCCTCATCGTCAAGAAGGACACCTTCTGGAAGCTGCGCGAACCCAGGCCTTAGCCTGATCCCGCGATCCCCGAGTGGACCCCGCCCGGGCGGCGCAGAGCCGTCGCCGACAGCGGGGACCTCTATCCTTCCTCGGTGCCTGCCGCTTCGCATCCCTCGACCGCGAAGGTCTGGACGATCCTCGGCGCCCTCTACTTCGTGTGGGGCACGACCTACCTCGGCATCGAGAAGGTCAACGAGACCGTGCCGACGCTGCTTGGCGCGGCGGCGCGCTTCCTGTTCGCGGGCGTGGTGCTGTTCGCCTGGACGTCGATGCGCACCGGCGAGCGCACGACCTCGAGGCAGTGGCGAGCCGCCGGCATCGTCGGGGTCTTCCTGCTGCTGGGTGGGAACGCGCTCGTGGCGGTCTCGGAGAACATGGGCACTCCCACGAGCATCGTGTCGCTGATCATCGCGTTGATCCCCCTGTGGCTCGCGTTCTTCGACCGGGTCGTGTTCCGAGCGGCGCCCCTCGGTTGGAAGGTGATCGTGGGACTCGTGGGGGGCTTCACGGGCGCGGCGCTGCTGGTGAGCGGCAGCGCCGGTGCGGGCGTGCCGGTGGGCGGCATGCTCGTTGCGGTCGCGGCCACGCTCTGCTGGACGGTGGGCTCGCTCTACGCGCGGGGAGCGCCGCTCCCGAAGGCGCCCCTGCTGGGAAGCGGCATGCAGCAGCTCGTCGGCGGCGGCGTGATCCTGCTCGTCGCGCTCTCGATCGGCGAGGGCGCCGACCTCGACGTGGGCGCGATCTCCAGCTCGTCGTGGCTCGGCCTCGCCTGGCTGATCGTCGCGGGCTCGTTCGTCGGCTTCAGCGCGTACCTGTGGCTGCTGCGGAACGTGCGCACGACGCTCGTCTCGACCTACGCCTACGTGAACCCGATCGTCGCCGTCTCGCTCGGCGTGGTGGTGCTCGACGAGGCCCTCACCGGAAGGATCTTCCTGAGCGGTGGCATCGTGCTCGCGTCGGTCGCCTTGATCGTGTCCTCAGGCGGTGCGGCCAGGCGAGCGCCCGGCGACGAGGTCGAGGGATCGGTCGAGGCGGGCATCGCCGAGCCGGATATTGGGACCGGCTCAGGCGGCGCTGAGGAGCGGGGGACGCAGCTCGAGCGCGAGGTCTGACTCCAGGGCCGCGGCCGCCCGGAACAGCGTCGCCTCGTCGAGCGCCTCCGCGGTGAGCTGCAGGCCGATCGGCAATCCGTTCCCGTCGAGTCCGCACGGCACGCTGATCGCCGGCACGCCGCCGAGGTTCGCGGGGATCGTGAAGATGTCGTTCAGGTACATCGCCATCGGGTCGTCGGCCTTCGCCCCGATCGGGAACGCGGTCGTGGGCGACGTCGGCGAGACGAGCACGTCGAACCGTTCGAACGCCGCCGCGTAGTCCTGCAGGATCAGCGTGCGGACCTTCTGGGCCTGGCCGTAGTAGGCCTCGTAGTAGCCGGCCGAGAGCGCGTAGGTGCCGAGCATGATTCGGCGCTTCACCTCGGGACCGAAGCCGGCGCCGCGCGTGCGGAACATCATCTCGATCGAGTCGTCGCCCTCGACGCGCAGGCCGTAGCGCACGCCGTCATAGCGGGCGAGGTTCGACGACGCCTCGCTCGGCGCGATCAGGTAATAGGCGCTGAGCGCGTACTCCGCGTGCGGAAGCGACGCCTTCCCCACCTCGGCGCCGAGTGCCGCCAGCCGGTCGACACCGGCGCGCACCGATGCCGCGACGTCGCGGTCCACGCCTTCCCCGAACGCCTCCGCGAGCACGCCCACGCGCAGCCCGGCAACCCCGGCGTCGATGCCCACTGCGTAGTCGGGGACATCGGCATCCAGGCTCGTGGCGTCGCGGTGGTCCTTGCCGGCCATCACGCTGAGCAGGGTCGCGGCATCGCGGACGCTGCGCGTGAACGTGCCGACGGTGTCGAGCGAGGACGCGAATGCGATCAGCCCGTAGCGGCTGATGCGGCCGTACGTGGGCTTCAGGCCGACGACACCACTCAGCGAGGCCGGCTGGCGGACCGAGCCGCCGGTATCGGTGCCGAGCGCCCAGACGGCCATGCCGCTGGCCACCGCGGCTGCGCTCCCTCCGCTCGAACCTCCGGGCACGGTCGCGAGATCCCACGGGTTGTGCACAGGCCCGAACGCCGAGTTCTCGTTCGAGGAGCCCATCGCGAACTCGTCGCAGTTCGTCTTGCCGACGAGCACGCTGCCGGCCCCCGACAGGCGCGTCCACGCGGTGGCGTCGTACGGCGGCACGTAGGTCTCGAGGATCTTCGACCCACACGTCGTGCGGATGCCCTTCGTCGTGAGCACGTCCTTCAGCGCGAGCGGGATGCCCGCCACGCCGGTCTGCGGCGCGCCGGTCGCGAGGTAGGTGTCGAACGCGGCCGCGCGCTCGAGTGCGACCTCGGGCGTCGGCGTGAGGAAGGCCGACACCTGCCCGTCGAGTGCTTCCCGTCGTGCGATCGCCGACTCCGCCAGGGCGACCGCAGTGATCTCGCCGTCGCGCAGGCCCTCGGACAGCTGGGAGCCCGTGCGGTCGCAGAGTTCGGTCACGACCCGGTCTCCGCGATCTTCGGCACCAGGAACCGCTCGTCTGCGGAGGCGGGCGCGTTCGCGAGCGCGGCGTCGTGGGTGAGGCTGGGCTCCGGCGAGTCCTCACGGAAGACGTTCATCTGCGGGATCGGGGAGGCGGTCGGCGGCACGTCGTCGGCCGCCACCTCGCCCACCTTCGCCGCGTGCTCGAGGATGACCTCGAGTTGGTCGCGCATCCGCGCCTTCTCGTCGTCGGTGAGCTCCACCCGCGCGAGCTTGGCGACGTGGTCGATGTCGATCTCCACCGGCATGGGGGCAGTCTAGTCGCGCGGCGTCAGCCCAGGTCCGGACGTGGCGGTGTTGGCGCGTCACGACCCGCCTGGAGCGGCACCGACCCGACCGGACCGCCTGCCTCGCCGGTCATCGAACCCTGGTGGCGCTCGATGTCACCGACGACCATCGCTCCGGCGAGCGCTGCGGCCGCAAGGATGAGGTGCCAGACACCGATCCCCCATGCGACCGGCGAGAGATCGATGACATACGTGGTGCCGAGGACCTCGTCACCTGCGTCCGCCACCCGAGCGACGATCAGCACCCACGGCCACACGGCCGCGACCACGCTCGCGACGGTGGCCGCCAGGAACAATGCCCACCAGACGCCGGGGAGCCCCCGCCGCGGCGTCGCCCCGGCCCGCGCGGCGGAGATCGTCGCGAGCTCACGCACACACACGTAGGGCATCACGAGGTTCGCGAAGGGGATGAACCACCAGATCAGGGCTATGCCCGGCTTGCGGGTGGGGGCCGGCAGACCGGGCACGGCCCAGACGTTCTCCTGGGCCCGCGCCTGCCAGACGAGCCAGCACACGGCGGTCGCGAGGAACGCCAGGCAGCCGATCCACATCACTGTGCCGATCACGCCGGGATAGAAGGCCGAGAACGCGGGTTGGGCCGACGACCCCTCGGCCGGTAGGAAGAGGCGCACCTGCCACTCGGCATCGGAGGCTCCGCGCGTGATGGCCACGATGCCCGTGATCGACAGGATCACCGCGCTGGAGAGACAGGCCCACCTCGCGATCCGCCCGGGCGTCCCGGGCTCGCGGAACCGGTAGGTCGTGCCGAACGCGCTCGCCATCGTCAGACTCCCGACCCGAAACGCGGTTCGACATGCGCAGCGATCGCAGCGGCCACCAACGTGTTCCCCACGAGCCAGACGTCGGTGATCGGCCCCACACCGCCGGGCACCGGCGTGATCGCCTCGGCCTTGGCCGCGACCGAGTCGAAGTCGAGGTCGCCCGTGAACCGCGTCACGCCCGTCGCAGGGTCGGGAACCGCGTGGAAGCCGACGTCGACGGCGATCACGCCGTCGCGAACCATGTCGCCGGTGACGAGCCCGGGCCGTCCGGCGGCCACGATCAGGATGTCGGCCTGGCTCGTGGCCTCGGCGAGGCGTCCGGATGCCGCCGTCCGACTGTGGGCCGCGATCACCGTGGCATGCCGCTCGAGCGCGAGCCACTGCGCCGGCTTGCCGACGCTCGTGGACCGGCCGACCACGACGACGGTGCGACCCTCGTAGAAGGTCGCCGGCTCGGCGCCGGTGGATCGGGCATGGGCGTCGAGCAGGTAGAAGCACGACGCGGGGGTCGACGGCACGAAGCGCGGCCGGCCGAGCGCCAGCAGGCCCGCGTTCTCGGGATGCTGCCCCTCGACGTCCTTGCGTGGGTCGACCGTCGCGTTCACGACCGCCTCCGGCAGGTGCGCGGGGAGCGGCCGCAACACGAGCACCCCAGTGACGCGTGGATCGGCGTTGACCTTGCCGATCGCGGCGAGCACGTCCGGCAGCTCGACGGTCGGCGGCAGCCGCTCCGCGACGTAGTGGTAGCCGAGCCCCTCGGCGAGGTGCCGCACGTGCCGCTCGTACGCGGCGGCTCCCGCATCGTCGCCCACCGTGATCGTCGCGAGACCGGGGGTGACCGACGACATGCGCAGCACGCGGAGCTCGTCGTCGATCGTGGTCCGGAGCGTCGCCGCGAGCGCGACACCGTCGATCACGGTCGCGTCCATGCCGTTCAGCCCCGGCCGAGGCGCCGCGCGAACTCGGCCTCGTCGATCACGTCGACGCCGAGCGTCTCGGCCTTCGCGAGCTTCGAGCCCGGGCTCTCGCCCGCCACGACGAACGACGTCTTCTTCGACACGCTCGACGCGACCCGGGCGCCCGCGGCCTGCGCGAGTTCCGTCGCTTCCTCGCGGCTCATCGTCTCGAGCCCGCCGGTGAGCACGATCGACTGCCCCTCGAGCGGCCTAGAGCCCTCGTCGGCCGCACGCTCGTCGGCGGTACGCACGCCGGCGACCCGCAGCTTCTCGATCAGCGCGAGGTTCTCGTCTTCGTCGAACCACTCGCGCACGGTCGCCGCGATCTCGGGGCCGATCTCGGGCACGGCGTCGATCTCGTCCTCGCTCGCGGCGGCGATCGCGTCGATCGAACCGAACGCGCGGGCGAGCACCTGCGCGACGTGCGAGCCGACGTGACGGATGTTGAGCCCCACGAGCAGTCGCCAGATCGGGCGATCCTTCGACGCCTCGATCTGCGTCAGCACGTTCGTGATCGCCTTCTCCTTGAACCCGGGCAGCTGCGAGAGCTTCTCGGCGTCGAGCGCGTAGATGTCGGCGGGGTCCTCGATCGACCCGGCCTCCAGCAGGCGCATCACGGTCATGTAGCCCAGGTGCTCGATGTCCATCGCGCCGCGACCGGCGAAGTGGAACAGCCACTCGATGCCCTGGGACGGACACCCCCGCTTGTTCGGGCAGCGGTAGTCGGCCTCGCCCTCGGGCCGCACGAGCGGCGTGCCGCACGAGGAGCAGGTCGCCGGCATCTTCCAGCGCCGAGCGCCCTTCTTCCGCTTCGAGAGCACCGGGCCGACGATCTCTGGGATCACGTCGCCGGCGCGCCGCACGATCACCGTGTCGCCCTGCCGCACGTCCTTGCGCCGCACCTCCTGCTCGTTGTGCAGCGTGGCGTAGGTGATCGTGACGCCGCCGACGAAGACGGGATCGAGCACGGCGAACGGCGTGACCTTGCCCGTGCGCCCCGTGTGCACGTCGATCTTCTTCAGCAACGCGGTCCGCTCCTCGGGCGGAAACTTGTACGCGATCGCCCAGCGCGGGGCGTGGCTCGTGGCGCCCAGCTCGCGCTGCAGATCGGTCTGGTCGACCTTGATCACCGTGCCGTCGATCTCCCAATCCACCGAGTGCCGGTTCGCCTCCCAGTGCCGCAGGAACTCCTTGACGCCATCGATCGAGTCGCGCGCCTCGGTGGTCGGTGCGACCGGCAGCCCGGCCTTCGCCGCCCAGTCGAGGAATCCGAGGTGGGAATCGAACGTGATGCCCACGGCGTCACCGAACGAGTGGACCCACAGCCGCAGGGGTCTCGAGGCGGTCACCTTCGGATCCTTCTGACGCAGCGAGCCCGCGGCGGCGTTGCGCGGGTTCGCGAACGCCTTGCCGCCCGCCTCGAGCAACTGCTCGTTCAACTGCTCGAACGCGCCGACCGGGAAGTACATCTCGCCTCTGATCTCGACCACGGTGGGTGGATCGTCGACGCTCAGGGTTCGCGGGATGCCCTTCACGGTGCGGACGTTCGACGTGATGTCCTCGCCGACGCGTCCGTCGCCACGTGTCGCCGCCTTCACCAGGCGCCCTCGCTCGTACGTGAGCGCGCACGCGACACCGTCGATCTTCAGCTCGCAGGCGTAGCGCGCCTCGTCGCCGACCCCTCGCTCGATGCGCGCCGCCCACGCGTCGAGCTCCTCGAAGCTGAACGCGTTGTCGAGCGAGAGCATCGGTGCCCGGTGAGTCACCGGCGCGAACAGGTCGGCCGCGACGACACCGCCCACGGTCACCGTGGGCGAATCCGGGGTCTGCAGCTCGGGGAACCGGTCCTCGAGGTCGCGGAGCTCGCGCATCAGCTCGTCGTACTCGGCGTCGGCGACCTCGGGATCGTCGAGCACGTGGTACCGGTAGCGGTGGTGCTCGATCTCGGAGCGCAGCTCCTCGACGCGGAGCTTCGCGTCGGCTCGCTCGCGCTCGTCGGGAGCCCTGGCGGTGCCTGTCGTCTTCGCCCGAGGGCTCACGCGGCGATCTCCACCCCGCCGGCCACCCCGATCTCGAAGCCCGCGACGATCACGCCCCCGTGGACCCCGGGCACCTGCCGCAGGTACTGCAGCGAGCGATGGAAGCCGCCGGGCTTGCCGAGCACCGCCTGAACCCCAGCAGCGGCCGCGTCGGCGAGCATGCATGTGTCGGCGATCACCGCCAGCCCGTCGGGGCCGCCGCCCCCGCGACCCCGTCCCAGCGTCGTGGACACCCCGACACCCGACTGCGAGGGGGACAGCGCCACCGTGATCGGCTCGCCACCGCGGCGCTTGACCCCCAGCTTCATGCGCTTGCGCGATCGGATGTAATAGTCGCCGTCGCACGCGACCGTCAGCTCGTGCAGCTGCTCCCCGAGGAAGCGGCCCACCTGGTCGACCACCGCCCCCCGGAACGTGAACATCGGCCCCACGCCGGCGCTCGTGGCCGCGTGCACCATCTCCTTCACGATCTCGGGCGCATCGGCCGTGATGCGGTCGAGCGGTCGCTTGCTCTGGCGGAACGCCGGATACCGCAGGGCGTAGCTCTGCAGCTGTTCCCAGAAGCTGAGCGCGGCCGCGCGCGATTCCTCGGCGTAGTCCTCGGGTGCCGAGATGTGCAGCACCAGATCCTGCACCTGGATGTCGAAGCTCTTGGCGCGGCGCCGTAGCAGCTTCAGGGGTGGGGTCCCTTCCTCTCGGCTCGGAAGGCGATGATAGCCGAGGCAACCGACGGCTCCCGAGAGTCGCCGAGGGCGCGGCGCATCGACTCAGCGCAGCGACTCGACGATGCGGCCGCCGCCGAGGAGCTCGTCGCCTCGATACACGACCGCCGCCTGCCCGGGCGCGACCGCCCGCTGCGGCTCACGGAACTCCACCCGGAACCCCGTCGACTTCGCCTCGACCACCGACGGGACGTCGGGGCCTCGATAACGGATGCGCACGTCGGCCTCGAACGGACCGTCGCCAGGCGGTTCACCGGCGACCCACGACGCTCGGTCGGCGACGAGCCCCCGCCGTGACAGCAGCTCCTGGGGGCCGACCACGACGCGGTTGTGCGCGGCATCGACCTCGAGCACGTACGCCGGCTCCCCCACCGCGACGCCGAGGCCACGCCGCTGGCCGACCGTGAACCCGAACGTGCCGTCGTGCTCGCCGAGGACCCGGCCGCCTGGACCGACGACCTCGCCCCCCGGGTGCACGAGGGCCGGCGCCTGCGATCGCACGTACCCACCGGAATCGCCGCTCGGAGCGAAGCAGAGCTCCTGCGAGTCGGGCTTCGTCGCGACCGGCAGACCGAACCGCTCCGCGTGCGCCCGCGTCTCGCGCTTCGGCATGTCCCCTACGGGGAAGAGCGACCGCGCGAGCTGACGCTGACCCAGCATATGGAGCATGTACGACTGATCCTTGCCCGCGTCCACACCGCGGCGCAGGTGCCAGGCGCCGCCGTCACCCAGGTCACTCCGCACGTAGTGACCGGTCGCCACCATCTCGACCCCGAGCTCGTCGGCCCTGCGGAGGAACGCGCCGAACTTGATCTCTCCGTTGCACCGGGCACACGGATTCGGGGTGCGCCCAGCGTCGTGCTCGGCGACGAAGTCGGCGATCACGCGCTGCTCGAACTCGGCCGTCATCTCCGCGATCTCGAACGGGAACCCGCCGATCCGCGCCACCGCCTCGGCGTCGGCCCGAGCCGCCGGGCCGCAGCAGCCGTGCTCGACGCCGTCGAGGTGCACGAGCCGCATATGCGACCCGATCACCTCGTAGCCCTGCTCGGCGAGCAGGCATGCGGCGACCGAGGAGTCGACCCCGCCCGACATCGCGACCAGCACGGAGCCCTTCGACGTCATGACGACAAGGCTACCGTCGAGCCGTGGTCAGCCGACGTGCACGATGGGTGCGATCGACGGCACCCCGTCGGCGTTCAGCAGGAAGAGCATGTAGCTGCCGACCGGCGCGATCGCGGCGTCGGCCGGCGCCGTGACCTT
>Ga0075304_1000214_pt1 | contig 14302 bp, 17 predicted proteins | sample Joice_CattailNLA_FD_120067 | JGI IMG/M metagenome (GOLD analysis project Ga0075304, IMG submission 120067) | Natural and restored wetland microbial communities from the San Francisco Bay, California, USA, that impact long-term carbon... | ecosystem: Environmental > Terrestrial > Soil > Wetlands ... | reverse complement strand
GACACGACCACGGAGAACCTGCATGTGCTTCGACCTCGATTCCTCACCCCCGATACCCCACATCCACGGCGGCTCCGTCGGGCACAGGGACCTCGTCCTCACGGCGAGCGACGGCAACGAGTTCGCTGCGTTCGAGGCAACCGATTCGGGACGCATCGGCGTCGTGGTGCTCCCGGACGTCCGCGGTCTGTATCGCTTCTACGAGGAACTCGCCCTGCGATTCGCCGAACACGGCTATGACGCAGTGGCCATCGACTACTTCGGCCGCACCGCGGGGATCGGCAAGCGCGACGCCGATTGGGATTACATGCCGGAGGTGCGGGCGACGACCCTCGCCGGTGTCACCGCAGACGTCAGGGCCGCAGTAGCCCACCTGCGGTCCGAATCACCGGACAGACCGGTGTTCGTCGTCGGGTTCTGCTTCGGAGGATCGAACAGCTGGTACATGGCAGCTTCCGATCTCGGCCTCGCCGGAGCGATCGGCTTCTACGGGAATCCTGATCGCGAGGGTGTGCCCGACGGGGCTCCGACCGTTCTGTCGATCGTCGAAGACTTCTCCTGCCCCGTCCTGGCGCTCCAGGGCGGTGCCGACCCCGGGATCCCCGTCGAAATGGATGCGAGGTTCCGAGCCGCGATCGAAGAGGCAGGCGTGATCGGCGAGGTGGTCGTGTACCCCGAAGCACCGCATTCGTTCTTCGACCGGAAGTTCGAGCAGTTCGCCGATGAATCCGCCGATGCGTGGCGCAGGGTGGTGGAATTCATCGAGTCCAACGGCCGACCCTCGGAGCCGGTGATCGCGACCGTCTAGCCTGACCGGCATGCATGACGACATCCACTCCCGCGTGCGCGCCGATTTCGGTCGCACGATGAACGAGCTCGAAGCGCTCGTCCGGATCCCCTCGGTGAGTGCGCCGGGCTACGACCCCGCCAATGTGCGGTCGTCAGCCGAATTCGTTGCCTCGCTGCTGCGTGACTCCGGCCTCGACGATGTGCGCCTCCTTGAACTCGAGGATGTGCACCCTGCCGTCTACGGCGAGAAGCGCGGACCAGACGGCTCCCCGACACTGCTGCTGTACGCGCACCACGACGTCCAACCACCGGGTCCGCGGGATCAGTGGGACAGCGACCCGTGGGAACCCCAGCTCAGGCGGGGCAGACTGTTCGGCAGGGGGACAGCGGACGACAAGTGCGGCATCGTGCTGCACCTCGCGTCGATCCGCGCATTCGACGAGCTGCCGGTCACGGTGAAGGTGTTCATCGAGGGTGAGGAGGAGATCGGGTCGACCCATCTCGTGGACTTCCTCGACACGTATGCCGACCTCCTCTCGTCCGATGCCATCATCATCGGAGACGCCGGCAACTGGGCGCCCGGCATCCCCGGTCTCACCACCTCCCTGCGAGGTCTCGTGGACTGCTACATAACGGTACGGACGGTGGAGTTCGCCGTCCACAGCGGGACGTTCGGCGGTGTCTATGCCGACGCCATCACGGCCCTCGCACGAATCCTCGCCACGTTGCACGACGACGACGGTTCGGTTGCGGTCGCAGGCCTCGTCAGCGGCGACGCCAGCGGACCCGAGATCACCACCGACGAGCTCGGCGACATCGCGCTGGAGGGCGTGGCCACGATCGGGAGCGGATCCCTCATCTCGCGCATGTGGCGCCAGCCTGCGATCTCGGTCCTCGCGATCGAGGCCGTTCCGATCTCCGAGGCAATCAACCAGCTCGTCCCCGAGGCCAGGGCGAAGGTCAGCATGCGTGTCGCTCCCGGACAGGACGTGGGGGACGCCATGGATGCGCTTGTCCGACACATCGAGGCAGCGGCTCCATGGGGTACGGCCGTGGAGGTTCGCCGTGGCGCGATGGGCGAGGCCTTCGAGCTCGACACATCGGGACCGACCTATGACGCGTATCGCCTCGGGATGCGGGAGGCGTACGGCACCGATGTCGTCGAGATGGGTATGGGAGGTTCGATTCCCTTCGTCGCGGCGTTCGCCGAACGCTATCCGGATGCCGAGGTCCTCCTCGTGGGTGTCTCCGACCCGACGAGCCGCTACCACGGCCCGAACGAGAGCCTCGAGGTCGAGGACCTCGAGGCTGCGATCGTCGCGCAGGCGATCACGTTCCGCGAACTCGGTTCATAGCCGTCCTCCCCGGTACCGTTCCGCGATGCGCAGATCGACCGTCGCCCTCCTGATCATCGCGGTCGCGGTCGTCGGCATTGCACTCGGGCTCCGGTCCAGGGGCGGCCCCGTCGATACTGCAGATCCGATCGATACGCCCACATCGGCACCCAACGAGGGAACGATTCCGTCGACCGATCCCGGAGGATCCACCGTGACCGGACCGCTCGGATCGAGCACGACCGAGCCTGCCACGACGACCATCGCCGAGGTACTCCCCGAAGGCGCGGTGGCATGCGACCGTATTCGACGACGGAACAGGCCGGTGTCATCGCCTCCGATGAGCTCGTCGAGGCCTCGGGGATGGCGATCAGCCGCACAACGCCGAACGTTCTGTGGTCCCACAACGACTCACGTGGTGAGCCGGTTCTCTTCGCGTTCACCGAGGCTGGCGATGACCTCGGCAGCTTCGAGGTGCCGGGCGCGTTCAGCCTCGACTGGGAGGACATGGCAGCCGGGCCGGATGCCGATGGAACCGGGTCCTTCCTGTACGTCGGCGACATCGGCGACAACTTCGGCATCCGTGACGGGCTCGTCTACGTCTGGCAGGTGCCGGACCTCGACCCTGAACAGCTCGACGGCGCCTTCCCCGCGTCCAGGCCGATCACCCTCCACATGCCGGGAGGTCCCTTCGATGCAGAGGCACTGTTCATCGATCCCGTGGATCCTGCCATCTACCTGATCACGAAGTCGCGGACGGAGGCGAGGGTGTTCCGTGGACCGCTGACCTCGGGTTCCGCCCCGGAGGAAATGGAACTCGTCACGACGCTCTTCCTCGACGCAGAGGTGTCGGGGGCCGACATCACGGCAGACGGGAGCATCATCGCCCTCCGCGGCTATCGCACCGTGTGGATGTGGTCGAGGGCGAAGGGCCAGACGATTGCCGCCGCTTTCAGCGCTGATCCCTGCATGGCACCGTCCCCGGACGAGACCCAGGGCGAGGCGATCTCATTCGATGCGGACGGCACCTACTACACGGTCAGCGAGGGGACCAACTCGGCCATAACCAGAGTTCCGATCGCCACCGGGTAGGTGGTGTCGTGTCGATCGGTCGGAGACGAGGTCCCTGTGGCTCCGTCATCGCAGTGCCCATCCTGGGCCATACTGGGAAAGGTCGGTGGTTCACAGCCTCCGAGACGATCGAGCCGGAGCGAGGATGGCGCGGATGCGATGGCATGGGTCCGATCTGCGTACCTCGCCCTTCCCTGACGAGTGGCGCGATCTGCTCGCCCAACGCCTCGCATGGTGGCCGCTTCCCGCCGCTGACGAGCATGCGGTGCTCGAGGACCTCATCCTCGCCTTCCTCGCCACGAAGCGGTTCGAAGGAGTTCGGGAGTTCTCGGTCACCGTCGACATCAAGGTCACGATCGCGGCGGACGCGTGTCTGCTGATCGTCGGCCTCGACCTCGGCTGGTACCGCGATGTGTCCACGGTCATCGTGTACCCGTCGGTTGCGGTCCGTCCCGGAACGCGACTCCTCGATGGCGGGATCCGGAGCGACGATCCCATCCCGCTCGCAGGCGAGGCGATGCTGCACGGACCGATCCTGATCGCGTGGGACCAGGTGGTGGGAGCGGCACGTCATCCGGAGCGGGGACACAACGTCGTGTTCCACGAGTTCGCCCACAAGCTCGACATGGCCGATGGTGCTGCAAACGGCGTGCCACGAATGCCGAATCGCGAGGCGTACCGACGATGGGAGGCCATCATGGGTGCCGCGCTCACGGATCTCCGATCAGGGCGACCCCGCTTCATCGACAGCTACGGGGCCAACGGCCCCGGTGAGCTGTTCGCGGTCGTGACCGAGGCCTTCTTCGACGTTCCAAAGGACCTGAAGAGGCTCGAGCCCGAGATCTATGCGCTCCTGCGTACGTTCTACAGACAGGATCCCGCAGATCGGTGAGATGCTTCCTCGCCAGATCCGGGTGCCACGCCGATGCCGCTATCGCGGGATCCTCGTTCGTTTGAACTCGTTGACGTTCGTCCACGTGATCATGTCGATCACTCGGTCGAGGTCGTCGACACGATGACGCTCCATGAACCTGACGAAGACCGCCTCATCCCCAGCGATAAAGGTCGGGACGCCGAACACCGCGTGCCGGTCTACCAGATGCGTGTGTTCCTCGCGCAGGGTCTCCATCGGATCACCTCCCGATACGATCTCCGCGATCTCGGCGGCGTCGACATCGACCGATGCGGCGATTCGTGCGAGGACGGCGGGGTCTGCCAGGTCCGCGCCCTGATCGTGTCGAGCGGAGAACAACGCGAGATGCATGTCGTCGAACAGGTCGGGATGGAAATCGCGTACGGCGATCGACCACAAGAGGGCGAGAACACCGCTGCCCAGATCGCCATCGGGTGGTCGATCCCAGACGGGAACCGTCCCTTCCCCGAGGCTGTTCTGGTGGAGTGAGAAGGGGGAGAACGTAGGCTCGTACGCGCGACCGCCCCGCATCGCCTCGATGACGGTCTCGTTCGCGATCCTCGCGAAGGGGCACAGATAGTCGTACGTGATCGTGAACCGCTGCGGCACGTCGCTCTCCTCGTCGATCGGAAAGGTATCGACGTCGGCGACCGATGCGGTCGCCGCTCACCGTCCGAACATGTAGATCGCTACTCGCCCATCGGCATCGGCACAGCGGTCACCCGTCGAACGGTAACCGGACATGCGATACCCGGCGCGTTCCGCGACGGTCATCGAGGCATGGTTCTCCGGATGCATCTGGAGCTCGAGGGTCGTCTCCGGACCGAACTCCTCCGTGGCCCAGCGAGTCGCCGCGATGAGGAGCTCGGTGGCATACCCCTTCCCCCTCGCCGACGCGGCGATCCAGTAGGAGAACTCGATCAGCTGGTCCCTGCGGTGTATGCCGAGGTTCCCCACGAGCCCGGACGCGTCGAGAACGGCGATCGACAGCGACGACGCGTGTCCGTCGAGGTGCTCCAGGAGGGCAGCGTCCGAACCCATCGTCGGCGATTCACGAGTGAATCGACGGATGTCGTCGTCGATGGCCTCCCGATACCACCCCAGGTCGGAGAGCTCCCATCGCCTCGTGGTGAGTCGTTTCGTCGACACCTGCGGATCCGCCATACCGCGACAGTACCCCGGCTTCCCTGCGCCAGCCCTAATTTCATAATTGTCAACTTAGGGACTAGGCAATAGGTACCCTGAGGGGTATCATCATTCTCGTAGGCAGTGACATGAAGAACCGTCGCACGAAACCGATCGCCATCATCGCGTTCACCCGCACGAGTGAACCGACCCACGGGGCGACCTCTCGTCCGATGTCCTCGAACCGCCTCCCGCAAGACTTCGGAGAAAGGAACCTCCCGTGAAGCGAGTACTGATCCTCGGCGCAGGCACCGCCGGCACCATGGCGGCGAACAAGTTGAGGACCCAACTCGACGACTCGTTCTCCATCACGATCGTCGACAGCAACGACACCCACTACTACCAGCCGGGATTCCTCTTCATCCCGTTCGGGACCTACGAGCCATCGGAAGTCGTGAAACCCAAGAGGGAGTTCATCCCCAAAGGGGTGACATACGTCAGTGCCGGGATCACCGAGCTGAATCCGGACGCCAACAACGTCACCCTCGATGACGGATCGACCCTCGAGTACGACTACCTGGTCATCGCCACGGGAACGCACCCGTGTCCCGAGGAGACGCCAGGCCTCTCGACGAAGCACTACGGCGAAACCGTGCACGACTTCTACACGCTCGAAGGAGCGATCGCCCTGCGGGACTCCCTCGCCGGGTTCGAGGGTGGACGCCTCGTGGTGAACCTGATCGAGATGCCGATCAAGTGCCCGGTCGCGCCACTCGAGTTCGCCTTCCTCGCCGAAGCACACTTCACCGACCGAGGCATCAGGGACGACGTCGAGATCATCTACGTGACGCCGATGAGCTCTGCCTTCACCAAGCCGGTGGCAGCAAAGCACCTCGGTGACATGTTCGATCGACGCGGCATCGAGCTCGAACCCGATTTCTATCTCGAGCACGTCGACGCCGACGGCAAGCGGGTCGTCTCGTACGACGAGCGCGAGGTCGCGTACGACCTGTTGGTGACCATTCCGATCAACATGGGGGCACCGTTCATCGCCAAGGCGGGGATCGGCGATGAGTTGAACCACGTGAAGGTCGACCACTTCACGTTCCAGTCGCCCGATTTCGACAACATCTTCGCCATCGGGGACGCCGCCGCCCTGCCGACGTCGAAGGCGGGCTCCGTCGTGCACTTCGCCATGGAGACATTCGTCCCGAACTTCGTGGACTTCGTCCACGGACGGCCGATGACTCACCGATTCGACGGACATGCCAACTGCTACATCGAGACCGGGCACGACAAGGCGATGCTCATCGACTTCAACTACGACACACAGCCCCTGCCAGGAAAGTACCCGCTTCCGGGGGTCGGCCCCTTCTCACTCCTCAAGGAGACCGAGGTCAACCATTGGGGCAAGCTGATGTTCAAGTGGATGTACTGGCACCTGCTTCTCGAAGGCAAGGACATCCCCGTTCCCGCCAAGATGACCATGGCGGGCAAGGACCGGAGCGAAGCGTGACGGACTCCGCAACAATCGACCGTGCCTCCGAGCTGGAACACAAGATCGACCTGCTCACCGCTCAGATGGCGTTCCTCACCGAGGAGGCCACCGCCCAGCGGCAGCGCCGGACCGCGCTGGAAGAGCTCCAGGCCGACCTGACCCCGATCGCCATGACGGCGATCGAGCGTTCTGCCTACGCGCTCGACGAGGTCGAGATCGACCCGTCCGATCTGATCCAGCTCGGGGCACGTGTCGCATCGAATGCTGCGATGCTCGAGCGCAGCCTCGTCCAACTCGAGGCCCTCAATGCCCTGGTCGTCGACATCGTGCCCATCGTCAACCAGGGCGTCGGCATGGCGATCGAGCGAATGGGCGCGCTCGAGGAGAAGGGGTACTTCGAGTTCGCGGAAGCGACCATCGGCGTCGTCGACAAGGTCGTGACCAGCTACTCGAAGGAGGACGTGGAGGCCCTCGCCGACAACGTCGTCCAGATGCTGGACATCATCAAGGACCTCACGCAACCCGAGATGTTGGCCGTGGCGCAGCGACTCCTCGACGTCGTCCACCGCCAATCCGAGCTCGCGACGGGTGAACAGGGCGATCCGCCCGGACTCTTCGCGCTCGCAGGGAAGCTGCGGGACCCCGAGATCCGCAGAGGGATGGGGCGAGCGCTCGACACCTTCAAGGCGGTGTCTGCGCAGCCGTCGGACCCGAGCCACACGAGAACGACCATGGAAAACACCACACCAATGGAGGTGCCTGATGCCAATGACGATGATCGCTGACCACGAGGTCCACGTCGACGACGAGGGTTTCATGACCGAGTACGACGAGTGGGACGAGGAGCTCGCCTCGACACTGGCCGCGAACATCGGGATCGACGAACTGACCGACGAGCACTGGAAGGTCATCCGCTTCCTGCGAGCCGACTTTGCGGACAAGGGCGAGACCGCCACATTGCGCCGTGTCGCCACCGTCGGTGAGATCCCGACCAAGGACCTGTTCGTCCTGTTCCCGAAGAAGCCGGCGCGGAAGATGGCGTACATCGCCGGTCTGCCGAAGCCTGCTGGATGCATCTAGGAGGCAACGATGACAACCACCGAGACCGCCCCGACGATCGTCCCCGACTTCGGGGACGACACCGAGGACCGCAAGATCGCCTTCGTGTGCTCGAAGGGCACACTCGACATGGCCTATCCGGCGCTGATCATGGCGTCGGGAGCCCTCGAACAGGGTGTGGAGACCCACATCTTCTTCACGTTCTGGGGTATGGACATGATCAACAAGAAGACGATGGGCAGCCTCAAGTTCACGCCCGTCGGCAATACGGCGACCCACATGCCGATGGCCCTCACTCCGCTCCCCGGTATGACGACCATGGCGACGAGCCGCATGAGGAAACAGCTCGAGGAGCTCGACATCCCCGATGTCCCCACCTTCCTCGAGCACCTCTCCGACATGGGTTGCCACCTCTGGGCCTGCAAGATGTCGGTCGACATGTTCGGGCTGACCGAGGAGGGGATGATCGACAGCCTGGACGGCATTCTCAACGTATCGGACTTCATCGAGATCATCGATGGAGCCCAGACGATGTTCATCTGACATCGAGGTTGTAGACGGCGTCGCCACCACCGCCCACAATGCGGATGTGCCACTGAGGAGGTGCCTCCGTGTCGGTCGGCGGTCGTGATCTCGAGCCACGACTCGAGGAGTGGGTTTCCCGCGGGATCATCTCGCCAGAGCAGGCGACGGCCATCCGGGAGCTCGATCGCGACACCCCGAGACCTCGCGGCCTCATCCGCGAGCTCCTGGCGTATCTGGGCGCCGTGCTCGTCGTCGCCGCTGGATTCATCCTCGTCTCCGAGTTCTGGGACGACATCGACACCGTCGGTCGCATCCTGCTCAGCCTCGCCGCGGGCGTGATCCTCACCGTCACGGGTGTCTCGCTCGCGTCATCACCCCGCCCCACGACGCGGAGGGCAGGCCAGACCGCACTCCTGCTCGCCGCTGCCCCTGTGGGGTTCACCGCCGGCATGGTCATGGACGTCGCGATCTCGAACGAGGACTGGTCGGCGACAACGGGATTCGTCGTCGCCTTCGCCTACAGCGCCTTCTTCTATGCGAGACAGAAGTCCATCGCACAGCATGTCGCCCTCCTCCTTTCGGCGGCGGGTACGACGATCGCGGTCGCCAGCATGGTGGAAGGAGATGCGGGCTCGTGGATCACCGGAGCGGCGCTGGCCGCGCTCGGACTCGGCTGGGCGTCCGCCTCATCGATCGAGCGTCTTCCTCCGAGGGTGGTCGGCGAGATCGGTGGCATGCTCGCACTCGGGTTCGGGTCGCTGATCGTGGTCGCATCACTCGGTTCCGAGGACGGTGGCGGCATCGCGGCGATGGCCATGTGGATCCTGGTGTCGATCGGCTTCATCGCTGCCGGTGTCCGCCGCGACGAGGTCGTGTTCATCGTCGGGGGTGTGATCGGGCTGCTCGTCTACGTCACCTGGCTCGTCGGCGTGGTGTTCGGCGACGGCGTCAGCGCACCGGTCTCGCTGCTGTTCGCTGGTGGCCTTCTGATCGGAACCGCTGTGTACCTGTCGCGAAGGGCGAGGGGATCATGAGTCCGGGGCCACTCAGTGGTTCGCGTCGATCACCAGGGCATCGAGCGCCACCGTGACCATGTCACCGAAGGTGCGCTCGCGTTCATCGGCGGTGGTCTCCTCCTGGGTGACGAGATGGTCCGATACCGTCAGGACGGTGAGTGCGCGGACGCCTTCCTCGTGGGCGATGCCGTACAGCCCTGCTGCCTCCATCTCCACGGCGAGCACATGCATCCGCTGGAAGATGACAAGCGCGTCAGCTACCGGGTTATAGAACGAATCGGACGAATGCACGTTGCCCGTGTGGACCGCGAGACCTGCCCGCGCAGCGGCTTCGGAGGCGGCGAGGAGCAAACCGAGGTCTGCAGTGGCCGCGAAGTCCCACCCACCGTATCTGGCGCGGTTGACCCCCGAATCCGTGTTGGCGCCGACGGCGAGGACGATGTCGCGCATGCCCACCGACGGTGGGATACCCCCGCACGATCCGACCCGGATCAGCCGCTCCACGCCGTAGAATCGCACGAGTTCGGTGATGTAGATGGACGCAGAGGGAATGCCCATCCCGGTTCCCATCACCGTGACGTCGAGTCCCTCGTACGACCCCGTGAAGCCCAGCATGTTGCGAACGGCCGTGACCTCCCTCGCGCCATCGAGGAAGGTCTCAGCGATGAACTTCGCCCTGAGCGGATCCCCTGGGAGGAGGACAGCTTCAGCGATGTCCTCAGGGGCTGCGGCGATGTGTGGTGTTGGCACGGATTCTCCAGGTCTGCATCTCGACAACTCTATGCATCGTCGTCGCCCCGCTCCGCCTTCCTCTCCTCGTGGTCGGATCGTGGCCTCGCCCTCCCATAGAGCGATACCAATCTGGCGACGAAGGTAACGAGGAAGATCTGCCCGACGACCGCCTCGGTCGTTGCGAGGTACCTCCCGAACACCGGCACGGCCGTGAGGTCGCCGTATCCGAGGGTGGTGATGGTGGTCAGGGAGAAGTACATGTAGCTCGTGGTGGGCTGCGCAGTACCGAAGAAGTAGTCGGAGATGAAGGTGCTGAAGCTCAGGAACGCATAATTGAAGGCGAGGGCGATCAGCAGGAACGCGGCGAGCGCACCCAGGAGCGTTTGGGACGTCACTCGGTCATGGTGCGCGATCCGCCGCACGACGAAGAGGGGTGATGCCACGGCGATGATCAGCCACACGACACCGCGCGTCTCGGCGAATCCGGAGATCTCCGAGCTGTCAGTCAGGAGCTGGCCGATGGCTGCGAGGACGGCGATGACGATCGAGCCGATCGCCACGAAATCGGCGAACAGCCGCGGACGACGGGCGACACCGGAGGCGCTGACGGCCAGCATCATCGTGACGCCCAGAACGACGGATACGACGATCCTGACGAGGGCGTTGGCTGCAGACTGATCGGCGGCATTGAGATCGATGAGGCCGTTGATCGTGACGGATGCGAAGCACAGGAGGAGCAGCAGGCCGAATCGGTCGAGGTTCCTCGTGTCATCGGTGAACAGGCGTTCTCCGAGGATGGTCACGATGCTCCTTCAGCCTTCGATGGACACTGACATTGCCCGGTCACGCGATCGGCGTCAACGACGGAAGAACCAACCGGACCAGAATCCCACGCCGACCATGGCGAGACCGACCTGGATCGCCAGTTTGATCCAGTCGATGCCCTCGGTGTCCCCGACACCGAGCCATTGGGCGATGGCGCCACCGATGAGGGCGGCGACGAACCCTACGGTGATCGTGGCCAGCATGGACATGTTCTGTCGCCCTGGGAGGAAGAGGCGCGCCAAGCTACCGACGATGGCACCGATGAACACCGCGGCGATCACGGTCCACATGAATTCGACCACTGCACCCTCCCGTTCCGGCGACACTGCGAGCCTAAACGCAAGGGTCGTGCCTCGCATGGCTCACGCGTGGTTTGGCTAGGGCGTGGTTTGCATCTCGCGATGTTCGATGTGCCCATCGGCATGGAGCGCGAACCTCCCCTCGGTCCGGTCATGCACCGGATCGGGTCCTGACCACGGCCAGCCCCCGAACCCTGTTCGTCGGTAGTCATCGAAGGCCTGCTGGAGTTCCTCCGGGGTGTTCATGACGAACGGGCCGAGCTGGAACACCGGGGCCCCGATGGGTCTGCCCTGAAGCAGCAGGAACTCGGCGCCTGCCCCCGTGTCGTGTATGGGAACGATGACATCCGGCGACAGTCGGACACCCGAGCCGACATCGACCGCCACATCGCCGACGGCCGCGGTCGATCCGTCGAAGAAGTGCAGCATCCTGTTGACGCCCGGAGGTGCCGCTGGGAGATTCCAGCGAGCACCCGGTGCGAGACGCACGAGGAGTATCGCCATGTCTCCGTGCTGGGAGGATGCCCACGAGTCGGGCGGAGGCGATGGTGCGGTGTGACCGTCCAGCGAGCCCGCGATCACGTCGACGGTCACACCCTCGGCGGGTGACACGGTTGGGATCTCCTCGGACCACAACATGCGGAAGTATGCAGGGAACATCTTCGATTCCGGAGGGAGGTTCAACCAGATCTGGAACAATTCGAGAGGATTGCCCTCATCCGTGCGGATGAGGGGGAACATCTCGCTGTGTTGGATCCCTGATCCCGTCGTGAGCCATTGCACGTCACCCCCGCCATACCGCGCGGTGGCGCCCAGGGAATCGGAGTGGTCGACGTAGCCGGTCCGCACGACGGTGACGGTCTCGAACCCCCGATGGGGATGCTGGGGAAATCCCGGCACGGTGGCACCGTGGTACATGCTCCATCCATCACTGCCGGAGAAGTCGGACCCGATCCGACGTCCGATCAGCGACGCAGCGGGACCCTGGACGGCATTCCCCGCCGGGTAATGGTCGACGTGATGCATCGTGAAGATGAAGGGGTCGAGCCCCTGCCACTGGAACCCGAGTTCCACCACATCGAGGACGGCACTGCTCATGGGATTGCTTCCTTTCGTCGGGAGGTCACGAAGATGGTTCGTCGCCGACGGGACCGGCGTATGGGATCTGGCAGAAGCCATGATTGCAGTAGCCGTTCGGATTCTTCGCGAGGTACTGCTGGTGATACTCCTCGGCGTAGTAGAACGGACCGGCATCCGCCGCTGATCTCACCTCGGTGGTGATGGCACCGAACCCGGCATCCCGCAGCCCTCCCTGATAGGCATCCATCGAGGTGAGGACGGCGGCGTGCTGTTCCTCATCGCTCCAGTAGACGGCTGACCGGTATTGGGTACCGACATCGTTGCCCTGTCGATTCCCCTGCGTCGGATCGTGCTGTTCCCAGAAGTGCTTCAGGAGGATGTCGACATCTATGCGCTTCGGGTCGTACACCACGAGCACGGCCTCGGCATGCCCCGTTCTCCCGCTGCAGACCTCCTCATAGGTCGGGTTCGGCGTGAAACCACCCTGATAGCCCGCGGCCGTGGTGACCACGCCGGGGAGTTGCCAGAAGATTCGTTCGGCTCCCCAGAAACAGCCCATCGCGAAGGAGATCTGCGAGCAGTCGGCAGGGAACGGCGGCACCATCGATGAACCATTCACGAAGTGGACGCCGGAGATCGTCATGGGGTCCCCTCGGCCGGGAAGGGCAGTGTCGGCGGTTGGTGTGGACGTGGTTCTGAATCGGAACATGTGGCGTACAACACCGGTCGGCGACGATTCGTTCCCATCCTTGTGAGTGCGGCGTCGGCGGCGGTAGCGTTGACGGGATGCCACAGTTGAACGAACGGTTCAGGACGACGATCGGACGTCGCGGATCCGCATCCTTCCTCATGGCATCCGTCCTCCTGGGCGGCCTCGTCGGCCTCGCAACGGCGGCGCTGGCCGTGCTGATCGAGTATGTCTCCAAGGGTTCGGAGTGGTTCGGGGACTGGACCGGCTGGGGAAGGTGGGCGTTCGTCGTCCTGGTTCCCGTCGGCATGCTCGCCTCATGGTTGATCAATCGCCGGTTCGGACCAGGGATCTCCGGCGGCGGTGTGTCCGACACGATGGTCGGGCTCTCCGTCCATGGGGGGTATCTCCCCACGAAGGCGATGTTCCCCAAGATCATTGCAACGGCTGCGACCCTCGGAACGGGCGGTTCGGGTGGTCGTGAGGGTCCGATCACGTACATCGGAGGGATCCTCGGGTCCAAGCTCGCGAGGGTGGCGCACTTCGATCACGACCGCATCAGGAGCCTCGTCGCAGCCGGTGCGGGTGCGGGAATCGGGGCATCGTTCAACGCTCCCATCGCAGGGATGCTCTTCGCCATGGAGGTGATCCTCGGGTCGTTCGCGATCCGGCACCTCAGCGCTGTCGTGATCACGTCGGTTGTGGCAGCCGTGACCGCCGATCTGCTGATCGGCTCCGAGCTGGTGCTGACATCGCCCCCTCACACGCTGGGCGAGCCCCAGATCCTGCTCCTGTACACCCTCCTCGCCTTCCTCGCCGTCGGCGTCGGCCTCCTCGACATCAAGTCCGAGGACTTCGTCGCCCGCATGAAGTTGCGTGAGAAGTTCCCATCGTGGATGCGCCCGATCATGTACGGGGTGGTCGTCGGCCTCCTCGGCGTGGTGTGGCCCGAGAGCCTCGGAACCGGTCGAACCTACCTGAGTGGCCTCCTCGGTCTTCCCGGAGCCGGTGACTATGTCTGGTGGTCGCTTGCGATCATCGCGGTCATCAAGATCGTGACGTCGGTGTTGACCAGGGAGGGTGGTGGATCAGCCGGCGAGTTCATGGCCAGCCTCGTCGTCGGTGGCTCGCTCGGGGCGGCGTTCGCCGTCTTCCTCCAAACCGTCGCAGGCATCGAATCGATCAACACCGGTGCGTTCGCCATCGTCGGAATGGCCGCGCTGCTCGCGACGACGGCGAGAGCGCCGTTGACCTCGGTGATCATCGTCTTCGAGCTGACCGGCAGCTACGAGCTCGTTCTGCCGCTGATGCTCAGCGCAGCCCTCGCGACCTACCTCGGCGACAGGTT
>Ga0075304_1000213_pt1 | contig 14332 bp, 15 predicted proteins | sample Joice_CattailNLA_FD_120067 | JGI IMG/M metagenome (GOLD analysis project Ga0075304, IMG submission 120067) | Natural and restored wetland microbial communities from the San Francisco Bay, California, USA, that impact long-term carbon... | ecosystem: Environmental > Terrestrial > Soil > Wetlands ... | reverse complement strand
TTTTCACGATCGGCGGCAGCGCCAGCGACTCGAGCGTTGGCACCTCGGCCGGGATGGTGCGGAACACGGCGCCGACCCCGGAGTCCTTGCGGAACACGTTGACGCGGAACCTGCCGCCCTCCTCGGAGACATAGGAGAAATCGACGTCGTGGCCGGCCCTGAACCTGTCCGCCAGGTTGCGCGACAGGATCTCCGTGACGTAGGCCTCGAGCTCGGCTGCCGCGAGCTCGCGGAACCGGATCGGCACCAGGTCGCCGTTCATGCGCAGCATCGGCGGCACGCCGACCGCCAGGTGGACGTCAGAGCAGCCCTGGGCGGAGCCGAGCTTCAGGAATGCGTCGATACGCGGCATTGCGCCGCGAGTGAATCACAAGAAGCGTTCGAGCGCCACATGGACCTCGTCCATGGACGCGAATCGCTTCTCCTTGTCCACGGCCATGCACTTCATGACGAGGTCCGACACGCCCTGGGGCAGGGCGGGGTTCAGCTCGATCGGCGGCTTGGCCCGGCCCTGCACGTGCTGGTACATGACCGACATGTGGTCGCCGCGGTGGTAGGGCGGGGTGCCGGTGATCATCTCGTACATGATCACGCCTAGCGAGTAGATGTCGGCCCGCTCGTCGACCTTCTTGCCGAGGATCTGCTCAGGTGCCATGTACTTCGGCGAGCCGATCACGTAGCCGGTCTTGGTGAGCTGCGTGTCGCCCTGGTGCTGGGCCGCCGCGACGCCGAAGTCCACGACCTTGAGGACGCCCTCGTCGTTGATCAGCACGTTCGCCGGCTTGAGGTCGCGGTGCACGATGCCGACCGCGTGCGCGACCGCCATGCCCTTGGCGACGTCCATGCCGAGGCGCACCGCGCGACGCAGCGCCATCGGTTTGCCGTCCTGGACCTCGCCGCCGAGCGTGTGCGAAGGGAAGTACTCCATCGAGATCGCGTAGTTGCCGCGGATGTGCAGGAAGTCGTAGATGCGGATCACGTTAGGGTGGGTGATCTTGCGGCTGTAGCGCAACTCGTGCACGAACCGCTGCATCATCTCCTCGTCGTTGGCGATGCTCGGGTTCAGGAACTTCAGCACCAGGCGCTCGTCGACGACGGTGTCCTCCATGAGCAGCACGGTGCCGAAGGCGCCGCGGCCGATGCGCTCGATGTACTTGTAGCGCCCCTCGAGCATGTCGCCCGGCTTCAGCGTCGCGATGTCGAGCCGCTGCAGCGCCTCGGCCTGCTTCATGATCGCGGACACGTCGGCGGACTCGATCAGCATGGTGCGCTGCTGGTCGGCGCGCGCGGCGGCCGCCGCCGGCGTCAGCGTGTGGTGGCCGTCGGAGATTGAGGTGCCGCCGAAGCGCGTGTCGAGTTCGGTGAGCGCGCGCTGGGCCGCGCCCGCGAGCGACTGGTCGGTCAACGTCGAGAACGGCAGGATCTTGGCGCGAACGGCGTCGACCGACTTGTCGTCCGCCAGCCGCGCGAGCGCCGACATGCCCTCGATGCGGATGTCCGTCTCGGACCGGTCGAGGGCGCCCATCACGCCCGAGGTCGCCACGGGATCGCCGATCTTGCCGAGCGCCCGGACCACCGTCGGCACCGACTTCGGGTTGGTCTTCAGCATTTCCACGAGGCGCGGGACCGCCTTCTTGTTGCCCATCTCGCCGAGCGCGTCCACGGCTCGCTCGCTGACCCACCAGTCGTTGTCCCTGGTGGCCTCGATCAGGTGGGCGAGCGCCCGCTCGTCCTTGGTCTGGTTCAGGATCTCGATGGCGGTGCGGCGTACCTCGTCGTCCTTGTCGGCGACCAGTTCGAGGGCCGCGCTGATGACCTGCGGCCCGCCGATCTTGCCGAGCGCGTCGGCCGCGCGGCTCCTGACCCACCAGTCGGCGTCGCGGATCGCCTTCAGCAGGAATTTCACCGAGCTTTCGTCGCCGACCACGTTCAGGACCTCGACCGCGGCCCTGCGCGCGCCCTCGGACTCGTCCTTGAGGACTTCGACCAGGTGCCGGACCGTGTCCGGGTGCTTGCTGCGGCACAGGAGTTCGATCGCCGGGTTCTGCACGTCGAGTTCGGGGTCGCGCAGCAGCGGCGCGACCAGCGCCGGGTCCACCTCGCCGCTGCCGCTCGAGATCGCGCGCAGTGCCGCCGAGCGGACCAGCTTGTTCGGGTCCTTCAGCGTCCGCTGCAGGGCCGCGCGCACCTTCGGCGTGTCGAAGCGGGCGAGCAGCGAGATGATGTGCGTGCGCGCAATAGTGTCCTTGCCCTCGACGCGCGCGACCAGTTCGTCCACGGAGGTCGCGTCCACGAGTTCGCCTGCGATCCGGAACAGCGCGGCCTTCTCGTTGGGGTCCTGCTGGTAGGCCGCGTTCAGCAGGTCGCGCAGGTTGAAGCGGTTCTTCTGGGAGGCGATCACGTCGAGGATCGCCGGCTTGGAAACCGCGGAGTTCTGCAGCAGCTCCAGCAGCAGGTTCGGCGAATAGGCGCGCGAGGACGCGAGCGCCCAGGCGACGCCGGCGACGGCGCGCGGGTTCTCTTCCGCGAGCGCCTTGGCGAGCAGCGGAAAGCTCTTGTTGTCGATGAGGGGCGTCAATGCCTCGACGAAGGCGACCGTCTCACGCTTGTCGGCCGTCGCGAGCGCGTCGACGATCGGCTGTATGGCAGTCTGGCCAAGCCCCTGCAGCTTGGTCAGCGCCGCCTTCGCCCTTGCGCTGGTCGGGTCACCACTTTCCCGAACCTCGGCAATCAGGCGATCCGCCCGGTAGCCACCAAATAAGCCCATCCGACCCCGGCTGTTCTTGTGGGACGCAAACGAAAATTGCTGAACAATCAGTATGCCACAGCGCGCCCGCGGCCCGATCGGGTCGGTTTCATCGGCTACAATGCCGCCCCTCCGGACGGGAAGGATCCATGGCGACGTCCTTGAACGATCGTCTCACAAGCGTGCTCGGTCGGTTCGTGGAACCGAACCTCGGCCTGTCGCTGGCCGAGGCTGGCGCCCTGGAATCGGTTGCCGAGGGCCCGGACGCACCGACGGTCCGCATCGTCCTCGGATTCCCGGTGGGGGGTTACCAGGCGGAGCTCGCCGCTGCGCTCGACGCGTCGCTCGCGGAGGCGGGCATCGACGTACGGCCGAACTACGAGATCGTGTCCCGCATACCGCCGTTCGTCGCAGACCCGAAAATCCGGAAACTCGCGGACGTCGCCAACGTCATCGCAGTGGCCTCGGGCAAGGGCGGCGTCGGCAAGTCGACGGTCGCGGCGAACCTGGCGCTCGCGCTGGCCGCCCAGGGGGCGCGTACCGGCCTCCTGGATGCCGACATCTACGGTCCGAGCATGCCCCGCATGATGGGCCTGCAGGGCGAGCGACCGACGACATCCGACGGCAAGACGCTGGATCCGCCCCGCGGGCACGGCCTGCCGGTCATGTCGATCGGCTTCCTGGTCGACGCCGACCAGCCGATGGCCTGGCGCGGGCCGATGGTGACGCAGGCACTGACCCAGATGCTGTCCGACACGCGGTGGGGCCCGCTCGACTACCTGGTGGTGGACATGCCGCCGGGCACGGGCGACATCCAGCTGACGCTCTGCCAGCGCGTGCCGGTGTCCGGGGCCGTCATCGTCACGACGCCGCAGGAGATCGCGCTGCTCGACGCGCGCAAGGGTCTGCAGATGTTCCGCAAGGTCGGCGTGCCGGTGCTCGGCATCGTCGAGAACATGGGCCTGCACCGTTGCCCGGCCTGCGGCCACGAGTCGCACGTCTTCGATGCCGGCGGCGGGCGCGCGCTCGCGGAGCGATACGACACGACCCTGCTCGGCGAGCTGCCGCTCGACGGCGCGATCCGGGAGCAGGCGGATTCGGGCCGGCCGACGGTCGTCGCGGACCCGGCGTCGCCGGTCGCGGCGACCTATCATGCCATCGCGCGCCGCGCGGCAGGCAGGCTGGCGGCGGGCGCCATCCGCGGCGCAGTCCAGGTGCCGGTCATCAAGATCGAGGACGAATGATGTCGATCAAGTCTGACAAGTGGATTCGCCGCATGGCCGCGCAGGGGATGATCGAGCCGTTCGAGGCGGGCCAGGTACGCGAAGTGAATGGACGGAAGATCGTGTCCTACGGCACATCCAGCTATGGCTACGACGTGCGCTGCGCGCCCGAATTCAAGATCTTCACGAACATCAATTCGACGATCGTCGACCCGAAGAATTTCGACCCGAAGAGCTTCGTCGACTTCGAGGGCGAGACCTGCATCATTCCGCCGAACTCGTTCGCGCTGGCGCGCACCGTCGAGTACTTCCGGATCCCGCGCAGCGTGCTCACCATCTGCCTCGGAAAATCGACCTTCGCGAGGTGCGGCATCATCGTCAACGTCACGCCCCTGGAACCCGAGTGGGAGGGGCACGTGACGCTCGAGTTTTCGAACACGACGCCGCTGCCGGCGCGCATCTACGCGAACGAAGGGGTCGCCCAGTTCCTGTTCTTCGAGTCGGACGAGGTCTGCGAGACCTCGTACAAGGACCGCGGCGGCAAGTACCAGGGCCAGAAGGGCGTCACGCTGCCGCGGACGTGATTGGAGGGGTCAGACACCTTGAAAGTCGTGGCGGGGTTCCACCCCGCCACGACTTTCAAGGTGTCTGACCCCTCCGGTACCTGCGGATGCGCGTGTGGAAGCCGAGCTTGCCTTTGACGAGCTGCTGCGCCTGCACGACGGCGAAGCCGAGCGCTGGCGCATGCCAGGTGATCATCTCGCGGCTCGAACCGTCCCGCGTACTGCTGTAAACGACGGTATCCAGCTCGCCGAGCGCCGTCGCGAGCCTTTCGCGCCGCAGCAGCGTGTGGCGGTAGTACTTGACCTGGTCCTTTTCGATCATCGGGATCGTGCCGAGCTCCCGGCGCGCGCGCAGGCGGGCCGTGGCAAGCACCGTCATGGTGGCCGCATCCTGCAGGCCGGGCACGACGGCGACGTCGACCGGCACGTCTTCCGCGACGCCGCGCACGCGGCCGGTGCGCCAGTCGAAGTCCAGCCTCACGTCGCGGTCGGTGCGATTGGTGCCGTCGTCGAAGGAATAGCGGACCGGCCGGGCCGTTTCATCCTCGAATCCGAACTCGGAGCGCTGTCGGATCGTGCCCGGCGCGATCATGCGCGCGATGCCGCTGGCCGTTACGGTCGTCTCGATCACCCAGTCCACGCCGGCGCGGGCGAGCTCGGTGCGACTGGTGCCGCCCGGGATACGGCCATAGCGCACGTCGTATTCGGCGACGAAGGGCGCGATCAGCGGCTCCGGCACGGAAGCCGCCGCTGCGGGCATCGCCGCCGCGAGCGCGAGCCAGGCCGTCGCCATTGCCTTCATGCCTCCTCCTCGATGATCGGCGCCCGCAACAGACTGCCATCCAGCCAGGCCGCGCCATCCCGCCATGCGAGCCGCCCCGCGGCGCACCAGCCCATCGCCCGCGGATAGATAATGTGCTCCAGCCGCTGAACGCGCGCTGAAAGGGCAGCCTCGTCGTCGCCCGCAGCCACGGCCAGCCGCCCCTGGATGATCGCCGGGCCCGCGTCGAGCGCCTCCACGACGTAATGGACCGTACAGCCGTGCGCCCGTTCGCCCGCGTCCAGGACCCGGCGATGCGTGTGCAGGCCGCGGAATGCAGGCAGCAGGGAAGGGTGGATGTTGAGGAGCCGGCCCTGCCAGCGGCGGACGAATCCTCCATCCAGGATCCGCATGAAGCCCGCGAGGGCGACCATTCCCGCGCCGCGCTGCTCGAGCAGAGCCGACAACGCCTCGCCATAGGCCGCGCGATCCATGCCGCGGGCCGGTTCGAACACGGCTGTCTCGAGCCCGAGGTCACGCGCCGCGGGGATTCCCGCCGCGTCCGCCCGGTCACTCACGACAAGGACGATGCGCCCGTCAATGCGCCCGTCGCGCGTCGCGCGTTCGAGCGCCAGCAGGTTGCTGCCGCGCCCGGAGATCAGCACGGCGAACGGCAGGCCCATCAGCCGATCTGCACGCCCGCGCCCGTGACGACTTCGCCGATGACGGTCGCACGCTCGCCGGCCGCGCGCAGCAGCTCGAGGGCGGTGTCGGCCTCGGAGCGTGCCAGGACGACCACCATGCCGATGCCGCAGTTGAAGGTGCGGTGCATCTCCGCATCGCTGATGCGCCCGCTGGTACGGATCCAGTCCCAGACCGGGTCGCGCTCCCAGGCGATCGCATCGAGGCGCGCGCCGAAGCCGTCCGGAAGCACGCGCGGGATGTTATCGGTGAGTCCGCCGCCGGTGATGTGCGCGAGCCCGTGCACGTCCACTGCGGCCGCAAGCCGCAGCAGCGGCTTGACATAGATGCGCGTCGGCGCCATCAGCAGGTCGACCAGGCGCGCGCCACCGACTTGGGTCGCCGTGTCCGCACCAGTCTCCGCGAGCAGCCGCCGGATCAGCGAGAAGCCGTTCGAGTGCGGTCCCGAGGAAGCGAGCCCGATCACGACGTCGCCGGCGCGCACGCGCGAGCCGTCAATGATGCGCTCGCGCTCGACGACACCGACGCAGAATCCGGCCAGGTCGTAGTCGTCCCCTGCATACATCCCGGGCATTTCCGCCGTCTCGCCGCCGACCAGCGCGCAGCCCGCCTTGACGCAGCCCTCGGCGATGCCCGAGATGACGCGCTCGGCCACGTCGACGGACAACTTCCCGGTCGCGTAATAGTCGAGGAAGAACAGCGGCTCCGCGCCCTGGACGACCACGTCGTTGGCGCACATGGCGACCAGGTCCTGGCCGACGCCGTCGTGCAGGCCGGTGTCGATCGCCAGGCGCAGCTTGGTGCCCACGCCGTCCGTGCCGGCGACCAGCACGGGGCGCTTCCAGCGGCCCTCGGGGATCTCGATCATGGCCCCGAAGCCGCCGATGCCGGCGAGCACCTCGGGCCGCATGGTGCGGGCGACGCGCGGCTTGATGCGCTCGACGAGTTCCTCGCCGGCGTCGATGTCGACGCCGGCGTCCCGGTAGGTCAGCGAAGGGCGTTCGGTCATCGCGGGAAATCGGGCCTGGTTCGACGGGCCCGTCCGGCGGGCAGTGTACTATTGTAGCGTGAGCGCACGCCCTGACACCGGCCCCGGCGGCCTGTTCCATGCCCTCGTTGCCACGCTGGCCATGCTGGCATCGGGACTGCCCGCGCACGCGGAATCCCTCGGCGACCTGTACTCGGTGAGCGTCCCCTATACCGGCGACAACGAAGCCGCATTCCGCCAGGCGATGCGCGACGTCCTGGTGCGCGTGACCGGGCGCGGCGATGCGCCGGACATGGAGAACCTGGCACCGCTCGTCGCCCAGGCGTCTCGCTACGTCAAGAGCTTCCGCCGCGCGCCCGGCAACATGCTGGCCGTGACCTTCGACGGCGCCGCGATCGAGGACGCCGTCGATGCTTCGGGTCTCGCATTCTGGGACAACGAGCGGCCGGTCACGCTGGTCTGGCTTGCGCTCGACCGCGGCGGGGGCCGCCGGGCGCTCGTGTCCTCGAACGATACGAGTGTCGAGAAGACCCTCATCGACGCGGATGCCGCGCGCCGCGGCCTGCCCCTGGTCTGGCCGGACGCCGGCGACGACCTCGTGCGCGCCATGCAACAGGCCTGGTCCGGGAACCACGATGCGCTGCGTGACGCGGCACGCCGTTATGGCGCCGATGGCGTTCTGGTCGGACGTGCCCGCCAGGCGGCCACTGGCGGCTACACGGTCGGCTGGTCGTTTTCGTCACCGGGCGCCGACGGCAACGCCACCGGCGACCTCGAGGCCGGGCCTGCGCTCGCGGCCGAGCGGTATGCGGGTGTCTACGCCTCGCGCGGCGCGGCCCAGCGGACCGAACAGATCGTCACGGTGACCGGCATCAGTTCGCTGGAAGCGTACGCGGCGACGATGCGCTCGCTCGCCAGGCTCGCGCCCGTGCGCGGCGTCGCGGTGGACGAGGTGACGCCGGAAGGCGTGTCGTTCCGGATCAACGTGCGCGGCGACCCCGGCGCCCTCGACCAGGCGATCCGGCGCGACGGCCGGCTCCAGGCCGTGGACGCCGGACGGCTGATCTACGCCCTGTCGCCATGAAGCTGGCGACGATCCCGAACCTCATCTGCCTGCTGCGGATCGCGCTGACCGTTCCGATCGTCATACTCCTGGCCGAGGGCCGCTACGGCGAGACGCTGGTGCTGTTCGCCGTGGCAGCGGCCTCGGACATCCTCGACGGCTATCTGGCCAAGACTTTCGGCTGGACTTCCGAGATCGGCAAGTTCCTGGACCCGCTCGCTGACAAGCTCCTGCTCGTATCCGTCTTCATCACGCTCGCGGTCATCGGGCTGGTGCCGGTCTGGCTTGCCGCGATCGCGGTGCTGCGCGACGTCATCATCGGCGCGGGCGCCGGGGTCTACAAGCTGTTGTTCGGGCCGGTCGAGGGGCGCCCCACCGTGCCGTCGAAACTCAACACGCTCGTACAGCTCCTGTTCGTGATCGCGGTGGTCTGGCAGGCCGCTTTCCGCAATCTGCCCGACGCGATGATCCAGGGACTCGGGGCGTTCGTGTTCGTGACCACGGTGGTGAGCGGCATCGACTACGTGCAGACCTACATCCGCAAGGCGATCGCCGTCAGCCGCGCCCGGCGTGGCGCCGCCTGACTTCGTGCGCCAGTTGCCGCTCGGCGTCGAGCTCGGCGTCTCGCTCCGCTTCGAGACCTATTCGGCGGGCCGCAATGCCGGCGCGGTCGAGGCGCTCCGGCGGCTGGCTGACGGCGCGTCCGGCGCGCCCGTCTGGATCTACGGCCTGCCCGGTTCCGGGCGGAGCCACCTGCTGCAGGCTGCCTGCGCCCGCGCGGGCGACGCGGGGCGGGCGACCGCCTGGCTGCCGCTCGGTCTCGTGAAGGACGAGGGGCCCGCGATCCTCGACGGTTTCGAGGGTCTCGACCTGGTGGCGCTGGACGATATCGACGCCATCGCCGGACTCGACGACTGGGAAGCGGCGCTCTTCACGCTGTTCAACAACCTGGTTGAGCGTCGCGGGCGACTGGCATTCGCAGCCGCCGCGGCACCGGCGGCGACCGCCATCCGGCTGCCGGACCTCGCGTCACGCCTCGCGGCTTCCGAGGTGCATCGCCTCGAGCCGCTGGCCGAGCCGGAGCAGGCGGAGGCGCTCCGGCGACGCGCCGCGAGGCGCGGCCTCGAGCTGCCGGACGAGACGCTCGGCTACCTGACGCGCCGGGCCCCGCGGGATTTCTCGACGCTGTGCCGGATGCTCGACGCGCTCGACACCGAGTCGCTCGCCGCGCAGCGTCGGCTCACGATCCCGTTCGTGCGCGACTGGCTCACGCGGTACGCGGGCTGATCAGGAGCGCGGCAACGCCCGGATCGCGGCGATGAGCGTCGCGAATGCGGCGAACACGAGCGCGAGCGACAGGCCCGCCCAGGGTCGTGCCGGCGGATTGGCGAGCACTTCGGTGACAGAAAGCGCGAGCACCGGGGCGAGCGCGAGCGGCGCCGCGCGCAAGGCGCGGCTGGAGTTGCCGAGCAGGCCTGGCAGCGGCAGCAGCAGCGGCAGGAAGGCGATTGCGGCGAAGACGCGGCCGATTCCTGCTGCCTCGAAGGGCCAGGTGGCCACCGAGAGCATCAGCAGCAGCCAGACCGCGACCGCGGCGCGGCGGGTACCGGCGCTGCGTGCATTCATCCCGGGACGACGGCGAGCCGTTGCGCCGCCTGCGCGACGCGCGCGCCAAGCGCCTGCGCGAGCGCGCGTTCGGAATCCGCGAGCGTCCGGCGAGCGCCCGGCGGAACCACGCGGCTCGCGCCATAGGGCGTCCCGCCGGCGGCGGTGTCGGAAAGCGCCGCTTCGGTGAAGGGGAGGCCGACGATCAGCATGCCGTGGTGCAGCAGCGGCAGCAGCATGCCGAGCGGCGTGGTTTCCTGCCCGCCATGCATCGTGCTGCCGGAGGTGAAAGCACCCGCGGGCTTGCCGGCGAGTACGCCGGTGAGCCAGAGGCTCGAGGTGCCATCGAAGAACGCCATGAGGGCAGCCGCCATGTTGCCGAAGCGGACCGGGCTGCCGAGCACGAGGCCGGCGCATTCGGCAAGGTCCTCGTGGGTGGCGTAGGCCGCGCCTTCCGCCGCCGCGGTCGCGGCCCCGAGCGCGGGCACCGTACGTATCCGCGCGCGGCAACCGGGGACGGAATCCACGCCGCGGGCCACCAGGCGCGCGAGTTCAGCGGTCGCGCCGTGGCGGCTGTAATAGAGCACGAGGATGTCCGGCATCGCCTTGCCTTCGCCCGGGGGCGTCTACACACTGGGGCGGAATGGATTCTAGGGCATCACCCGAGGCGGCGCGCCGCGCGCGTGTCCGCGGGCGCGTCCAGGGAGTCTGGTTCCGCGCCAGCACCGCCGAGCGTGCAGCCGCGCTCGGCCTCCGCGGCCGCGCCGAGAACCTGCCCGACGGTTCGGTGCTCGTGCACGTGGCGGGCGCCGCGGCGTCCGTCGACGCGCTCATCGAATGGCTGCACCGCGGCCCGCCGCTGGCACGGGTCGATGCCGTCGAGGTGGAGGCGATCGAGCCGGCGTCGCAGGAGTGGCCGGAGACGTTTCTGCAGCGTTAGGCGGGGAGGGGTCAGACACCTTGAGAGTCGCGGAGGGGTCTGACCCCTCCGCGACTCTCAAGGTGTCTGACCCTTCCTACGACCCTTCCTACCTCCGCCAGCGGGAGTTGAGGCGGTTCAGCACGAGGTCGGGGTATTCGCGCTTGCCGAGGCTGCCGTTGTAGCGCCCGAGCGCGCGGATGTAATCGCCGCGCTCGCGCTCGAGGTAGTGGGCGAGGATGCTCGTGCCCATGCGGATGTTGAGCTCGACGTCGATCAGGTCCTTGTTCGACAGCCCGAGCTCGCGGGGCCAGAACGGCATCACCTGCATGAGCCCGACCGCGCCCGCGTAGGAAACGGCAAAGGGGTCGAAGGCGCTTTCGACGTCGATCACCGCGAGCACGAGCTGGGGCCGGTCGCGCAGCATCGCGTGCTTGCTCGCCTCGCAGCTCACGGCGTGCAGGATCCGCTCCGCTGCGGCCGCCACGTCCTCCCCGAGCCGCAGGTCCGGAGGCTGGGCCCGCAGCCGCGCCTCGACCCGCGGGCGCATCAACGCGAACCAGACGACGTCGTCGTACTTGGCGGCGTAGCAGGATGTTTCCTTGATCGCGGCCTCGATGACCTGCCGCAGCCCCGGCTCCATCTGGCGATCCGCATGGGCCGTGGGCACGAGGCCTGCAAGCAGTGCGGCCGCAAGCGAGAGGGCGTGCAGCGAGCGCATCGTCGGAGCCCTCAGCCGGCGGCGACGCGGCCGCGCAGGAACTCGGCGGCCGTCTCGCCCGGAAACTCTTCGCTCGCCTCGGCGCGACGATGCCGGTACTCGAGCTTCCCTGAGGCCAGGCCGCGCTCGGACACGACGACGCGGTGCGGGATGCCGGCGAGCTCGGCGTCGGCGAACTTTACGCCCGGCCGCGCGTCGCGGTCGTCGAGCAGCACCTCGATGCCCGCTTCACCCAGCTCGCGGTACAGGGCCTCCGCCCGCTCGCGCACCGCCGCCGACTTCTCCCAGTTGAGCCCGACCAGCACCACGTCGAAGGGAGCCAGTGGCGCGGGCCAGATGATCCCGCGCTCGTCGTGGTTCTGCTCGATCGCCGCGGCGACGATGCGCGTGACGCCGATCCCGTAACAGCCCATGTGCATGAAAAGGTCCCGGCCCTGCTCGTCCTGCACGGTAGCGCGCATCGCCTCGCTGTACTTCTGCCCGAGCTGGAATATGTGACCGACTTCGATGCCGCGGGCGATCGAGAGCTTGCCGGGGCCGTTCGGGCTCGGGTCGCCGTCCACGACGTTCCGGAGGTCGGCGACCTCGGGCTCCGGCAGATCGCGGCCCCAGTTGACGCCGGCGAGGTGGGCATCGGCCTTGTTCGCGCCGCAGACGAAGTCCGCAAGCCGGGCGGCCGACTGGTCGACGATGACGGGGATGCGGATCCCGACCGGGCCCAGGAAACCCGGCTCGCTGCCGAAAACCTCGGCGATGCGCGCCGCGTCCGCCATGCGCAGCGGCTTCGCGACCGCGGGCAGCTTCTGCGCCTTGAGCGCATTCAGCTCGTGGTCGCCACGCAGGAACAGCGCGACCAGGCCGCCGTCCGCGCCCTCGACCACCAGCGTCTTGAGAAGGCGCGTCGCCGGCAGGTCCATGAACTTCGCGAGGTCGGCGATCGTGCGAGCGTCGGGCGTCGCGACCTCGCGCATCGTCTCGCGCGCGGCAGGGCGGGGCTCGCGCGGCGGGGCGGCCGCGGCCAGCTCGAGGTTCGCCGCGTAGTCGTCGGCGTCCGAGAACACGATCGCGTCCTCGCCGGAGTCGGCGAGCACGTGGAACTCCTGCGAGGCGCTGCCGCCGATCGCGCCGGTGTCGGCATGCACGGCGCGGTAGCGCAGGCCGAGCCGCGTGAAGATCGCGCTGTAGGCGTCGTACATCTTGCGGTAACCCGCGGCCAGCGAGGCCGGGTCCGCGTGGAAGCTGTAGGCGTCCTTCATGACGAACTCGCGCGCGCGCATCACGCCGAAGCGCGGGCGGATCTCGTCGCGGAACTTGGTCTGGATCTGGTAGAAGTTGACCGGCAGCTGCCGGTAGCTCTTCAGTTCGCGCCGCGCGATGTCGGTGACGACCTCCTCGTGCGTCGGCCCGAGCACCATGTCCCGCTGGTGGCGGTCCTTGAAGCGCAGCAGCTCCGGCCCGAACTGGTCCCAGCGGCCGGACTCGACCCAGAGCTCGGCAGGCTGCGCGACCGGCATCGAGATCTCCAGCGCCCCTGCGCGGTTCATCTCTTCGCGGATCACGCGTTCGACCTTGCGCAGCACCCGCAGGCCCATGGGCAGCCAGGTGTACAGGCCGCCGGCCAGGCGCCGGACGAGGCCGGCGCGCAGCATGAGGCGGTGGCTCACGACTTCGGCGTCGGCCGGCACTTCCTTGAGGTTCTGGATCGGGTAAGCGGACAGGCGCATAGGTCTCCTAGAATCACCGCCGGGGGCGGCGCGTGTCGCCGGTCCCAAACCGCGGTATCTTAGGCGCTGCCTCCCGGGCTTGCCACGCCAGACGCATGAAAGTCGACCTCAACGAAATGCGCACGCGCCGCGGGATCTACCTGCTGCCGAACCTGCTGACGATCTGCTGCCTGTTCGGCGGCTTCTACGCGATCGTGGCCTCGATCGACGGCAACTTCGAGCGGGCGACCGCGGCGATATTCATCGCCATGATCTTCGACGGGCTGGACGGGCGCGTGGCGCGCCTGATGGGCACCGAGACCGCGTTCGGCAAGGAATTCGACAGCCTGGCGGACATGGTCGCGTTCGGGCTCGCGCCGGCCGTCGTCTGCTACCAGTGGGGCGTCGAGCGCATCGCGGAATACGGCCTCGCCTGGTGGCGCTTCGGCTGGATCGCGGCATTCTTCTACGCCGCCGCGGTCGGGCTGCGCCTCGCACGCTTCAACGCGCGTTCGGCCACCCAGGACAAGCGGTACTTCGAGGGTCTGCCGAGCCCGTCCGGCGCGGCGATCGTCGCGGCCTTCGTGGCGCTTGCCCACGAGTACGACATCACCGGCCTGCCGGGGCTCATCCTCGCCTTCGTGATCACGCTGCTCGCCGCGACCCTGATGGTCAGCAAGTTCCCGTACCGCAGCTTCAAGGACCGCGCCGCCGGGGAGCGCGTGCGTTACTCGAAGCTGCTGCTCGTGCCGCTGGTCATCGCGCTGATCGCGCTCAATCCCCCGGTCGTGCTGTGCGCGATGTTCGGCTTCTACGCGCTGTCCGGTCCGGTCGGCTGGAGCTGGCTGAAGCTGCGGCGACGCCCGCGCGAGGGCGCCGGGCCGGCAGGGAGCGGCTGAGCGTGCAGGCGCACCGGCACGCGATCCTCGAGGCGCTGGGCGTCGACGCTTACGTGCCGCGAACCCAGCCCGAGGGCGCGCGCGCCGACTCCCTGGGCGATACCCCGGACTGGGAAACACTGGCGGATGAGGTGCGCAATTGCCGGCTGTGCGGATTGTGCGAGACGCGAACGCAGACTGTCTTCGGGGTGGGCAACCGCAGCGCTCGCCTGATGGCGATCGGTGAGGCGCCGGGCGCCGAAGAAGACCGCCAGGGCGAGCCCTTCGTCGGCCGGGCAGGAATCCTGCTGAATGCAATGCTCCAGGCCGCGGGATTCGCGCGCGGCGATGTATACATCGCGAACATCGCCAAGTGCCGCCCTCCGAACAACCGCGATCCGAGTGACGAGGAAGCAGGTCGCTGCCTGCCGTATCTGCGTCTCCAGATCGAGCTGGTCGAT
>Ga0075304_1000212_pt1 | contig 14359 bp, 11 predicted proteins | sample Joice_CattailNLA_FD_120067 | JGI IMG/M metagenome (GOLD analysis project Ga0075304, IMG submission 120067) | Natural and restored wetland microbial communities from the San Francisco Bay, California, USA, that impact long-term carbon... | ecosystem: Environmental > Terrestrial > Soil > Wetlands ... | reverse complement strand
TCGGTGCGAGCCTCGGTCCGCTTCCGGGATGATGATGAGCATCGTCCCCGATCACGTTGCCGACGAACGGAGGGTTTCGTGCGATGCCGCTGCCGAGATCGGTCGCGAGGTTCAACCGGGCGGTTACCAACCACGTGGCGCGACCGATGGCCCGCCATCTGCCCGGGTTCGGGGTAGTGGTGCACGTCGGCCGGACGACAGGACGGCGGTACCGCACGCCCGTCAACGTGTTTCCTCGCCCCAGCGGCTGGAAGTTCGCGCTCACCTACGGGGAAACCGATTGGGTTCGCAACGTGCTCGAGGCGGGCGGCGGATGGCTCGAGTCGCGCGGCCGGGTCGCTCGATTCGTGGATCCCGTGCTCATCGAGGACGCGAGCTTGCGCGACTTCCCGCCGGCGGTTCGGTGGATCCTGCGTCGGATCGATGTCGACCAGGTGCTCGTCGTAGGTCAAGCGTGAAGGTCGGGACAAGGGGATGGAGTCAAGTTTCCCGGGCTCCGCGCCGAAAAGTTGACAGCACAGGAGGCATCTCTACACTGTCATGACCATGCTCAGCGAGGACACGCCCACTCGACGCACGACCCTCGTACTTATTCCTTAGGCGCGGCCAGGCCCAGGAGGCCTGCTGACCGCGCCAGACGCCCCCGCAGCCGCGGGGGTTTTTCATTCCCAACTTCCAGCCCAACGGATCGTGAACACCGGGCGAAGGCCCGGAGACAAGGAGAGCACTCATGCGGTACGAGTTCGAGCGAGACGGCACCGTCGTCGCCAGCGTGCTGTGGGAGGGTCCCGGCCAGGTGAGCGTCGAGTCGGCCGAGCCCTCGACGCGCGCCGTCGTCGATCGATACCTGTCCTCCGACGTGGTCTACCTGGGCTCGGGATTCGACTTCGGCGACGAGCAGGGGCAGGACGTGCTGCAGATGCGACGTCGCGACTGGACCCCCTGGGAGTTCGAGCGTGCCTGCCGCAACCTGGCGCACCGCCTGCAGGCCCACGTGCGCCGGGTCGAGACCGGCCCGGTGGAAGCGCGAGAGGCGGCGATCTGAGGTGACCGGCTCGAAGATGTCGGGCGCCGACGCCCTGCTGAAGGCGCTCGAGCAGGAGGGCGTCGAGAACGTCTTCGGCATCCCCGGCGGCGCGAGCATGCCGATCTACGACCCCCTGGTCGACCGGTCCCCGATCCGCCACATCCTCTGCCGCCACGAGCAGGGCGCCGGACACGCGGCCGAGGGGTACGCGTGGGCCACAGGCAAGGTCGGTGTCTGCATGGCCACGAGCGGGCCGGGCGCGACGAACCTGGTCACGCCGCTCGCCGACGCGAAGATGGATTCCGTGCCGATCGTCGCGATCACCGGCCAGGTGCCGACGCCGGTGGTGGGTAACGACGCCTTCCAGGAGGCCGACATCACAGGCATCACGATGCCGGTGACGAAGCACAACTTCCTCGTGAAGGACCCGGCCGACATCGTGGCCACGGTGCGTGAGGCGTTCCACATCGCATCGACGGGGCGACCTGGTCCGGTGCTGATCGACCTGCCGAAGGATGTGCTGATCGCCGAGACCGCGTACCGGTGGCCCGAGACGTTCTCGATGCCCGGTTACAAGCCGACGACCAAGGGCAACCAGCGCCAGGTGGTCGAGGCCGTGAAGATGATCATGCGGGCGAAGAAGCCCGTGCTCTACGTGGGTGGGGGCGTGATCAAGGCCGATGCCCACCGCGAGCTCCACGATCTCGCGACGACCGGCAGGCTGCCGGTCGTCACGACCCTGATGGCGCGGGGCGCGTTCCCCGATTCGGACGAGCTCTGCCTCGGCATGCCCGGCATGCACGGCAACTACACGGCCGTGACGGCGATGCAGAAGGCCGACCTGCTGGTCGCGCTCGGATCGCGGTTCGACGATCGCGTGACCGGCAAGCTCGCCGGTTTCGCACCGCACGCGAAGGTGATCCATGTCGACATCGACCCGGCCGAGATCGGGAAGAACCGCGTGGTCGACGTGCCGATCGTGGGCGACTGCAAGGACGTGATCGGGAAGCTCGCCGCCGAGCTGCACACGCGTCAGGACGAGACGGGCGGTCCTCCCGACCGTTCCGCCTGGCTCGGGCAGCTGCGCGAGTGGCAGGACGAGTACCCGTACCGCTACCCGACGGACGACGGGAAGCTGAAGCCGCAGTACTGCGTCGAGCGGCTGCGCGCACTCGCCGACGACGACACGATCTGCGTCTCGGGGGTCGGCCAGCACCAGATGTATGCGTCGCAATACTGGAGGTTCGAGCATCCGCGCAAGTGGATCAACTCGGGCGGACTCGGCACGATGGGCTTCGCCGTACCCGCGGCGATGGGCGCCAAGGTCGGCCGGCCAGACCTGCGCGTCGTCGCGATCGACGGCGACGGCTGCTTCCAGATGACGGCGCAGGAGCTCGCGACGAGCGCGACCGAGCAGATCCCGTTCATCACGGCGATCCTGAACAACGGCTACCTCGGGATGGTGCGCCAGTGGCAGGAGCTGTTCTTCGACGAGCGGTACTCGGGTGTGTGGCTCGACCCCAACGTGCCCGACTACGTGAAGCTCGCCGAGGCATACGGGGCCGTGGGCCTGCGCGTGGAGTCGGCCGACGAGGTCGACAACGCCATCGAGAAGGCCTACTCGATCACGGACCGCTCGGTCGTGATCGACTTCCGGGTCGACCCGGGCGAGATGGTGTTCCCGATGGTGCCCTCGGGCGCCTCGAACGACGACATCATCGTCGGGCCCGAGAGCATCCAGCCCACGACCGACCCGGGGGAGGCTCCGATCGCATGAACGGCGCGACGCTGCACACGATCTCGGTGCTCGTGGAAGACCGTCCGGGCGTGCTGACGCGCGTGGCCGGTCTCTTCGCAGCCCGTGGCTACAACATCGACTCGCTCGCGGTGGGTCCGACCGAGGCCGCCGGCATCTCCCGCATGACGATCGTGGTGAACGTCGACGAGAGTCCTCTCGAGCAGGTCACCAAGCAGCTGAACAAGCTGATCAACGTCATCAAGATCCTCGAGCACGACCCGGGTTCGGCGGTCGAGCGCGAGTTGATGCTCGTGAAGGTGCGCGCCGAGGGCGACGCGCGAGCGCGCATCATGGAGCTCGCCGATGTCTTCCGCGTGAGCATCGTCGACGTGACCGCCTCGACGCTCACCGTCGAGGCGAGCGGCGGGCCCGAGAAGCTCGAGGCGTTGCGCGAGCTGCTGAGCGAGTTCGGCATCGTCGAGCTCTCGCGCACCGGGCGCATCGCGCTCGCGCGCGGCGAGCGAGGCATCAGGGAGCGTGTGTTGAAGTCGGCGAAGGCCGGCTAGTCCAGTTCAGATCACTGATCAGGGGGACCGAGCGACATGGCGACGATCTACTATGAGAAGGACACCGACCCGGGCGTCCTCGCCGACCAGGCGATCGCGGTGCTCGGGTTCGGGTCGCAAGGGCACGCCCACGCCCAGAACATGAATGATTCCGGTCTCGACGTGCGGGTCGGTCTGCGGCCCGGTTCAGCGAGCCGCAAGCAGGCCGAGGAGGCCGGACTCCGTGTGCTCGACACGGCCGATGCTGTCGCCGAGGCCGATGTCGTGATGTGCCTGCTGCCCGACACGGCACACGGAAAGGTCTACGAGAGCGACATCGCGTCGAACCTGAAGGACGGCGACATGCTGATGTTCGCCCATGGGTTCTCGATCCACTTCGGCACGGTCACGCCTCCCGATGGCGTCGACGTCACGATGATCGCTCCCAAGGGTCCGGGCCATCTCGTGCGCCGCACGTACGTCGAGGGCAACGGCACGCCCGGGCTCGTGGCCGTTCACCAGGACGCCACCGGCAAGGCGAAGGCCCGCGCGCTCGCATACGGCGCGGCGATCGGCTGCGCGAAACCCGGCATCATCGAGACCACGTTCGAGGAAGAGACCGAGACAGACCTTTTCGGAGAGCAGACCGTGCTCTGCGGGGGCGTGAGCGAGTTGATCCGCAACGGGTTCGAGACGCTGGTCGAGGCCGGATACCAGCCCGAGATCGCGTACTTCGAGTGCCTGCACGAGCTGAAGCTGATCATCGACCTGATCTACGAGGGCGGTCTGTCATGGATGCGCTACTCGGTGAGCGACACCGCTGAGTGGGGCGACTACCAGAGCGGCAAGCGCGTGATCGACGAGCACGCTCGCGACCAGATGCGCCAGGTGCTCGCCGAGATCCAGGACGGTACGTTCGCCCGGAGATGGATCGCGGAAGCAGACGGCGGCTTCGAGGAGTTCCTGCGACTTCGGAGCGCGGCGCAGACGTCCCAGCTCGAGCAGGTGGGGCGGCAGCTGCGCCAGATGATGCCCTGGTTGGAGAGCGAGCAGAAGGTGCCACCGTCATGAGCGACAGCAACGTATCCCCAGGCAACGTATCCCCCGGCAGTGAGCGCTCAAGCAGCGAAGCGATAGCGCACAGTGAGCGCTCAAGCAGCGAAGCGATAGCGCACAGTGAGCGCGTCCGGATCTTCGACACCACCCTGCGCGACGGGGAGCAGGCTCCCGGCATCGCGCTTACGAAGGCTGAGAAGGTCGAGATCGCCGAGCAGCTCGCCCGGCTGAACGTCGACATCCTCGAGGCCGGGTTCCCGGTCAGTTCATCCGGCGAGTTCGACGCGGTCGCCGAGATCGCCTCGACCGTGAAAGGCCCGGTGATCGCGGCGCTCGCGCGCACCGCGACCGGTGACATCGAGCGCGCGGCCGAGGCGCTCAAGGGCGCCGACCGCTGGCGCATCCACACGTTCATCTCCACGAGCGACGTGCAGCGCGAGTCGATGCTGAAGATGAGCCACCAGCAGGTGCTCGACGCGATCCGCGAGAACGTTTCCCTGGCGAACAGCTATACCGACGACGTGGAGTTCTCGGCGCAGGATGCGACGCGCACGCCGCTCGAGTACCTGCTCGAGTGCTATCGGCTCGCGGTCGAGTGCGGGGCGACCACGATCAACGTGCCCGACACGGTCGGCTACGCGACGCCGACCGAGTTCGGCGAGCTGATCCGCGTCGTGCGCGACCAGACCCCCGACGACGTCGTGATCTCGACGCACTGCCACAACGATCTCGGGCTCGCGGTCGCGAACTCGCTCGCCGGCATCGAGCACGGCGCCGGTCAGGTGGAGGTGGCGGTGAACGGCATCGGTGAGCGCGCCGGGAACTGCTCGCTCGAGGAGATCGCGATGGTCGTCCGCACACGCAGCCAGGCGCTCGGCAAGCAGCATGCCCTGAACATCAAGGAGATCGTGCGCACGTCGCGCCTGGTCGCGATGACGACCGGTTACACCGTGCAGCGCAACAAGGCGGTGGTGGGCTCGAGCGCGTTCGCGCACGAGAGCGGCATCCACCAGCACGGCGTGCTGAGCAACCGCGCCACCTACGAGATCATGGACCCGGTCGAGATCGGGCTCGAGGGCAACGCGCTCGTCTTGGGCAAGCACTCGGGCCGCCACGCGTTCGTCGACGCGCTCGACAAGATCGGCATCAGGATCGACGACGACCACCTGAATCGGGCGTTCGCCCGCTTCAAGGACCTCGCCGACCGCAAGGTGCAGATCACCGATCAGGACCTCTCCGCGATCGTGGCAGAGGAGCTCGGCGCGACCGACGAGGACGTGCTCGTGATGGAGTCGCTGCGGATGGACGGGGGAACCGACCGAGAGCCCAGCGTCACGGTGCGTCTGCGGCGGGGCGAGGAGGTGATCGAGCGAACCGCGACGGGCGACGGCCTGATCGACTCCGCGATGGGAGCGATCCAGCAGGCCGCCGGCGTCGACGGCCGACTCGTGAACTTCCACGTGTCGAGCGTCACCGAGGGGACCGACGCGTTAGGTGATGTCGTCGTGCAGATCGACGTCGACGGACGCCGGGTCACGGGCCGCGGTGTCGCGACCGACGTGGTGGAAGCGAGCGCCCGCGCGTACCTCGCGGCCGTCAACCGCGCGGTGCACGTCACGAACGTACAGCGGGCCACGAACGAGGAGACCCCGTGACGGGTTCCTATCGCGTCGGGGTGATCCGGGGCGACGGCACGGGGCCGGAGGTCGTCGGCGAAGGTCTCAAGGTGCTCGAAGCCGTGCGCGGCGACGCGTCGTTCGACCTGGTCGAGTTCGATCTCGGGGCCGACCGCTACCTGCGCACCGGCGACACGCTCCCCGACGACGAGCTCGAACGGCTGCGCGATCTCGACGCGATCTTCCTCGGTGCGGTCGGCGACCCACGCGTGAAGCCGGGGGTGCTGGAACGCGACCTGCTGCTGAAGGCGCGGTTCGGCCTCGACCAGTACGTGAACCTTCGGCCCGTCGTGCGTTACCCCGGTGTGCAGACGCTCGTCCCGAGCCACACCGAGGAGGACGTGAACATGGTCGTGGTGCGCGAGAACTCCGAAGGCCTCTACAGCGGGGCCGGTGGGTTCCATCGCAAGGGCACCGAGCACGAGGTGGCGGTGCAGGAGTCGATCAACACCCGTCACGGTGTGGAGCGCATCGTGCGCTACGCGTTCGACCTCGCGATGCAGCCGCATCGACGGAAGAAGCTCACGCTCGTGCACAAGACGAACGTGCTGACATTCGCGGGCGACCTCTACCAGCGGGTGGTCGACGAGCTCGCGGCCGAGTTCCCCGAGGTCGAGACCGACTACGTGCACGTCGATGCGGCATGCATCTACTTCCTGGACCGGCCCGGCCGGTTCGACGTGATCGTCACCGACAACATGTTCGGCGACATCATCACGGACCTCGGCGCGATGATCCAGGGCGGTATGGGCATCGCCGCCGGGGGCAACATCAACCCGCAGGGGGTGTCGATGTTCGAGCCGATCGGCGGCACGGCGCCGAGCGAGACCGGCAAGGGCACGATCAACCCGCTCGCGGCGATCGGCGCCCTCGAGATGCTGCTGCGTCAGCTCGGTGAGGCCGAGGCGGCCGACCGGATCGAACGGGGTATCCGCGAGGCGACCCAGCAGATGAAGTCGATGCGGGCCGGCGAGATGGGCTACACGACGACGCAGGTCGGCGACCTCGTGGTCGAGGGAGCGACGTCGTGAGCGACCAGGGTCCTCGCGTCGAGCTCTACGACACGACGCTGCGAGACGGCGCGCAGCAGGCCGACCTCTCGTACACGGTCGAGGACCGGCTCCGCATCCTGCACAAGCTCGATCAGGTCGGCTTCCCGTACGTGGAAGGCGGCTGGCCCGGCGCGAATCCCCGCGACACTGAGTTCTTCCAGCTGGCCACGAAGGAGACGCTCAAGACGAGCACGCTCACCGCGTTCGGCATGACGCGGCGCGCCGGGGAGCGGGCGGAGGACTCGCAGGTGCTGCGCGACCTGCTCGGCGCCGGCACCGAGGTCGTCTGCCTCGTGGGGAAGGCCTGGGACCTGCACGTCACCGAGGCGCTGCGCACCGATCTCGAAGAAGGCGTCGCGATGGTCCGCGACTCGGTCGAGTTCTTGCGCGCCCAGGGTCGGAGGGTGTTCTTCGACGCAGAGCACTTCTTCGACGGCCACCGCAGCGACGCCTCCTTCGCGATGTCGGTGCTCGCGGCGGCCGAGGAGGCCGGCGCCGAGCGGCTCGTGCTCTGCGACACGAACGGGGGCATGCTGCCATTCGACGTCGCGCGCGTGGTGGAGGACGTGAAGACCCAGGCGAGCGTGCCGCTCGGCATCCACGTGCACAACGACGCCGGCTGCGCGGTCGCGAACTCCCTCGTCGCGGTCGATGCCGGCGTGCACCAGGTGCAGGGCACGATCAACGGCTACGGGGAGCGGACGGGCAACGCCGACCTGATCCCGCTCACCGCCGACCTGGTGCTGAAGATGGGTGTTGCCGACGCGCTGCCCGAGGGGGCGGTCGAGCACCTCACCGAGCTCGCTCACTACGTCGCGGACATCGCGAACCTCGCGCCGGATTCCCGCCAGCCCTACACGGGACGGTACGCGTTCACGCACAAGGCCGGCTTGCACACGAGCGGCGTCGCACGGGTCTCGCGCGCCTACGAGCACGTGTCGCCCGAGACCGTCGGGAACCACCGGGGCATCGTGGCGTCGGACTATGGCGGCGGCGCCACGATCCGGATGAAGGCCGACGAGCTCGGGCTTGAGCTCGACGATGGCGCGATCCCCGCGATCGTCGAGCAGATCAAGGAGCACGAGTCACGTGGGTACGCGTTCGACGTGGCGGAGGCCTCGCTCGAGATGCTGATGCGTCGGGCCGGCGGATGGTCCCAGCCGTTCTTCGAGATCGAGAGCTACCGCGTGCATGTCGAGGAGCGTGTCGGCGACGACGAGCCGCCGCTCGCCGAGGCGACCGTGAAGGTCCGAACGCAGGGGACGCGCCACATCGAGTCGGCCGAGGGTCAGGGGCCGGTGGGCGCGCTGGACACCGCGCTGCGCAAGGCGCTCACGAACGACTACCCGGCGCTCGACCAGATGGGGCTCGAGGACTTCCGCGTGCGGGTGCTCTCCGGCACCCACGGCACCGGGGCCGTCGTTCGGGTGCTGATCGACCTGTCGAACGGTGAGCGCGAATGGACCACGGTCGGCGTGAGCGAGAACATCATCGAGGCTTCGTGGGAAGCGTTGGTCGACGGATACACCCACGGCCTGTTGCACCCGCGCGCGCCCCAGGCGTGAAGAAGACGTCCCTATCTGGGTGCGGCGTTGGCGGCCACTACGCGCACGATCTTGTTCTCGATCGACTTGGCACGGTCGGTGTTCATGCCGCTCGACATGATCGAGAACGCCGCCCAGTCGTCTTCCCGCTCGAGCCAAACCCACCCCGAGAGCGCCGAGACCTCGATCAGCGTGCCCGTCTTCGCGCGCACGGTGACCGTCTGCAGGCGGTCCTCGAGCGTTCCCTCGCCGCCCGCCGGCAACGTGCTTCGCAGCACGTCGCCCCACGGCGCCTGCTCGGCGACGCGGAGCATCTCGACGATGCCGTCGGCGCTCACGCGGTTGTCATAGGACAAGCCGGAGCCGTCGTGCGCCTCCACGCGCACGCCCTGGGCATCGGCGAAGCCCTCGATCACCCGGGCGCCCTTCGCGATCGTGCCGGGTGACCCGAGCCGCTTCGCGCCGAGCAGCTTACCGAGCACCTCGGCCCGGAAGTTGCTCGAGACGAGGTTCATCCGCCGCATGATCGTGGCGAGCGGGTCGCTGCGCACCGTGGCCATCGCCACCAGTCCGGTCGGCGGCGAGCCGAGGCCAGGCTTGCCGGTGACCTCGATCCCGCGTGCCTCGAGCTTCTTCGTCAGGCTTTTCGCGGCGAGGCGTTCCGGGTCACGGAGGTGGCGGCCACCCGCGCCTTCGTTGAACCGGAACGTGAGCGCTGTCGGCAGGGCGATATACACGTCGGGGAAGTAGGCCCGCCAGCCGGGTGCCCACCAGTCTCGCGCGAACGGCCCCGTCGCACCGAGGACGCGCCCGCGGACCCGGTCGACGCCGGCGTCGACGAGGGATCTCGCGAGGTTGGCCATGTCGTGGGCGTCGACCTCCGGGTCGCCGTGGCCGACGATCCACAGGTTCCCGTCGAGGACGTCGTCTGCCCCCACGCGCTCGGTGGCGAACAGTCTCGTGGGGATCGTCGCGTCGCCGCCGATCCGCTTCAGCAGCGCCATCGACAGCAGGAGCTTCTCGTTGGAGGCGGGTGGCCGCCGGACCCGATCCTGATGCCGGTACAGCGGATCCCCGTCGAGCGAGATGGCGACCGAGATCGGCCGCTCACCGACGAGGGAGTCGACCCGCTGCACCCAGCGCGGGGGCGCGGCGACCGCCGGCACCTGCACGATCTGGGCGGCCGAGACACCCAGGCAGATGGCGAAGAGGAATCGTCGGGCACGCATCGACCGGTCCAGGGTACGGGGTCGAGGCGCCGTCGCCATGCAGGGCCCGCGGATCAGAGCTGCCGGCCCCGCGCGAGGGCCTCGGCTTCGCCGTGCATCGCCACCCGTTCCTCGAGCAGCGTCGTGAGCTCATCGGGCGGAAGGGGCTTCGCGAAGTAGAAGCCCTGCCCCATCTCGCAGCGGAGCTCCAGCAGCCGCTGTAGCTGATCGGCGCGCTCGATGCCCTCGGCCACCGGCCTGAGGTTCAGGATCCCCGCGAGCTTGATCACGGCCTCGGTGAGCGCCGAGGCCTCGCCACCGTCGTTCACGCCGTCGATGAAGGATTTGTCTACCTTGAGGATGTCGACCGGGAAGCGCCGGATGTAGTTGAGCGACGAGTACCCGGTGCCGAAGTCGTCGACGGCGAGCTGCACGCCGAGCCGCTTCAGGTCGCCGAGACGTTCGATCGACAGCTCCATGTCCTGCATCATCACGCTTTCGGTGATCTCCAGGATCAGCGAGCTGGGATCGAGGCCCGTGTCGACGAGGATCTCGCGCACCTCGTCGACGAGTTCCGGACGCGCGATCTGCCGGACCGAGAGGTTGACGGCCATGTGTAGCGGCGGATCGCTCGGGAACCGCTCCTGCAGCTCGACGGCGCGGCGGCAGGCCTCGTGCATCACCCACCGCCCGATCTCCACGATCAGGCCGGTCTCCTCGGCGAGCGGGATGAACTCGAGCGGCGCCACCACCCCGCGGACCGGGTGGATCCATCGGATCAGGGCCTCGACACCCGAGATGCGTCCACTCTCGAGCTCGATCACCGGCTGGTAGTGCAACCGGTACTCCTCGTGCTCGATCGCGCGCTGCAGGTCGGCCTTGAGTTCCAGTCGCTTCAGGGCCGTGTCGTGCATCGCGGGCTCGAAGACCTGGTAGCGGCCCTTCCCGCGTTCCTTGGCCATGTACATCGCGACGTCGGCGTTGCGGAGCAGCTCCTCGACGTCGCCCCCACGGTCCCCGTCCGCTGTCGCGATGCCCACCGACGACCGCACGAACACCTCCTTGCCCTCGAGGGTGAACGGATCCTCGAGCGTCGCCATGATGCGCTCGGCGACATCGGCCGCGGTCACGCCTTCCTCCCCGTCCTCCAACAGCACCGCGAACTCGTCGCCCCCGAGCCGGGCCGCCGTGTCGGCCGCCCGCAGGCACCGGCGCAGCCGCTCCCCCACCTCGTAGAGCAACTGGTCGCCCGCGGCGTGGCCCAGCGAGTCGTTGATCGTCTTGAAGTCGTCGAGATCCATGAACAACACTGAGATCGGCTCGTGATCGCGCGACTGGCGCTCGAGGGCGTGCGAGACGCGGTCATGGAACAGAGCCCGGTTCGCCAGCGTCGTGACGGAGTCGTGGAAGGCCTGGTGCTCGAGTTGCTCCTCGAAGCGCTTGCGCTCCGTCACATCACGGACGTTCAGCACGATGCCGCCGACGTTGGGGTCGTCCGACTGATCGGAGATCAGCGTCTCGGTGTGCAGGTGCTCTCCACGGTTGTGTCGAACCCGCAGCTCGACCAGCACCGAATCCCGTGTCTCCTCGTCGTGCGGCTCCATCGCGTGCAGTGCCTTCGGCACGTCGTCGGGGTGGACGAGCTCGGCGAACCTGCTGCCCTCCAAAGCTTCCGGGTCGTAGCCGAGCATGCGTGCGACGGCGGGGCTGACGTAGCTGATCGTGGTGTCCCGGGTGACCACGCAGACGACGTCGGACGAGTTGCTCACGAGCGATGCGAACCTGGCTTCGCTCTGTTGCTGGAGCAGGTTCCGCGTCAGCGCCGCAGACTCCAATGCGAGCGCGACCTGGGTACTCAGCGCGGTCAGCGAGTCCGTGAGGGACCTGTCCATCTCGTCGGGGGTGGCGACGACCATCAACCCCCGGAGCTCGTCCTGCACGAACAACGGGGCGGTGAAGACCGAGCCCTGCTCGATCCGCGCGAGGTACAGGTCGGAGACGAGGGTGCTCTCGTGCGTCTGGACGACGAAGGCCGTGTTGGTTTGCAGTTGTTCGCGCTTCCACACGGGGAACAGGGTGAGGGTGAAGCGAGCACCCTTCGCATCGCCGGCCCCCGACGACGCCATCACCACGAACCGCCCGGGCCGCTGCGGCGAGTCGCACATCCGCACGGCCGCTTCATCACCGGCCAGCGCCGCGACGGCGTCGATCGCCGCACGGTGGATGCCGTCCTGGCTCGTCGCCGTCGCGAGCTTGGCGCCCGCCTCGCGGAGCGCCTTCTCCCTGACCGCGGATCCCTCCTGCGCCCGAGCCAGTCCCCACATGCGCGCGACGACGAGCAGGAACATCACGATCGTGGCATCGACGAGGACCCCGACGCCTTCGCCGGTCTCGCCGGGCAGCAGCTGCAGAGCGATCATCGCCGGCGCGATGAGCGATGCGGTCGACAGCAGGGCGAGCCGCAGCAATCCAAGGGGGCGCTCGTCGCTGGACGCTTCGGTCAGCGACGCCATCGTGGGGTGCACGGCGGCGAGCCCGATCAGGAGCGCGGCCGTCACGATGCCGAACAGCATCACCTGCTCGGCGTCCAGCGACAGCATCGATACGCCCGAGCGGAGCACCATCGAGCCAGCATGCGCGACGGCGACGGCGAGCAGGGCGCCGACGAGCGCCCACAGCGATGCGCTCCTCGGTCGTGGCGTGATGGCGAGCCGCACGGCGGCGCCCACCAGGCAGACGTCGAGGACCCCTCCCATCAGGTAGATGATCCGGGTGTCGAGGTCGAGCCCGGTTGCGGTCAGTGTCGGCTGCAGTACGGCGACCCACGCGATCGTGCCGATGCCGACGGCAACCGTGAAGGCGTCGTTCGCCGCCGTCCGGTCCGAACCCCCGCATCGTGCCCGCACGATCACCGTCGACGCGGTCAGCACGGCGACGGGCGCGCCGAGCGCGAGCCATGCCGTCGCATTCGGCAGCGCGTCGGACCTGCCGGTCCAGACGAGGAGCCGGTCGATCAGGGCAGGGATCGCGAGCAGCACGACCCCCAACGCCAGCAGGATCCAAGCGATCCGATGCGGCGGCTGGTGCCGGTGCACCCCGAGCAGGATCGCGACCGGCACCAGCCCGACCAGGGCAACCCCGAGCTGCCATGGGGCGCCATCGGCCATAGCAGCGGCGACCCCGGCCACGGGGGCGACGAAGAACCACGCGTTCCGAGACATCCTTCGGGTTATCGGTTGCGTCGAGGCAGACCTAACCCCCAAGGGGACCAGGGAGGCCGGCCGCTAACCCAGGACCGTGTGGAGATCGAGCGTGGTGAACGGTGCGGTGCAGGGATTGCCTTGCGCGACGTGCACCGTGCCGGTCGTGACGTCCACGACGATCCCGGCCACGGTGACGTAGTCGGCCACGGGAGGCTCCGACGGGTCGCCGTGGGCGCAGACCGAACCCTCACCCTGAGGGGAGCCGGAGTGGGCTCGCAGCGCGTACTCGATCTCTTGCACCCCGATGGGGCGGGTGCCGATGCTTCCCTCGGCCGAGGCCTGTCGAAGCGGCGACTCTCGGCCCTCGAGCAGCGCGAGGTCCTTGAAGGAACGATCAGGTCGCACGAAGTGGTTCGCGTGGCAGATCGTCGAGCCGTCGACGCGCCAGACAGCGTCCGGGCCTCCTGGTGCTACCTCGAGGTCCGAGAGCTGTCCGGTGCGTGACCCGATCAGGTAGTTCGCCGACGACGCGCGCTCGGGCGCGGTGACCTCCGTGACGGCTTCCTCGTGCGAGGCGCTGGTGAGCACACGGCGCAGGATCGCGTGGTACGGCACCGCAGGGGTCCCTCGGTCCCTGCTCGAGGTCAGCGCGTTCGTCGCGAGTCCGATCCCGGCGTCGTTCATGCCGGCCTTCGCGAGCAGGCCGGCCTCCACGAGCGTCACGAATCCGGGGCGTCCCGCCGGCCGCATCGCCAGGAGCACGCAGGTCTCGCGTGCCCCGGGCTTCCAGTCCCAGGTCTGCGCGACGAACACGCGTCCCCCGACGGTGACCGGTGGCCCCGCGCCGATCGCCGTGCACTCCTTGGCGGCGGAACGCGCCGCGCGCGCGTCGAGGCCGAACATCACTTCGGTCCGGACGTTGAGGGCGAGCACGTCCTCGGCATCGACGCCGGCACCCTCGGCGATGCCTTCGATCTCGGGCAGGAGTTGGACATCGGTGTCGTCGAACCACTCGGCGAACGCGCCCGCTCGGTCGCAGACCTCGGCCCACCCCAGCCCCGTGTAGTGGCGGAAGACCGCGGCGTACAGATCGATCGAGCGGTGCACGCGCTCGCGGGCGCCTTCCCCGTAGGCGCGGCCTCGCTGGCGAGGGTCCCCCGATGCGCGTATCACCGGCCACATGGTCGACAGGCTATCCGGGACGACGCTTCACCGAGAGGTCGCGGCTAGACTCCGGCACGGATCCACAACGGACGACGATCCCGAGGGGGCACCGACGTGAAGACCATCGACCGGGCTCGGGTGGCCGA
>Ga0075304_1000211_pt1 | contig 14409 bp, 11 predicted proteins | sample Joice_CattailNLA_FD_120067 | JGI IMG/M metagenome (GOLD analysis project Ga0075304, IMG submission 120067) | Natural and restored wetland microbial communities from the San Francisco Bay, California, USA, that impact long-term carbon... | ecosystem: Environmental > Terrestrial > Soil > Wetlands ... | reverse complement strand
GGCGGTCGGCACCGCCTGGGCCATCAGCCGCATCGCCTGCCCGGTCCCACACACCGGCGTCGTGACCGTGCCGCGAGAGGGGAAGAGAAGGGCCAGGCCGGTCAGCGCCGAGAGGAGCATCACGGCGAGCGTCGCGAGGATCAGCACGACCCGGCGGATGCTCCATCGCTGCACCGCGATCGGCCGGCGCTCCGGGGCCATCGCCCGGAACTCGGCCAACAGGTCCCGGCCGTCGTCCTTGAGGTGCTGGCGCAGCTGTGTCGGGCTCGCGACGCCCCGGGTCGCGGCGAACGCCTCGGCGAGATCGTCGGGCGTGAAAGACCGCAGGGCGGCCTCGTACACCGTGCGCGCGTCCGACCTCAGTGCCAGTACCAGCATCATGTTCCCGAGGTCGACCGCCTGACGCCACGGCGTGGGGCGGACCTGCACGAAGAAGACGTCGATCAGCCTCAGTTCCCCGTGCTGCACCATCAGGTTGGCGGGCTTGATGTCGCGGTGGGCGAGGCCGAGGTCCCACATCCGGCGGATCATCGCGAGGCCCTCGGCGATCACGTTCGCGTCGATCTCGGCCTCGCCGATCTCGACGGCGTCGTCGAAGAAATCCATCGCGATCAGGTACTCGCGCTCCGGGGTGATCTCGACGATCCCGAGCGGCGAGGGCGTCGGGAACCCGTACTCCCCGAGCATGCGCAGCGTGTAGTCCTCGTACTCGACGAAGCGTCGGACCGTCTGGAACGGCGTCTCGTCCTCGAGCCGTCCGTAGAGCATCGTGCGGCCGAGCTTGTACCAACGGTCCGCGCGCACGTGGCTCTTCGCGTAGAGCTTCGCGAAGATCGTCCGGTCCTCGCCCACTTCGTCGGTCACGGTCAGCTTCAGTGGCGTCGAGCCACCGGAGCCCTCGAGCCCGACGGGCTGGATGTCGTGCACCGTGAGCCCGAGCTGATCCTGGAGCGCGGCGCGGATCGCCTCACCGCGGCGACCGGAGACGTCGAGGTGTGCAGCCTTGCCGTGGGGGCCGTAAGCGATCGGGAAGAGGTCGTTCGGCGCGAAGGCGCGGAAGGCGGCGAGCGGGATCGAGACCCCGACGATCGCTCCGAACACGGTGTCGGTGAAGTGGTCGACGCCGAGGTAGATGCGGAGGACTCCCGTGATCGTGATCGCGCCAACCGCCGCCAACTTCGCCCAGTACCGAGGCCGGCCGGGAGGCACGAGCATGTACGCGACGCCGATCGACAGGATCGCGATCGCACCGATCGGGATCGACGGCGTGGCGTAGCCCTCCCAGCTCGCGAGCTGGCGCACCCCGAACGGTCGCGGGCGCAAGGAGACCAGCTCGAGCCCCTGGAGGAGCGCTCCCGCGATGCCGAGCGAGATCGCCCAGATCACGAGATGGCGCCAGCGGCGGAACCAGGCGGTCGCGAGCACGAGCAGCAGCCCGAGCAGCGCGAACCCGACGCGGGACCCGATCGTGTGTGCCTGGCGCGCGAGTGTGTCGAGCCATCCCGTGCGGAACGAGACGACGATGTCGGTCACCCACGCGTCGAACCGATCGAGCGGGGCGGGATCGACGCGGAGCCACAGGCATCCGGTGACGACGACCCCGAGCAGCAGGACGAGCCAGATCCACCCGGTGGACCCGATCTGCTTGGGCAGCGGCGGGGCCGCGCCCGTCGGCCGACGACGTCGGCGCGCAGGGGCCGGCACGCCGGCCGACGGCCGCACCACCTGGTCACGCTGCTCCACGCTTCCCTCCGCGGGGATCCTCGCACGATCACCGCGGTTCGGGGAGCCCGCGGCGACGGTGGCCGTACCGAGGACCTGACGATCCACGCGGATGAGCGTCAGTTGGCGGGTACGAGTCCCGGCGTGTGAACCCGTGGCGACGCGCTAGGGTGGGTCCCGAGAGGACGGTTCGTCGTGGAGGTCGGACGATGACGGAGAGCGCGAAGCAGGCATGGAGCGAGGTCGGCGACAAGTTCTCGTCGTTCGGTCGACGGGTGGCCGATCGATATCGGGAAGCCGACTCGGACGAAGCCGCCGACTCCGAAGCATCGCAGCGCGAGCTGCAGCGCGCAGCCAAGGAGCTGATCGATGAGCTGTCGCGCGGCTTCTCCGCGATCGGCGCCACGATCCGCGACGAGGAAGCGAAGCGAGACCTCGGCGACGCCGTCAGCGCGATCGGGGACGCGATCACGGCCACGGTGAACGAGGCCAGCGAAGGCATCCGCTCGGGGCGGACGGGGAGCAGCGGCGGTTCCGCCGAAGGCTCCGGAAGTGCCGAAGGCTCTGAGGGCGACGGCGGCGGGTCAGGGGACGAGAGCCGCTAGGGCCTCCGTGACCTGATCGTCTTGCTCGTGTCGCCTTTGCAGTCCTCGGTCCTGCCCACCCGCGCGTAGAACTTGCCGAACACCCCGGTGTTGCCGGTGTTCCACTCGGCGCGATCACCGCCGTTCAACGAGGCCGTGTCGCTCGCGACACGGTCGTCGACGCTCGGGTCTTGCTCGCTGCCCACCTGCTTGAAGAGCACGACCTTGCGTTCGTCGGCACACTTGCGGGGCCGGGGACTGCTCACGTAGCCCCAGAAGTCGCCGTTCTCGGTCCTGATCGTCACGGTGGTCTCCGCGCGCTGACCGGCACCCGCGGTCACGGTGCCGGCGACGGACACCACCCCGAGCACCGCGGTGGCGATGACGGTCGCAAGCAGCTTCGGCTTCACGAGATCCTCCCTCTGTTGGCTCGTCGTCCCTCGGAGCGGGACACCGAGCCGCCTACGCCGCCAGGTCCGGCAGCCGTCGGGCAGTCTCCCCCGCTTCGGGGAAGCGGTCAACCGGACGGCTCGCCACCTCAGGGCCGTCGGACCCGTGCCGCGCTCGCCCGCGTGTCGCATGCTCGGGGTGAGGGAGTGCATCCGCATGAGACGTTCGCGTTCCTCACGGGTTCGAGTCGCGGTGGCGCTGTCGTTCCTGCTGGTGACATCGATGGGCGCGCCCGCACTGGGCGCCGACGGCGACCTCGACCCCTCGTTCGGTGAGGGCGGTCAGCTCACGACCGACTTCCCCGTGGGATCGTTCGCCACCGCGGTCGCGATACAGGCCGACGGGAAGATCGTGGCGGTCGGTGCGGCCGCCGGAGCCTCGATCGACGGTGAGTTCGCGATCGCTCGCTACGAGTCCGACGGCGATCTCGACGAGACGTTCGGCGACGGCGGGACCGCGGTCACCCCGATCGCGGGCGGTAACGGCGACGAGGCGAGGTCGGTCGCGATCCAGGAGAACGGACGCATCGTCGTGGCGGGCACCGACAGCTGGAGGAAGTTCGCCGTGGTCAGGTACCGCTCGAACGGGACGCTCGATGCTTCCTTCGGCGGTGATGGCATCGTCCGCACGAACTTCTCTCCCGCCGACGATGTCGCCTGGGACATGGCGATCCAGGACGACGGCAGGATCGTCGCCGTCGGAGCGGCCGGCTACGGCCAACGAGGCTTCGAGATCGCTCGGTACCGCCGGAACGGCAACCTCGACGACTCGTTCGGCGACGGCGGGAAGGTCCTCACCAAGTACCTCGGCGCCAACGCCCGCGCGGTGATGATCCAGCCGAACGATCGCATCGTGGTCGCCGGCTACAACTCGCACGGGCTCGCGCTCGCACGGTACCTGCCCGATGGACGCCTCGACGGCTCGTTCGGCCGCAAGGGCACGATCGGCCCCGACGTGCCGCCGATCTTCGCGCTCGCGGTGTCCCGGCAGCCCGACGGCCGGATCGTGGTCGGAGGCGACTTCGACATCTTCGCCTTCGGCCTGGCGCGGTTCCGCCGTGACGGTCGTCCGGACCGCTCGTTCGGCGGCGACGGTGTGGTCCGGGAAGAGGTCGACGGCGTCGAGCAGGGCGCGAGCGGCATCGTGATCCAACCGAACGGACGCATCGTCGCGACCGGATCGTCGGGCCCGCACGAGTACGGCGACCCCACGATCCCCCGGTTCGTGCTGATCCGGCGCCTCGCCAACGGCCACCGTGACACCAGCTTCGGGGTCAACGGCGAGGTCGCGACCTTCTTCGACGGGGCCGCACGGGCACACGGATCAGCGCTCGATCTCGAGGGCCACATCGTCGTCGTGGGCGGCGCAGGCGAAGGCACGATCGGCAGCTTCGCCCTTGCCCGCTACCTCGTGTGACAAGCTCCAGGGAACGACCCTCCTGAGGGAGCGCCCCCGATGAAGCGAGCCTGGCAGATTCCGGACGACGTGCGGACGGTCCATCTCGGCGGCTTCACCCCAGCGCACGGCGCCGAGATCGCCGGGCGGCTCGAGCGCGCGGGGATCGCCTACTGGGCCAAGGCACCGACGGGCTTCTTCACCAAGCTGTGGGAGCGCGACGTGCACCTGTTCGTCGACCGCACGAAGCTCAGCGAAGCCCGAGAGGTCGCGCGTCGGGTGATCGACCCTGAAGGTGCGCTGGGCGCGGCGCCCGACGAACACCCGTGAGGCCGCGCTCGGTCGCGGCGCTGTATCAGACTGCCGCGCGGGCATGGCTCACCGCCGCCGTCGTGTCCCTGGCCCTCCCGCCGTCGTGGCGGCTCGGGCTCTGGCTTCCCTTGCACCTCACCCTGGCCGGTGCGATCTCGACCGCGATCTCGGGCGCGATGCAGAACTTCATGCTCGCGATGACGGCAACGCCGTCGCCGCCGGAGCACCTCGTGCAGGCGCAGTTCGCGTTGGTCACATGCGGCGTCGCTGCCATCGCGATCGGCATACCGACCACCACGCCGTGGCTCACCGCGATCGGCGGTGTCGCGTTCACGGCCGCGATGGTGATCCTCGGCTGGATGCTCAGGCAAGCCTGGCGCCGGGCATTGAACCGTCGCCACGCGATGCCGATCGCGGCGTACGCCTCTGCGATCGGCTTCGTGCTGCTCGGCGCCTCGCTCGGCGCGCTGATGGGCTCGGGCCTCGTCGACGGCGAGTGGTACCTGCACTTCAAGCGGGCGCACATGACCGTGAACGTGCTCGGCTGGGCGTCGCTGGTCGTCGTCGGCACCCTGACCACCCTGTTGCCGACCGCGCTCCGACTCCGCCTGCCGCGCTGGCCCGGGCGCTGGGTGCTCACCCTGCTCGTGGGCGGTCTGCTGCTGCAACTGCTCGGCGCCGACCTCGCATCCACCGGGGTGCTGGTCGCGGGAGGCTCCATCTACGCGGCCGGTGCGGTGGGCCTCGTGCTGCTCGTGGTCTCCGTCGGTCGAGCGGAGCGGCGCTGGGCGATCCCCGCCGCGGCCTTCCACATGATGGCGGCCGTGGCCTGGTTCGTGATCGGCTCGGTGGGCTTGGCGATCGCATTGTTCGACGGGGTGGCCGGCTACGACCGCTACCGCGAGATGTTCCTGCTGGCCTTCGTGGGGGGCTGGCTCGTGCAGGTGCTCCTCGGTGCCTGGTCCTATCTGCTCCCGATGGCCAGGCCGGGCCACCCAACCGAACGCCGGCGGTCGCTCGCGGTCTTCGAGCTCGCGGCACCGCTCCAGCTGGCGCTGTTGAACGGGGGGCTGGCGCTGATGGCGACCAGGACCGCCGGCTGGGTCGGCGATGGTGCGGGGCGGCTCGGTGTCGCCGCGGCGCTCGCCGGCGGCCTGATCGCCCTGACGAAGGCGTGGTGGTTCGGGGCGATCGCGCGAGGACCCGTGCTCACCGAGCGGGCCAGGGCGGTGTGGGGCGAGTGACGCCGCCTGGACCGAGCCCCTGGCCAGAACGGCTGGTTCAGCCCGCGTGATGCGGCGTGGCTCGAGCCTCATGGACGGGAGGCGACGGCAGCTCCGCCACGTGACCCGCCGCGGTCTCCATGACGGCCTTCACGATGCCGCCGTACCCGGTGCAGCGGCACAGGTTGCCCGCGAGCGCGAGCCGCACCTCGTCCTCGGTCGGCGTAGGGTTGCGCCGCAGAAGGGCGGTCGCCGAGACGAGCATGCCGGGCGTGCAGAAGCCGCATTGCACGCCGCCCTGCTGCAGGAACTCGCCCTGCAGGGCGCCCACCTCCTCGTCGCCGGCGAGCCCTTCGACGGTCGTGACCTGCTTCCCGACCGCCTGCATCGCGAGGTACGAGCACGAGTTCACTGGCCGGCCGTCGAGCAGCATCATGCAGGCGCCGCACTCGGAGTCGTCGCAGCCCTCCTTCGACCCGGTCAAGCCGATCTCGTCCCGCACGGCCTTCAACAGGGAGAGGTGCGGGTCGATCTCGATCGGGTAGTCGGTGCCGTTCACGGTGAGCGTCGCATCGGTCTTCATACGTCTCTCGTGCTCCTCACGCGCCGTAGAGCGCGTCGCTCGCAGGGATCGGGACGTCGCCGCCGCCGGCCCGCGTGATCGCGGCGGCGATCGCGCGGCGGGCCACGACCTCGGCCATCGCGGTGCGGTAGTCGGCGGAGGCGCGGACGTCGCTGATCGGCACGGCTCCTTCGGCGGCGGCGCGTGCGGCGGCCGCGACGTCGGCATCGCCTCCGTCGCCGCCCACGAGCGCCTCCTCCGCCTCGGCCACGCGGCGGATCGTCGGCGCCAGCGCCGTGATCGCGACCCGCGCGTCGCTGATCGCACCACCGGCGAGGGTGACCGCCGCCGTGGCTCCGACCACGGCGATCTCCATCTGGCGCCGGTACTCGAGCCGCACGTACGCGGAACCCGTGCCGTCGGCCGGGGCCGGAACGTCGATCGAGACGAACAGCTCGTCGGGAGCGGCGGTGGTCGCGCCGGGGCCGCTCCACAGGTCGTCGAGCGAGAGCGAACGCTCACCGGCCGCGGACCGCAGGGTGGCCGTGGCGCCCAAACAGAGCAGCGGGCCGCCGGTGTCCATCGCCGGCGACGCGTTCATCACGTTCCCACCGATCGTGCCGTTCGCCCGTGTGGCGTGCGACCCGACGATCGCAGACGCATCGGCGAGCGCGGTGAACCTCGCTCGCACGACCTCGCTGGCCACGATGGCCTCGTGCGTGACCAGCGCCCCGAGCCGGAGGCCGCCGCCGGAGTCGTCGAGGTGCGTGAGCGACTCGATGCGGTCGATCGCGACGATCGCGTCGGGCAACGGCGCCTTGCCCTGGCGCGCTCCCACCACGAGGTCGGTGCCGCCAGCGACCGGGCGGGCGCCCGTTCCGAGTGCGGCGAGGGCATCGTCGAGCGTCGCGGCGGAAGTGAACGATCTCATCACCCCTGCACCTCCCGCGCCGCTTCCCAGACCCGCTCGGGGGTCATCGGCATCTGCCGCACCTGCGCGCCGAGCACCTTCGTGATCGCGTTGGCGATCGCGGCGGCCGTCGGCACCTGCGGCGGCTCCCCCACCCCCTTCGAGCCTCGGGGACCGGCGCCCTTGGCCGCGATCTGGATCCAGTCGACCTCGATCTCGGGCGCGTCGGCGCAGGTGACGAGCTTGTAGTCGAGAAGCGCCGGATTGCGCTGGCGGCCCTCGTCGTCGAGCTGCGTGCCCTCGCTCAGGGCGAGGCCGACCCCCATCACGATGCCGCCAGTGACCTGACCGTCTGCGCCCTTGCGGTTGAGGATCACGCCAGAGTCGTGCGCGGCGGCGACCTTCAGGACCCGGACCACGCCGGTCGCGCGGTCGACCTTCACGTGCGCGGCCTGGGTGATCAGCTGCGGCGCGAGGAACGTCTCGTTGCCGAGCCGCCCTACGCAACCCCCGGTGTCGCCGGCCGGCGCGTCGGGTACCTCCCCCGACCCCTTCCCGTGGATCGTGCCGGCCCCGGCGAGATCGCCGATCGTCACCGATCGGTCGGGCGACCCCTTCACACGGACGCTTCCGTCGACGAGCTCCAGGTCCTCACGGTCGGCCTCGAGCTCCTCGGCCGCCGCGTCGAGCAGCTGCTCGCGCACGTCCGCCGCGGCGCCGAGGACGGCGCGGCCGCTGTTGAACGTGGTCTGCGAGCCGCACGAGCCCATGTCCCAGTTCGCCGCGGCCGTGTCCTGGTAGAGGATCGTGAAGTCCCCCGGGCTCATGCCGAGCTCCTCGGCGACGAACATCGGCATCGCCATGACGGCGCCGCTCCCGTTCTCCTGGGCGCCGGTCACGATCGTGCCGCTGCCGTCGCCGTTGATGTGGATGTAGGCACCGGACGGAGCCGGCATGCAGGGCCACCAGCCGACGGCGACGCCGATCGCCTCGTCCTCGGGCAGCTCACGGTCGTAGTCGATCATCTCGACCGCGCGCTCGAGGGTCTGCTTCATGCCGACCTCTTCGAAGACCTGCCGCGTCGGGCCCTCGGCCCCCTGCTCGATCAGCGCGCGCCGGCGCAGCTCGACGGGGTCCATCTCGATCGCGCGAGCCACCTCGTCCATGTGCTGCTCGAGGCCCCAGCACACCTGCGGCGCCGTCGGGGCACGGACCGAGCCCGAGGGTTGGTTGTTCGTGTAGTTCAGGTGTGCCTCGACGAAGACGTGGTCGATCACGTACGGGCCGCAGGCGTGCATCGCCGCCATCTGCCCGAGGAAGCCTCCCTCACCGCAATAGGCGCCCTTGTCGAGCGCGAGCGAGGCCTTCCGAGCGACCAGGCGTCCGTCGCGAGTCACGCCGGTCTCGAACTCCATCACGATGCCCTCGCGGCGCTGGGCGATCGCGACGAACTCCTCCCGGCGGCTGAACACCAGCTTCACGGGGCGCCTGGCCGCTCGGGCCAGCGCCGCGACCTGCGCCTCGAAGTGCAGGTCGCACTTCGCGCCGAATCCTCCGCCGAGCAAGGGCACCACGATGCGCACGTTCGCCTCGGGGACCTGCAGGGTCTGGGCGACGCCCGACCGAGCCGCGTACGGCACCTGCGTCGAGGACCAGATCGTCACCTCGTCGCCCCGCCACTGTGCGACCACGGCGCGTGGCTCGATCGGCACGCCCTGCGAGGCGTCGGAGACGTAGCGGCCCTTCACCACGACGTCGGCCTCGGCCATCGCCGCATCGGCATCGCCCTTCACGATCGTGGAGTACGCCATCGTGTTGCCGTCGGCGACGACGTTCTCGTCCTTCTCGTAGGAGGCGAGATCGGGATGGATCAGCGGGGAGGAAGGATCCATCGCGGCGACGAAGTCGCTCACCGCGGGCAGTGGCTCGTACTCGACCTCGATCAGTCGGGTGGCCCGGACCGCGATCTCCTCGGTGAGTGCGGCAACACCGGCGACGATCTCGCCTTCGAAGCGTACGACGTCCCTCGCGAAGAGAGTGCGGTCCTGCACGAACCCGCCGAAGCGGACGTCGGGAAGGTCGTCCTGCGTGACCACCGCGACCACACCCGGCAGCGACTCGGCCTTCGATGTGTCGATGCGCAGGATGCGTGCGTGCGGGTGGTCCGCGTAGCGGAACTTCGCGTAGGCCTGTCCGGTCAGCGTCAGGTCGGCCGTGTAGCGACCCGACCCGGTCACCTTCTCCTTCCCGTCCGGTCGGACGAACACCTCCGGCGTCGGTGCGATGTCGGTGGAAGTCACTGAACTCCCTTCGGGCTCGAGGTGGTACGGCCCCATATCGTATGCGGCTCGAGCCGGCGCGACGAACGCGCGGACAACCCGCAGCGGGTGGAGCCGTTCAGCTGGACGCCGGGCCGTCACCGGGCCCGTCACTCGACGCCGGTGGCTCGGTCGACGCCGGTGGCGGCGGCGGGGGCGCCGGGGTCGGGGGTGGTTCGGGCGTTGCCGCAGGCAGAGGAGCCGTCACGGCTTCCTGTGGGGTTCCCCCGTCCGGAGCACCGTTCCCACGGCGTCGCATCAAGAGGAACAGGCCGACGACGACGCCGACGACGACCAGCCCGAGGATCGCGTACAGCCACGCGTTCGGGCCGGATCCATCCTCCTCCGAGCCGCCGGCAGCCTCAGTCCCCTCGCCGCCCACGTCGCCTTGGTCGCCCTCAGCGCCGTCACCGGAGGCGGACGCGACCGCCTGCAGCTCCGTGCGCTCGCCGAACACCGGCTCCCAGGTGACCGTGGTGCCGTCGACCTGGCCGTTGGTCTTCAGGACCTCACCGGGGAACGTGATCGCGATCCGAAGCTCCGCCGTGTCGAACGCCTCGGTGAGTTGGTCTTCGAACGGGTTCCCCTCCAGCTCCGCATCGTCGGCGGTGAGGTCCATCACACCCTTGACCTCGTACGTGTCGCCCGTGCGTTCGATCGACAGCGAGTCGGGGTCGGATCCTTCCTGCATGTCCTCGAGGGCAACGTCCTCGAACACCACGCGTGTACCGACGAATCGATCGTCCTCGTACGGCTCCTGGGTGGCACCCGGAACGTCGTCGGGCACGGCCGTGTCGCCCAGCAGATCGTCCACGCTCTGACCGGTGAGCTCGAGCAGCTCCTTGTTGACCGCGAACACCATCTCTCCGTCGACCGTGTCGTCGGAAGAGATCGTGAGCGCCATATCGAGCTTGAGGCACCCCGCCAGCAGCAGGGTGAGTCCGGCCAGCAAGGTGACGCTTCGGATCCATCTGCGAGCGGTCCACATCCCGGTGTCCTCCGTTCGGGTCTCTCGGCCGAGCCTAGCGGCCCGCCGCGGCAACCTCACGTAGGCGTCCGGTCTCGCCCGGCGTGGATAGACTCGCTGGCCGATGCTCGCGACCACGCTCACCGTCGGACACATCGAGGTGCTGGCCCTGCTCGACGGCGTCCGTGATCTCCAGGGGCCGATCACCGATTCCTTCCCCGACGTGCCCCCCGAGGCGCTCGAGTCGTTCCGCGACCGAGCGCCCGGCGTGTACGGGGAGAAGGGCGTCTGGCGACTGCACGTCCGAGCCTGGCTCGTCCGTCATCCGGGAGGGGTGGTGCTCGTGGACACCGGCGTCGGGCGCCGGGGAGCACCTGGTCCCGAGTGGTTCGGCGCGCCGGGCCGACTGTTCGACGCGCTCCGCGAGGCGGGCACCCCGCCCGACTCGATCGACACGGTCGTGCTCAGCCACGTGCACGACGACCATATCGGCGGCACGGTGGCCTTCGGAGACGACGGCGAGCCGGTACCCGCCTTCCCCCGCGCGACCCACCTGCTGCAGCGGGCCGACCGCGAGTGGCAGACGGAGCTGGCTCGCACCGACGACGAGGACCGGGTGATCGACTCGCTGCTGCTCGAGCCGCTCGAGCGGGCCGGACAGCTCACGGTGCTCGACGGGGATCACGTGCTCGCCGACGGCGTCGAGGTCCGCCACGCGCCCGGGCACACGCCGGGGCACCAGATCGTGCGCCTCCGTTCCCGCGGTGAACGGGCGATCATCACCGCCGACGTGTTCAACCATCCGATCCAGATCCCACATCCCGACTGGCCGTCGGGGACCGACACGATCCCCGCGCGAGCGGCCGCGACCCGGCGCGCCGTCCTTGCCGAGCTGCTCTCCCACCCGGGAACCACGATCGCGCCGACCCACTTCGCGGAAGCGTTCGGACGTGTCGGCGCGGGCGACGACGGGCTCGCGGCCTGGCAGTCGATCTGACCGGAGAGCGCCAAAAACTTCGGAAACGGTTTTCCCTCCCCGCCAGGAGACCTCGGCCAGAAGTTGCTCGCTCGCACAACAACCAAAGGTGACGCGCCTCCCGAGCCTCGCTAGGGTCGGCGGATCGATCCGACCTGGAGGGGGGAGTGATCGTATGAAGGGACCCAAGACCTTCACGATCGGCCTGCTACTCGCCGCCATGCTCCTGGCGGCAGTCCCGAGCGCTGTGCTCGCGGCATCGAACTCGAAAGAGATGCGACGCAAGCTGTTCTCGATCACCAACCAGTCTCGACGCAACAATGGATTGCGCCCGTTCGACCTGAACTGGCGCCTTTCACGGGATGCGCTGCAACACTCGCGCCGCATGGCGGAGCGGCGTACCGTGTATCACACCTCGAACCTGTACCGGCTCGTCAGACGCTGGCACCCGTCCGTCTGGGGTGAGAACGTCGGCATGGCCGGCACGGTGAGCCGTGTCCACAAGCTCTTCATGAACAGTCCCGCGCACCGCAGCAACGTCCTGCGGACCGGGTTCTCGAAGGTCGGCATCGGGGTGTTCCGGAGCGCCGGTCGCATCTGGGCCACCGTGATGTTCTACGGCGGCTGACCCTTCGCGCCGCTCGGTGACCGTCAGCCGATCAACGAACGGATCTGCCGCAACGCCACCGTGAGCTGGGCGAGATCACCCATGCCGTCGACGGCGAGGCTCCGCATGAACCGCTGCAGCCGGGTGAACGCGTCGTCGCGCGTCTCCAGGAACTTCTCCACCGCCTCGTCGATCGGCAGGCCACCACACTCGTCGAGCACCGTCTCGGCGAGGCTGCGACGAAGCGTGAAGAGATCGTCTTCCATCGACTGAAGCGCCCAGCGTTGCCAGCGGGAACCTCCGGGCATCGCCTCGACCTGCTTCTCGAGCCAGTCGAGCTGCAGGCGCTCGCCCAGCAGGAAGAACGCCCGGGCTACCTCGAGCACGGTGCGTCCGGTCGCATGCGCGACCGTGATGATGTCGGGCCCGTGCACCAGCTCGGCCTGGAAGGCGTGCCGGCGCGCGATCGCCGCGGGCACGCCCTCTGCCTCGAGGCGTCGGGCGGAGTGCTCGTGCTCCTCGCGCCACGCCTCGGGTCCGATCTGGTCGATCACGCCCGAGAGCTCCTCGAACGACGCTCGCGCGTCGTCGACCGCCTCGGCGAGATGCCTGCCGGTCGCGTGCACCAGGTACCACCGAGACGAGGTCTCCACCAGCCAGTCGACGCCGGTCATCAGCTCGTTCTGGATGCCGGGGTCGATCAGGCCGTCGAGCGCCTCGACGTCTGCCCACCGCTGCACCGCGCCGGTCACGTCACGCGCGATCCGGAAGGCGCGCACGACCTCGGAGGGGCTCGCACCCGTCTCGGTCACCATGCGCGAGACGAAGGTGATGCCCTGCGAATTGACCACGTCGTTCGCGACGATCGTGGCGATGAGCTCGCGCCGGAGCGGATGCTCCTCGATCAGAGGCCCGAACCGCTCGACGATGTCGTCGGGGAAGTACGACCGCAGGTCCTGGGCCAGGTAGGGCGAGTCCGGGAGGTCGGAATCGGCCAACGCGGCGAAGATCGACCGCTTCGCATACGCGAGGAGCACGGCGAGTTCCGGTCGCCTGAGGCCTTCGCCGGCTGCGCGCCGCTCGACCATCTCCTCGGTGGAGGGCAGGAACTCGACATCACGCTCGAGCTCGCCGTCACCCGCCTCCAGTTGCTGCATCAGATCCTCATACGCCTCGACGCGCTGTGCGCTGACCTCGACCTCCTGGGAGAGGATCTGGGCCTGCTGGTAGTTGTCGTAGAGCACGTGGGTGACCACATCGTCGGCACACGCCTGAAGCAGCTCGTTGCGCGCCTCGAGCGTCAGCTCCCCCCGTTGCACCGCGAGACCGAGCAGGATCTTGATGTTCACCTCGTGGTCCGATGTGTCGACGCCCGCCGAGTTGTCGATGAAGTCGGTGTTGATGCGACCACCGGCGGCCGCATACTCGATCCGCCCCCGCTGGGTGAAGCCGAGGTTGCCTCCCTCGCCGACGACCCTGGCGCGGGTCTGCTCGCCGTTGACCCTGACCGGGTCGTTGGCCCGGTCACCGACCTCCGTGTGCCCCTCATCCGACGCCTTCACGTAGGTGCCGATACCGCCGTTCCACAAGAGGTCGACCGGTGCCTGCAACGCGTGGCGGATCACCTCGGCCGGCGTCATGCTCGCCGGCACGTCGTCGCCGATCCCCAGCGCCGTCCGGGCCTGGGGCGAGAGCGTGACGCTCTTCGCGCTGCGATCCAGCACGTCGGCCCCCGCCGACATGAGGGTCCGGTCGTAATCGGCCCACGTCGAGCCGGGCGCCGTGAACAGGCGCCGACGCTCCTCGAACGACGTCGCGGGGTCGGGGTCGGGATCGACGAAGACGTGGCGGTGGTCGAACGCACAGACGAGCTTGATCTGCGGCGTGTAGAGCATGCCGTTGCCGAACACGTCACCGGACATGTCGCCGATCCCGACCACGGTGAACGCCTCGGACATGACGTCGATGCCGATCTCGCGGAAGTGCCGCTTCACCGATTCCCACGCACCGCGAGCGGTGATGCCGAGCACCTTGTGGTCGTATCCCTGCGAGCCACCGCTCGCGAACGCGTCCCCGAGCCAGAACCCGTAGTCGATGCTGACAGCGTTCGCCGTGTCGCTGAACGTGGCGGTGCCCTTGTCGGCGGCGACCACGAGGTAGGGGTCGTCGGCGTCGTGGATCCGAACGTGTTGAGGATGCACGACAGTGCCGTCGACCAGGTTGTCGGTGATGTCGAGCATGCCGCACATGAACGTCACGTACTGCGTCGAGACCTCGGCCTTCAGCTCCTCGATCGCCGCCGGGGTTCGGCGCAGGATGAACCCACCCTTCGATCCGTCCGGCACGATCACGGCGTTCTTGACCTTCTGCGCTTTCATCAGGC
>Ga0075304_1000209_pt1 | contig 14430 bp, 16 predicted proteins | sample Joice_CattailNLA_FD_120067 | JGI IMG/M metagenome (GOLD analysis project Ga0075304, IMG submission 120067) | Natural and restored wetland microbial communities from the San Francisco Bay, California, USA, that impact long-term carbon... | ecosystem: Environmental > Terrestrial > Soil > Wetlands ... | reverse complement strand
CTTCGCAGGCCTCGTGCGCACGCCCATGCTCACTGGGCTGCTGTCCGAGCAGGCTCGCACGGTGTTCGCCTCCGAGGGCTTGACCACGACGGGCGCCATCCTCATCGTCGTCGTCGTCTCCACCGCATATCTGTTGTGGGAGGGACTCCAGGTGCGGCAGCGCGTCCGCGACATGCCGGAGAAGCAGCGCCAGGCGACCACCATCCCCTTGTCGCTCGTGCTGCTGCTCATCGTCCTCTGGCTGCCGCTGGGCATGGGTCCCTTCGTGGCTCAGGCGGTGGCTCTTATCGCCCTCTACATCCTCATGGGCCTGGGCCTCAACATCACGCTGGGTCTTGCCGGTCTGCTGGACCTCGGCTTCGTGGCCTTCTTCGCCGTCGGCGCCTACACGGTGGCCCTGCTCACATCCACGGGACCCTTCGGCCTGGCCGACATCTCGTTCTGGTTCGCCGTCCCGTTCGCCATCCTCGCGGCCATGGCCTTCGGCGTCTTCCTGGGCCTACCCATCCTGGGTATCCGTGGCGACTACCTGGCCATCGCCACGCTGGGGTTCGGCGAGATCATCGCCATCCTCGCCAAGTCGGACCTCCTGAAGCCCGTCCTTGGCGGTCCCCAAGGCATCCTCAACGTCCCGCCACCCATCGCCACGGCGGTGACGGACTTCCTCAACGGACCGGTGCAGATCTACTACATCGCCCTGGCCTGCGCGGCTGTCATCGCCTTCGTGGCCTGGCGGCTGCGGGGTTCGCGCCTGGGGCGTGCCTGGTTGGCCATCCGCGAGGACGAGGACGTGGCCGAGGCCCTCGGCGTCAACCTCGTGCAGACCAAGACGCTGGCCTACATGCTGGGGGCCGCCTTCGCCGGGCTGGGAGGCGCCATCTTCGCCGGGCTCATCGGTGCCGTCTTCCCCAGCAGCATCAACTTCTACGTGTCCATCAACGTGGCCGCCATCGTCGTGGTGGGTGGCATGGGCAGCATCCCTGGCGTGGTCCTTGGCGCCATCGTGCTCATCGGACTGCCCGAGCTCTTCCGTGAGTTCTCCGAGTACCGCTTCCTGTTCTACGGCGTGGTGCTCATGGTCATGATGCGCTACCGGCCCGAGGGCCTTTGGCCATCGAGCATCGGGCGCCGCGAGATGCACGGTGCGGAGGCCCCACCGGCGGCCCTGCCGCTCGAGGCCACGACTGAGGCCCACTGAGTCATGCCCCTCCTCGAGGTCAGCAACGCGACCAAGCGCTTCGGTGGCCTGCTCGCAGTGAGCGCGCTCGACTTCAGCCTTGATGACGGGGCCATCGTCAGCGTCATCGGACCCAACGGCGCGGGCAAGACGACGTTCTTCAACTGCATCGCCGGCTTCTACCGAATCGACGAAGGCAGCATCGTCCTCGACGGCGTGCCCATCAATGAGCTGCGCCCTGACCGCATCGCCCACCTGGGTCTCTCGCGGACCTACCAGAACATCCGCCTCTTCCGGGGCATGACGGCCCTGGAGAACGTCCTCGTGGGGGCTCACCAACACCTCGTCTCGGGCTGGATCCGTTCCATCATCCGCACCCGCGGCCAGCGCCAGGAGGAGAAGGATGCGGTGGCCGAGGCCGAGGCGCTGCTCGCCTTCGTCGGCCTTGCCGGCAAGGGTGATGTCCAGGCATCCAGCCTGCCCTACGGCGACCAGCGCCGCCTCGAGATCGCGCGGGCCCTGGCCACCCGACCGCGTCTGCTCCTGCTCGACGAGCCGACCGCGGGCATGAACCCCGCCGAGACCGCCGATACGACGGCCCTCATCCGCAGGTTGCGCGACGAGCGCGGCATCAGCATCCTGCTCATCGAGCACGAGATGCGTGTCGTGATGGGCATCTCGGAACGCATCACCGTCCTCGACTACGGCCAACGCATCGCTGAAGGCACGCCCACCGAGATCCAGCACGACCAGCGCGTCATCGAAGCCTATCTCGGGAAGGCTGCCGCCGAGCGGGCAGCAGCCGATCAGGCCGTGGCCGAGGAGGCCGTGGCCGAGGAGGCCGTGGCCGAGGAGGCCGTGGCCGAGGAGGGCGACGCGGAGGCGAACGTGGCCGAGGAGGGCGACGCGTCCTCAGGCAAGGGCAGGGAGGCCTGAGGCATGGCCCTGCTCGAGCTCTCCGATGTACACACCTACTACGGCAACATCCACGCCCTCCAGGGCATCTCCATGAAGGTCGACGAGGGAGAGATCGTCACGCTCATCGGTGCCAACGGCGCAGGCAAGACGACCACGCTGAACACCATCAGCGGATTGCTGCGACCCCGCAGCGGCGGCGTCGTCTTCGACAGCACCGATCTTACGAGCGTGCCCGCCCATGACGTCGTCACCCATGGCGTCGTCCAGGTGCCCGAGGGTCGGCGCGTCTTCGCGAGGCTGACCGTCGACGAGAACCTGCACATGGGTGCCTACTCGGTCAAGGACAAGAAGGCCGTGGAGGCAGGGGTCGAGCGGGCCTACCAGATGTTCCCGAGGCTCAGGGAGCGCTCCAAGCAGGTCGCCGGCACCCTCTCCGGCGGCGAGCAGCAGATGCTGGCCATGGGCCGGGCACTCATGGCCAAACCGCGCATCCTGCTCCTTGACGAGCCCTCGATGGGGCTGGCCCCCAACCTGGTGGAGCAGATCTTCGAGACCATCGGCGAGATCCACCGCTCCGGGACCTCCATCCTGCTCGTCGAGCAGAACGCTGCCCAGGCACTCACCATCGCCCAGCGCGGCTACGTGCTCCAGACGGGCCGCATCGTGCTGGCCGACTCAGCCGCCGGCCTGGCCGCCAACGAGGACGTGCGCCGCTCCTACCTGGGCGAGATCTGATCCGACGGCAGGACGCCGCCAGACCACGGCGGTAGCCCGGCCTTGGGCCGCCCCGCCCGTCCCGTTTGCACCGGGTGGCAGATCTCGACCGGTGCGAGTCTGATCCTGCAGGTTCTTGCCGCCTGGCGGCAGGCGGTGCCACTGCCGTGCACCCGGTGGCAAGGAACACGCAGCCGGGTGTTCGCGACGTCGAGATCTGCCACCAAGTGGGAATGCCCGCACCCGGTGAAGGCGCGTCCAGGCGCGGTCATGGTCGGCCCGCCTCCCCGTGGCCGTGGTGCCCCATCGCCTCTACTGAAGCGCGCGACCAGGGCTCGCCATCCCGCAGACCGGTCTGCGCGGGTCGCTCGGCCTCACTCAGGAAGCGGCGCAGGAAGAGCTTCGTGGACTCTTCCTGGGGAGCGTCGAGTACCTGTTCGGGCGGGCCTTCCTCGACCACGGCACCATCCTCGAGATAGAGCACCCGATCGGCTGCCTCCCGCGCGAAGGCCATCTCGTGAGAGACCACGATCATGGTCGAGCCTTCGTGGGCCAGCTGCTCCATGACCACGATGACCTCGCCGATGAGCTCCGGGTCGAGAGCACTTGTGGGCTCGTCGAAGAGTAGGACTTGCGGCTCCATGCAGAGGGCGCGCGCGATGGCGGCCCGTTGCTTCTGGCCGCCGGACATGCGGGCCGGATGTTCATCACGCTTGTCGGTGAGATGGACCTTCTCGAGGAACATCTCGGCGGTCGCCACGGCCTCGTCGCGGCTGACGCCCTTGACATGCATGGGCGCCTCGATGCAGTTCTCCAGCACGGTCATGTGGGGGAAGAGGTTGAACTCCTGGAAGAGCATGCCCACGTGCGTCCGCATGTGCCGGATGGGCCCCTTCCTGGAGCGCCCGGATATCCTGAACGGGTCTGCCTCGACCGTGACGTCACCCAGGGTCACTCGGCCAAAAGTGGGCTCCTCGAGGAAGTTCAGACAGCGCAGGAACGTGGTCTTGCCGGAACCCGAGCGCCCGATCAGCACCACGGTCTCGTGCTGGCGAACCGCCAGGTCGATGCCCCGGAGCACGTGCGTGGCGCCGAAGTACTTCTCGATGCCCTGCGCCTGGAGGATGACCTCCCCGAGCGCGACCATCAGCGGTCGCTCCGCGCCATGCGTCGCTCGAGTCGCTCCTGCGCCAAGGAAAAGATGATGGTGAGGACCCAGTAGACCAGGGCCGCCAGCAGCAGGGTCTCCAGCATGCGGAAGTTGGACGACCCCACGGTGCGGGCCCGCCACAGTAGTTCCTGCACGCCGATGACGGTCAGCAGCGAGGTGTCCTTGATCATGGCGATGAACTCGTTGCCGATGGCGGGGATGACGATTCGGAACGCCTGGGGCAGCACGATGCGCAGGAAGGTCCGGCGCTCGCTCATGCCCAGCGCCGCAGCCGCCTCGCGCTGACCGCGGGGCACGGCCTGGATGCCGGCCCGGAAGATCTCCGTCATGTAGGCGCCATAGTTGAAGGCGAGGGCGAAGGTGCCCATGATCAGGGCGTCGATGGTGCCGAAGCCGTTCCAGATCTGGGGCAGCGCCAGCCAGATGAAGAGGATCTGGACGAGGAGCGGGGTGCCGCGAACCAGCGACACGTAGAGAGATGCGAGCGCGTAGATGGGCGCGCTCGCGGACAGGCGCCCGATGGCACCCAGCAGGGCGAAGACGATGGCCAGGAGGATGGCCGCCACCGAGATGATGACGGTCAGCCACGCGCCCTCGAGGATGAAGCGCCACCATGGTGGACCCTGCTGCAGGAATGAGAGGTCGATGGCCCCCGAATAGGCGAGGGCGATGATGAGGCCCCCGATGACAAAGGCCCACGTGAGCGCGAATACGATGCGAGACCGCAGGTGCCGACGGGCGTCAGCTTCCTCGATCTGCCCCACGATGGGGGCTGGGTCAGAGCCTCCCGGCGGTCCGCTCGACGTGGCGTCCTGCGGCTGGACCGCTGAGGTCATGGCTCCCCCTGACGCAGCGCAGAGGGGGCGTCGGGTGCCCCCTCTGGTGATGGTCCAAACGAGATTCGGTGGCTATCCCGCCGACGGCTTGGTGAGGTCCGCACCGAACCACTTCTCACTGAGAGCGCTCAGCGTACCGTCGGCATGCATGTCCGCGATGATCTGGTCTACCGCTTCCACCAGCGTGTCGTTGTCTTCGACGGAGTTGTCGAAGGCCACTGCCAGCGGCTCGTTGAAGACGAGCTCGTCCACGACCGAGATGGGGATGCCGTCGTCGATGGCCGACTGGGTCGTGGCTTCGGACGTGAGCCAGCCCTGGAAGTCCTGCCGCCCGGCGCCCCACTCGTTGGCGCAGTCGCGGTCAGTGGTGCGCGTGACGACGGTCGCCCCCTCTGGCGGCACACTGTCGGCGGGCACGTACTGGTCGGTGACCTCTCCCAAGTCGAGCTGCCCGTTCAGCCAATCGAAGTAGGTCGTGGCCTCGCCCACGCAGATAGCCTGCCCGGCGAGATCTGCCATGCTCGTGAAGCCGGTGTCGGAATGGACTGACATCTGCACCGGGTTCGTGTAATAGGGCCTCGTGAAATCGATCCTCTCCTTGCGCGGGACGGTGATGGTCATCGAGCCGACGCTGAAGTCCCAGCGACCAGCCCACCGTCCGGAGGCCACGTTGTCCCATGTGGTCGGATAGGCCACGAATTTCACGCCGAGTCGGTTCGCGATCTCGCTGCCCACATCGATGTCGAATCCAACGAGCTCACCGGTATCCTCATCGATGAAGGACTGCGGCGGATAGAGCGCATCCGTGGACATCACGATGCGGCCCTGGTCGAGGATGCGGGCCAGGTAGTCGGGCTCTGCGTCCTGGGCGGCGGCGGGTGCCGCAGTCATCGTCAGCGCCAGGAGCGACGTGGATGAGATGGCGATGGCTCGCCGGGTCAGGTCGCCCATCGGTCGTTGGTCCTCCTCTGGTGCGTTGTGGGTTCGCACCGGTATACCACGCATGACAAGGGCCGCGTCGAGCGACTCGACGCGGGGACGACGCCGGCCGGGACTCGCCGTACACTCTGGGCATGGATGCTGAGCGCTGGCTGACGAGCGAGCTGGCCTCCTTCGGCTGTGCCGCCTGCGGACAGCCCTACGGGGAGGCCCACATCCGCCTCATCGCGCAACGCGAGGAGCTCTTCTTCGTGGACCTCTCCTGCCCCCACTGCGGCTCGCAGGCGGTGGCCATCGTGACCATCCAGGTCGACGGCGACACGACCAGCCTCGAGGCTGGCGAGCTCGTTCGGGCGGAGCCGCCTGACGAAGACGAAAGCGCGGACGGGGACGGTGTCAGCAGCCCCGGCCCGGCCATCAGCGTGGATGACGTCATCGACGCCCATGACCTGCTGGAGGGCTTCCAAGGTGATGTCCACCAGCTGCTGGCGCGCTTGCGCGGGCAGGTGCCTTGACCACGAGCCCGCGCTTCGCCCATGCCAGCGAGGCAGAGCTGGCTCGCATCCTCGACTACTACAAGGTGGCCTGGCAGTACGAGCCGCACGTCTTTCCCATCCGTTGGAACCCCGACGGCGTGGTCGTGGAGTCCTTCGCTCCGGATTTCTACCTGCCTGAGCTGGAGATGTACGTGGAGCTGACGACGCTCAAGCAGAGCCTGGTGCGCAAGAAGAACCGCAAGCTGCGGCACCTGCGCGAGCTCTACCCGATGCTGCGCATCAAGCTCTTCTACGCGCGCGACTTTCGGGCCCTGTTGCTCAAGTACGGTCGGCTCGACGCCGCGGCCTCGCTCATCGGCATCGACGGCCAGCCGCCACCCCGGCGCAGCGGCCTCGAGGAAGGCGGGCCCGGTGCCGCAAAGCCTGACCTTTCGCCGGGGGTCGTGGCCCCAGCCATCGACTGACCCCGGACAGCACCCTAGAGAGGAGTGTCTCACCCGATGCCCGTAGCAGCGCTCGAGAAGGACGTCGCCGAGATCCTCATCGATGAGGCCACCCTGCAGGCCAAGGTGGCCGAGCTGGGGGCAGCCATCTCGGCCGACTACGTCGACCGCCAGGTGACCCTGGTGAGCGTCCTCAAGGGCGCCCTGCCCTTCATGGCCGACCTCATGCGCTCCATCACCCTGCCGCTGCGCATCGACCTCATGGAGGTCTCCTCGTATGGCGGAGCCACCGAAACGTCGGGGCAGGTGCGCATCCTCAAGGATCTTTCGTCATCCATCGAGGGCAAGCACGTCCTCATCGTGGAGGACATCATCGACACCGGCCTGACCCTCAACTACCTCTCCGAGTACCTGCGTGGCAAGGACCCTGCCAGCCTGCGCATCTGCGCACTGCTGGACAAGCCCGCCCGCCGCCTGGTGGAGATCGACATCGCCTATCGCGGCTTTCTGATCCCCGACCGCTTCGTCATCGGCTACGGGCTGGACTACGACGAGATCTACCGCAACCTGCCCTACATCGGCGTGCTTCGGCCGGAGGTCTACGGCGGCGAGTGAGGCGCGGCCTGGGGCGAGGACGCATCCTCATCGCCATCGGCGCCGTCCTGGGCATCTGCTCCATGCCCCTGCCCTGGCTCAAGGTCGGTGGGGTCGTCCTCGCGGCCCGGACGGCCAACGGCTTCGACGGCTCAGGTGTCCTGGTGTTCCTGGCCTCGGCAGCCATGCTGGTCGTCATCGTGCTGCCCTACGCCAGCAGATCGGGCAGCTCCCCGCTTGACCGCCCCCTCGTCTACCTGGCGCTGCTCGTCGTCGGCCTGGCTGGCCTCAGCAGCGAAGCGCTGAGGCTGCTGGGCACAGAGGGCAGCAGCCTGGCGCCCTCGGATGCTCCCGGGCTCTGGCTGGCCGTGGCGGGCATGGCGGTGACGACGTGGGGCGTCCTGGAGTGCTTCGCGGAGCGGCCCTCGCCACCCTGAGCCAGCCTCGAAGTCGAGCCAGGGCGGCCGCGTCAGGCGACGGGCGACTCCTCGGCGGCTATACTCCCTCCCAGTATGCCAGGCAGTCAGGAGACCGCGGTGCTTAGCCCCACCCGCGGCAGATCCCGAGGGCGCGCGTCGACTCGCCAACCACGCCCCTATGCCAGGGACCGTGCCCAGGTGCTGCGGCGCCTGGCGCGCATGGAGGGCCAGGTGCGCGGCATCGCCCGGATGATCGAGCGAGATGAGAGCTGCGTCGACGTCCTTCAGCAGACCGCGGCACTGCGCGCGGCCATCGACTCGGTGGCCATGCTGCTCCTGGAGGAACACGTCCACGGCTGTCTGACACGAGCTGTCCGCTCCGGCCAGACCGATGTGGCCGCCGACGAGGTCATGGAGGTCCTTCGGCGCAGCATGGGCCGCCCCTCGCGGCCGGCCCGCGCGCCGGCCGAGACGCCAGGGGCCTGACGAAGGCTGGATCGGCCACCCTATCCACCGCACCTCGACGCACTTATCCACACTGTTGCCGACAGACAACACGTTTGGTGGAGAACCGGCTTGACGAGCGCCTGTCGTGACCCGGACACTGCCCGCCCCTGCACCACGCGGTGCCCTTCGTGGTGTCGTGCAGTGGCGAAGTACGGTAACGCCGCCGGGATGATGCGCGGAGAGATCCGGGCGCTACAAGCATGTCGGCGGCGGAAGACTGAAACGCCTGGGGTGCGAGGAACGTTCCAGCGCCGGGAGCGGCTTGGCCCAGGTGACGAGTTCGCGACGACGACCGCGAGCCGGCCATGAGGAGGGTCGCTCCCGGCGCGTTCTCATGTCCCCGGAGGGACCGACGTGGCTGATGCGGCTGAAGCCCCACCGCGACGCGAGCTGCCCACGGACCCCTGGACCCTGGCGCCCATGGGCCCTGCCTTCGATGAGGCCCTCGCCGACGGGATGGCCGCCCTGGGGCTGGACGACACGGCCGCCTCGTCGCCAGCCGCCCGACGCAGCTACGAGGCCCATGCGCGACTGCTGCGGGAGTGGTCCGCCGCCATCAACCTCACGGCCATCCGAGAGCCCACCCAGGTCGCCCGTCGCCATGTCTGCGATTCGTTGAGCGCGATGCCGACCCTGGTGGAACTGCTGTCGCCCCAGGCCGCTCTGCTCGACCTGGGCAGCGGAGCTGGCTACCCGGGCCTGCCACTCCTGGCGGCGTTGCCGATAGTGCGTCTCGGCCTGCTCGACTCGGTGGCCAAGAAAGCACGTTTCCTGGCCGTGGCCGGCGGGGCCGTCCTGGCTGCCCTGCCGGAGAGCCAGGCGATCGTCGAGGCCATCGCGGAGCGAGCCGAGGATCTGGCCGAGGAGCCCGAGCATCGCGAGGCCTGGGACATCGTCACGGCGCGCGCCGTGGGCTCCCTGGCCGAAGTGCTGGAGCTGGCCATGCCGCTGACCCGCGAGGGTGGCGTGGTGGTGGCCTGGAAGCGCGAGGAGGAGCGGGGCGGCCTCGTGGCAGAGCTGCGCGAGGCCGGCTCCATCATGCGCGCGCTGGGTGGTGGGCGGCCGCGTGTGGTGAGCGTGGACGTCGACTTCCTGCCCGGTCATCGTCTCGTCATCGCGCCCAAGGAGCGGCCCACTCCAGCCAGCTACCCGCGGCCCCCCGGGGTGCGCCGCAAACGTCGCCGTTGAGCAGCGGGCGCTTCCGCGTGCCGGCTCTTCGGCCCTGCTAGGCTCGGGAGTGATGCGCGTCGCGGTGCTCTCAGACATCCACTCCAACCTGCACGCGCTGGATGCGGCGCTCAAGGCCGTCGGCCCCGTCGACCGACTCTGGGTGCTCGGCGACATCGTCGGCTATGGGCCCCACCCCAATGAGGTCGTGGAGCGGCTCGCGACGGCCGGCGCCATCGCCGTGCAGGGCAACCACGACGCCGCGGTCCTGGGCAGGATCCCCACCGACACCTTCAATGACCTGGCCCGTGAAGCGGTCGAGTGGACGGCCGGGACAGTGACCACGAGCACGCGAGGCTGGCTGGCAGGCCTGCCCGAGAAGCGAAGCGAGGGTGCCTTCACGCTGACTCACGGTAGCCCTCGCGACCCCCTTTGGGAGTACCTCATCTCGAGCTCGGCGGCAGGGCTCAACATGGCCGCGTTCGAGACGACCCACTGCCTGGTGGGCCACACGCACTACCCGCTCACCTTCCGCATGGACGCCGGACGCGTGGACATCCTCAACGCGCCAGATGGCGGCCACCTGGACCTGGACGAGCGTCGCTGCATCCTCAACCCGGGCAGTGTCGGCCAGCCGCGCGACGGCGACCCGAGAGCCTGCGTCATGCTGCTTGACACGGCCGCCGGCAAGGCCGAATGGCACCGTGTGGAGTACCCCGTGGAACGGACTCAGCAGGCCATCCGGAAGCTGCCCCTGCCGGGCGCCCTGGCCGACCGGCTGGAGATGGGTCGTTGAGCGGGTCGAACCTGGAGTCAGGACCCCATGGCGGATAGCTCGAGCCCGCAGGGGCCTACGCCTTCCGGCCGCCCCCCTCCTGCCGCGCCGGCGCCCGTGAGCGGCACGCCTGGCCTGCGCGGCCAGAAGCCGGGCAATCGGCGCGTGCGCGTCGAGCGGCCGCAGAGCGAGTACTTCCGTTACACACCCACCGGCGCCCTGGAGGCCCGACCCAAGGCTCACGAGGAGAAGGGGGCCCTGCGGCGTGGTGTGGCAGGCGGCCGGCGAGTCCTCTTCGGGCGACCCCTGGCAACTGCCGAGGAGATCGGCGAACGCCTCTCCAAGAAGAAGGCCCTGGCCATCTTCAGCTCCGATGCCATCAGCTCGAGCGCCTATGCCACAGAGGAGATCCTCAAGGCCCTGCTCATCGGCGGCATCGGCATCGCGGCCCTCAACCTGGCTCTGCCCGTGGCCATCAGCATCTCGCTGCTGCTTGGCGTGGTGGCCATCAGCTACCGCCAGGTCGTGGTGGCCTACCCGACCGGTGGTGGCTCGTACTCGGTCTCCAAGGCCAACATCGGACGCAGGGCCTCGCTGGTCGCCGCTGCCGCGCTGCTCATCGACTACGTGCTCACGGTGGCGGTCTCGATCTCGTCTGCCACCGAGCAGATCATCTCCGCCATCCCCTCACTGGGCGCCTGGCAGGTCTTCATCGCCGTGAGCATCGTGGCCGTCATCACCCTGGCCAACCTGCGCGGCGTGCGCGAGGCGGGCAACATCTTCGCCGTGCCCACGTACCTCTTCGTGGGCAGCGCCTTGCTGATGATCGGGCTGGGGGCCTGGCAGATCTTCGTCGAAGGCGAGGGTGTCGGCTATCCCCCGCTGGCGGAGTCATCGGCCGACCTGGCCGGCCTGGCCTTGCTGCTGCTGGCGGCGCGTGCCTTCGCCTCGGGCGCCGTCGCCCTTACCGGTACCGAAGCCATCGCCACCGGCGTGCCATCCTTCCAGCCGCCAGAGTCGCGAAATGCGGCCACCACGCTCGCGGTCATGGCCGTGCTGCTGGCCACCCTCTTCGTGGGCATCACCTTCCTGGCCACGGGTTTCGGCGTCGTGCCCGAGCAGGATGTGACGGTGCTCTCCGAGGTGGCTGGGCACGTCTTCGGCCTGGACACCTTGGGCTTCTACCTCTTCCTGGCCTTCGCCGCGATCATCCTCATGCTGGCCGCCAACACGTCCTTCTCGGCCTTCCCACGGCTGGCAGCCGTGCTCGCGGAGGACAACTTCTTCCCGCGCCGATTCGCCTATCGTGGCGACCGGCTGGCCTTCACGGCCGGCATCGTGGTCCTCGGGGTGCTGGCCTCACTGCTCATCGTCGGCTTCGGTGGCGACACGCACGCGCTCATCCCGCTCTACGCCCTGGGCGTCTTCATCGACTTCACCATCAGCCAGTCCGGCATGATCCGGCACTGGCTGCGGACGCGCTCAGAGGGCTGGCGACGGAGGCTCACGGTCAACGCGGTGGGCGCGGTCATCACGGCCCTGGTGGCCATCGACGTGGCCATCGTCAAGGCGCCGGCATCGCTCGTGGTGCTCATCCTCATCCCCCTCCTGGTAGCCCTCATGTGGTTCATCCACCACGAGTACGACACGGCCGCCGAAGAGCTCCACGTCGACCACTCGCGTGTCTTCGGCAAGTCGGAGAAGCGCGCCCGGGTCATCGTGCCCATCCCCAACATCTCGCGCTCCGTCATCCGCTCCGTCCAGTTCGGTCTGGCCTTGTCGGAGGACGTGCGGGCCGTGCACATCACCATCAGCTCCGAGTCGACCGAGCGACTGCGGGTGGACTGGGAGCACATGCTGCCGGGTGTGCCACTCATCGTCATCGAGACGCCCTATCGATCGCTGGTGGTGCCCTTCCTGCACTACCTCGACGTCATGGCCCCCACGCCGCCGGACACCATCACCGTGGTTGTGCTGCCCGAGTACGTGCCGCGGCACTGGTGGGATCGCTTCCTGCACAACCAGAAGTCGCAGCGTATCCGCAAGGCCCTCATCGGGCGGCACAACACCGTGGTCGTGCAGGTGCCCTATGGCGCGGAGCGCGAGCGCCATCTCGATGAACGGCAGGCGCCTCCGGGCGCGTGACCGCGTGACCACGAGGCCGGCGGCAGATTCGACAGTACAGGGCGGGCCACGTGGCGACCGGGCCCGACATCGCGGGGGCGCGAGGCGGTGGTAGGCTTCGCGGGTGCCCGCTGGTACCTGGACCGACCCCGTCACGCGCGCCGTTCTGGGCCTTTCCGGCGGGCCCACCGACGGCGAAGTGGTCGAGTTCGGCTGCAAGCTGGCCCGGGCCGACCGCAGCGAGTTGGTGGGGGTGTACGTGGTCGAGGTCGACTGGCGACACGACATCGACGACGATCTGGAAGTCGAGCGCGAAGCTGCCTCGCGGGCGCTAGACGTGGCCGAGGGCATGGCGGAGCGCCAGAAGGTGCCCCTGCGCACGCAACTCCTGCAGGCCCGCGACGTCGGCGCCGCTCTGGTCGACGAGGCTGTCGCGCTAGAGGCCGACGCCATCGTCCTGGGCCTGCCCTACCGTGTCCGCTTCGGTGGCGACTTCGCCATCGGCCAGACCATCCACTACGTATTCCGGAACGCCCCCTGCCGTGTCTTCGTTGTCCGCGAACCGGTTTCGGCCAGCGAGTCGCGCCAGGAGGCCACGAAGGGGTTCTGAAACGATGCGAACCATCATCGTCGGCTGCGGACGCGTCGGCGCCGGCCTGGCCAGCCAACTTGCGGAGGATGGCCACGAGGTGGTCATCCTGGACCAGGCGACCGAGGCCTTCCGACGCCTCGCTCCGGACTTCCAGGGCCAAGCTCTGCGTGGCGACGGTACCGACGAGTCCGTGCTCCGTCGTGCTGGCGCCGAGGGGGCGGACTGGTTCCTGGCCCTCACCAACGGGGACAACCGCAACATCCTCGCCGCCCAGCTGGCCTCCGAGTCATTCGCCATCCGCAACGTCGTCTGCAAGATCAACGATCCGGTGCGCGCCCAGGCCTACGCCACGCTGGGCATCAACACGGTGGACCGGACGATGATGATGATCGACGCCATCGGGCGCTTCATGGGCCGGCCGGCCATGCCCGGCGCGACCGAAGTGACGCGTGCAGCCGCGCAGCCCGCGCCAGCCCAGGCCCGACTGCCCGCGCCGAGCGGATCCGATGCCGGGCTGAGGGGAGGACGCTGAGATGTTCGTCATCGTGGTGGGCGGCGGTCGTGTCGGCTTCTACCTGACCAAGGAATTGCTGGCCGAGGGCCATGAACTGGTGCTCATGGAGAAGGACCCCCGGGGCGCCGAGCGCATCCGCGACGAGCTGGGGGCGGTGGTCGTCAATCGCGACGGTTGCGAGGGCATACACCTGGCCGAGGCGGGCGCCAACCGCGCCAGCATCGTGGCCGCCGTGACCGGCGATGATGCCGACAATCTCGTGGTCTGCCAGATGGCCAAGCACCACTTCGACGTACCCCGCACCATCGCCCGCGTCAACAACCCGCGCAACGAGGTCCTCTTCCGCGAGCTGGGCGTGGACGAGATCATCAGCCCGACGCGCATGATCCTTGCGGCCATCGAGCAGGACATCCCGGTGCACGAGCTCCTGCACCTGGCCCTGCTGGAGGGTGGCGAGCTCGAGCTCATCGAGGCCCAGATCGCAGCGGATTCGCCGGCCCTGGGCCGGCGACCCGCGGACATCGACTTGCCCGAGGGCTGTTCGCTGTTCGTGCTCATCCGCGACGACCGGGCCCAACAATTCCGCCCCGACACGGTCTTTCGGGAGGGTGACAAGGTCATCGCCATCTCGCGCACGGAGTGTGAGATGGATCTCCACCGCCAGCTCATCGGAGTCGTCCCGGAGACGGCCGACACCTGATCGTCAGCGCCGTACCTGGCCCGCCTCCGCAGGCGAGCGCAGCAACCCCTGCTACCTGTGGGCCGGTAACTACCTGTAGTCCGTCCATGACATAAGACTTGACAATGATATTGTCAAGGAGGTAGCATCCTCCGTGTACAGGGTGGCGTCCGCCAGGGCCTCATCCGGTGCCCGAACACGGACGTACCAAGAGACATGGAGGAACCAGCCATGACCATCATCCGCAGGACCGCTCCACGCGCTGACGTAGCGGGCTTCCGCAACGCCATCGATCGCTTCTTCGACGAGGCCCTCTTCCGGCCCGTGTCCTGGGGCAGCTTCGCCGAGTCGCGGCTGCCGCTGG
>Ga0075304_1000208_pt1 | contig 14464 bp, 13 predicted proteins | sample Joice_CattailNLA_FD_120067 | JGI IMG/M metagenome (GOLD analysis project Ga0075304, IMG submission 120067) | Natural and restored wetland microbial communities from the San Francisco Bay, California, USA, that impact long-term carbon... | ecosystem: Environmental > Terrestrial > Soil > Wetlands ... | reverse complement strand
CCTCGGCGTTCCTGTTGTACGGGGTCGCGATGAGCTACGGCGCGGCGGCCACCACGAGCATCCAGGGGCTCGCCCGCGCGCTCGCCGGCACGACCGGCAGCCAGCCGCTCGCGCTGATCGGCGCGTTGCTGCTCCTGGTCGGGCTCGGGTTCAAGGTCTCGCTCGTGCCGTTCCACATGTGGACGCCCGACGTCTATCAGGGGGCCCCGAGCCCCGTGACGGCGTTCATGTCGGCCGCGACGAAGGCGGCCGTGTTCGTGGCGCTCGTGCGCGTGCTCGACGTCGCCTTCGTGGCGCTGCAGTGGGACCTCGCGCCCGCGATCGCCGCGCTCTCGGCGCTCTCGATGGTGGTCGGCAGCGTGCTCGCGATCGCCCAGCGCGACGTCAAGCGCATGCTCGCCTACTCCGCGGTCGCGCAGGCGGGCTTCATCCTGTCGGCGTTCGTCGAGCCCGGCCGTGACGGCATCGCCGCCGCCTTGTTCTACCTGATCACGTACGGCGCCGCGGCGCTCGGCGCGTTCGGGGTCGTGATGCTGATCTCCGGCGGTATCCATGAGCAGACGGGGTTCGACCGCTTCCGTGGGCTCGGGCGCAGCCAGCCCGTGCTCGCCGTGTTGCTGACGATCTTCCTGCTCTCGCTCGCGGGCATCCCTCCGACCGCCGGGTTCGCCGCGAAGGTGCTGGTGTTCGGGGCCGCCACGACCGCCGGCTACTGGCCGCTCGTGCTGATCGGCGCGTTGGCGAGCGTGGCCGGCGCCTTCTTCTACCTGCGCGTCGTCGCGCTGATGGCGATGCGGGAGCCCGAGGGTGAGGACATCGCCGATCCCGCGCCGCTGCCGAGGCTGGTGCTCGCCGTGCCGGCCGCGATGGTCGTGGTGCTGGGTATCGTGCCGGGCGTGATCGTGCCGTTGCTGCAGGAGGCCGGGGTGCTCACATGGTGATCGACAGCGAGGAGGACGGCCGATGAGTCGCCGGGTGATACCCGGGCTGGAACCGCCCGACGCGACGCTCGAGTCCGAGGTGCGCACGCGCCTGGACCAGGTCGAGGAGGCGCTCGAGAAGTCGGTGCAGATCGAGGCCTCGGGCATGCTGACCGAGACCTCGTCGTACCTGATCGCCGCGGGCGGGAAGCGGTTCCGCGCGATGCTGGTGCTGTTGGCCGGCTACTTCGGCGACCCGGGAGACCCGCGGCTCGTGCCCGGCTCGGTCTCGATCGAGCTCGTGCACCTCGCGACGCTGTACCACGACGACGTGATCGACGAGGCCGATGCCCGCCGTGGCGCGCCGAGCGCGAACGTCCGCTGGGACAACACGGTCGCGATCCTCACCGGCGACTACCTCTTCGCGCGAGCATCGGAGATCTCGACCGATCTCGGCACCGACGTCTGCCGGCTCCTCGCCCGCACGATCGCGGTGCTCTGCGACGGGCAGATCCGCGAGGTCTCGAGCTCGGCGAAGGTCGAGCAGGAGATCTCGGACTACCTCGAGATCATCCGCCGCAAGACCGCGTCGCTGATCGGCACCTCGTGCCGCCTCGGGGGCATGCTCTCCGATGCCGAGCCCGATCACATCGACGTGCTCGAGGAGTTCGGCGGTGCCCTCGGCATGGCCTATCAGCTCTCCGACGACATCATGGACATCACGTCGTCGCAGATGGAGCTCGGGAAGGAACCCGGTCAGGACCTACGGGAGGGTGTCTACACGCTGCCGGTGCTGCATGCGCTGGCGCGCGACGAGCACCGAGAGGAGCTCGCGCGCATCCTGTCGCACGGCTCGCCGGACGGGGAGATGCTCGACCGTGCGCTCGAGATCGTGCGGGCAGGAGGGTCGGTCGACGCGGCGCGCGCCGCCGTGACCGACGAGGTCCGGCGGGCCACGCAGCTCGCCGAGCGACTGCCCGACGGGGCGTCGCGGCACGCGCTGATCCAGCTCGCGAAGTTCCTGGCGGTGCGGTGCGGGGCGGAGGCCGCGTGAGGGGTCGTGAACCCGTGCAGGGGCGAGAGGAGGCGCTGCTAGGATACGGGCGCCCGAGGAGCCTTCCACTGTCATGAGCGATTACTACGCCTCATACGGAGTCGTGCTGGCGGTCCTGGCCGCAGGTGCGCTGCTGGTCGCCGTGGCCTTCACGACGGCTCGGTTGGTGGGCCCCAGCAAACCCAACCGCGAGAAGCTCACCACCTACGAGTGCGGCATCGATCCGGTGGGGCAGGGCTGGTCCCAGAGCCACGTGCGCTACTACGTGTACGGGTTCCTCTTCGTGATCTTCGACGTCGAGAGCGTGTTCCTGTTCCCCTGGGCACGGGTGCTCGAAGACATCGGCTACGCGGCCGTGGTCGAGATGGCGATCTTCATCGCGATCCTGGCCGTCGGCCTGCTGTACGCGTGGCGCAAGGGGGTCCTGCGGTGGGCCTGATCACCGAGAAGACCTCACTGCCGAGGATCCAGCCCGTGAAGTTCATCCTCAACTGGGGACGCCGCTACTCCCTGTGGGTCATGAACTTCGGTCTCGCGTGCTGTGCGATCGAGTTCATCGCCGCCTCCACCGCCAAGAACGACTTCATCCGGCTCGGCGTGATCCCGACCGCCCACGGACCCCGTCAGGCCGACCTGCTCGTCGTGGCCGGGACCCTGACCGACAAGATGGCGCCGGCGCTCAAGCGCGTGTACGAACAGATGCCCGACCCGAAGTACGTGATCTCCTTCGGCTCGTGTTCGAACTGCGGCGGCCCCTACTGGGACAGCTACTCGGTGACGAAGGGCGTCGACCAGATCGTGCCGATCGACGTCTACGTGCCGGGGTGCCCGCCGCGTCCTGAGGCGCTGCTGCACGGCATCATCGAGTTGCAGCGCAAGATCAAGGATGAGGACATCGCGGAGAAGTTCGGTGGAACGGTCCAGCCCGCTGTCTCCTGACGAGGCCACCTCACGGCTGCGGGCGCAGTTCGGCGCCGACATCGTCGACGCCGCCGAGCAGCACGGTCACACCGTCGTCACCGTGACGCGCGAGCGGTACCACGACGTCTGCCGGTTCGTGCGCGACGAGCCGGAGTTCGCCTGTGACTATGCCGACTTCACCTCGGGCGTCGACTGGGGCGAGGAGCGAGGGTTCGAGGTCGTGACGCACCTGTTCTCCACGACCCACCACCACAACGTGCGGGTGAAGGTCGTGGTCCCCTACGACGACGCCGTCGTTCCGACCGTGAGCGACCTGTGGGCGACGTGCGACTGGCACGAGCGCGAGACCGCCGAGATGTTCGGCATCCGCTTCCTGGGGCACCCACAGCCGGTGAAGCTGCTGCTCTCCGAGCCGTTCGAGGGTCACCCCCTCCGCAAGGACTTCGCGTTGATGACCCGTGAGGCCAAGCCGTGGCCCGGCGCGGTCGAAGGCGAGGAGGACGAGGAGTGATCGACCTCCTCGCGCAGGCGAGCACCTCGTTCATCGACGACCTGTCGTCGAACTTCTGGGTGGCGCTGATCCTGAAGACGGTGCTCGTGATGGCCTTCTTCCTCGTCGTACCGCTCGTGGTCGGCTACGCCGAGCACAAGGTGCTGGCGCACATGCAGTCGCGCATGGGTCCGATGGAGGCCGGCGTGTTCCACGGGTGGGCGCAGTTGATCGCCGACGGCGTGAAGTTCATCCAGAAGGAGAACGTGGTTCCCGAGGCCGCCGACCGCACGATCTTCACCCTCGCCCCCGCCGTGGCGATGGTGCCCTACATCGCGATCCTCGTCGTGCTGCCGTTCAGCGACTCGCTGTTCGCCCTCGACCTCGACATCGGCATCTTCTTCGTGATGGCGATGTCGAGCGTCTCGGTGATCGGGGTGCTGATGGCCGGGTGGTCGAGCGCCAACAAGTTCTCGTTGATCGGCGCCCTGCGCGCCGCCGCGCAGCTGATCGCCTACGAGCTGCCGCTCGTGCTCGCCGCCGCCGGCGTCGTGATGCTCTCGGGGGTCACCTCGATGGTCGGCATCGTCGAGGCGCAGGAGTCGATGTGGTACGTGATCCCGCTCTTCCCGCTCTTCCTCATCTTCCTGGTCGCGTCCCTCGCCGAGTTGAGCCGCACGCCGTTCGACATGCCGATCGCCGACTCCGAGATCATCTTCGGCGCGTACACCGAGTACGGGGGCCTGAAGTTCGCGTTCTTCCTGCTCGCGGAGTACGCGGGCATCGTCGCCCTGTCGGGCATCGCGGCCGTGCTCTTCCTCGGTGGGTACCAGGGCCTGCCGGGCATCCCGCTTCCGGACCCGATCTGGATGGCGGGCAAGATCGCCATCCTCTCGTTCTTCATCATCTGGCTCCGGGCCACCTACCCTCGACTCCGCGAGGACCAGCTGCAGCGGTTCGCGTGGCTCACGCTCATCCCCATCTCGCTCGTGTGGATCCTGGGCGCGGCCGTCTTCAAGGTCGCGTTCTGACGGACAAGGACGACTGACGCGTGGCCATCGACACGACCGCCCACGAGGACCAGCCGGAATCCGGCGTGGGTCAGGGCCTGCTCAAGGGCCTCGGCGTCACGCTGAAGACGATGCTTCGACCGGCCGTGACGGTGCAGTACCCGCACGTGAAACCCGATCTGCCGGCGCGGACGCGCGGCGTGATCGCCCTGAAGCAGGAGAACTGCACGGTCTGCTACAAGTGCTCGCGCGAGTGCCCCGACTGGTGCATCTACATCGACGCCCACAAGGAGACGCACGAGCCCGCAGGAGGTGGTCGAGGCCGCTCGATGAAGGTGCTCGACCGGTTCGCGATCGACTACGCGCTCTGCATGTATTGCGGCATCTGCGTCGAGGTCTGCCCGTTCGACGCCTTGTTCTGGAGCCCCGAGTTCGAGTACGCGGAGTACGAGATCGACCTGCTCACGCACGAGAAGGAGCGGCTCGAGGAGTGGACCTACACGGTGCTGCCCCCGCCCGCGCTCGAGGACGGCGCCACCCCGGAGCCAGAGGCCGGCGCAGGAGGAAGCGCTCAAGCAGCCGCAGGAGGAACCTCGTGAGCGCCCAGGAGTACGCGTTCCTCGTGTTCGCCGTGGTCGGCGGCCTCTCGGCCATCGCCGTCGTCACGGCGCGCAACGTCGTGCACGCCGCTCTCTACCTCGTGGTCTCGCTGCTCTCGGTGGCGGGTGTCTACCTGCTGCTGGGCGCCGAGTTCGTCGCGTGGGTCCAGATCCTGATCTACGTCGGCGCGATCGTGATCCTGTTCCTGTTCGGCCTGATGCTCACGAAGGCGCCGATCGGACGCGACACGCTGGACAACCAGCAGCGCGGCATCGGCGCGCTCGTCGGGGTCGGGGTGTTCGCGGGCCTCGTCTTCCTGATCCAGGAGGCGTTCCCGGTGCAGGACGCGGTCGCCTTCGAGACCGTGCAGGGCAGCACCGACGTCATCGGTGAGGCGATCTTCCGCAACTACGTGCTGCCGTTCGAGGCGGTCTCGTTCCTGCTGCTGGCCGCGCTGATCGGGGCGATCGTGCTCGCGCGCAAGGACGACGCCTCGTGATCCGGCTGCCGCTCGTCTTGATGTTCTCGGCCCTGCTGTTCTCGGCCGGGGTCTACGGGGTGCTGGCTCGCCGCAACGCCGTGATGGTGTTGATGGCGATCGAGCTGATGCTGAACGCCGTCAACGTGAACCTGGTGGCCTTCGCGGCGTCGTTGCAGCAGATGACCGGTCAGGTCTTCGCGCTGTTCGTGATCGCCGTCGCCGCCGCCGAGGTCGGCATCGGGCTCGCGATCGTGATCTTGCTGTTCCGCACGCGTGAGTCGATCAACGTGGACGAGGTGAACCTGCTCAAGTGGTGAACGCGCTCGCCGCCGAGGGTGAGGTGGTCTACGAGGCCACCACGAACGGGCTCTGGTTCGTGGAGCACGCGTGGGTCGTCGTCGTGCTGCCGCTGATCTCCGCGGCCCTGATTCTCTTCTTCGGCAGGCGCACCCCCGGCAAGGGCGCCGTCTACGGCATCGTGGCGGTGGGTGCGGCGTTCCTCTTCTCGCTCGGGGTCCTGTGGCACTTCGTGGAGGGCGGCGGACCGTTCGAGGGGAGCATCGACTGGTTCACGATCGGCCCGCTGCACCTGGAGCTCGGCATCCTCGTCGACGGCCTCACCGGCATCATGCTCGTGGTCGTCACGTCGATCTCGCTCTGCGTGCACGTCTACTCGCTCGGGTACATGCACGGCGACGAACGCTTCACCTGGTTCTACGTCGTGCTGTCGCTGTTCACCGCCGCGATGCTCACGGTGGTCGTCTCGAACAACGTGATCCAGCTGCTCGTCGGGTGGGAGATCATGGGCGTCTGCTCTTACCTGCTGATCGGCCACTGGTGGGAGGTCAAGGAGAACTCCAACGCCGCGATCAAGGCGTTCATCACGACCCGCGTCGGCGACATCCCGTTCATGTTCGGCATCATCATGCTGATCGCCCTCACCGGGTTCACGTCCACGAACATCGGCGAGATCTCCCACGAGCTCGGCCTCGGCGAGGTCTCCCCGCTGTTCATCTCGATGGCCGCGATCCTGCTGTTCGGCGGCACCGTCGGGAAGTCGGCGCAGTTCCCGCTGCACGTGTGGCTGCCCGACGCGATGGCCGGCCCCACGCCGGTCTCGGCCCTGATCCACGCGGCCACGATGGTGGCCGCCGGCGTGTACCTGATCGGCCGGCTCTTCGAGATCTTCCTGGAGGCCGAACAGTGGGTGCTCACGACCGTCAGCATCGTCGCGGCGATCACCGCGCTCGGCGCCGCGCTGCTCGCGATCGTGCAGGACGACATCAAGCGCGTGCTGGCCTACTCGACGCTCTCACAGCTCGCGTACATGGTCGCCGGACTCTCGCTCGGCGAGCTCGGGCTCACGGCCGGGTTCTTCCACCTGTTCACCCACGCGTTCTTCAAGGCGCTGCTGTTCCTCGGCGCCGGATCGGTGATCCACGCGGTGCACTCGAACAACATGAGCGACATGGGCGGTCTGCGCAAGTCGATGCCGGTCACGTTCTGGACGATGCTGATCGGCTCGCTCGCCCTCGCGGGCATCTTCCCGCTCGCCGGGTTCTGGTCGAAGGACGAGCTGCTCGTCGTCGCCGAGGAGGAGCACGTCTACTGGCTGTTCGTCGTCTTCCTGATCACCGCCGTGATCACCGCCTTCTACACGATGCGCATGGTCCTGCTCACGTTCTTCGGGGAGTACAAGGGTCACGCGCACCCGCACGAGTCGCCGGCGACGATGACCGGTCCGCTCGTCGCGCTCGCCGCGGCGACGATCGGCGTCGGCTTGCTGGGGTCGCCGCAGCTCGGAGCCGTCTTCGGGCAGTGGGTCTTCTACGAGGAGGTCCACGAGGCCGTGTTCGTGCCGTGGATCGCGCTGCTGTCGACGGCCGGCGCCTTGCTCGGGCTGTTCGCCGGGTACGCCCTGTACAAGGAGCGGAAAGCGCAGGACCCACTGCAGGCGCCCATGGGTCCCCTCTGGAACGTGTTCCAGAACCGCTACTACATCGACGCCTTCTACATGCGGGCGATCGTCCTCCCGGTGCGCGACACGTGGTCGTCGAGCGTCAACTGGTTCAACCAGGTCGTGCTCGACGGCATCGTGAACGGTGCGGCAACGGTCACCAGGGCCTTCGCACAGGTGATCGCGTGGTTCGACCGAACCGTGATCGACGGCATCGTCAACGGTGCCGGCGAAGGCGCCGGCAAGACCGGCAACGTCCTGAAGCATCTGCAGACGGGCAACGTGCAGTGGTACGCCGTCGCGCTGTTCGTCGGCGTGATCGCGTTGGCCGTCGTCTTCATCGAGCTCGTCTGAGAGGAAGCGTGGAGGCCACATGACCTGGGAGAACTCGGCCATCACGATCACCACGCTGCTGCCCATCGTGGGTGCGCTGGTGATCCTTGCGATGCCGCGGGACAAGGATCGCGCGATCCGAGCGCTCGGCATCGTCTTCACGGGGGCCGCCCTCGTGCTCGCCGTCGCGATCACGGTGGGGTTCGACTACGGCACCGACGGCCTGCAGTACGTGCTCGACGTGAACTGGATCAGCGCGATCGGCGTGCGCTACCACGTCGGCATCGACGGCATCTCACTGCCGCTGTACGTGCTGACGTTCCTGCTGTCCTTCCTCTGCGCGATCTACACCTGGCGCTACGTGCCCGACCCCGGCCGCACGAAGGCGTTCCTGGCCCTGATGCTGCTGCTCGAGACCGGCATGGCGGGAACGTTCATCGCGTTCGACCTGATCCTGTTCTTCGTGTTCTGGGAGCTGGTCCTGGTGCCCATGTACTTCCTGATCGCGGTGTGGGGATCGGCGAACCGCGAGTACGCCTCGATCAAGTTCTTCCTGTACACGCTGTTCGGGTCGATCTTCATGTTGCTCGGCTTCCTCGCGATGTACTTCCAAGGCCCCGACCCGCACACGTTCGACATGGTCGTGCTGCGCGACTACGGCCTGGCCGGGGGATTCAGCAACACGTTCCAGCTGGTCGTGTTCGGCGCCGTCGCCCTCGGCTTCGCGGTGAAGGTGCCGATGTGGCCGTTCCACACCTGGCTCCCCGACGCGCACACCGAGGCGCCCACGATCGGGTCGGTGCTGCTGGCCGGCATCATGCTGAAGATGGGCACGTACGGGTTCATCCGGATCGCGATCCCGTTCATGCCCTACGGCGCCCAGAAGTACGCGCCGTGGATCGGGGCCCTCGCCGCGATCGCGATCGTCTACGCGGCTCTGGCCTGTCTGGCGCAGAAGGACCTGAAGCGGCTGATCGCGTTCTCGTCGGTGGGGCACATGGGCTTCGTGATGCTCGGCATCGCGACGCTCACGGAGATCGGCATCCAGGCCGCGATCTTCGGCATGGTCGCCCACGGCGTGATCACCGGCATGCTCTTCTTCTGCGTCGGGTCGATCTACGACCGCTATCACACGCGCGAGATCGCGAGGATCGGCGGCGGCATGCTGCAGACGATGCCGAAGCTCGGTGGCGTGTTCGCGTTCGTCGCGATCGCCTCGCTGGGGTTGCCGGGACTCGCCGGCTTCTGGGGCGAGGTGATGGCGCTGCTCAGCTCCTTCAGTCCGAACGAGTTCCTGCTCGGTGACCAGGTCGGCCTGTTCCGGGTGTTCATGGTGATGGGCGGCATCGGCACGGTGCTGACGGCCGGCTACTTCCTGTGGATGTTGCAGCGGGTGAACATGGGCACCCTCCCGGATCAGTGGCGGGAAGCCGGCCTTCGCGACGTGCTCGTCGTCGAGTGGGTCTCGTGGCTGCCGCTGCTGACCCTGATCCTGGTGCTCGGTCTCTACCCGAGGCTCGTCTTCGGCGTGACCGACGATGCCGTGAGCGGGCTCATGAGCCTGTTGGGGAGCTAGGTCGTCTCGATGGACGTCGACTACCACGCGCTGCTGCCGGAGTTCATCCTCGCCGGCACGATCCTGCTCGTGCTCGTGGTCGACGTCTTCTTGCCCGAAAGGCTGAAGTGGTTCGCGATGCCGATCGGGCTCGTCGGCGTACTGGCGTCCCTCGCCGCGGTGCTCTCGCTGATCGGGGTCGACGACCGCGTGAGCTTCGGCGGCACCTACGTGGTCGACGAGTTCGCCCTGCTGTTCAAGGGCTTCTTCCTGGTGACCGCGATCCTCGTGCTCGGATTGTCGCTGCGGTACTTCCGCGAGGGCGGCTTCTACCAGGGGGAGTACTACTTCCTGCTGCTCACGTCGTTCCTCGGCTGCCTCATGATGCCGAGCTCGCGCGACCTGCTGCTGCTGTTCATCGCGCTCGAGCTCGTCTCGGCGCCCGGCTTCCTCATGGCCGCGTTCCGCAAGGGCGACGTGAAGTCCAACGAGGCCGGGGTGAAGTTCTTCATCATCGGCGTGCTGTCGACCGCCGTGATGCTGTTCGGCATGAGCCTGATCTACGGCGTGACGGGCGGGAAGACGCGGCTCGCCGAGATCGGCGTGGCCCTCGGCGGGCTCTCCGGGGAGATGGAGACGCTCGCGCTCGCCGCGATCCTGTTCGTGGTGGTGGGCTTCGCGTTCAAGGTCTCGGCGTTCCCCTTCCAGTTCTGGGCGCCCGACACCTACGAGGGCTCGCCGGTGCCCGTGGCGGCGTTCCTCGCTGTCGCGTCGAGCGTGGCGGGGTTCGCCGGCCTGCTGCAGCTGATGTTCGTCGCCTTCGCGGACCAGTACGAGTTCTGGGTGCCGATCTTCGCGTTCCTCTCGATCGCGACGATGACCGTGGGCAACCTCGTGGCGCTGCAGCAGACCCAGGTCGTGCGACTGCTCGCGTACTCGGGCATCGCGCAGTCGGGCTACATCCTGCTGACGTTCGCGCTCGTCACCGACGACGCGGCCACGAACCGCACCGCGTTCGCCGCGGCGGTCGCCTACATCCTGATCTACGGCATCATGAACATCGGCGCGTTCGCCGCGACGGTGGCGGTCTCGCGCCGGCACCCGACGCTTCGGATCGCCGACTTCGCCGGGCTGCGCGAGACGGCGCCGCTGATCGCGATCGGCATGGCCGTGTTCATGATCTCGCTGGCCGGCGTGCCTCCCACCGGCGGGTTCTGGGGGAAGCTGCTGATCTTCCAGGCCGCGATCGAACGCGGCGGCACCCTCGGACCGGTGCTCGCGGTCGTGATGCTCGTGAACTCGGTCGTGAGCGTCTTCTACTACCTGGCCGTGCCGAGGGAGATGTTCCTGCGCGACGCCGCCGACCGGTCGCGGCTGCGGGTGCCCGCGCTCGTGACCGCGGTGGTCGCGGTGACCATGGTCGCGATCGTGTCGATCTTCGTGCTCCCGGGCGCGATCACGCGGCTCGCGGAGCTCTCCACGCTCGTCGGCGTCGGGCCCTGATCTCGGCACCGTCGCGTCGGCAGGGGAACCGCCGGGCGCGTCGTATCGAACCGCCTATGGGACGATCGATATCGAACGATCACGAGGAGTGATGACGGTGACACCTGGCATCAACAGGGCCAAGACCTGGGTCCTGCTCGCGGCGATGATGGGGCTGTTCCTGGCGGTGGGGGCGCTCCTGGGCGGGCGGGCCGGCATGACGATCGCGCTCGTGATGGGCCTGGGGTTCAACTTCGCGATGTACTGGTGGTCGGGATCCATCGCCGTCCGCTCGACACGATCGCGGGAGGTCGGGGAGGCCGACTACCCGCAGCTCTACCGCATCGTGCGGGAGCTGACGCAGGCCAACGACATGCCGATGCCGGGCGTCTACGTCTCGGAGATGCAGCAGCCGAACGCGTTCGCGACCGGGCGCAACCCGCAGAACGCGAAGGTCGCGGTGACGCAGGGCATCCTGCAGCTCCTCGACGAGCGTGAGCTGCGCGGCGTGCTGGCCCACGAGCTGAGCCACGTGGCGAACCGCGACATCCTCGTGGGCTCGATCGCGGCGGCGATCGGCACCTCGATCAGCTACCTGGCGTGGATGGCGCTCTGGTTCGGTGGCGACGACGAGGGCGGGAACCCGATCGTGATGCTCGCGGCGTGGCTGCTCGCCCCCATCGCCGCCGGCCTGATCCAGATGGCGGTCTCGCGCTCGCGGGAGTTCCAGGCCGACGAGTCGGGCGCGTTCCTCTCGAGCGATCCCCAGGCGCTGGCGAGCGCGCTGCAGAAGCTCGAGCAGACGAGCCGCCGGGTGCCGCCCCCGCACTCCCTGCAGCCGGGCGAGGCGCACATGTTCATCGTGAACCCGCTGTCGGCGTTGAAGGGTCGAGGCCTGACGAGCCTGTTCTCCACCCACCCGCCGACCGAGGAGCGGGTGGCCCGTCTGATGGCGATGCAGGACGAGGTCTACCGCCGCCAGGGTCCCATCGGGAACTAGGAACCTCGCGCGGATCCGTCAGCCCCTACGAAACCATCGTCCCGAGCACCGCGCGCACGTGGTCGATCGTGGTGCGGGGATTCACGAAGCACAGTCGTGCGAGCTTCTCGCCCTGCCACGTCGTCGGTTGCACGAACGCGATCTGGGCCTCGAGCAGCCGGCGCCACCACGCCTCGTAGTCCGCATCGCCCCATCCCAGCCGCCTGAACAGCACCACCGACAGCTCCGGGTCCATCACGAGCTCGAGCTCGTCGCGCACCCGCACCTCCTCGGCCGTCTCGCGCGTGAGCGTCAGCACCCGTTCGATCGCCTCGCGATACGCATCGGTGCCGTAGGTCGCGAGCGAGAACCACAGGGGGAGGCCGCGGGCCCGCCGTGACAGGTGGTAGGCGTAGTCGGCCGGGTTCCACTCGCTCCAGGCCGCCTCGGGCTTGTTCACCGTGTCGAGGTACCCGGCTTCCTGCCGGAACACGCCGTGGGCGGTCGACGGGTCGCGGTACACGAGCGCGCAGCAGTCGTAGGGCGCGAACAACCACTTGTGCGGGTCGACGATGAACGAGTCGGCGCGCTCGATGCCCCGGTAGCGCTCGCGCACCGACGGCGCCGCGAGCCCGGCGCCTCCGTAGGCCCCGTCGACGTGGAACCACAGTCTTCGCGCCTCGCACACGTCCGCGACGCCGGCGAGGTCGTCCACCGTACCGGCGTTCGTCGCGCCCGCGCTCGCGACCACCGCGAAGACGCTCGCAGCCTCGTCGGGGCCGATCGCATCCAGCGTCGAGGCGAGCCCGGCGCCGGTGAGCCGCCCGCGTTCGTCGCCCGTCACGTCGACGATGCCCACGTCGATCACGCGGGCGGCGGTGGCGACCGACGAGTGCACGCTGTCGGCCACGGCGATCTTCCACCCGGTCGGCGGCCGTCCGCCGAGCCTCGACGCCGCACCGGCACGCGCCGCGACCAGCGCCGAGAGGTTCCCGGCTGAGCCCCCGCTCACGAAGACCCCTCCGGCGTCGTCGGGGAACCCGGCGAGATCGGCGAGCCAGCGCAGCGCCTGGTTCTCGGCCCAGATCGCCCCGGCGCCGTCGATCCATCCCGCCGCGATCGTCGACGAGGCGCCCACCACGAGGTCGAACAGCACCGCGGCCTTCGTGGGTGCGCCGGGCACGAACGCCATCGACGACGGATGGTCGGTCGAGATCGTCGCCGGCGCCAGCACCTCGCTCCAGACGCGCAACGCCTCCTCCCCGCCGAGGCCGTCGGGGGTCACCGTCTCACCGGCGCGTCGCGTGAGCTCCTCGCCGCTGGCCGAGCCGTCGAGGGGCTGTGGGCTCGCGATGCGGTTGCGGGCGTAGGCGACGATCGCGCGCGAGAGCGCCTCGGTCTCGTCGGTGTAGCGGTGCATCTCGTCCATCGTGGTGGTCTCCTCCGCCAACACGAAGGGCCGGCCCGAGGGCCGGCCCGCCGCGTCCGATCGATCCCGCCGAGCGGGGACTACGAGGTGAGGACCTGGCAGAACTCGCCGAACGCGTCGACGTACTTCTGCACGTCGTCCTCGGTGTGCTGGACCGAGACCGTCCACTGCTCCTCGTCGCCGGGGGTCATGAAGATGCCCCGGTTGACCATCCACGGGTATGACGCCCAGTAGATGTCGGGGATCGTCTCGAGGAAGTCCCGGTAGTTCGTGAGTGGCTCGGGCCGGTACGAGACGCAGCCCTTCGCGCCGAGGTCGACCGTGTGCGCGGGGATGCCGCTGTCGGCGATCGCCCGGTTGCACCCTTCGGCGAGCATCGTGCCGAGCTTCCCGAGGTGGTCGTACGCGTCACGCGTCAGCACCTGGGTGAGGGCCGCGAGGCCCACGGCCGACGACAGCGGGTTGCCGTTGAACGTGCCCTGCTGCGCCGCGCCCTTCGTGACGTGCTCCATGATGCTCGCGTCGCCGCCGAAGGCGCCGGTCGTCGCGCCGCCGCCGATCGCCTTGGCCCACGCGGCCAGGTGCGGCACCACGCCGTAGCGCTCGGCCGCACCGCCGTACGCGATCGTGCCGCCGCACTTGACCTCGTCGAAGATCAACACGGCGCCGTGGCGCTCGCACGCGTCCTTGAGCGCCTGCAGGTAGCCGTCGGCCGGCACCACGATGCCGATGTTCATCATCACCGGCTCGAGGATCACCGCGGCGATCTCACCCGGGTTGTCGACGAAGGCCTGCTCCACGGCGGATGCGTCGTTGAAGGGCACGATGATCGTCGTGTTCCAGAGCGCGCTCGGGACGCCCTTCGAGGTCGGCTGGGTCGTGTACCAGGGCTTGCCCGACTGGTCGACGTTGTGCCGCAGATCGAGCACGTCGGCCTCCGGTACCACGGAGGACAGTACGGAGTCGTGGTGGCCGTGGTACGAGCCCTCCATCTTGATGATCTTGTCGCGGCCCGTCGCGGCACGCGCGACACGCAGTGCATCCATCGTGGCCTCGGTGCCCGAGTTCACGAACCGCATCTGCTCGAGCTGGAAGCGCTCGCAGATCGCCTCGGCCAGCGCGTTCGTGTCGGGCGTGGTCACGGCGAAGTGGATCGCGTTCTCGGCAGCCTTCTTCAGTGCTTCGACGATCTTCGGGTGGGCGTGGCCCACCACGTTCACGCCGAACCCGCCGTGGAAGTCCTTGTACGAGTT
>Ga0075304_1000202_pt1:0-10000 | contig 14677 bp, 9 predicted proteins | sample Joice_CattailNLA_FD_120067 | JGI IMG/M metagenome (GOLD analysis project Ga0075304, IMG submission 120067) | Natural and restored wetland microbial communities from the San Francisco Bay, California, USA, that impact long-term carbon... | ecosystem: Environmental > Terrestrial > Soil >... | reverse complement strand
CGCGAAGCCGCGTCGGACATCATGGACCAGGTGGACCGGCTCGAGCGCTGGGTACGAGAACTGCTGACTTATGTGCACCTGCCGGCGGGCGAGCACGGCCCGGTCGATGTCGACGCCGTGGTGCGCGAAAGCCTGGAGAGATTTGCCGTCGAGATGCGCCGCCGCGGGATCGCGACCGCGGTGCACTTGCCCGCCGGATTGCCGCAAGTGCGGGGCGACACGATCCTGCTCAAGCAGCTCTTTGGCAGCCTGATTGCCAATGCCGTCGAGGCGATGCCCGACGGCGGCCGGCTGGAGGTCGCCGCATCCGCGCAAGGGCGGGGCATCGTGGCGATCGAACTGCGTGACGCGGGTCCGGGAATGACCGATCAGCAGCTGGCACGCGCATTCAAGCCGTTCCACACCACCAAGGCGCAAGGCCTCGGGGTCGGTCTGCCGCTCGCGCGCCGCATCGTCCGGCGCATGGGCGGCGACATCGAGCTCGAGAGCCGCGTCGGCGCCGGCACGACCGCCCGCCTGACGCTGCCGGCGGTCGGCCCGTGAGTACCGCCGTACTCGTGGTCGAGGACGAAGCGGCGCTTGCCCGCAACATCGCCGGTTTCCTCGGCGGCTGCGGCTACGAAGCGCGCAGCGCCGGGTCTGCCGAGGATGCGCTGCGCATGATGGAATCATTCGGGCCGGACGTCGTCCTGCTCGACTTCAACCTGCCGGGCATGGACGGCCTGCGGGCCATCGAGCGCCTGCGTGAACTCGACCCGCGCGTGCGGATCGTGATGATGACCGGCCATGCCTCCGTGGAGCTGGCGGTCGACGCGATGAAGGCCGGCGCCTACGACTTCCTGACCAAGCCGATCTCCCTCTCGGAGCTGCGGTTGATGCTCGAGAAGCTGACCCGCGAGGAACGCCAGACCGGGGCGCTCGCCTACTATCGAGCGCGCGAAGAACGGACCAGCGGCCTCGACAAGCTGGTCGGCGAATGCGCCGCGATGCAGCTGTTGCGCGCGTCGATCCGCAAGGTCGTCGCCGGCGACGAGGCATTGCGCGACGCCGATCCGCCCGCGGTCCTGATCACCGGCGAGACCGGCACGGGCAAGGAACTCGTGGCGCGTGCGCTGCATTTCGAAGGCCCGCGCCGGAACCAGCCGTTCGTCGAGATCAACTGCGCGGCGATACCGGCGCAACTGCTCGAATCCGAGCTGTTCGGCCACGAACGCGGTGCCTTCACCGACGCGAAGTCGAAGAAGCTCGGCCTGGTCGAGACCGCCGACGGCGGAACGTTGTTCCTCGACGAGATCGGCGACATGGAACTGCCGCTGCAGGCGAAGCTGCTGCGCCTGCTCGAAGATCGCTCGGTGCGCCGGGTGGGCGGCCTGCGCGACCAGTCGGTGAACGTCCGCATCGTGGCCGCCACCCATCGCCAGCTCGATGCCCAGGTCGCCGAGGGAAAGTTCCGCGCCGACCTGTTCTTCCGCATCCGGATGGTCCACCTGGCCATTCCCGCGCTGCGCGACCGCGGCGAGGACCTGCTCCGGCTGGCGGACCACTTCCTGGCCCATCATGCGCGGCGCTACGGCAAGGAAGGGCTCTCGCTCTCGGCGGACGTGCGGCAGGCGCTCCTGCATCATCGGTGGCCCGGCAACGTGCGCGAACTGCGCAATGTCGTGGAACAGGCCGTGCTGATGTCCGCCGGGCCGGTCATCGAGTCAGTCGACCTGGGCTGGCTGCCTGCGACAGCCGGGGCCGCACCCGTGCCGGCGACGCCGAACCTGGATCAGCTCGAGCGCGATGCGCTCCTGAAGGCGCTGGAGTCGTCGCGCTGGAACGTGAGCCAGGCTTCGCGCCTGCTCGGCATCAGCAGGGATGCCTTGCGCTACCGGATCGACAAGCACGGTCTTTCCATGCCGGACTGATTCGAACTGCACGGCGATTGGCGGCCGGAAGTTCAGGGCCTTGTTCCTTGCCGAGTGGGAGTCCCGTCCTACAGCCCGACCCCCGCGGCCTGTGGCGAGATGGCCGCATGCATCCGCAGCGTCGCAAGCACAGCCCGCAGGTATCGGCCGTCGTGCCCGCGCACGATGAGGCCCCGACGATAGCCGGCGTGCTCGCAGTCCTGGTGGGCCATCCCCTGATTGACGAGGTGATCGTCGTCGATGACGCCTCGACCGATGCGAACTCCCGCCTCGCACGCGCCGCCGGGGCCACCGTGCTCGAGATGCCCCGGAATGGCGGCAAGGCGGCCGCCATGGCGCGCGGTGTCGCCGCGGCCCGCCACGACGTGATCTTCTTCTCCGACGCCGACCTGACGGGCCTGACGCGGGACATGGTCACACGCCTGCTGCGCCCGGTGACTTACGGCGCTTTCGCCATGTTCGTGGGAATGTGCAAGCGCCGGACCTATTGGACAAACCGGCTGCTGCACTTCTCGCCGCTGATCGGCGGGGAGCGGACGATCACGCGTGCGTTGTGGCTGGATGTGCCGGTCGAGTTCAAGATGCACTTCCAGATCGAGATCGCGCTCAATTTCTTCGCGAAGCTGAACGGACATCGGATGGGCGTCGCGGTCCTGGACGGCGTCGGCCAGGTGATCAAGGAGCAGAAGCGGGGATTGTTGTCGGGCGCCTGGAAGCGGATCTCGATGATCGCCGGCATCCTGGTCGTCAGCTGGCGAACCTACGTCGTCTACCAGGCCCGGCTGCGAGTGGCGCGCTGGATGGGAACCCCCGGCGTGGCGCTTGACGCGGAGAGTCGCTAGCCGGCCAGTTCAGGGCTTCGCCGCCGCCTCCGCCAGCCCCCCGAACTGCTGCGCATTCACCTGGTCCACGATCGGCGCGAGCGCGTCGAGCTTGTGTGCCGCGTCGCCGCTCACCCGATGCGTGGCGACAAGTGTCGTTGCACCGTCCTTCTCCTCGAGCGAGAACGTGATCACGCCCGAGATCGCCATCTCCTGCAGCGGCCCGAGCGCGGCGTCGAGCCGCAGCATCTTGCCGGGCATGACCAGCACGACGCGCCCGTGCTCGCCGACTCCGCCGTCCCAGCGCTCGCAGAAGCAACCGCCGGCATCCGCGACGAGGCTCAGGTTCTCGCGCTTGCCCGACCAGGTGTGATCCGCGGGCCACCAGCGCTCGGGATGTTGCAGCGACTCCCAGACCTTTGCTGCCGGCGCGGCGATGGTGAAACGGTGCTCGATCAGGAACCCGTCCGCCGCCGCGAACTTCACCTCGGCGCCCGCGCATGCGGGCGCGAGCGCGAGCGCGCCCATGAGCCATGCCTTCATCACATCACTCCTTCGACTGCCATTCGCTCTCGTCCTGCCGCGCGAGCGCATCCAGGTCACCGGGCGTCGCGGCCGGATCGTCGACCCACTCGCGGAGCGCAGGCCCGCCATTGATCAGGTCGATCGCGAGCCGCGTCGTCTCGTACTCGTAGGCGAACTCGCGCCACAGCGGGTAGTCGGGCCGGATCGCGCGGATCGCCTTGAAGGCGAGCGCCATCAGCCGCCACGGCCGGAACTTCGAGTGGTTGTAGCCGGGATCGTCCACGTGGATCTGGATGCCGGCGCACAGCTGGCCCGCGTGCTTGTGGAAGGTCGGCTCGAACCAGCACGGCCGCAGCCGGCAGCCGGCGAGCCAGTCGGGCGCGAGCACGCGCATGTTGGCGAGCAGCTTGTCGGCGTCGAGGTCCGGCGCGCCGAACACCTCGAGCGGCCGCGTCGTGCCGCGGCCCTCGGAGAGCGTCGTGCCCTCGACCATCACGGTACCCGGATAGCAGCGCGCCATCGCGACTGAAGGCGCGTTCGGGCTCGGGTTGATCCAGGCGCGTTCGCCCTGCGGCCAGCCGTAGCCGGGCGACTGCGCCGGGCGCCAGCCGTCCGTCGCGACGTGCACGTACTCGAGGTCGAGTTTCAGGTGCTGCACCATCCAGGCGCCGAGCTCGCCGAGCGTGCGCCCGTGCCGCATCGGCATCGGGCCCGCGCCGACGAAGCTCTCCCAGCCGCTCTTCAGCAGCAGCCCCTCGACCGGCCGGCCGATCGGATTCGGCCGGTCGAGCACCCAGACCGCCTTGCCTAGCCGCGCGGCGGCCTCGAGCACGTAGCGCAGGGTCGTCACGAACGTATAGACGCGCGTGCCGAGGTCCTGCAGGTCCACGAGCAGCACGTCGAAGGTTTCCATCATCGCCGGCGTCGGGCGGCGCACCTTGCCGTAGAGACTGAAGACCGGGATCCCGTAGGCGGGGTCCTTGTAGTCGTCGGTCTCGATCATGTTGTCCTGCTTCTCGCCGCGCATGCCGTGCTGCGGGCCGAACGCGGCCGTCAGGCGGAAGTCCTCGTGCGCCGCGAGCGCGTCGATCGAGTGCGTCAGGTCCGCGGTCACGGAAGCCGGGTGCGCGAGCAGCGCGATGCGCCGGCCGTCGAGGGGTTTCCTCACGGCGCGGTCGAGCAGCAGGCGGTCGATGCCGAACTTCATCGCCGCGCGACCTTCAGCACGAAGGACGCGGGGTCGTGGAAGTCCGGCTTGGCCCCCGGGTGAGCGAGCGCCCAGTACGAAAGGGTCCCGTCATCCGCCTCGATGACCGCGGCGACGCCGGTTTCGATGACGCTCGCCTTCGAGAGATCCGGCAGCGCGGCGATCGGCAGGGTTGCGCTCAATTCGTAGCCATCCGGGAAGTTGCGGCGCTCCATGCGCGGGGCCGGGATGTCGGGCGAGCTGCGTTCGCTGCGCGGGCGCCCGAATCGGTAGGCCGCCCAGTCGCCCGAGGGCGCAAAGTTGAACTCGTGGTAGCTGGCACCCGGTCCTACCCTGAGAAATGCCTCGAAGCAGCTATGTTGCCAGAGACCGTCGGCGCGGCGTGCAAACCCGGACGGCGGCAGGCGGAGCCGCGCGGCATCTCCCGCGATCCGGTACACGATGACGAGCGCGGCAGGCAGCTTCGCCGCATCGACTTCGATGGCGAAATGACGGATGGCGGGGCAGGGGGTGGCGGGATGTGGCGTCAGTTCCGCCCGCAGGGTGCTCATGGTTCGCCACTCTAGACTGTTCAACCTAAAGCCGCCCGTGCCGGTGAAATACCGCCCGCGGGGTTGCAATCGGCTGCGCCGGCGGCAAAGTGACCGGCGTGAAGTTCGACACCGTGATCGTCGGCGCCGGCTCCGCAGGCTGCGTGCTTGCCAACCGCCTGAGCGCGGACCCCGCTCACCGCGTCTGCCTGGTGGAAGCGGGGCCTGAGGATCGCTCGCCGCTCATCCACATTCCCGCGGGGATTCTCGGCACCATCCCGCGGCGTCAGGTGAACTGGGCCTTCGAAACCGAACCGCAGCCCGGGCTCGGCGGCAGGCGGGGATACCAGCCGCGCGGGCGCGTGCTCGGCGGATCGAGCTCCATCAACGCGATGATCTACATGCGCGGGCACCCGTCGGACTACGACGACTGGGCGGCGCTCGGCAATCCGGGCTGGTCCTACGAGGACGTGCTGCCGCTGTTCATTCGCTCCGAGGACCAGCAGCGCGGGGCGGATGCCTTTCACGGCAGCGGCGGGGAACTGACGATCGCCGACCTCGCCAGTCCCGCGGCGGCTTCCCATGCCTTCGTCGAGTCCGCCGCGCGGTCGGGGCTGGCGCGAAACCCCGACTTCAACGGCGCGAGCCAGGACGGGGCGGGCCTGTACCAGGTCACGCAGCGCCGCGGCCGCCGCTGCAGCGCCGCGGTCGCCTTCTTGCGCCCGGCACTCGCGCGCCCGAACCTCACGGTGCTGACCGGCCGCCAGGCGACGCGCATCGTGTTCGCGGGCGCGCGCGCGACGGGCATCGAGGTCGAGGGTCCGGGCGGCACGGCGCGCCTCGACGCGGCGCGCGAGCTGATCGTCTCGGCAGGTGCCTTCGGGTCGCCGCAGCTCCTGCTGCTGTCCGGCATCGGTCCGCGCGAGGAACTCTCGCGCCACGGCATCGGCGTGCGCCACGAACTGCCGGGGGTCGGGCTGAACCTCGCCGATCACATCGACCTCGCGCTGGTCTACCGCTCCGACGACCGCAGCCTGATGGGCATCACGGCCCGCACGGTGCTGCGGGCCGTCGCCGGCTATTTCGAGTGGCGCGATCGCGGCACGGGAATCCTCACCACCAATTTTGCCGAAGCCGGCGCCTTCTTCCGCACGCACGCCGGTCTCTCCCGCCCGGACGTGCAGCTCCACTTCCTCACCGGGCTGGTGGATGACCACGCCCGCCGGCTGCACTACGGTTACGGCGTCTCGTGCCACGTCGCGGTCCTGCGCCCGAAGAGCCGCGGCCAGGTCGGGCTGCGCTCGGCGGATCCGCGCGCGGCGCCGCGCATTGACCCGAACTTCCTCGCGGAAGCCGAGGACGTCGCCACGCTGGCAGCCGGCGTGAGGCGCGCGCGCGAGATCATGGACGGCGCGCCGCTCGCGCTGCACCGGGGTGCCGAACTTTTTTCGGAAGGGGCTGGAGAGGAGGCGCTGCTCGCGCAGATCCGCCGCCGCGCCGACACGATCTACCACCCGGTCGGGACCTGCCGCATGGGCGCCGACGCGATGGCGGTCGTGGATCCGCTGCTGCGCGTGCGCGGCCTCGAGGGCCTTTCCGTCGTCGATGCGTCCGTCATGCCGGCGCCGGTCGGCGGCAACACCAATGCACCGACGATCATGATCGCCGAGAAGGCGGCGCTCCTGCGCGCCGCCTGAGCGTCGCAGCGGTCCTCACGCGCCGCCGAGAAAAACACGCCAAGCCGTTGTAAGCCAAGGATGGCCGGCGCAAGCATTTCACGCGTGCGGATTCCGGTTGTGGAGCGCGCGCAACACCTCGATTTCCGGTCGCCACTGCGCGCCCTCTGGCTGTAACATTCCGGCCCTATGCTGCCGCTGCCGTCATGCAGGCAACTGTCGCGTAAATGAAACCAAGGGGAGCCACTGCAATGTCCGATCGTCGTCGCTCGGTACGTCTTGCTGCCGCCGTATCCTCGGTTCTTTCCGCACCCGCCGTCGCCCTTGGGGCTGGATTCGCCGCCGCGCTGGCCGCGCCGCTCGCGATCGCGCAGGAAACTGCGAGCCAGCTCTCCGGCTTCGTCGTCGGCGAGGATGGCCAGCCGATTGCCGGCGCCCGCGTCAGCATCGTCCACCTGCCTTCAGGCACGGGCAGCGCGGCCACGACCAACGCGAGCGGCCAGTTTTCCGCGACCGGGTTGCGCGTCGGCGGCCCGTACCGCATCACGGCCCAGGCCGACGGCATGCAGGATGCCGTGGTCGAGGACCTGTATACCCAGCTTGCGCAGCGCACCTCCGTGACGCTGGTTGCCCAGCCGATCGCGACGCTGGCCGGCGTCGAGGTCATGGGGACGTCGGAACGCGACGTGTCGATCGGCGCCGGCAGCCGCTTCGGCGCCCAGGACGTCCGCGAACTGCCTTCCATCAGCCGCGACATCAAGGACGTCGTGCGCATCAACCCGAAGGCCTGGGTCGACCCGACGAACGCCGACGCGCTCGAGGTGGCGGGCGTCAACAACCGCTACAACACGGTCACCGTCGACGGCGTGCGCCAGAGCGACGACTTCGGCCTCAACAACAACGGCTACCCGACCCAGCGCAGCCCGCTGTCGGTGGACGCGATCGAAGCCGTCTCCGTGCTGACGGCGCCGTTCTCGGTGGAGTACTCGTTCTTCCGCGGCTCGACCATCAACATGGTCACGAAGTCCGGGACCAACGAGTTCACCGGCTCGGCCTTCTTCTACAAGGGCGACGACAGCCTGCTGGGCGACAAGACCAAGGACACCGAGGTCAACCTCGTGTTCGACGAGGAGATCTACGGCGGCACGCTCGGCGGTCCGATCATCAGGGACAAGCTGTTCTTCTTCCTCTCCTACGAGAAGCTCGACCGCACGGCGCCGCAGGACATCGGCGCGACCGGCTCCGGCTTCCCGGTCGAGGTGCCGAACGTCACCCAGGCGGAATACGACGATATCCGCCAGATCGCGCAGGACGTATATGGCTACGAGATCGGCGAGACGCTGTCCTCGGCGCCGGAGGAGGACGAGAAAATCCTCGCCAAGCTCGACTGGAACATCACCGACACGCAGCGCGCGACGCTTTCCTACCAGCGCACCGAGGGCAACGAACTGGTCGTCAACACGACCAACAACAACCCGTCGCTGTCGCGGCTTGGTTCGCCGTCGAACTGGTACGACCGCGCGATCCTGATGGAGACCGCCTCGCTGCAGCTGTTCTCGGACTGGAACGAGTACTTCTCGACCGAGTTCAAGATCGCGCGCAAGGAGGTCGAGACCGCCCAGGTCTCGCTGTTCGGCACCGACTTCGGCGAGATGCAGATCCGCACGCCTAGCGGCGGCACCGTGTACATCGGCTCCGACGAGTTCCGGCACGCCAACGAGCTCACGAACGACGTGGACTCGATCAAGCTGAAAGGCAGCTTCTTCCTCGGCGACCATACCCTGATGGTCGGCTACGAGCGCGAGATGCTGGACATCTTCAACGCGTTCGTGCCCCGCAGCCAGGGCCTTTGGGTATTCGCGCCGACGCTCGACGGCAACGGCGTCGTGACCGCGACCGGGACCGATAATTTCGCCGCCCAGGCCGCGACCAGCCTGTCCTACCAGAACGCCTTCACGAACGACGCCGCCGACGGCTCCGCGACCTTCGGCTACGACGTCGACAGCTTCTACGTGCAGGACGAATGGCAGGCGACCGCCGACCTCAAGATCCAGGCCGGCGTGCGATTCGACATGTTCTCGAGCGGCGACCAGCCGCTGCTCAACCAGAACTTCACCGGGCGCTACGGGTTCAACAACCAGTCGACGCTCGACGGGCGCGACCTGGTCATGCCGCGCATAGGCTTCAACTGGCAGTGGAAGCCGGAGACGACCGTTTACGGCGGCTTCGGCCTGTTCGGCGGCGGAACGCCGAACGTCTGGGTCTCCAACAGCTTCTCCAACGACGGCGTGACAGTCGTGCGCACGGACATCGCGCGCGGCACCGGCAATCCGCTGGAACCCTCGCTCGACGGCGGCAACGGCTTCGACATCCCGCAGGACGTGCTAGATTTCCTGGCGACCCAGCGCAACGACGGGCCGGTCAACGCGATCGACCCGGACTTCGACGTGCCGTCGCAGTACCGCTGGAACCTCGGCATCAAGCACACCCTGCCCTGGGACATCCAGCTCGGCGCGGACATCATCTATTCGCGCGTCAAGGACGAGGTGCTCTGGCAGGACATCCGCCTGCAGCAGGTCGGCACGGCGCCGGACGGGCGGCCGATCTACGGGCCGCGCCCCGATGGCCGCACGAGTTCGAGCATCCAGGACTTCCTGCTCACGAACACCAGCGAGGGCGAGCAGACGGTGTTCTCGATCGACGCGAGCAAGACCTGGCGCACCGGCGCGGGCCGCTTCGACGCCTACCTCGGCTACGGCCACCAGGACGTCAAGGACGTCAATCCGGGCACCAGTTCGACGGCTTCGTAGAACTGAGACAACGTCGCCGTGTCGGACCCGAACAACCCGGGCCTCGAGACCTCGAACTACGAGATCGAGCACCGGTTCACCACCTCGTTCGCCTGGCGCAAGGCGTTCTTCGGCGACTACGAGACCAGCATCGCCCTGATCGGCGAGCGCCGCTCCGGCCGGCCCTACAGCTACACCTTCGGCAGCGGCTCGCTGATCTGGGGGGACCCGCGCCAGGGCTCCCGGCAACGGCACCTCTTTTACGTGCCGGACGGCGACGTGATCTTCGAAGGTGCCTGCACGGCGGGCGAGGTCGGCACCGTCGCCGGCTGCACGGCCGCGGGCGCCTTCAGTGCCGCGAGTGCCGCGGCCGCGCAGTTCGCCACGGACATGAATGCCTATGTCGAGGAACAGGGCCTCGCCAAGTTCCGCGGCCGGATCGTGCCGCGCAATTCGCATCGTAGTCCGTGGGTGTCCGCGCTCGACCTGCGCTTCGCCCAGGAGTTGCCGATCTTCCGCAGGACCCGCGGCATCGTCACCTT
>Ga0075304_1000200_pt1 | contig 14852 bp, 16 predicted proteins | sample Joice_CattailNLA_FD_120067 | JGI IMG/M metagenome (GOLD analysis project Ga0075304, IMG submission 120067) | Natural and restored wetland microbial communities from the San Francisco Bay, California, USA, that impact long-term carbon... | ecosystem: Environmental > Terrestrial > Soil > Wetlands ... | reverse complement strand
TCCAAGGACCGCGCCCTCAGGTGCGCGTGGGTGAGGCCCTGAGCGTTCCACCAGCAAGGCTTGCTGGGACTGCCAGGCACGCCCAGGGGCTTGCTCGGATCGCTGCCATCGATGGCGAGGCACCGTCGACAGCCACGTCCACGCTCGGATGGCTGGCTCATCCCTGGCGTCGGAGGACCCGAAGGTCGCTCGGATCGGGCCAACAGTCCTCCCGCGACTGGTTGGTGGCATCGGAGAGGCGCCGCTCCGACTGGCGCCGTTTCGCCTCGCGTCGGCGAGGCATCGCTCCGGCTCCGATGGACGAGGTCCAAGGTGGGCACCGGCGCTAGCACCGTGATATCATATTGCTAGCGCGAGATCGGTCTCGCCGATCCGCCATCGTGAGGAGACGTCCGAACCATGAACAAGGAGCGCGCCGCCCGGACGCTGCCGGGTATCCCCATGCTGCTGATCCTGCTGGTCGCAGCCCTCGGCCTCACCGTCCTGCTCATCACCTACTTCGCGGCCGCCTTCGTGCCGGCCATCGACGACCTTGGAGCCTCGGAGTGGTTGGGCCTGCTCCTGATCGTGGGCCTCCTGGTGACGACGATCGTGCTGTTCTTCGGCCTGACGCCGGTGAATCCCAACGAGGCCCGTGCCCTGGTGCTCTTCGGCCACTACTCGGGCACCGTGCGCCGCCAGGGACTGCAGTGGGTCAATCCCTTCACGTTGCGTCGCCGCATCTCCGTGAAGGTCCGCAACTTCGAGACGGGCAAGCTCAAGGTCAACGACAGCGACGGCAATCCCATCGAGATCGCGGCCATCGTGGTCTGGAAGGTGACGGACACCGCGGAGGCCCTCTTCGAGGTCGACGACTATGAGCACTTCGTACACGTCCAGGCGGAGTCGGCCCTGCGCAACCTGGCCACCTCGCATCCCTACGACTCGCACCAGGACGGTGACATCGCGCTGCGCTCGAACCCCGCTGACATCGCCGACCAGCTCCGCTCGGAGATCGCCGACCGACTGGAGAAGGCCGGCGTGGAGGTCATCGAGGCGCGCATCAGCCACCTCGCCTACTCCTCCGAGATCGCCAACGCCATGCTCCGCCGGCAGCAGGCCAATGCCGTCATCGCTGCCCGCTCGCGCATCGTCGAAGGCGCCGTGAGCATGGTGGAGATGGCGTTGGAGCAGCTCTCCTCGAAGCAGATCGTGGACCTCGATGAGGAGCGCAAGGCCCAGATGGTGAGCAACCTGCTGGTCGTCCTCTGCTCCGAGCATGAGACACAGCCGGTGGTCAACACCGGGACGCTGTACGCGTAGGCCGTGGCTAGGCACAGCCGCGCCGTTGGTTCGAAGGCGACCGGTCTGCCGACCTGATGGCCGAGCGGAAGCCCTTCCTGCTGCGCCTGGACCCCGAGGTGCTGTCGGCGCTGCAGGCCTGGGCGGCCGACGAGCTGCGCTCCGTCAACGGCCAGATCGAGTTCCTCCTGCGGCGGGCGCTCCGAGACGCGGGGCGCCTGCCGATGCGGGAGGCCCCGCCCCGTCGGCCCGGGACCGGGGCGACTCCGCAGACAACGGAGGCTGCAGAAGAGGAGTAGAGAAGGGCCCTTGATCCGGCCGAGGGATGGCGTGGTCGGCCGGGGGCCGTCCGTCACTTGACTGCCCTGCGAGCCCGGCCGAACGATGTCGTCGGACAACGCGGAGGGCCCGATGAACGAACGAACGGAACCAGGTTGGTACGAGCAGATCGCCGGCTTCACGCTGAGCACGCTCGGCAAGGCCAGCGACTGCGTCCGACTCGGCTTCGAGCGAGGCTTCGACTCGGGCGAGATGATGGATGCCATCTACGCGGACAGGGCCTCCGGGCGCTGGCTCATCGGCCCACTGGTCGACCGCATCTACCTTGACCAGCCGGGTTGCCGCGGGCTGCGCGCCCGCAAGAATCTCGTGTTGGCCACTCTCGAAGGGCTGATCGCGAGGCAGCGCTCGGCGGGCCGGGGTCCGGTCATCGTGGACGTGGCCGCGGGCCCGGCCACGTACCTGGTGGAGTTGCTGGCAAAGGATCGTGGCGATGACATCACGGCTCTGGCCCGGGATCGAGACCCGCGCGCGCTCGAGCGGGGGCAACGCCTGGCGGTCGATGCCGGCGTGGCAGATCGCCTGCGCTACGAGCAGGGCGACGCGCTCGACGAGGAAAGCCTGCTGGGCCTGGACCCGCCACCCAGCATCGTCATCGCCTCGGGCTTCTACGAGTTGCTGCTTGACGAGTCGGTCATCGCCCGCTCCATGGCCATCGCCCGGCGCATGCTCTCGCGCGGCGACCCGCTCGTCTTCACGACGCAGGTGGCCCATCCCCAGGTGGCCATGATGGCTGTGGTCCCGGCACACGACGGGCGGCCCTGGATCATCCGCAACCGACCGCTCGCGACCATCGAGGCCATGGCCCGGGCAGCCGGCTTCGGCGAAGTGGCCTCGGAGATGGAGCCGGTGGGCATCTTCGCGGTCAGCGTGGCGCGCTGATGAGCGAGCCGTTGGCTCCGAAGCCGCCCATCGCGCCAGGCGGTCTGTATCGCATGAAGCCAGCCTGGCAGCGGCTGCTGCGGCCCCTCGTCGACTGGCTGGTAGCCCATCACGTCAGCGCCGACCGGCTCACCACGCTGGCACTCCTGGCCGCCGTGCTTGGTGGGCCCTGCCTGGCCGCCTCTGACGATGCGCCCGGCCTGCTGCTGGCGGTGCCCGTCCTGGCCGCCCTGCGCCTGGTCCTCAACCTCCTCGACGGTCAGGTCGCGCGTGGCAGCGGCACGGCACGACCCCTGGGCGAGGTCTGGAACGAGATGAGCGACCGCTTCGCCGACACGCTCATGATCGGTGCGCTCGCCTTCGTGGCGGCCGTCGGGCCGCTCCTGGCCGGGGCCGCGGTGGCCGCCGCCCTGCTGGCCAGCTACGCGGGCATCGCCTCGCGGGCCGTCGGTGCGCCTCGGCAGTACGGGGGCGTGATGTCCAAGCCTGGACGCATGATCGCCCTGGCCGCGGCCGCGCCCCTGGCGCTCGTGCTGGCGGAGGGCTGGCCGCTCAGGCTGGCCGCCGTCATCATCGCCGTAGGCGCCATGGTGACGCTTGCCCAGCGGCTCCTGGCCACGCGCCGGGACCTGGCCGATGTCGTGGGCTGAGCTCTGGCCGGCGGGTGCCCTGCTCCACGCGCCTACGGACGACCCCGCCTTCGCGACCTGCCTGACCATCGTGGCCATCCTGGCGGCAGCCAGCGCTGCGGCGCTGGCCGTGGTCACCTCACGCGGTCGCGGCGGAGCACCCCCCAGGACGCTCTGGGCGCGCTGGCTGACCTGGCTGGTGCTGGCGTCACTGTTCACGCTGGCCTGCTTCGCAGGGCTCCTGCCGGTCGCGTTCCTGCTGGGCCTCTTCGCGCTGCAAGGCACGCGTGAGTGGGCGACCCTGCTCGACCTGCCCCGCGCCCATCGCCTCATGCTGGCGGTGTACTGCGTGCTGGCCATGAGCCTGGCGCTCTTCGGGGCCGTGGCCCTGCTGGCCAGCGTGCCGCTCATGCTCCTGGTGGGCATGCTCCAGCCTGTCCTCGGCGCAGACACGCGGCGGGGCATGCGCGACCTGGCCTTCGGGGCCCTCGGCTTCGCCTACCTGCCCCTGCTGCTCGCCTTCGGTGTGCTGCTGGTCCGTGACCGGGCCGACGGCGCCGCCATCCTCTTCGTGGTCGCCGCCATGGCCGCCTTCAGCGACATCGGCGCCTACGTGGTCGGCAAGAGCGTGGGCCGGCGGCCACTGGCACCCACGCTGAGCCCCAACAAGACGCTCGAGGGCGTGGGCGGCAACTTCCTGGGTGCTGCCGTGGCAGCCCTCGTCTTCGCCCCCGTGGCACCACTCGAAGCCGCTGGCCTGGCCGTGCTCGTGGTCATCGTGGCGCTGGCTGCGGTCTGGGGCGACCTCTTCAAGTCGGCCCTCAAGCGCGAGGTCGGCGTCAAGGATGCGGGGACCCTGCTGCCTGGCTTCGGCGGCTTGCTCGACCGCGTCGACTCGCTCATCGTGGCCCTGCCCCTGGTCTACTACGCGCTTGGCGCGGGCGACCTGCTGAGCGGCAACGGGGCGACAGCATGAGCGGGCATGTCGGCGTGCTCGTCGTGGCGGGCGACGCCGCTGGACCAGGCACCATCCACCGCGGTCCACCACTCGACCCACGCGTCGTCGCGTTGACCGGCGAGACCCTCGTGGAGCTGCTGGAGCGTGCGGTGGCGAGGACGCCGCAGCGGACGGCCCTGGTCATGCGCCGCGGCATGTTCGACGAGCGCTGGTCGTACGCGGATCTGGGCGAGCGCACGGCACGGGTGGCAGCCAGGCTGGCGAGCCTGGGCGTGCAACCTGGTGACCGGGTCGTGACGTGGGGGCCGGCCGACCCCTGGTTGGCAACAGCCTTCTTCGCCGTCTGGCAGCGTGGCGCCATCGTCGTGCCGCTGGACCTGCGCATGCGCGAGGACGTGGCCCTGCGCATCGCCCAGCGGACCCGGCCGCGGCTGGTGCTGGCCGGCGAGGTCCAGGCCGCCGGGCCGGCCACGGCCCTGGGCGTACCGGTCGTGCGGCTCGCGGCGGACAGCTTGATGGCAGAGCCGGGAGAGGGCCCGCCGGCCGACGAAGCCGTGGTGGACCCTTCGATGGGAGCCGAGATCGTCTTCACCAGCGGCACGACGAGCGATCCCAAGGGCGTCTATCTGACCCACGGCCAGGTCATCCACAACGCCCGCGTCATCGCCCAGACGGGCATGGGCCCGCAGCCCGAGCGCGGCCTGGCCATCATCCCGCTGTCGCACATGTACGGCCAGATCGTGCCGCTCTTCACGGGCCTTGTCTCCGGTTCCACTCTCGTCTTCCTCGAGACCCTTGGGGCCAAGTCGATCGGCATGGCCCTACGCCACGAGCGCATCACGGCCATCACGGCCGTGCCCCAGCTGGCCCAGCTCGTCCTCGACACCTTCGAATCCGAAGCGGCCCGGCGAGGCCAGCTGGAACGGATGCTGCGGGCACGGCGCGTGGCGCGCCATCTGCCCATGCGCCTGCGGCGACTGCTCTTCAGGCGCTTGCACACCGCCATCGGCGGGCGCCTCTCGATCATCACCAGCGGCAGCGCGGCCATGCCCGAAGCCCTGCAGGAAGCCTGGGAATCGATGGGCGTGCTCATCGTGCAGGGCTACGGCGGCACGGAGTGTGCGGCCATCACCGGCCACACGCGCAGGGACCGGCGTCCGGGCACGGCCGGCAAGCCCCTGGCAGGCCTCGAGGTGCAGGTGGCGCCCGACGGCGAGCTGCTCGTCCGTGGCCCCAGCGTCATGAGTGGCTACTGGGAGGCACCGGAGGCGACGACGGAGGTCCTCACAGCGGATGGCTGGCTGCACACCGGCGACGCCGTGCGTATCGACGAGCACGGTGAGGTCATCGTCCTCGGTCGGACGCGCTACCGCATCGCCCTGCCCAACGGGCTCAAGGTCTATCCCGACGACGTCGAGCTGGCCCTGCGCGCGACGGGACGGATCCGCGATGCCGTGGCCATCGAAGAGCCGCCGGGCCGCATCGCGGCGGTGCTGCTGCCTGCCGATGCGGAGGATACGGACGCGACCCTGGCAGCCGCCGTCAAGTCCGCCAACAGCACGCTCGCGGACCACCAGCGCGTCCGCGGCTGGCGACGCTGGCCTGAGCCGGACCTGCCACGCACGCACACGCTCAAGGTCAAGCGCGACCCGGTGGCCGACTGGTACCGGGCTGCTTCGATAGGAGAGCAGTCGTCCGCCGGGACGGGGGTGGGCGCCCCGCTGACGCACTCGCCAGCCGCGCAGGACCCCCTGGTCGAGCTCTGTCGCCTCGTGGCCGAGGTGAGCACGGTGCCGGGGCAGGAGGCGCGTGTCGTGAACGCCGAGACGGTCCTCGAGGAACTGGCTCTCGATTCGCTCGCCCGGCTCTCGCTGGCCTTGCGCATCGACGAGGTCCTCGGTGTCCCGCTGCCCGACGAGGACATCGCGGCTGCCTCGACCGTGGCCGACCTTGCCCGGCGCATCGAAGCACAACGCGGTCGCGAGGAGGCGGCACCAGCGGCCGCCTGGGCGCTCACGCGGCCCGCGCGCATCGTTCGAGAGCTGCTCGACCGCACCCTCACCAGCTGGCTGCTATCCGTCGTCGCCCGACCTCGTGTCGAAGGGCTCGAGAACGTGGCCGGGCTGGCTGGCCCGGTCCTCGTCTGTCCCAATCACGCCAGTCATCTCGACGCGCCCTGCGTCCGCCAAGCCCTGCCGGCTGACCTTCGTCGCCACACCGCGGTCGCCGCGGCGGCCGACTACTTCTTCACGCACCCCATCCTCGGCCCACTCGTCGCCCTGGCCATGGCGGCCTTCCCGTTCGGACGCACGACGGACGTGCGTGCCTCCATGGAGCGTGTCAGCGATCTCCTCTCGACGGGCTGGTCGGTCATGCTCTTCCCGGAGGGCACCCGATCGCTCGACGGCCGGCTGGGTCACATGCGAGAGGGCATCGGCCTGTTAGCCACCGCGACGAGCGTTCCGGTGCTGCCGACCTGGATCGAGGGCACGCACGACATCCTGCCCAAGGGCGGGACACTGCCGCGACGCAAGCGCGGGGCAGGGGTAGTAGTGCGCTTCGGGGCCCCGCTTCGCTTCGATCGATCGACGCCACCGGCCGAGGCTGCGTGGCTCATCGGCGGGGCCATCGCATCGCTGGCTGAGCTGGCACCGGGCCACCGGACCGAGGCGGAGCCATCGAAGGAGGCGTGATGATGGTGGGGCGCCCGCTGGTGGTCGGCATCGTCGGCGCTGACGGTTGCGGCAAGTCGTCAACGTATCGCGGCCTGCTCCACCGGTTGGCCCGACAGATGCCCGTCCACGGTGTCGGCGAGGAGCTGCTGCGCGGAGGCCCTGGCCTCGCCCTGGCGCCGCCGCCGAGCACACGTCTGTCGCGCACGACCGCGCGCGTGGGCGCGCTGGCTCGTGGCACCCGAGCTGATCGGCCATACCAGCTCCTCAAGCTCCTCGAGCTCTCGGGGCGCTCCCGATCGCGCGACGCGGCGGTGCAAGAGGCCAGGGCAGCGGTTGTCGTCACCGACGGCGACCCCCTCGTCAACAGCGCTGCCTGGTCGGCGGCCGGCTACTACGTCAGCGAGCTGGCCGGCCAGGACGACCGACTGCTCGAGCTCGTCGACCACCTCGCGGGTGCGGCCCGCCTGTCCCTGGCCGACCTGCGGCGGTTGCCACGGCGGGCTTGGCAGCTGGCCCTCGCGGAGCGACTGGGGCTCGTCCGCTTCGCGATCCCAGACCTTGTCGTCCTGCTCGCCATCGACGGCGCCACTGGGCTGGCCCGGATCAAGGCCCGCGGTCGGCCCCTGCAGGCCCACGAGGGCGAGGCCTTCCTCGATCGCCTGGCCGGCGGCTACGAGCGCGTCTGCGACCTGCTGGCCCGGCATCGCGGCATCGAGATCGTGCGCATCGACGTGGCGCGGACACCCCTGCCGGATGTGTTGGATATCGCCGAGGAAGCGGTCCTCGGCGCGCTGGCATCTCTTCAAGAGCCGGTTTCACCCGATGTCATCGACGTGATCGCGACGACGATCTCGGGCTCCCTCGCCGACCAGCGCAACGTGGGGCGCATCGGGCCGGGGTTCCAGGCGCGCACCTCTCGGCCCGTTCGGGTACACAGGGCCGCCACGCACCCTGCGGCCCGCCAGCTGGCTCACGATGTCGTCACCCGCGGGGGCCGTACGATCGTGTCAGCGGGCGGCGCGGGGACCTTCAACGCAGTGCTCGAGGGCTGCCACCTCGATGACGGCGTGCCGGCCGACCTGCGCCTGGCCTTCTTGCGCAAAGGCTCGGCCGATCTCATCGGCAAGGCGCTGCACGTGCCAGGTGACCTCGAGGGCGCCGTGGCCGCCATCACGACCGCCCTCGAGCGCGATGCCACGGTCGACGCCGACATCCTGGTCGTGGAGGCCGCCACCCCCGACGGCTCCCTGCAGCGCCGCCACATGGTCGGCTTCGCGGGCCTGGGACTCTTCGGCGACGTGCCCCGCTTCACCGAATCGCGGCTGGTCAAGCTCTACAAGGGAGTGCTCGGCTCGCTCTTCGGTGACTACGGCCCATTCTTCGTGGGCCTCACGCTGGCGTCGGGGTGGTGGTTCGTGAAGCGAAGGCTCGGACAGGTGCCGCCGATGGCCCTCAGCTTCGACGACGAGGAAGAGGCCGCCGCCAGTTGGCTGGCTGTCATCGTCGTCAACGGCGACCTTGGGCATGACTTCCCGCTGGGGCGAGGGCTTGCCTTCGGGAGCGGCACGTTCCGCGTCGTGGCCCTGCGCTACCGGGACCTTGGCTGTGCCATCGCCCAGCTCCAGGCCTGCCGCTCCGGTGCCATCCTCGATAAGCCCTCTGTCCATGGTGCCATCGTCCGCGAGGTCCGCTCCTTGAGTGCGCGCCCATCCGTGGGGCCGGGCAGGCTGGCCGGCTCAGGGCACGAGCAGATGGTCAACCTGGACGGCCTGCGAATGCTCGTTCGGGGCGAGGCGCGCGTCGCCGTGGCTGGCCGCGTCCGACTCGTGCTCTGCGAGGCCCGCCAGAAGTAGCGGGGACCGGCACCCGCGACAGACGCTGCGCCGAGCTTGTCCACTGCCATGCGACACGGTCTTCCAGGAGCCCGCATCGGGCCGGCCATGCCGCAGCTAGGCCGGCTGGCGGACAAGTGGGCCGGTCGCCCCGCTGGCGGAGCGGTGCGCTTCGGTCGCGACGGGGGCCGGCAGGTGGCGTGGGGGGCCGTACTGCGGGCGGCTCGCTCGGTACTCACGAGCGACAGACCATCGTGGCATGCCCGTCGGACTCTCTAGCTGCGACCGGTCGACCCGTCTGAGGGGCCAGCCCGGCCGGTACGACAAGCCACGGAGTCGAAGATGACCGCGATACCGCTCGCCCCGCCCCCGCCGGCCCCTCCGCCCCCCGTCGGTGCAGTGCACATCGCCATGCGCGATGCCCCTCTGCCCACGGTGGCGCACGCCCGCGTCGATTCGAAGGTGCGCGTCCTGCTCGTCGAGGAGCTGCCTCAGGTGGTGGAGCGGGTGCGTGACCTGCTCAAGGGCCACCCGGACCTCGTGCTGGTCGAGACGGTGGGCGCGGGGACCGCCGCGCTCGACCGCATCACAGCCATGCAACCGGACGTGCTGGTGCTCGACGCCCTGCTGCAGGGCAGCCCGAGCGGTCTCCAGGTCGTGCGCATGATCCGCGAATACGGCGCCAGCCTGCCCATCATCCTGCTCACCGTCCCGGACCGACCCATCAAGGTGACCCCCCAGATCGGTATCGCTGAGGTGGTCATGCTGCCGGACCTGGCTGACGCGCTGGTGCCATCCATCGTTCGCACCGACGATGCCCATCGGGGACCCGCTCCGGTCCCGCCCACGGGCTCGTTCGTCGTCTACTCGGCGAAGGGGGGCTCGGGAGCCACGACGATCGCGCGCGACCTGGCCGTCGCCTTCAGCCAGACGCCGGGCACGCGTGTCGCGCTCGTCGATGGTGATGTCCACCACGGAGACCTGCGCCTGGCACTCGGAGCTCCCCACGACGCACCGTCATTCCTGGATCTTCCGACGGGTCACGTCACCGCGGAAGACCTCCGACCCGTGCTCTGGCGTGACCAGTCCGGGGTCGACGTCCTCCTGGCGCCGGCCCGTCTGGAGCAGGCCGATCTGGTCACCAAGCGCGATGTGGAGACGGCCGTGGCGTTGCTCCGTCGTCTGCATGACGTCGTCGTCATCGATGTGCCTACGGCCATGAGCGAGACGACGCTGACCCTGTTCGACAGCGCCGATGCCGTGGTCGACGTCGTCACGCCCGACCGCGTGGCCCTGCTGAAAGCCCGTCGCTGTCGATCAGCCCTTGCCGCGGCTGCGTATCCCATGCACGACTTCGTATCCGTGCTCAATCGTGCGGAGCCCTCCTCAGCCGACTCCGAAGCCGTGGCGGGGATCTTGGGCTACCGACCTGCCAGCGTCCTCCCGGACGAGCCACGCTTGGTCGGAGGCGGTCTGGCCGACGGGAGATCGCTTGTCGACGTGGATCCCGAAGCTGCCTACAGTCGAGGGATCGCAGGGCTCGCCCGTCTCCTCGTGGAGCGAGTCGCCGCCACGACGGCTCAGAGCGTCCGCGCGGCCTAGTCGGTCGAGGCTTGGCCGGCTGGACGAGCCGGTCGACCCGAGCCTCGGCCCGAGCCCTTGCCGGTCGCCGCGGACCCCCCAAGCGGATCGACCCATTCAAGCCCGCGGAAGCGCCCGAAGTCATGGTCCGCGGAGCAGAGCGCTCCGCCATGTTCGATGGCGAGCGCAGCCAGGTGGGCATCAGCGACGAGGTTCCCCGCTGTGCCCGTCGTGCCGAGCAGATCGCGCAGGACCCCGGCGTGACGCGCGGTCGGCTCGATGACCGTCGTCACCGAGTGGGCCAGCCAGCGGTCGACGTAGTCAAGCGCTGCGTCGGACGCCAGCGGCGCCTGGACGACGCGAGGGTTGGTGGTCAGGCGGACGAAGCCGAGGAGGACCGACCATGCAAGGCCGACCGTCTCGCTGCCGGACAGCGTTGCGTTCCACCAGGGCAGCGCGGCGGCATGGTGCGGCGCACGTTCGTCTACGGCATAGATCAGCAGGTTGAGGTCCGGGATCCTCACTTGCGCAGTTCGAGCTTGCGCACCGTCTCCGCGTCCTCGAGCTCCGCGGCGAGGCGAAGCGCCTTGGTCAGGTCGACGCCGGGCTGGACACCGAGCCGATGGGTCACCTCCTGGTACGGTTTCGAGTCGGGGGCCCCGGCCTCCAGACCGGCACGCAGGGTGGCGTTGATGGCGGCCTTGAAGGACGTGCCCCGCTGTGTCGCCAGCCGCTGGAGGCGTGCTGCGATGTCCGGGTCCAACGTGACCGTGGTGCGCATGGACGCATCATAGCATCAAGACTATGTATGCGGTGATGACTCAGGGCAATGGTCGCCAGCGCACGGCGGCTCATCCGAGCGGCCCGCGCGACCGAAATCGTCCATTCGTGCGTAGACTGGACCCCGTCGCGTCCCCGTAGCTCAGTGGACAGAGCAGCCGCCTTCTAAGCGGCCGGCCGCAGGTTCGAATCCTGCCGGGGACGCCAATCCAAAAACGTCATACGCACCGCGCCGTCACGCCTCATCAGACGGTGACCGCGATCGCGTCGACCTCGATCAGGCAACCCGGGTGAGCGAGTGCCGCCACCCCGACGAGGGTGTTGGCCGGCTTGTGGTCCCCGAGTACCGCTACTCGTGCCGCGTCGATGGCTGGCAGGTGCGCGTCGGTCAGGCCGACCACGAAGATGGTGAGCTTCGCCACCGGGAACCTGATGCCACGATCACCTGGCTGTACGTCTCGGGCGTTCGCAGGGTCACCGGGTCGATGCGTTCGATCGTCATCGACTCCGTACCTCTGTTGGGCCGACTGAGGCCGGTCCGCCCCGGCTACCTGGAGGGCTCATCGTCGTCACGGCCTCGGCGAAGGCGTCCACAGCCAGATCCCAGTCGGGCAAGCCGAACGCGTGCTCGCGCGCCGCGGCACCCAGCTGAGCTCGTCTCCTGCCAGCGCCACCCGGCTCGTTGGGCGCGTCCGCCAGGAGGAGGCGCAAGGCGCCCGCGAGAGCGGCTTCGTCACCGGGAGGCACGAGGATGCCCGCCTCACCCGGGACGGTGTCCGCGATGCCCCCGCCGGTCGTGGTGACGATGGGCAGTCCCCGGGCCATGGCTTCGGTCAGGGCCATGCCGTAGGCCTCGTAGAAGGAAGGCAGGACGAAGATGGAGCTCGTGGCATAGAGCGCCTCGATCGTGTTCGCGTCGCACTCGCCGGGGAGCGCGATCCGACCGGATGACCCGGCGTCCTGAACCAGCGCCTGGACCATGCGCGCGAAGGCAGGGGAGCGGGTCAGGCTCCCGGCACAGACGCAGCTCCAGGGCAGGTCGGCCAGGCGAGTCAGCGCGCGTACGAGCACGTCCTGGCCCTTGCCCGGCGTCACCGATGCCACGCACAGCAAGCGCGGCGGCGCGCCATGTCCGGGGCCTGTCGCCGCCGGAGCGGGGTCCGTCCCGGGCCGCACCGTTCTGACCCGAGCGGGATCGACGCCGATGGCCATCACCCGGCCCGCGCTGAACGAGCTGGTGGCGATGACAGCGCTACAGGCTGCCAGGGCTTCGCGTTCGAGCTCAATGGCGCGGTCGCGCTCGGGCGGCCCCAGCCCCGGCTCGTCCGCCGCGAGGAGATGGACCAGCGCCAGCACCTCGAGTCGAGTCGCCTGAGCACGGACCACGTCGGGCCGACCAGCCATAGCCAGGCCGTCGATGACGGCTCGGGCGCCGTCCGGGAGTCGAAGCAGCGTCTCTGCCAGGCTGGCTCGAGTCCGTCCATCGCCGGTCGCGAGCTCATCGGCCAGCTCGTGCACGACGACAGCCCATCCGCGGCTCCGCAGGCCCTCCACGACCCGTGCGTCATAGATGGAGCCGCCCGTGCGCTGCTCCAGTGAGCCGGGGACGATGAAGTGGAGGTCGGCCTCCGTCAAACCGGGCCTTCGTAGCTCGCCCAGGCCAAGTGCGACTCCTTCAGCGTGACCCGCAGCGACACGATGCCGCGCGCTCCCTCTCCGAGTCTGCCCTCGTGGATGGCATGAGCCAGGCGCTCGAAGATCTCGCGGGCCAGGAACTCCGTGGTGGTGTTCCTGCCGGCGAACGCAGGCTCCTCATCGAGGTTGCGATAGCGAAGATCCGCCAGCACGCTGGCCACCTGGTCGCCCGCCAGCCCGATATCGACGACGATGCCATCGTCGTCCAGCTCCGGACGGCTGAAGGTCACATCGACGATATACGTCGCTCCGTGGAGGCCCTGGGCCGGGCCGAACGTCTCGCCGCGCAGACTGTGGGCGATCATGATGTGGTCGCGGACGGTGAGGCTATACATCGTGGTAGCGGATGCGGTGACACAACGCCGCGTTCGGGTCGCGGCTCAACCGCGCCATCACATCGGGCAGCTCCGCGAACTCACTCTCACCTGAGATCAAGGCGTCCAGCTCGGGGGCGCGCAACAGCTCGAGGGCCGTACGCATCCGTCGAGCGCGAGTCCACCGCGGGGCACGGTCTGCGGGGATCCGGCCGACCTGGCTGCTCCTGATGGTCAGGCGCCTTGAGTGGAAGTCCTCGCCGAGTGGCAGATCCACGGTCTGGCTGCCGTACCAGCTGGCCTCGATGATGGTGCCCTCGACACCGGCGAGGGCCAGCGCCGTCCGAAGCCCCTGGGCTTGCCCGCTGGCGTGGACCACGAGGTCGGCATCCGCGCCGAGCGGCGGCTCGCGGCGGAAGGGCACGCTCAGCTCACGGGCGACGCCCTCACGTTCCGGGTTGGGATCGACGATCGTCACCATGGTGCCAGGCAGGCGCCGGCACAGCCAGGCGACGAGGAGTCCCACGACACCCGCACCGATCACCACGATGGTGTCACCCACGGCCGGCCGAGCGTCCCACAGGATGGTGACGGCCGATTCCATGTTGGCCGCCAATACCGCACGGCCGGGGGGAACGCCTTCCGGGAGCGGCGACACCGCGTCAGCGGGGACACAGTAGCGGTCCTGGTGGGGATACAGGCAGAAGACGATGCGGCCGACCAGCTCACTCGGCGCCGAGTCCTCCTGGACCTCGCCGACGCTGGCATAGCCATACTTGACGGGCCCCGGGAACTCTCCTTCCTGGAAGGGTGCCCGCATGACCTGATACTGCGAAGGCGGCACCTCGCCCCTGAACACCAGCGACTCCGTCCCCCGGCTGATGCCCGAGTAGATGGTGCGGACCGTCACCTCTCCAGCCTGCCTCCGGGCGAGGTTCGTCTCCACGATCGCGCCCCGACCCGGAGCCTGTATCCAGAACTGTCGCACGGTCCCGGGCCTCGACCTGACACGAGTGTGCCGGTCAGGCGGCGGAACGGTCCCGCTCGTTGCGGCGTCGGGCTTCGGCTCCGTCACAGGTGGCAGCCTGACGAGGTGTCAGGCCTGCCTGACGAACCAGATCGTCGGTGCGCCCTGGACCCCGGCCTCGGCCATCGTGGCCTTCAGGTCCTCCGAGGCTGCGAATGACTCGGCGGCTGCCCGGTCGTCGAAATCGTGCCACACGGTGATGTCGTTGGGGTCGTCGAGCTCCTGGTACACGGCATCGCCGCGGACGCCCCGCGAGGCCCTGTCGAAGGCGTCATAGACCGTGCGCCAGGCGTCGTAGTCGGTGACCTTGTGCCGGACATACAAGCGGACCATGGGGATCCTCCTTGCTACTCCCCCAGGATGGCCGCGAGCCGCACGTACCGGACCCGCGAGCTCCAAGCATACGCGCCTGGCCCTGCGACCGGTCACGATCGTCAGATGGTGGGCTTGAACACCATCACGCCGATGATCAGCGCGATCAGGATGATGCCGATCGCCGAATACACCCTCGGGGTCCGTGACCCCAGGAGTCGCTCCAGGTCGGCGTTCGGCTCGTCGTCCTGGTTGGCCCTGACCGCCTCACGCAGGCGACCGTGGTAGGGCAGGCTCGCGATGCCGGCCACGAGAGCGGCTGCCACGAGGATGTAGGCGAGCACCAGCCAGCCCTGCAGGAGGTCCAGGCCCCCGACGACGGCGGCGATGAGTCCGAAGGCGATGCCCATGATGGCCAGGATCCCGCCGAATGCGTCGACCCGGTCCGACACCACTGTAGCGGACCGGCAGCGCCGCGATTCGCGCCCTCCCCAGCGCCCTCCAGCGGCCCATCAAGCCAACGGTCGATGCCGTACCGACCCGTGTG
>Ga0075304_1000199_pt1 | contig 14854 bp, 16 predicted proteins | sample Joice_CattailNLA_FD_120067 | JGI IMG/M metagenome (GOLD analysis project Ga0075304, IMG submission 120067) | Natural and restored wetland microbial communities from the San Francisco Bay, California, USA, that impact long-term carbon... | ecosystem: Environmental > Terrestrial > Soil > Wetlands ... | reverse complement strand
GTGGCTGAACGAGATCCAGCGCAGCCGCTCGACCGGCATCAGCTTCCCGACGGCGCCCAGGACGCTCTCGAACATGAAGCGATGCCCGGTGTGAAACAGCAGCGGCTCGTCCGCCATCAGCAGGAACTGGTTGAAGGTGAACCCGGCCGGCGGCGCGACCTCTGGCACCAGGGTCGACAGCCGGAAGATGCCGTCGGATATCTCGTCGATGCGTGTCTGCATGGGAACTCCTCTCAGCTCCGGCGCGCGGCGCCGGTTCTCAGGTTGTCGACCGCGAGCGTGATCGTCTCGGCGATGCGGTCCGCGGCGTCCGCCGTTCCGAAGCCTTCGCGCCGCAGCGAGCGATAGACGCCGACATCCAGCAGCGCCGCGGCGAGCGCCGTTGCGCCTGCCGTTCCGACCGCCTCTGCGGCAAGCCGGCGGCGATTGCGGGCTTCCTCGCGCGCGAAGGCGTCGAGTTCCGGGGTGAGCTGGCGGTCGCGGCGCACGGACTCGAGTGCGGGCACGCGCTCGTAGTAATCGAACAGAGCCCGCGCCAGCCGCGCGATGCGCGCCCCGCGGCCCGCCGCTCCCGCGAAGACCGCCGCGGTCGGCGCCGGCGCCTGCTCCGCCGTGTACGCGCCGCAGGCGACGATGGTGTCCGCATAGGTGGGGAAATGGTGATAGACCGTGCCGACGCTGACGCCGGCGCGTTCGGCGATGTCCTTCATGGAGGTGTCGGCAATGCCGCGCTCCGAATGCAGCTCGAAGGTGGCCTCGACGATGCGCTGCCGCGTCTGCCCGCTCGCCTCGGCGCGCCGGCCGAGGCGGTAGCTGCGCCGTCCGGATTTCGGTGAACCCTTCATATAATCATTGAATCATTATTCAATGAATTATTCAAGCCCTGGAGCCGGCGCGGCCCCTGGCCGGGGTCTCCCTTGCTGTGGGTCCTGGCCTGCGCCCTACCCGACCTGCTTGCTGACGGTCGCGGAGCGTTTGCTTTCCTGGCCCTTGCGGTTGAAGGAAGTCATCGCGAAGTGCCAGGTGGCGGGCGACAGGTTGTCCACCACGTGGCGTGTCAGTCCCGGGTTGTTCAGCACAATGACGCGCGACAGCGAGTCCGGATTCCTGCCCAGGTAGATCCGGTAGCCCGCGAGGTCTTTCAGCGGGGAACCGTCGTTGTTCCGCGTCGGTGGCATCCAGGACAGGGTCACCATGCCCGACGCCGTCTGGGTGACCGATACCTCGAACGCCGGCAGCGCGGCCGAGTTGCGCCCGTCCGATGCCACGATCGTGATTCCCGTATAGACGCCGACGTCGCTCGCCGCGGGCGTGCCGGAGAGCCGCCCGGTGGCGGCATCGAAATGCGCCCACACGGGCTTGTTCGACACGGAGAACACCAGCCGGTCCCCGTCCGGGTCGCTGGCGACCGGGCGGAAGTCGTAGAACTCGTCGGCCAGCGCTTCGGGCGGCGCGGCCCCCGAAATCTGCGGCGCGCGATTCGTGCCCTGCCCGCCCTTGCGGCCGGATTTCGCGTCGCCCCCGCCGCCGCCGCCGCCCAGGCAGCCGCCCGCAGCCAGCGTCACACCCAGCCCGCAGGCCAGCGCCACTTTCCGCATTCCTCGCCCCCTCGCCTTCCATCAGGAGCGGGCAATCTACCGGCGGGACCGGAGAAGGTCAGTCAGGCTTGTCGGTCAATGCCGACTCCGTGTCGGCGAACGCCGACTTCGATGACTCGACGCCCGGCAATTGCGAAGGGGACGCGCACCTTCATATTCGGATAGCGAATATGAAGGTGCGCGTCCCCTTCAGCTGGTGCGGACGTCGGACCAGTCGGGATGGCGGTCGAACTGCGCGACGACGAACGGGCACTTCGGGACGATCCTGAAGCCCTCGCGGCGCGCGTCCGCGACCATGCGCTCGACGAGCGCGCTCGCGATGCCGCGGCCGCGCAGCGCAACGGGCGTCAGCGTGTGGTCGGCCAGTATTCGGTCGTCGTCGAGGACGACGAAAGTCAGTTCCGCCTCGCTGTCCGTGCCGGGAACCTTCGCCACGTAGCGGCCCTTTGCCGGGCCGAGCTCCCGGGTGATCGTCACGTCCGCCATGGCAGGCGCGGGGCTCAGTCGAGCTCCGGCGTCTCGAGCCCTTCCTGCGCGGAGAAGTACTCCGCCAGGGCCTCGATGTCGTCCTTCGAAAGCTGCTGCGCGAAGGGCGCCATGATCGCGTTCCTGCGCTTGCCGAGGCGATAGTCGTTCAGCGCCTGGGCGATGTAGTCGGCGTGCTGGCCGCCGATGTTCGGGTAGTCCGGCGTGGTGCCGCGTCCGCTCGTGCCGTGGCAGGCGACGCAGAGCTGTGCCTTCTCCGGCGCCTTGCCGACCGGCTCGGCGCTGGAGGCCGCCGGCACGCTTGAATGGAAGAACGCCGCGAGGTCGGCGCGATCCTGGGCGGTCAGCGAGCTCGCGAAGCCGCGCATCGTCGGGTGCATGCGGCTGCCCGACTGGTATTCCTCGAGCGCGGCAACGATGTAAGGCGCGTTCTGTCCGCCGAGCTTCGGCACCGAGTAGCTCGGATAGGCGTTCTTGTAGAACTCGACGCCGTGGCAGCCCATGCAGGTGTAGGCGAGCTTCTCGCCCCGGGCGGCGTCGCCGTCAGCCTGCGCGGTGAAGGTGACGAGCGCCAGCATTCCGGCGGCAATCAGGGACTTGGGGCTGCGATCCATCGGTGGCGGACTCTTGGTGAACGAAAGCGCCCGGAATGTTAAGCGCCGCGCGACCGAATTGCCAACGGACCCGGGATGTCGGGCCGAACGGCCCGGGCTGCGGTTACGCGCTCAGGGCGCGGCCGCGATCCTTCGCGTCATCGTCACGATGCCGGCGGTCCAGGCCTCGGCATCCGCGGGCGACGTTTCCTCGACGACCCTATAGGCGTCCGCGCCCTCGAATGTCACGCGCAGGCGGCGGCGCGTCGCGGGGTCGCCCCCGGCGATGCGGTCGATCACGACATCCTCGCCGTCCTGGCGCCAGCGATAGCTCGCCACGCGGCCATTGCTGAGCACGTAGGTCTCGGTCCACTGGCCGGTCTCGGCTTCCACGTAGCCCAGCGAACGGAAGCTGAACGCGCCGTCGGCGCCGGTGAAGACCTGCGTGATGGCGCAGCCGCCGGCTTCCAGCATCGAGTCGAGGCGGCCGCCGAGTACTTCGCCCGCGTCGGTGACGGCGTATTCCTCCCAGGCGCCGACGAAGCGCTGCGCGAGTTCCCAGGCGGGACCGCTGCAGGCGGGCGCCTGCGCGTTCACCGCAGTGGCATATAGTATTGTCAGGCAGCACAGGAGCCCGACATGGCCAGGAGAACGACGCATCGCAGTTCCAGCGGCACCAAACTTTACGCCGTGCGCGACAAGAAAGGCCGCTTCAAGGACATCCAGACCTACAAGCGCGCGCACGGCCAGGACATCAAGCGCAAGTCGAAGAAGGAAAAGTAGCCGCTGTCGCGGCCGGTTCGCTCACAGCGCGTCCGCGATGTCGTTCATGAGGCCGTTGTCGCGCGGCTTGACCGTCGGCGCGTAGCGCTCGAGCAACCGGCCGTCGCGACCGATCAGGAATTTTTCGAAATTCCACTCGATGTCGCCGGGATGGCCGTTGGCAGGGTCAGTGAGCCAGGCATAGAGCGGGTGGCGGCCGGCGCCGTTGACCTCGAGCTTCGCGCTCATCGGGAAGGTCACGCCATAAGTCGCCGAGCAGAAGGACTGGATCTCGTCGGCGCTGCCCGGTTCCTGGGCGCCGAACTGGTTACAGGGGAAGCCGACGACCGCGAAGTTCTCGCCCGCGAGCTCCTGGTGAAGCCCTTCCAGGTCCGTGTACTGCGGCGTCAGGCCACAGCGACTGGCGACGTTCACCGCCAGTACGACCTTGCCCTTGAAGCCTGACAGCAGGTCCGGCTGCCCATCGAGGCGGTCCACCTTGAAGTCGCAGAAAGCCTTCTTGCCCACGCTTGCCCTCCCGGCGAAATAAACCGGCTCCGTCGCAGGTCTTCTATCGTACTTCCCGGCCATCGGCCGGACGAGGCGTTTGCATGAACCCACGTCGCACGTCAGCCGGCTTCTTCCTCCTGGTCGTACTGGCCCTCGGCGTGGACACGGGCCAGGCGGAGGAGTCATGGACTCCGCCTGGCCCGGCCATCGGCGCACGCTTCCCGACGGCCCTGGACCTGCCGGACCAGGCCGGCGTGAAACGGGACCTCGCCGCGTTGCAAGGCGTGAAGGGCACGGTCGTCGTGTTCGTGCGCTCCGCGGACTGGTGCCCGTTCTGCATGCGCCAGCTGGCCGACGTGAACGGCCGGCTGGCGCAGTTCCAGGCGCTGGGACTTTCCGTGGTCTCGGTCAGCGTCGATCCGGTCGACGAGATCGCGCAATTCCACCGCGAGCAGGAGATCGGCTACACGATGCTCGCCGACACGCACGGCGCCGTGGTGCAGTCGCTCGGGATCCGCGATCCGGCCTACGGCCCGGACAGCGACGCCTTCGGCGTGCCGCAGCCGATCATCTTCGTCCTCGACCGCGCGCGGGTCGTGCGCGCGAAGTTCGCGGAACGCGGCTATCGCAAGCGCCCCGACCTCGACAGCGTGCTCGACGCGTTACGTCGTCTGGATATCGGCTGACGGCAGCCAGACGGTGACGAGGGCGCCGCCGCCTTCGCGGTTGGCGATGGACAGCCGGCCGCCGTGGGCGTCGACGATCTCGCGGCACAGCGTCAGCCCGAGGCCGGTTCCCTTCGCCTTGGTCGAGTAGAACGGCAGCAACGCGTCGCGCAGGACCTCTTCCGTGAGCCCGCTGCCGCGGTCGCGCACCTCCAGCGCGACGCCCCCGCCGCGCTCGGTCACCGTCAGCGTCACCTCGTCCTCCGGCGAACCGGACTCGATCGCATTCTTGACCAGATTGATCAGCACCTGCTCGACCTGCGCCGCGTCCACCCAGGCCGGACGCGCGGGCAGCGGCTCGACGACGCGGAACGCGAGGCTGTCCGCGAGCCCGGCGAGCAGCGTGCCCCAGGCGATCGCCTCGGGCCGCGGCCGCGGCAGCTTGGCGAAGCGCGCGTAACCGTCGATGAAGGTCGCCAGGTGCGCGGCGCGCTCCTCGATCGTCGAGAACACGCGCGCAAGCCGCTCGCCTTCCGCGCCGCCGGCGAGCGTGCGCCCCGAGTGCGCGAGCGAGCTGATCGGCGCGAGCGAGTTGTTGAGCTCGTGCGCGATCACACGGATTACCTTCTTCCAGATGACGACCTCCTGCGCCGCCATCTCGCGGGTCAGCTGCTTGAAGAGCAGCAGCCGGTGCGGCTGGCTGTTCAGCGTGAACGGCCGGCTGCTCAGGTGGAAGACCTCCGCGTCCGCGCCGTCGGCGACCGTGAACAGCGTGTCCACGCCGCCCTCCACGGCCTCGCGCAGGGGTTGCGGCGCTTCCGCCAGCAGCCCGGCGAAGCGGATGCCCTCGAGCTTGCGCCCGGCGCGGAACAGCTGCCGCGCCGCGATGTTGCCGAACACGATGTGGTCGTTCGCATTCGTCAGCACGAGCGCGAGCGGCGTCGTCTGCACGACGGTGTCGAGCAGCAGCTCGCGCTGGTACAGGTCCAGCCGCTCGCGCCGCAGGCTGTCGCCGAGCGCGTTGTAGCCGGCCGTCAGGTCGCCGATCTCGTCCGGCCCGGTGGGCGTGACGCTCACGCTGTAGTCGCGGTCCCGCAAGCTGCTGATGCCGTCGGCGACGGCGCGCAGGCTGCGGCTCCAGCCGCTGAACAGCCGGTTGGTGAGCCACAGCGCGGGCGGCAGCGTGACGAGCAGCGCGGCGGCGCCCGCGAGCGCGGGCGATTGCAGCCAGCGGTCGAACAGGATCGCGACGGCGGCGACGATCGCGGCCGTCGCCGCGACCACCACGGCGATGCGGCCGGCCAGTGAACGGCGGGCTCGCGGGGTGCGGGCCATGGCGCCTTATAGCGCCGTTACTGGCTCGCGATCCACCGGTCGAGCTTCGCCTCGAGGGCTGCGAACGGCAGCATGCCGTCCTCGAGCAGCACCTGGTGGAAGGCGCGGACGTCGAACTTCTCGCCCAGCGCCTGCTCGGCGCGCTCGCGCATCGCCTTCCACTTGATGCCGCCCAGCGGATACGACAGCACGAAGGAAGGCAGGCTGCTGATCAGCGCGACCGACTGCTCCGCCCGCTGCGGCGGGCGCATCGGCATGCCTTCCTGCAGGTAGCGGGTCGCCTGCTCCGGCGTCCAGCCCTTCACCTGCATGCCGAGGTCGACGACCATCATCGGCGAGATGGAGCCCATCTGGCGGCCGATGTAGTCGCGGTCGGAATCGTAGAGCCCGAGTTCCTGCGCGAAATCCTCCGCGTAGGTCGCCCAGCCCTCGCCCGGACCGCTGAAGTAGAGCAGCCGCGCGACCGGGTGGTTGCCCTTGCGGCCGTGCTCGGCCAGGAACTGGATCTGCAGGTGATGACCCGGCAGCGTCTCGTGCAGGATCACGTTCTGCAGCGACGAGCGATAGAGATCCGTGATGACGTTGCGGTAGAGGTAGGTCGCCGGCCGGCTGCCGTCGTCGGCCGCGGGCAGGTACTGGCCGCCCGGCGCGCTCGCCTGCTGGAAATCCGGGAACGGCTGCAGCACGACCTTGCCGACGGGAGGCGTGAGGACCATCTTTCCGGCGGCGGCTTCGGCACGCTCGTAGCTGCGCTGCGTGAATTCGCGGACCTCGTCGGTCGACGCGAACCGCTCCTGCGGGTCGGCCCGCATGAGTTCGCCCAGTGTCTTCCAGTCGGTCGCCCGTTCGCCGTACAGCTTGCGCCCGAGGTCGACGGCGATCTTGTGCTCGCGTTCGACCTGGGCCTGGGCAACCTCGAACAGCGATTCCGGGTCCGCATCCACGGTCGTGATCGCGAAGATCAGGCCGCGATAGCACTCACGCCCGCCCGGCATCTCGGCGATCGACGGCGACTTGCGCGCATGAGGCAGGTACTCGTCGCGCAGGAAATCGCGGTAGCGCTGGAGCGCGGGCCACAGCGTTCCCTCGACCAGCGCCTTCCACTCGGCGGCGAAGGCGGGCGTGCCGTCGCGCGTGGCCGGTTCCATGAGGGGCGATTCGCCCGGCGCCTGCGTGAGCATCTGCTCGAGCTGGCCCAGCGTCGAACTCGTCGCCGCGGCCGTGGCGAGGTAGCCGAGCCGCTTGCCTTCGCGCAGGTTCTCGGTCTCCTGGTCGATCCACGGGCCGAATGCGCGCCAGCGTGCGAGTGCCTGCGCACGCGCCTCGTCCGTGCCCACCGGCTGGGCCCCGGCGATCAGCGACAACGACGACTGCCAGCCGAGCGCCGAGACGCCCCACAGCTCGTTGCGGCAGACCTTGGTCAGCCGGGCCTGCTTGAAGGCGTGGTCGAGGAACTGCCAGGTGACCCATTCGGGCGCGCTCGCGAACTCGTCCGGGTCGATGGTCGCGAGCTCGCCGGCCATGCCGGCCAGCTGCGCCTGCCAGCGCGCGATGTCCGCGGGCGAATTGACGTCGATTCCGTCGCTGCGCTCCATGGGCAGCCCGGAGAATCCATAGGACACCGGGAAGTTCTTCTGGAATGCCTCGACGTAGCGGTCAGCCAGCGCGGTGACGCGCGCGCGGTCGTCGGTTTCGGCATGCGACGGCAGCGCCGCCATCACCGCCAGCACCGCGGTTGCGGAGCACAGGAACTTCATGGGCGCCTCCGGGCAGCTAGACGTTTGCGGTGCTGCGGCCCGGATCGACCGGAGTCTTGAGGCCGAGCTTCTCCATGCGGCGATAGAGTGCCTGACGGGACAGGCCGAGGTCACGCGCGGCGTGCGCCACGACCCCGTCCGCGACCAGCAGGGCCCGCTCGATGGCCCCGCGATCGACGTGCGACCCATCGGCCGGCTCGGTCGAGGCCGGAAGGGCGAGCGACTTGGCCGTCACCACGTTGTCGACGGACAAGAGACAGGCGCGGTGGATGGCGTTCCTGAGCTCGCGCACGTTGCCCGGCCAGTGGTAGCGTGCCAAGGCACGAGGTGCATCCTGGGAGAACGCGAACCCCGGCTCCAGGAAGTGGTGGGCGAGCGGCAGGATGTCCTCCTGGCGCGCGGCCAGGGGCGGCACCTCGAGCTCGATCACGTTCAGGCGGTACAGGAGGTCCTCACGGAACCGCCCTTCCTTGATGAGCTGCGGCAGACTCGCGTTGGTCGCCGCGATCACCCGCGCGCGGGTGCGGCGCGTCGTGTTCGAGCCGAGCCGTTCGTACTCGCCGGTCTGCAGCACCCGCAGCAGCTTCGCCTGGCCCTGCGCGGAGAGGTTGCCGAGCTCGTCGAGGAAGATCGTGCCGCCGTCGGCGGCCTCGAAGCGGCCGATGCGCGCCTTCGCGCCGGTGAAGGCGCCGGCCTCGGTGCCGAACAGCTCCGCTTCCATCAGCGTGTCGGGAAGCGCGCCGACGTTGACCTTCACGTACGGGCCGGACTTGACCGTCGAGTTCGCCTGCACGACGTCGGCGATGACCTCCTTGCCGGCGCCGTTCGGGCCCGTGATCAGCACCGGCACGTCCGCGTGCGCGACGCGGACGGCGGTCGCGACCAGCGCGTGCATCGCCTCGCTCTCGTACACCAGTCCCTTGAGGTCAAAGCGCGTCGCGAGCTCGTTGCGGGCCAGTGCGCGGCGGCGGCGGATGGACCGGTTCTCCGCGCGTGCGGCCTGCAGGTCGAGCAGGTTCCGCACCGTCGTGAGCAGCCGCGCGTTGTCCCAGGGCTTGGCGATGTAATCCGAAGCGCCGGCCTTGACCAGCTCGACCGCCGTCTCGAGGTGCGTCCAGGCGGTGAGCAGGATCACCGGCAGGTCCGGGTACTGCTCGCGGATCTGCCGGAACAGCGCGACGCCCTCCTCGCCGGAGGTCGCCTCTCGGCGGAAGTTCATGTCCTGGATCACGAGGTCGACGGATTCGCGCGCGAGCGCGTCGAGCCCGCCGGCCGCGGAGTCGCTGCCCACGACGCGCGCGCCGTGCATCGACAACAGCACGTCGAGGGCCGTGCGCACGGCCTCGCTGTCGTCGATCACGAGTACGGTGCGATCGCCCAAGCTGTCGCGGAGTCCCTGTGCGTCCTTGTCCTTCATGGTTTTCGATGCGCGGATGTCCGGAACGGTTGCAATCTCCATGGTGTCAGGGCTGCAGGGGACGGTGATCGAAGCTCAGGACCCGCGCGAGGCGCCATTGTCCGTCACTGTATCGCCACAGGTGGACGAATTGCGCGACTTCAGCGCCCTCCTCGCCGTCCCGGGTGAACGTATGGCGGCCGATCTGGATCGCGCCGAAATCCCGGATGGGATAGGCCTCGAGACTGCCCTCGACCAGGACCCTGCGGACGCCGTCGTCCCGGGGGCAGCCGCGCAGCTCGGTCACCTGCCGCCCGGTCATGGCGCCGTCGCGGTCGTGGTAGAACTCGGCGTCCTCGGTGAACAGCGAGCGGAACTTCTCGCGATCGCAGTCCACGAAGGCCGCCTCGAACAGCTCTCGATCCATCGCTGCGAGCTCGTCGAACAGCTGTCCCGACCGCGGCGAGTCTTCCGCGTTCGCAACCGATGCCGTGAGGGCGAGGACCAGGATCGAAGCGAGGCGTCGCATCGCGCGGCTCAGACCGTGCGGCTCGCCACCGCCGGCGAGATCGCCGAGGCCCGGCGTGCGGGCTGCAGCGCGGCGGCAAGCCCGATCAGCCAGATCGTGAGCACGCCGCCCACCAGGTAATACAGGTCCAGTCGCGGCAGTTCGTACTCGACGGAGATCCAGTAGCCCACGGCGAGCGCCCCGCCGCAGCCGGCGACGACGCCGGCGGTCGTCACCATCCAGTTCTCGACCAGGAAGTGACGGACGATGTCCATGCGGCGCGCGCCGACCGCGCGCCGCGTGCCGATCTGCCGGATTCGCGTCGAGACGTTGAAGGTCGCGAGTCCGAAGATGCCGAGCGCCGTGATCGCGAGCAGCGCGCTCGTGACGCTGACCAGGAAGATCGCCATGTTGCGGTCATCGAGGTAGGACTGGTTGATGAAGTAGTCGAACGGCCTCACCCAGCGCAGCAGGCGGTCCGGGTTCGAGTCGCCGAGCTTCTCCTCGATCTCGCGCATCACGCCGTCGCGCCGGCCAGGCTCCGACCTGACGAGGTAGACCGCGCCGGGGCCGCGCTTGATGCGCGGGAACAGCACGACGTTGCCAAGGTCGTCCCAGCCGACCCAGGCGCCGTGCATGTGCTCTATGACGCCCACGATCGTGGTGGGCTCGCTGAGCCCGTTGTAGAAGGTCTTGCCGACGAAGTTCTCGTCGTTCGGGAACAGCTCCTGCGCGAAGGCCTTCGTGACGATCGCCTGGGGCGCTTCCCCATAGGTCTCCGAAGGCGGCAGGATCTCCTGCGGCTCGAAGGCCCTGCCCGCGATGAGTTTGACGCCGAGCGCCGCGATGGCCTGTTCGTCGACGTCATAGGTATTGCCGTCGACATTGTCCCCGGGCGTGGGTTCGCCCGGCCGCGCCTGGAAACCGCTCGCGCTGCCCCCGCCGGAGAGGGGGATGCTGCTCATGAGGCTCGCGGCCTTCACGCCCGGGATCCCCCGGATCGTCGCGAGGTCTTCACGCCAGCTCGCGTCGTAATCGAAATCCTTCGCGAAGCCGGCGCTCGATACCCAGATCATGTTCGCGGTGTCCATGCCGGTCGGTCGGCCGATCTTCTCGACGCGCTGCTTGACCACGTAGACCGCGTTCACGAGGACCGCGAGGCCGATCGCGATCTGGAGGGCGACGAGCAACGCGCCCGTGCGGTTGCGCCAGAGCGCGGAGGCGATGGGACGGATGTTCCAGGCTGTCATGTCATTGCGCCTTCAGGTAGGAGGCCGGCGGGAGGCGGCCAATGCGCCACGCGGGATACAGGCCCGCGGCGATGGTCGCGAAGAATGCGAGCGAAAGGGCGGTGACGACGCTCGTCACGTCGACGTGCGCGAGCGCCTGCGTGCCGCCGGCGTCGGTCGCGTCGACCGTGTAGAGCACGCGCAGGCCCATCAGCAGCAGCCCGCCGAGCGCGAGGCCGAGCAGCGCGCCGATCGAGGAGATCACGCCGACCTCGACGAGGTGCTGGTAGAACACCTGCTTGCGGCTCGCGCCGAGTGCACGGCGCACGCCCGTGACCGGGGCGCCGTTCAGGAACTTCGCCAGCAGGAGGCCGACGGTGTTCAGGAGGCACACGGCCAGGAACGCGAAGGCGAGCCCGACCAGCACACGGTCGTCGTTGCCGACGACGTCGTTGTCGATGAGCCACTGGTCCGGGCGCGTCAGCCGGTTGTTGAGCGGGCGCGCGTGGCGCCCGCCGTTCTTCTGCTGCTGCGCATAATTGTCGAGGAACGCCTTGAAGCGGTCGTGTGACGCCTGGTCCGGCAGCTCCACCCACATCTGGATCCAGATGTTCTCGGAGGCGAGGTACTCCTGGTAATTCTTGATGTCCTCCGGCTTCCAGCCGTTGTTGTTGCCCGCGCTGAAGATCTCGAGCGCCGCGTTCCAGCCGAACGGGAGGTAGACGTCCTCGGGCTCCTCGAGGCTGCCGTTGTTGACGTCGTAGAACGTCGGCAGCGGCATCCAGCGGTCGCGCACTCCCACGATCCGGAACTCGTTGTCGTTCCAGCGGACACGCTTGCCGACGCTGTTCGCGCCGGCGAACAGCTTCTCGTTCAGCTTGCTCGAGATGACCATCACCGGCTCCGGCCCGGTGTCAGCCGAGTCAGTCCAGGTGCCGCCGTACTGGAACGGCACGTCGAATGCCGCGAAGAAGTCCTTCGTGGTCACGCGCGTCATCGCGCGTTCCGGCTTCACCTGCTGGCCATCCACCGAAATGATGCCGACGGCCTTGTGCATGATCACCTTGTGCGTCGGGATGTCGGACTGGTACACGGCTATCGCGTCGCGGTAGGTGAGCTGCCAGGGCGGCAGTTCCGGCTTGTCCTCGTCCGCCGGCTGCTGCGGATCCCAGAAGTCCATCGTGACCGCATAGAGCACGTCGTTCTTCCACCAGATCGGGTTGCCCGACATCGCCCGGTACATCGTCAATGTCATCACGCACACGGCGATGCCGAGCGCGACCGCGCCGATCATCAGCGCGGTCAGGCCCGGACTGCGGCGCAGGTTGCGCCAGGCGAGCTCGAGATAGTAGCCGAACATGCGCGTCCTCCCCTCAGGCCGGTGACATGGCCATCGGCGAGGCCGCGGCGCCGGTGCCCACGTAGCCTTCCTCGCGCGGCTCGTAGGGCTTCAGGTCCGAGATCTGGCCGTCGACGATGTGCACGTTGCGGTGCGCGCGGCGCGCGAGTTCCGGGTCGTGCGTCACCATGATGATGGTCGTGCCCATCTCGTTGATCTGCTCGAGCAGGTCCATCACCTGGCGTGCCATCAGTGAGTCCACGTTGCCGGTCGGCTCGTCGGCGAGCAGGAAACGCGGGTCGCCGGCCAGCGCGCGGGCGATCGCGGCGCGCTGCTGCTGGCCGCCGGAGAGCTGCGAGGGCATGTGGTGCATGCGCGAGGACAGGCCCACGACCTCGAGCGCGCTCTTGATGCGCTGCTCGCGGTCCTTCCTGCCGAGGCCGCGGTAGCGCAGCGGAACGTCCACGTTGTCGAAGATATCGAGGTCCGGGATCAGGTTGAAGCTCTGGAAGATGAAGCCGATCTTCTCGTTGCGCAGCTTCGAGCGCGCCTCGTCGGAGAGGCGGCTGACGTCCTGGCCATCCAGCTTGTAGGTGCCGGTTTCGAAAGTCTCGAGCAGGCCGGCGACGTTCATGAACGTCGTCTTGCCGGAGCCCGAGGGGCCCGTGACCGCGACGAACTCGCCGTCGGCGACCTTGAGCGAGAAATCGCGCAGCGCGTGCGTCTCGATCAGGTCCGTGCGGTAGATCTTGCTGATGCCGGTCATTTCGAGCATGGGTGGCAGTTCCTTAGCCGGAGATGTGGAATTCGGGGACGTCGTTCATGTCGCCATGGCCGGAGATCACGACTTCCTGGCCGGGGCTCAGGCCCTTCACGACCTCGATCTCGCCGACCGAGGCGGCGCCGAGCTCGACCGGCGTGAGGACTGCCTGGTCGCCGTCGACGACATAGACCGCGCGCGTGCCGGGGCCGATGTCGGAGCTGCGCTCGAACTTCACGGCCTTCGCGCGCTGTTCGATCACGATGCGCACGGACCCGCGCTGGCTCTGGCGCAGGCCCGGCGGCTGCTCGCCCGCGAACTTCACGCGGCCGGTCACCTGGCCCGAGCGCACTTCCGGCGAGATGGCGGTGACCAGGCCCTTGAAGGCGCGGCCGTCGAGCGAGATCTCGGCCTCCATGCCGGCCTTGATGTCGCGCGCGTAGACGTCGGCGACCTGGAACTCGACCTCGAAGGCGGAGAGGTCGACGACGGTCAGCAGCGGCGCATTCTCGGCGACGCTCGCTTTCTCCGCGGCCGCGAGGTTCGCGACCATGCCGGCGACCGGCGAGCGCACGGTCAGTTCGTCCACGCGGCGTTTGAGGTTCGCGACCACGTAGCCCTGCCGCTCGCGCTCCTGCCGCCGGGCGCGCAGGTCGAGGTCCAGGCTCTCCTGCTCGAGCCCGGTGGTCTCCATCGCGTGGTCATAGGCGAGCTTCGCCGACTCGCGGTTGTCCTCGGCGGTCCGGAGGTCCCGCTCGGGGATCGCGCCCTTGTCCCAGGCGGCCTGCGCGCGCTGCAGCTCGCGGTCGGCGGCGCGGATCTGCACGTTCGCGAGGTCCGCCGCTTCCTTGGAGGCGAGCCGCTGCCGGCGGATCTCGATCGCCTGGCGCTGCAGCGCGGTGTCGAGGCTCTCGAGCGTCGCGCGCTCGCGCTGGTACTCGCTCTCGAGCGAGGGACTCACGAGCGTCGCGAGCACCTGGCCAACCTGGACGGTGTCGCCGGCGCGGACCGCGTAGCTGATGTTGCCCGGCGCGACGGCGAACAGCGTCGGGCTGACGGCGGCGACCACCGTGCCCTGCGCGGAGACGTCGCGCACGAAGGGCCCCTCGGTCACGGTCGCGATGCGCAGGCGCTCGCGCGAGACGGTGTATTCGGTGGCGCTCCAGCCACGGATCAGCAGGCCGAAGACGAGGATCACGAGCAGCGCGCCGGCACCGATGGCAATCATCTTCTGGCGCGTGCGGTCGGGCTTCGCGGCGACGGCCAGGTCCTGGGCGTCGGTGCCGCGGATCGAAGAATCGCCGGCGGGCGCCGTATCTCGCCCGCCGGTCGACAGGGGACGCAGGCTCGTGATCTTCATGACTTGTCGCTCACGCCATCAGACGCTGCACGAGGCGTGCCAAGTTGGCATGGCGCGCAAGTCACTGATTGCAGAGCGCTTCGCGGCCGGCGCTCGAGTGCGTTTCTGTCCCCGGACACTCGGCGGACACTTGACCGGACACGGATGCGGCGCTCGGGCCGCCGTTCAGTCGTCCGGTTCGCGCGACAGCAGCGCCGCCACGGCGCGCTCGATCATTCCCTCCGCGTCCTGGTTCGGCAGCTCGGCCAGCTCCGGCAGGCTCCGCTCCCGGCCGAGTTCCTGCGCGACCAGGTACCCGAGGTAGTAACCGCGCCGCGGCGGCAGCCCGGTGTCGTCCTGTTCGGCATTGAACAGTGCCGAATAGACGTCCTCGTCGGTCGACGACAGCACGGTCTGAAGGTGCGCGAGCGACGGCTTCAGCTGGCGACGCGTTGCCTCGGCCATGTCGTCCGGATAGGTCAGCAGCAGTGCCGGCTCGCCCGCGTCCGGATTGAGCCGGCTGGCGACGTAGACCGCGAGGCCCTCCGCCCACAGCGCACACCACAGGGCCTCGCAC
>Ga0075304_1000198_pt1 | contig 14915 bp, 12 predicted proteins | sample Joice_CattailNLA_FD_120067 | JGI IMG/M metagenome (GOLD analysis project Ga0075304, IMG submission 120067) | Natural and restored wetland microbial communities from the San Francisco Bay, California, USA, that impact long-term carbon... | ecosystem: Environmental > Terrestrial > Soil > Wetlands ... | reverse complement strand
TCGTACTCGAGACCCCGGTGGCGCGTCCGTCCGCCGCTGACGTTGAAGCCTGCCGAGTCGCGCAGGATTACGTCGTCCTTGTCCATGTGAAATAGCGCGAGGTCGAGCGAGGCTTCCCGCGCCCGCCAGCGCAGGCCGGCTTCCGCCGCGTCGACCGTCTCCGAGTCGAGGTCCGTCACGGACTGCTGGCGCTGCAGCCGGTACAGCTCCGTCGCTTCGGGCGCGCGGAACCCGCGCGCGAGCGTCAGGTACGCCGTCGCCGAATCGCCCGCGGCCCACAGGAACGCGAGTCGAGGCGCCAGGTTCGTGAACTCGTCGGAACGGTCCGCCGGCCGCGAATAGAGGCATCCGCCGGGGCAGGGGACGCCGTTCTCGTCCGTGTTTCCGTCGATCATGCGGTTGTCGTAGTCGTAGCGCGAGTGCTCGAGGCGCAGTCCGGCTTCGAGCGAGCCGCGCTCGCCGATGGCGCGCCGCCAGCTGGCGTAGCCCGCGAGCAGGGTCGAATCGACGGCGTAGTCGTAGTGCCGGCCGGCCGGCCGGATCGCGTTGGCCGGCGGCGGCCCATCCGTGGTCGGCCCGGACTGGTACTGGAGCAGGGTGCTGGCTGCCAACTCCGCGTCGATGCCCGCAACCAGCTCGCCGCCCGCGAGCGTGCGCCCGGCCGCCGTGAACATGAGGCCGGCGCTGTCCTGGCCGTTGTCCTCGACCGGCTGGCCGAGCAGGAAATGCTGGAGGAAATCCATGCGCGAGCTGCGCAGGATGAAACGCAGCTCGTTGCCCGTCGCGCTGCGGTACTGGGTGGCGAAACGCAGGGAGGTCGCGTCGCGGTAGGCCTCCGGGTCCGGGTTCGAGCGCGCCAGCGCGGGGTCGCGGTACGCATCCTCGCCCTGGATGAAGCCCGCGGTCTCCTGGTCGAGGTTCGTGCCCGAGACCGAGAGCCTGAGCGACCCGGAAGCCAGTTCCCGGGTCGACATCGCGTTCAGCTTCTGCTCCTCGAAGCCCGAGGCGTCGCGCCAGCCGCCGTCGTCGGTGCCGATCATCACGATGCCGATCCCGTTGCGCTCCTCCTCGTGCGATGCCGCGAGCCGCAGCCGGCGCCACGCATCGCTGCCGTACTCGGCCGCGGCGGCGAAAGCCGGGATCTCTTCCGGCCGGGGCGGAATGACGTTGATGATGCCGTGCACGGCGCTCGAGCCGTACAGCACGCTGGCCGGCCCGCGCAGCACCTCGATGGCCGCTGCCTGTTCGAAGTTCACCTCGAAGAGCTCGTTGACGTTGCAGGTGCCGACGGGCCGGATCGGGATCGAGTCCTCGAGCACGAGCACCGCGCCGCAGGCGCCGGCGCCGGTCAGGACCGGCGAACGCAGCGCGGTCAGCGATTCCTCGCCGCTGCCACGCTGGATCATCGCCCCGGCCGCGCGGTTGACGAGTTCCGAGGCGTGCGTCGCGCCCGCGAGCCCGACGGCGTCGGCCCCGATGCGGGTCACGCTGCCGGCGTGCCGCTCGAGCGCGACCGGGCTCCGCGTGGCGGTCACGACCACTTCCTCGAGCGTCGCCGCCGGCGCCGCGGCGGCGAGCAGCAGTCCCGCCAGGGCGAACGCCCGGCACGTGGAACGGTGCGAGTCCATGCGCGGCATTATAGATTCCCGCGAATGGCCGGCTGGCGGCCCCGTGCTACCATCCCGGCGACCCGATGAGCCTCCCGACGTTCCGACTTGCGACGCCGCTCCTCTGGCTGCTGGCGACTTTGCCGGTGGGCCCGGTGGCGGCACAGGAATTGGCGTCGGAACCCCCGCGGCCGCGCATAGGGCTCGTCCTGTCCGGCGGCGGCGCGCGGGGCCTCGCGCACGTCGGCGTGCTGCAGGCGCTCGAGGAACTGCGCGTGCCGGTGGACGCCATCGCGGGCACCAGCATGGGTGCGGTAGTCGGCGGGCTGTACGCCTCCGGCATGACCGCCGCGGAGATCGACGCGCTGATGCGCGGCATGGACTGGAGCGCCGCGTTCCGCGACCGCCCGGCGCGCAACACGCTCAACTACCGCCGCAAGCAGGACGACCGCGAGTTCCTGGTGCGCTTCCCGCTCGGCATCCAGGGCGGGAGCTTCCGCGTGCCGCGCGGGCTGATCCAGGGCCAGCGGCTGACGCAGACGCTGCGCATCGAGACCATGCCGGTCGCGGCGATCGAGGACTTCGACCAGCTGCCCACGCCGTTCCGCGCCGTCGCCGCCGACCTCGAGACCGGCGCGCGCGTCGTGCTCGCGGGCGGCGACCTGACCTCGGCGATGCGGGCGAGCATGTCGGCGCCGGGCGTGTTCGCGCCGGTCGAGATCGACGGCCGCCTGCTGGTGGACGGCGGCATCGTGGAGAACCTGCCGGTGGACGTCGCGAAGTCCATGGGCGTCGATATCGTGATCGCCGTGGACGTCGGCTTCCAGCCGGTGCCGCGCAAGGAGCTCACTTCCGCGCTCGCGGTCTCGAACCAGGCCATCACGATCATGATGCGGCGCGAGACCGGCCGGCAGCGCTCGCTGCTCGCGTCCCAGGACGTCCTGATACTGCCTGACCTGGGAGGCCTGCAGTCGACCGATTTCGGCGCGGCGCCGAAGACGATCGAGCTCGGGCTCGCAGCGACGCGGGCGGGCGCGGAGCGGCTTGCGCAGCTCTCGCTCGACGAGGAGCCATGGCGGCAATACCTGGCGGCACGCGCCGTCGAGCCGCAGAAGCCGGTCGTTCACTTCGTGCGCACGGACCCCAAATCCGAACGTTACAGCGAGCGCATCCAGGCCGAGCTCGGCCCGGTGATCGGTCAGGCGCTGGACCCGGTGATGCTGGACCAGAGACTCTCCCACTTCTACGGCAGCGACAACTTCGAGACGCTCGACTACCGCCTCGTGCACGAAGGGGTGCTGACCGGGCTCGAGGTGAGCGCACGGCGCAAGAGCTGGGGACCGAACTTCCTGCGCTTCGGGCTCGAGCTGCAGGACGACTTCGAGGGCGGAAACAGCTTCAGCGCCGGCGTACGCGCGCAGGTGACCGACGTCAACCGCTACGGCGCGGAGTGGCAGACCGACCTGCAGGTCGGTGCGAACCCGCTGTTCCGTACCGAGTTCTACCAGCCGATCGGCTATGGATCGAACTGGTTCGTGGTGCCGCGCCTGTACATCGAACGCCAGAACCTCGACATCTTCGAGGGCGGCCGGCGGCTCGCGACGTACCGCGTGCGCGAGAGTGCCGCCGAGTTCGATTTCGGGCGCGAGTTCGGCAGCTGGGGCGAGCTGCGCGGCGGCATCATCGCGGGCGAAGGCAACCGCAACCTGCTGGTCGGCGACCCGGACGACCCGACACTGCCGCCGCGCGACCGCTTCGACCGCGGGGAATTCATGGCGCGCTTCTCGGTGGACCTGCTGGACGACGCTTTCTTCCCGCGCGACGGCGAGCTGTTGACGCTGCAGTGGAATGCCCCGCGCGAGAGCCTCGGCGCGGAGACGAACGCCGACCGCCTGTCGCTCGACTGGACGCACGCGCGCTCCTTCGGCCGCAACACCCTGGTGCTCTCGGCGGCGGGTGGCGCGCACGTTTCCGGGCCCACCGACCAGGTCCAGGACTTCTACACCCTCGGCGGCCTGTTCAACCTATCCGGGCTCGCGCCGGACGAGATCAGCGGTCCGCAATTCGGCATCGTGCGCGGGATCTACTACCGGCGCATCGGCAGCGGGCAGGAGGGACTGTTCGACGTGCCGACCTATCTCGGCTTGTCCGCCGAGCTCGGCAACGTCTGGGAGCGGCGCGGCGACGCGAGCGTGGACTCGGCGCTCGTCAACGGCTCCGCCTTCGTGGGCTTTGACACGATCCTCGGGCCGGTCTACCTCGCCGCGGGTTTCGGCGAGGGCGGCAAGAAGTCGTTCTACCTGCTGCTCGGCCGGATCCGCTGAGCCGGTTCAGCGCGCGTCGGCTTCGGACACCCGCTCGAGCAGGACTGCCGGCTCGTCGCCGCTGCGCGAATACGGGTGGCGCGCCGCCATGTCGGCGAGCACCGCGTCGCGCTCGCGCTCGGTGGCGAACCAGTGAAGCTTCTGCCAGTCGGCTCCGACCAGCCGCGTGAAGGGATCGCGCGCGCGCAGCCGGACCCGGATTCCCCAGGGCTTTTCAGCGGGTGGCGGCGCGTTCAGGTTGTGCTCGTTCGAGATCGCCATGGATTTACGATACTAGATTTTCCGGTCCCCGGCGCCCTCGCGGTCCGACCACCCGAACAGGCGACGGGAGACGAACAGGTAGGCGGGCTTCCCGGTCGCCATCCAGGCGCGGGAAGCCGCGGACGGCGTTGCTAGGATGCGCCGCTCGCGCCCGGTGAGGCGCCCGGGGCAGTAGCTGCGCTTGTGCTTGAGCAGGTGGCGGATGTCCTCGCGGCCGAGCAGCCGGAACAGCCGCCCGCGGCGCGGCGCGATGATCGAGAGCTGGAAATCGACGAGCGCCGGCCGCCCGTCCGCGGTCACGATCCAGTTCGGTTCCTTGGCCAGGTCGTTGTGTGCGATGCCGCGCCGGTGCAGGCGGGCGAGCAGGGCGCGGGCCGCACGAAAGTACGCGGGATCCCGCGGGCGGGCGACCTGCATCGGCCGCCCCTCGATCCATTCGCGGCGCAACGTCCGCCGGTCGGTACCGAGCAGGCGCGGCGTGCCCGGAAGGCCGTCGAGGCGGGCGAGGGCGCGCGCCTCCCGGCGGCACAGGGCGCGCGCAAGCCAGGCCGACCACCAGCGCGCGCCACCCGTGTCGCGCAGCACGAATTCACGGTCCCCGGCCTCGCCGCGCCACACCGTGCCGAACAGGTCCGACTTGAGCTTGCGCATCGCAGCTGCATTCAATGCGGCCTCGGCGTCGCGATCTGGTCAGTTGCCGGGCGGTTCCGCGCCCGGTTCGGGGTCCGGCAGCGGATAGGTCTTCGCCTCGGCGGGCGCCGCCGCAGGCTGGGCCGGCTGGGCCGCCTCCCCGGTCGCGACCGGCGAGGATGCGACCGAGGTGAGTTTCGTCACGGCGGCGACGAGCTCCGGGGCCGGCGGCGGGGCGGGCGTCCGTGCTGCGAGGATGTCAGCCGCGCTGTCCGTACCGTGAAAGCGCCGGTTGGCCTTCTTGGCGATGAAGATGCCGTTGCCCTCGAGTGAGACGCCGGCGAACAAGCCCTGCGACTTGGAGTACGCGTAGACCTCGGCGTCGAAGGTGACGCTGGTCCCGGCCATTGCCGTCCGGCCGACCGGGCCGGCGGCGACGGAGGCATCGGCCCCGAGCGTCAGTTTGCCGTCCGTGATGCCCTCGACGCTGTCGCGGGTCGTGAATACGAGGACGATGTCCGACACCTGGCCGCCGGCCTGGAATCCCCAGCTGCCGCCGCCGGTCGACACGAATACGGGGTTGCTCCAGCTGCGATCCTCGTTGCGCACCAGCATCACGCCGTTGCCGAAGCGCGCGCCGAAGATGAGCCCGACCTTCACGTTGGCCGGCAGGATGATGAGCCCCTCGGCCCTGGACATCAGCAGGTCCGGGATCTTCGTGTCCGGGATGGCCTGCAGGTCGCGCAGGACCGTCATCGCCTTGTTGATCGTCGCCTCTTCGCTCGTCTCGGCCTGCGCCGGCAGGGAGAGGAGGCAGGCCGCGGCAAGTGCGCCGAGGGTCTTCGAAAGCAGCTTCATGAGGTCATTCCTGTTCAGTGCCCATCCGCAGAGACCGCACGCAGGGTGACAGGTTCCGCAGGGCAGGCGTGGGCCAAGTGTAGCCGTTGTGCGACGGTGGATTCATCGTCCACACTGGGCCGTCATGATGCGCCGAATCCTGCTTGCGGTCACCCTGCTCGTCGCGGTAAGCGCCGTCGCGCACGCCGAGTGGCATGCGCGGGAAGAGGCGATCATGGGGACGCGCATCGCGGTCGAGGTCTGGCACGAGGACCCGGCCGCGGCGGAGGCGGCGATCGAGGCGGTGATCGCGGAGATGCACCGCATCGACGCGCTGATGTCGGTGTACAAGCCGGAGAGTCGGCTCTCGGAGGTTAACCGCGATGCCGCAAACCGGCCGGTGCAGGTGGAGCCGGAACTCGCCCGCCTGATCGGCCGGGCGCTCGAGTTCTCGGAGCTGTCCGGCGGCGCATTCGACATCACCTACGCGAGCGTCGGTTATCTCTACGACTATCGCGGCCGCAAGCACCCGACGGAGGCGGAGATCCGGGCAGCCCTGCCGGCGATCAACTGGCGTCACGTGGTCGTGGACCTCGACGCTTCGACGGTCCGCTTCCTGAGGCCGGGGGTGCGCATCGACCTCGGCGGCATCGCCAAGGGGCACGCGGTGGACTCCGCGATCGCGATCCTCGCAGCGCGCGGGATCACCCATGCCACGGTCACCGCGGGCGGGGACAGCCGCATCCTCGGCGACCGGCGCGGGCGGCCCTGGATCGTCGGTATCCGGCACCCGGATGACCGCGAGCGCGTGATCGCGCGCATCCCCATCGAGGACGCGGCGATCTCGACTTCCGGCGACTACGAGCGGTTCTTCGACGAGGACGGGGTGCGCTACCACCACATCATCGACCCGAAGACCGGGAAGAGCCCGCACGGGGTGCGCAGCGTGACCGTCATCGCGCCGACCTCGACGCTCGCGGAGGGACTCACGAAGAGCGTGTTCATCATGGGCCCGGAGCGCGGCCTCGCTCTGGCCGAATCACAGCCCGACGTGGATGCCGTGGTCGTGACGGCGGAGGGGAAGGTGCTCTACTCTAAGGGCCTAGAACCACCCTGAGAAGAAGAAGCGGATGACGTCCGCGTCGAAGGAATAGAAGGGTTCGGTGCCCGGCGCGAAGCCGGTGGCGGTCGCGTCGCGGAAGTCGTCGTACTCGAAGCGCATGCGGTCATAGCGCAGGTTCAGCGACGAGCGCTTCAGGAACGTGATCCTCGGCGACTTGAACTCGTACGCCACGCCGAATCCGAGCGTGTGGCTCGTCATCGTCGAGAGTTCCTTGTCGCGCGCCAGGAAGTTCTGGAAGTCGGAGCGCGGGAACAGGTCGGAATAGAACTCCGCGGCATCCTGCGTGTAGTAGCGGTAGCGGACGTCGAAGGTCCACTCCTCGTCGAGCGGGTGCGTGTAAGAGACCTCCGCGGTGTGCGCGAGGATGTCCCAGGTGTCGGTGTAGAAGCGGTAGTCGCCCTGGATCGCCGCGCGGTAGGGGAGGAAGTAGCGCGCCCGCAGCGACAGGGCGTTGCCCGTGCGCGTGCGCGGGTAGCGCTCCGGCTCGAAGGAGAACCCGCGCGCGGCGTCCGGGTCGAGGTAACGGACCTGCCGGTAGGGATTATTGAGGAATCCCTCCTCGGTGATCGTCTCGTAGGAAAGCCCGAGGACCATGTTCTTCGTCGCGACCTGCGAGATGTCCACGCCGTAGATCCGCCGGTCGATCTCGTCGGCGAAGGTCGCGTCGCCGCGCCGGGTGACGTCGTCCCAGCCGCGCGTGAAGAACAGCGAAACGCTCGTGAGGTCGCCGAACATGTCCTGGCTTATCGCGAGGGTCGCCGTGTCGGCCTCGTAGTCGTTCTCGCTCGAATTGCTGAACGCCGCGGAGTAGGTGACCTTGTTGCGCAGGTACTCGAAGCCGACGCCGTACTGCGTGCGCGTCTCGGTGTACGGGCTCGCGGTCGTGATCACGTCGATCGAGGCCGACGAGACCATGTCCACGTAGTAGTTCGCGCTGACCCCGTACTTCTCGGCGAACTTCTTGCGCACCAGCACCGACGGGCCGTCGATCGTGACGCCGCCGCCGTCGTAGTAGTGGTACAGCAGGTCGGCGCGGTCTTCCGGCAGCACCGCGGCCGCCGCGGGCAGCGGCAGCAGTGCGAGCGCGACGACTGCGGCGCGGGTTAGTTGCACCCGCAGCCCCCGCCGCTCGCGCCCAGCGCCCCGCGCGCGCCCTCGCGCGCCTCGTAGACGTGGCGCATGTATGAGGAGGAGACCGGGTCGCGGTCCCAGGCCATGATCGGGTCCGCGATGTTCTCGCGCTCGTAGGGCTTCACCCACGGCTCGACGCGCGAGCAGCCGCAGGCGGCCGCCGCGAACAGCAGCAGTGCGGCGATGCGTGCGGCCTTCACGCCGGCTCCCGGAGCGCCGCGCGGATCTGCTCGATGTACTTGGCCTCGTCGCCCGGCTTGTAGGCGCGGTGCTGCCAGCGCACGCGGCCCTGGCGGTCGACCAGCACGGTGGTCGGCATCGCGCTCACGCCGTAGCTGCCGCTCACCCTGTTGTCGGGGTCGAACAGGATCGGGAAGCTCGCGGGCGTCGTGGCGAGGAACTTCTCCGCGTCCGCCTTCTCGCTCTCGACGTTGATCGCGACCAGGGTGAAGCCCATCGGCTTGTACTTCGCGTAGATCTGGTCGAGCGCCGGGAATTCCTTGCGGCAGGGCCCGCACCAGCTCGCCCAGAAGTTGATCATGACGACCTGGCCCTTCAGGTCGGCGAGCGAGACCTCGCCGCCCGCACGGCTCGCGAGCGTGAAGGCTGGCGCGGGCACGGCGCCATCCGTTGCCGCCGCCGGCCATGCGAAAGCGGCCAGCGCAGCGAGCAGCGCGGCGACCGGAAAGGCGGATGTCTTCTTCATGCGGCCTCCTCAGAAGAACGCCGTGAATCCCAGCGTCGCTTCGTAGTTGTGCGTCGACTTGTTGGCCCCGAGCACGTCCACGTCCATGATGAAATCGCGGATCGTTAGGTGCGCCGCCAGCCAGTCCCTGAACAGCACCCGTGCCCCGGCGCCCAGCGTGATCGTGAACCGGTCGGCACCGGCGAACCGCGTGCTGCCCGCGCCGGCCGTCAGGTAAACGGCGCTGTTGTAGGCGCGTTCACCGCCGAGGAATATCTCGCCCGGCAGTGCATTCCAGCCGAATCCAAGGCTGTAATAAGTGAATTGCCTCTCAGTGTCGGTCAAAAGGGGCGCGCCGCCGGAGAGCCGCTCGTAGCTCGAGAGGCCTGCGTCGCTGGTGCCCGCGATCGCCTCGGCGAAGAAGTCCTCGCTCAGGTGGTAGGCGAGGCGGGCACCGTAGACCATGTTGACCTCGAAGTCCTCGACCGAGAGCGAGCCGACGTAAGGCCCGGCTTCCCAGTTCTCGGTATCGATCTTCGGCGTCCTGACCTCGCGGCGCTCGACCTGCGGGTCGATGACGACCGGCGTCCCGGCGCTCTCGGGCGGCGGCGGGGGCTCGGCCTCGGCGTCGCCACGGCGCCACGGCATGCTCGAGCAGCCCGTCGCCATGAGCGCGAGGCTCAAAAGAAGAATGCGAAGCCGACTTTCCATTCCGTTTCTTCCTCGTTCTCGTCGCGGTCGGTGAAGACCACGTACTCCTTGAATTCGCCGCGCACCATGAAGCGGCGCGCGACGTACGCGCGCACGCCGATGCCGGCGTACGCGACCTGGTCAGTGCGGTCCTCCGTCCCGACCAGCGTCCCTTCCGGGCGTATGCGTATCACGCCGGTGCCGATCGACAGGAAAGGCTGGATGCGCCACTCCGGCATCGGCACGTGCGTCACGCCGATCGTCGCGTACTGGCCGTCGGAGAAATCCCCGAGCACGTGCCCGAAGGCGAGCTCGGCGGCGAGGTGCTGGTTGAAGGCGTACGCGCCGTACAGCGTCACGACGTTGGCGCCGCCGTAATCACCGAGCAGCAGGCCGACTTCGCGCCGGTGCGCGCCGAAGTCCTCGCGCGCCGGGTCGTCGATCGGGAGCTTCCCGCCCGCCGGCAGCAGCGTCTGTGCCATCTGGCCGCGGTGCACCCAGCCCTCGCGCCCGTCGGCGTCGACCACACGGAACCAGTCGGTGCGGCGGGTGTCGACGCGCACGGACTCGCCGCGCTCGACGACGTGGAACACCGGGAAGCCGCGCCCGGGGCCCGAGCGCATCTCGAGGTAGGGATCGGCGACGGTGACCGTCGGGCCTTCGGCCAGGGCGGGCATCGCCAGCATCAGCAGTATGAGCAGCCCGCAGGCCGCGAGCCGCGGCATAGTTTCCTCAGTTCACTGGCGCCACGAATGGGTCGTTATAGTACTGGCCGCCGATGTCCAGCCACTCGGCAATCAGTCGCAGTTCCGCTGTCGTCAGCCACCCCGCGTGCGTGCCGCCCGCGTCGAACCGGCTGAAGAATGTGACCGATGCACGCGCGCCGCCGCCGCTCATAGAAGGGGCGACCGGCACCGGCACCAGCGTTGGCTGGCCAGTCACAGGGTCCGGGGGCCCTGGGACCAGGATGTCCTGGAGGGCGCCCATGTTGAGCTCCTGCGCGTTGTCCCCGAACAGCAGCTCGCGGTACGAGACCAGGTGGTCCGCCTCGTCCGGCGACGGCCCGCCCGAGAGGTCGAGCTGGCTCGCCGGCACCCGCAATGCGCCCATGGCGTCCGTCGGCGTGTGGCAGCTGGTGCAGGTATTGTCCTGGACCAGCGCACCCATCGCGTCGAGCACCTGGCGCGGCGCCGCCCACAGCGGATGGATGTGGTCCGGGTAGTGGATCGTGATGCGGCACAACGAGGACCAGGCGGACTGGCAGGTGGCCGAGGTCGGCGCGGGGGTCGTGAGCTGCGCGTAGCGGTATGCGAACGACGCATCCGGCGCGCGACCCGAGGCGATCGGGTCAGTCCAGATGTCGTCGTACAGCACGTCCACCGATGGCAGGAGCGCGGCGCAGTCCGTCTGGCAGGAGACGCGCGCGCGCGCCTCGGCCATGGTCTCGCCCTGGTCCGCGAAGATGGCGGGATTCGAGTTCGGAAACGGCTGGCCGGTGGTCGCGGCGCCGGCGTTGACGGCGACGAACAGCCCTCGCCTGCCGTGCGACACGGCAGGCGGCGCGCCCGGCTGCGCGCCCGCGGGAATGTGGCAACCGTTGCAGGTCAGCACTTCGCCCGCCCGGAGCTGCAGCCAGTTGAGGTGGCGGGGCGACGTGCGCCGCCCGTCGACGTCGAGCACCGTGACGCCGAAGGGCACGCCCGCGGGCACCTTGATGCGCACCGAGCCGTCCGGCTCGACCGGCGCATAGCCGAGGATCTCCCGCATGCCGAGGCCCCCGGCGACGCCGAAGGCGCTGCCGCGGAAATCACGCACCTCGTCGTCCGGCAGGCCGACCGCCTTCTCGACGCGCACGAAGCGGGCGGGGCGCTCGTCGGCCGTGGTCTGCACCGGGTCGATCAGCGACGCATAGCCACCCGGGGCGAGGTCGGCGCCGTCAAAGTCGTAGACGCTGCGGATGTTCAGGATGCCGACGTTCTCGGAGGCGAGGACCGCGTCGTAGTCGATCCCCGGCACCGCGTCGAGGATCGTGGCCGGCAGCACGGCGCGCGGCGCCAGCGAGATGACCTCGGTGTAGCGGATGCCCTCGACCGGCTGCAGCACCGGGCGCTGGGTCTGGTCGCGCGGATCGTAGAGCCATACACCATATAAAGGTGGTGCGGGCACCAGCGCGGCGTCCGCCAGGTTCTCCGGCGTGCAGGGCAGGGTGCGGCCCTGGCCGTCATTGAGCCGGCACATGGTCCAGGTCGTGAGCAGGCGGCCGGTGCCGTCGCGCAGCGGGAAGACCGAGGAGTATCGCCCGCCGGGCGAGAGGCCGGGGTCGGTGCGGACGTCGCTGATGGCGAGGCGCTGCTGCGCCGGGCCCTGCAGCCCGGCGTTCGCGAGGTCCGCCTGGCTGATCTCGACGAAGGCGGCGGTGTCGATCGCGATCGGGTCGGCGCCATGGTCGGTGCCCTGGAAGGGCTTCAGCATCGCGACCAGGCGGCCGTCCTCGCCGGGGCGGGGCTGCAGGAACTGCACGTTCGTCGTGCCCACGGTCGCAGGTGCGGTGACCGTCCCGCCGGTGCCGGTCGCGTGGCTGTTGGCCCCGTACAGCAGCTCGAGCCCGCTGCCATCCGGGTTCACGGTATAGAGGTGGATGGAGCTGCCGCTCGCGTTCTCCCAGCGGCTGAACACGATGCGCCCGTCGTCGAGCACGTCGGGGTCGAGGTCGTGGCTCTGGTTGAACGAGATCTGGCGGATGCTCGAGCCGTCCGGGTTCATGACGTGCAGGACAAAGGCGTGCTCGTTGCGGTCCTCGTCCTCGGCGGAGAACTGCGGCTTGCCCTCGTCGATCAGCACCGCCTTCGACTGGCGCTGGCGCGAGGACGAGAAGACGATGCGCCCGTCCGGCAGGTAGCGCGGCGCGATGTCGTGGCCTTCCTCCGCCACGATGTCGGACTGGATCACGCGGCGCAGCGTGTCGCTCGGGAGGTCGTACTCCCAGAGGTTCCAGGTCGGCTGCTCGCTGTCCATGAGTCCCGGGATCAGCGGCATGCGCATCGCGAAGACGATCCTCGTGCCGTCGTATGAGGCGTCGATGTCGCGCACGTCCCAGAGGCCACCCGTGACGCGCTCGGTGATGTTCGTCTCCGGCACGTCGGGAGCCGCGCGGTCGCGCAGCCAGACGTCCGCGCCGGCGGAAAACGTCTCCAGCTCGCGCACGTCGAGGTCGTCGAGGTCGGTCAGGTCCTCCGGCAACGGGCCCCTGACATAGGCGACCGGGATGTCGAGCACGACGGGATCCGGCGACTGGCCGCCGCCGATGCTCAAGTCACCGTCGTGCCCGGTGGCACATCCGGCGAGCGCAATCGCCGCAAGCGACAGAATCCGCGATGTCTTATTCGTGACACGCATCTCAATTCACTCCAGTCCCGGCAGGTGTTAGTTCACGACAGAATGCAGGCACGCGACTGCGTCACGGTCCACGGAAACGAGTTCGTGTCCCCTGAATACAAGCATTTGCACGCAGTACGTCCGTTCACGGATCGAGCCTACCTTGACCGGAGTCGCGGGTGAATGTCGCGGTTCGGAGACATTACCCGGGCCGGAACCCGCCGATATATTCGCCCGCAGTTTCGGAAACCCGCGAGCGAGTGGAGCACGTCAATGCTTTGGTCGCCTGTTGATGCAGACAAGTCCGTGAAGCGCCTCGCCGCAGTCGTGGCACTCGCCGCGTGCGCAGCCGCCGCGGGTGCGGGGCCGCGCGAGCAGGCGAAGCGCATGCACGACCGCATCGCGGGCGTGCCGCCCTCGGCCGCGGTCCTCGGCCAGATGGAGACCGAGATCGCCGGCGGGCGCGCCGATGCCGCCGCGCTCATCGCGATGGACAACCCGGCCTTCTACTCGGTCACGCTGAAGAACCTCGTCACGCCCTGGACCAACCGCGAGCAGACCGTGTTCGCGCCGCTCAACGACTACACGGCGACCGTGATCGGCATGGTGCGCGACGACCTGCCGTTCAACGAGGTGCTCTCGTCCGACGTGCTGTACGTCGGCAACGCGGGGCTCGGGCTGCCTGCAGTGTCGGCGACGAACAACGACCACTACGAGCAGATCGAGACGCGCGGCGTGAACCTGCTGACCGGCCTGCAGCGCACCACGCAGTCGGGCGTGTACGGCACGCCGCCGGCCGCGACGGCGGGCATCATGACCACGCGCGCCGCGGCGCAGTCGTTCTTCATCGCCGGCACCAACCGCGCGATGTTCCGGTTCACGCTGATGAACTACATGTGCCGCGACCTCGAGGAAGTGCAGGACACCTCGCGCGCGCCCGACCGCATCCGCCAGGACGTGAGCAGGAGCCCGGGCGGCGACGCGCGGCTGTTCCTCAACAACTGCGTCGGCTGCCACTCCGGCATGGACCCGATGGCGCAGGCCTTCGCGTACTACACCTACGACGAGGCCCAGGGCCGGCTGGTGTACACCGGCGGCACGGTGCAGCCGAAGTACTTCAACAACGACACGACCTTTGCCTACGGCTTCCGCACGCCGGACGACCGCTGGGAGAACCGCTGGCGCGTCGGCCACAACGCGCTGCTCGGCTGGGACGCTTCGCTGCCGGGTTCGGGCCAGGGCGCGAAGTCGCTCGGCGAGGAGTTCGGCGCGAGCGACGCCTTCGCTTCCTGCCAGGTCGAGAAGGTGTTCCGCACGGTCTGCCTGCGCGCGCCCCAGGACGCGGCCGACCGCAGCCAGCTCGCCTCGATGGCGAGCTCTTTCCGCGGCAGCGGCTACCGGCTGAAGCAGGCCTTTGCCGACGCCGCCACGTACTGCATGGGCGACTGAGGAAACGACGATGAAGCGCTCTGCCGGTGCAACCATGCGATTCCTCACCGTCCTCTCGCCGGTGCTCGCCGCGCTCGCCCTCGCGGGCTGCGGAGGCGGCGCTTCGACGACCGAGAATCCGCCGACGACGGCGCCGCCGCCGGCCAGCTACGTGGGCCCGCCGCCGGCCAGCCAGGACGTGCAGGCCTTCAAGCTGAATGTCTGGGACAACCTGCAGTCCGCGAACCGCTGCGGCCAGTGCCATGGCGCGGGCGGCCAGGTGCCGAGTTTCGTGCGCAGCGACGACATCAACCTCGCCTACGAGGCGGCAAACAGCGTCGTCGACCTCTCGAACCCGTCGGCCTCCGAGATGGTCACCAAGGTCGGGGGCGGGCACAACTGCTGGCTCGCCGCGGATTCCGCCTGCGCGGACCAGCTCACCGTCTGGATCCGCAACTGGGCCGGACAGACGCTCGGCGGCACGCGCGGCGCGCCGCTGCAGGCCCCGCCGATCAAGGACGTGGGCGCCAGCAAGTCGTTTCCGGCGAGCTCGGCGCTGTTCGCCTCGACCGTCTACCCGGTGGTCGAGCTGTACTGCGCGCGCTGCCATTCCTCGGGCGCCATCACGCCGCAGTCGCCGTTCTTCGCGGAGGCCGACATCGACGTGGCCTACGCGGCGGTGCGGGCCAGGATCAACCTCGACACGCCGGCTCAGTCGCGCCTGGTCGTGCGCCTGCGCGACGAGTTCCACAACTGCTGGACTGACTGCAGCACGGCGGCCAGCGTCATGCAGGCCGCCATCCAGGACTTCGCCGACGGCGTGC
>Ga0075304_1000197_pt1 | contig 14945 bp, 13 predicted proteins | sample Joice_CattailNLA_FD_120067 | JGI IMG/M metagenome (GOLD analysis project Ga0075304, IMG submission 120067) | Natural and restored wetland microbial communities from the San Francisco Bay, California, USA, that impact long-term carbon... | ecosystem: Environmental > Terrestrial > Soil > Wetlands ... | reverse complement strand
TCGAACGACCGAGGGGTGGACGGTCAAGCTGCCGCGATCCGTCGAAGGCGCGACGGTGGTGCGTGAGGAACACACGTTCGACGGTGGCCCCGGACGCGCGCCGGCCGGCGCAGCAGACCTCGTTGAGGGGCTCGCTCGCGGGGCGGCCACGCGGCCGGTGGCGCGCCTGCAGACGATCCGCCATCGGACGCTGGTCAGGCGAGGGGCCGACGATGGTCCGCTGGCGGAGGTCGTCGACGACGAGGTCTCGGTCCTCGAGGGACGCCGGACGGTGGACCGGTTCCGTGAGGTCGAGGTAGAGATCGCCGAGGGGGCCGATCCGTCGGCGATCACCCCGATCATGGATCTGTTGACCGAGGCCGGCGCTCGGACCGCCGAGCCGCTCCCGAAGATCGTACGCGCGCTCGGGGAACGAGCCGTCGCGGCCCCCGATGTCGTCGTACCCTCCGTCGATCCCACCTCGACGGTCGCCGAGGTGGTTCGGTGGGCGATCGGCATGTCGACCCGTCGACTGATGCAGCACGATCCCGTGGTGCGGCTCGGGGTGGATCCCGAGGGGGTGCACCAGGCCCGGGTCGCTACCCGCCGGATCCGCTCCGACCTGCGGACCTTCCGGTCCTTGCTGGATCCCGAGTGGAGGGACGAGCTCCGCCGTGAGCTCGGATGGTTGGGAGCCGAGCTGGGGGGCGTCCGTGACTGCGACGTGCTGGGCGAGCGGCTCAGAGACGACGCGCTGCTCCTGCCCGACGACGACGCGACGAACGTGTCGAAGGTGCTCGACCGGCTCCGGGCGAGGCACGACGCGGCCCGGGCGGAGATGCTCTCCGCGATGCGGGAGCCGAGGTACGTGCGGCTGCTCGACGCATTGGTCGCGGCTTCGGCCGAGCCCCAGATGCTGGCTGAGGCGGTCGGTGCGAGGGCGGCCGATGTGATGGGCGTGGTCATGGAGGCCCCCTGGGCGCATCTCAAGAAGCTGTGCGACGGGCTCGGCCCGGCCTCGGCCGACGCCGAGTTGCATGAGGCCCGCATCCGGGCGAAGCGCGTGCGCTATGCGGCAGAGGTTCTCTCGCCCGTCTTCGGCAAACCCGCTCGCACGTTCGCGCGGCGTGCGGAGACGTTGCAGCAGGTGCTGGGAAGCCACCAGGATGCGGTCATGGCCATCGCGTGGCTCCGGGAACAGGCGGGTGGGGCGACCCCTCGCGTCGCGTTCACGGCCGGCCGGCTCGCCGGCATCGAGTCGACCGTGCGAGATGAGGCGCGCCGTGCCTGGCCGGACGCCTGGGCGGACCTGCGCCGGAAGCGCCTGAGGTTCTGGGAATGAGGACCGAGATCCGCGCCGGCGGAGGGGTCGTGCGTCGGCGGGGTCGCCTCGGGCCCGAATTCGCGCTCGTGCACCGGCCACGCTACGACGACTGGACGTTCCCGAAGGGCAAGGCGGAGGCAGGGGAGTCCGATGAGGACAACGCCGAACGCGAGGTGCGCGAGGAGACCGGCTTCCGGTGCGAGCGGGGGCCTGAGGTGGCCACGATCGACTACCTGGATCACCACGATCGTCCGAAGACGGTCCGCTACTGGCTGATGTACCCGGCGGGTGGCGCGTTCGTGCCGAACGCAGAGGTGGATGAGCTGCGGTGGGTCGATGCGACGACCGCGGCCGCCCTGCTCACGTACGATCACGACCGGACCGTGCTCGATGCGGCGCTCTCCTTCGATCGACCGATCTACCTCGTGCGCCACGCGAAGGCGGGCGACCGCGACGCATGGATCGAGGACGACGTCCTGCGTCCGCTCTCGAAGCGGGGCAGGGTCCAGGCGGAGGGCCTCGTGAACCTCTTCGACGGACTCGTGGTCGAACACGTGCTGTCGAGCCCCGCGGTCCGGTGCGTCCAGACCGCTCGGCCTCTGGCACTCGCCAGATCGATCACGATCGACGAGCGTGAGGAGCTGGCCGAGGGGAGTTCCACAGGGACGGCGCTCGCCCTCATACGGTCGCGCGGTGGCGCCACGGTGGTGTGCGGCCACGGCGACGTGATCCCGGCCATCGTGCTCACGCTCGCCGAGCGCGGCCTTCGGATGCACGATCCGCCTGCATGGCGCAAGGGGGCGACCTGGGTGTTGGAGCGCGAAGGGGGTCTGTTCACCGCGGCTCGATACCTCGGTCTCCCCGACTGATCGGGGCTCGTGCCACGGGACCTCTCGTCGCGGCCAGCAGGCCCGCGCCTCGGAACCCCAGCCGTTCGTACATCCGGACGACCGAGCGGTCGTCGGGATCGGCGAACAGGCAGACGTGTGATGCTCCGCCCGCCTGGGCGACCCGGATCATCCGGGTCGTGATGGCGCTCGCGAATCCTCGACCGCGGGCATGGTCGAAGGTCGCAACGTTGTCGATGTAGCCGACCTCGCCGAGCACCAACAACGCCCCGAGCGAGACGATCGTGCCCTCGTCGTCGCGAACGCAGAACCACCGCTTCCCGCCCGGTTCGAGCACGTCGCGTTCGATCGCGGCCAGCTGGACGATCGTGGCGCCGTCATCGATGCCGAAGAGGGCCAGCGACTCGCGCACCCGGCTCCAGAGCTCGGGTCCGCTCGGGACCGAGTCGACCCGGCTCGATCGGTGGACGGGCGGCTCCTCGACGAGGTCCATGACCAGGTCCCACGTGAGCCGGTGGCCACGGGCCTCGAGATCGCGCAGCAGTGACCGCGTCGCCCCGGGGTGGAACGAGACGAGATGCTGCACGGACGTGCCCGTCTCCCGGAGCGCCGGCAGAAGCGATGCCTCGACCTCCGCGAGCGTGAGGTCGGCAGCGTCCACGTCGATGCGGGCGTAGTTCGCATCCCAGACCGCGGGGTACCGTCCGTCGGTCACGACCGCGCCCCACCGAGTCGGTTCCACCCGGCCGAACAGCGCGTCGAGCGAGCGCCAGAACCGCAGCACATGCTCGGGGATGGGGGAGGTCAACGAGGCCTCACGCCCGCGAGTGTAGCGAGGAGGTCCGTTACGCTTCCGCGATGATCACGGGTCGCATCTACCGAGAGGGGCACGCGGACGGCGAGCCACTCGAGCTCGACCCGGCGGAGCCGAATGTCCGCGAGACCGGCGGATTCGTATGGATCGATGCCGTCGACCCCGGCCCCGCCGAACTCGGATACCTCGAGCGGGCGTTCGGGTTGCACCCAGTGACGATCGAGGACGCTGAGCATCGGCGCCAGCGGACGAAGGTCGAACTCTTCGAGAGCTACGCGGTCACCGTGCTGAGACCGATCACGCTGCCGGATCCGCCGGTCGAGGCCGCGGCCGAGCACGAGATCCACGCGATCGCCGGTGCGGACTTCCTGGTGACGTTGCGCTGGTCGCCCGCCTATCCCCTCGATGCCGTCATGGCACGGTGGCAACGGCGCGCCGATCTCCACGGCGCGGGATTCGCCCTCTACGTGCTGCTCGACGAGGTGGTCGATGACTACCTCTCCGCGATCGAGGTGCTCGAGGACGAGGCGGACGCGCTCGAGGACGTGGTCTTCGAGCGCGACGACGTGGAGCGAGGATCGGAGGTGCAGGAGCGCCTGTTCCGGCTGAAGCGATCGACCGTGATGCTCCGACGGTCTGCCGCCCCCCTTCGTCACGGCATCGACATGCTGCAGGAGGAGCCAGCGTTCGCGTCTCCGAGGCTCGCTCCCTACTACCGCGATGTGCTGGACCACGTGATCCGCGTCGCAGAGATGGCCGACAATGTGCGCGACCTGCTGACCTCGCTGCTCGAGGTGCGTGTCGCCCAGGCGGCGAACCGGCTGAACGAGGCGATGAAGAAGATGACCGCGTGGGCCGGGATCGTGCTCGTTCCCACGTTGATCGCCGGGATCTACGGGATGAACTTCCGCGGCATGCCCGAGCTGCGCTGGCAGTTCGGGTATCCGATGGCGATCGGTCTCATGGCGGGTGCCGCCATCGGGTTGTACGTGACGTTCAAGAAGCGAGGGTGGCTCTAGCCGTGTGTCGCGCCCTGGTCGTTCTCTGCGTCGCCGACGACCGCGAGGCACTCGTGGCCCTCAAGGCGTCGACGGTCTCGGCGGAGTGGGAGCTCGCGCCGGGAGCGATCGACCTGCGATCGACCCTGGACCAGATCGACGCCGACCGGCCGCACGTGATGGTGGCGTTCGGAGACCACGTCGAGTTGGTCGGCATCGTGCGGGAGCGGTTCCCGTCGATGCGGATCGTCACGGACCGGGACACGCCCGGGGCCACCGTGGTGGCCACCTCGCTCGACGAGGTGCGGGGCCTGGTACTCGGTCTGCCCCGCCCGGGCGGTCCCGTCGGCGCCTGATCGGCGCCTCTGGTCCCTCTCTGGTCTGGAGCTCAGACGCCCCAGTGACTCCAGCTGCCCATGCGATGCACCATGCGCATCGTCACCATGATGTTGGCTCGGGCGTTGAAGGCCGACCAGCCGTCGAAACCGAAGGCGTCGGCTCGACCGGGCCAGTACCGGCGCAGGTGCTGGAAGATGCCGCTCGCACCGCTGTAGCCGTTGTAGGCCCTGGGCTTGAAGTTGGACTCCCGGTTGGCCACGTACAGCGCCATCGAGGCCCCTCCGGGAACGTCCCAGCGGTCTTCGGCGCATCGGATGAGCTGTTTGACGTGCCAGTCGCCCTTGCGCCAGTCGATCTTGCAGACGTGGCGGGCGATGTCGGCCTCTCGGGCGTGCGCCGTGTTCACGATGGACGCGGCAGGCGCGATGGTCATGAGCGAGGCGAGGAGCAGCGCGGCCGGGAAGCGGCGGCGCATGGTGTTGGTACGCGTCATAGATCGGATCACCCCCGCGGTGAACGGAGCTGGCAGCTGCGTTCGGGTCGCTCGGCCGTGCGGTGAGCTCTTCACCTGCGTCGCCGATCGCCCCGCGGTAGGTCGTGGGTGCGGACATCACCTCCTGTGGTCGATATCTCCGTCTGTGTGACCTATCGCTCGACCCGTCGGTCCCGACCCTGCTCCCGGGCGCATGCAGGCATGCGCGTACCGACCCTGGGAAGGTGGTGAGCGCAGCGTGCGCCGGGAGGAAGCGGAGGGGAACCATCCGCGTCGTGCTCGCTCACCCTACGGGCGGGCCCTGACATGCGACAACCCGAACATGACCAGCGGTCATCCACGCTGCGCCCTACGATGGAGGCATGTCCCCGACCCGCGGCACCGTCCTGCTCGCCGCCCCGCGTGGCTACTGCGCGGGGGTGGAGCGAGCCGTCGACGCCGTGGAGCGCGCCCTCGCGAAGCACGGGGCCCCGGTCTTCGTGCGTAAGCAGATCGTGCACAACCTGCACGTCGTGCGCGACCTGGAGTCGAAGGGCGCGGTGTTCGTCGACGAGGAGACGGAGGTTCCCGAGGGAGCGGTGGTCGTCCTCTCCGCACACGGAGTCGCTCCGTCGGTCTACGAGAACGCGGACCGCCGTCACCTCGAGGTGATCGACGCGACGTGCCCACTGGTCACCAAGGTGCACGTGGAGGCCCGCCGGTTCGCCGATCAGGGCCGCACGATCGTGTTGATCGGGCACGAAGGGCATGAAGAGGTCGAGGGCACGAGCGGGCAAGCCCCGCAGCGCACGATCCTCGTGCAGTCGACCGAGGACGCGCGCACCGTCGACGTGCCCGATCCCCAGAACCTGAGCTACCTCACCCAGACGACGCTGTCCGTCGACGAGACGAACGAGATCGTCCGCATCCTCGTGCAGCGGTTCCCGTCGATCCAGGGGCCCCCGCGCGACGACATCTGCTACGCGACCCAGAACCGGCAGGACGCGGTGAAGGTGATCGCCCCGAAGTCCGACGTCGTCCTCGTGATCGGATCGCAGAACTCATCGAACTCGAATCGCCTCGCCGAGCTCTCGAGGGAGCTCGGCACCCCCGCCTTCCTGGTCGACGACGAGGCCGACGTCGACCCGGCGTGGTTCGAGGGCGCCGACATCGTCGGTCTGACGTCCGGTGCGTCGGCACCCGAATGGCTGGTGCACCGCATGCTGAACTGGCTCGCCGATCGCGGGTTCGCGACGGTCGAGGAGGTGACGCTCACCGAGGAGAGTGTGCGCTTCTCCCTGCCCGCGGGGGTGCGGCAGATCCCGGTCTCGGTCGTCGATCCGCCGGAAGCACCCTGAAGCACCGAGACCCTAGGTCCACGCCGAGAACTGGTCGCGGTCCTCCTCGGGCTCCTCGTACGCGATCGAGACGAGCGTGTCGGTCGAGACCACGCCGGGGATGCCGTGGATCTCTTCGAGGATCACCCCGCTGGCGACTTCCCACGGTTGCGCGACGCACACCATGAGGTCGTACTCGCCGCCGAGCACGGCCACGCCGGAGACGTCGCCCATGTCGCCCAGGCGTTCGGCGATGCCCGCGGCGGCGCCTGCCTCGGCCCTGACGTGCACGTAGCATGCATCGCCGATGATCGCGGGGGGTGTGGGTGCCCCCCACCCGGCGATGCCGATGCGGTCGGGTGGGACCACCGGTGCGGTCACGGTGCGCAGCACCCCCGGCACGTGGTGGATCTCGGAGAGGACCTGGGTAGCGATCGTCGCGAGGTCGGGACCCTCCGCATGCATCATCACGTCCCAGACGCCGACCACGGCGATCGCCCGGCGCACCTGCGACTTCGAGGCCAGTCCGGCGAGCACGTCGTTCATCGTGCCGGGCTCGACCTGGAGGTAGACGTAGGCGTCCATGGGCCGAGGCTAGGTCAGGGGAACGGTCGGTACAAGGAACCGGCGAGCTGAGTGGTTGCGTTCGACGTCACCCTTCGACGGCGACCGGCGCGCCGGTGAGGGCCCAGAGCTCCTCCTCGCCCTCCTCCGGTCCGACCGAGATCAGGCGGTCCCCATCCTTCAGGACGAAGCCCGGCCGTGGTCGATAGATCCATCGAGCGCCTCGCTGCACCGCCAGGACGAACATGCCGGTCTCGGTCTCGAGCCGCATCTCCTTCAGCGAGCGACCCGCGGCCGGTGATCCGGGCTGCACGATCGTCTCCGCGCTCGTCTCCTCGGTCTCCTCCAGGGCCATCTGCACGACGGGGTGGAGCGCTTCCCCGTGCTCCACGTACCAGGTCATATCGCGCGCCGCGTCACACATCGCCTCGCTCGCCCCCGCGAGCCTGATGAGGCCGCGGAGCTCGTCGGGGTCGCGGGCCTCGGGGGCCGCTCGGAGCACCCAGGACTCCAGCTCGTCGCGGAGCTGGTCGCTGCGAGCCTCGAGCGCGCCGACCTCCGCGGCGAGCGATCGGTTGTTGAACAGCAACGACGAGTAGGCCATCCCTACGGCGGCTTCCGCCAGGTCCTTCATCTCCACGAGGATGTCGACCGCACGGTCGAGCTCGGAGAGCGCCGGCTCGTCGCCTTCGGGCGGCAGTGGTAACGGTGGCGCGCCGGCGAGCTGCCGGAGCTCGTTCACCCCTTCGTCGGGGCCGCGCACCACGAGCACGTCACCCGCGGAGATCACGTCGTCGGGCCCGGGGTCGAAGCGCCAATCCAGGCCGGAGCGGATCGCCACGATCCACATGCCGGTCTCGGTGGGCAGCGAGAGCTCGCGCAGATCGCGCCCGACGAGCTCTCCGCCCTCTCGGACCTTCACGCGGGCCGTCATCTCGTCGGCGTGGCGCAGATCGGGCTTGAGTGCATCGGGGATGCCGAGTCGGGCGGCCACGACACGCGCGATGTCGGACGCGGCGTCGCCCACCTGCTCGATCGCGTCGGCGATCCAGAGCACCCCGGCCATGCCCTCGGCGTCTTCGGGGCTGCGGGCGGCGAGCATCGCCGTCGTGCGGAGCCGGCGCAGGTCGTCGGTCATCCGGGACTCGAGTCGCGCGACCTCGCGCGCGAGCTTGTCCTCGTTGAAGAAGACCGCCGCGTACGCGAGGTCGACCATGAGCTCGGAGGCGTCCTTGAGCTCGACGAGGAGGTCTTTGACGTTGCGCGGTTCGTTCATCAGGTGACCCCCAATACTGACATGACGAAGAGCACGGCGGCGACGCCGGTCAGGTCGAGCGTCGCCGTGATGGTCGGGACCCCGTGGTTGTCGGGGTCGAGTCCGAACCGGGTGGTCAGGATCGCGACGTAGTAGCCGACGACCAGCGTGACCGGCAGCACGAGGATGCCCGCGAGCACGGTGCCGCCGATCATCAGTCCCGCCGCCGGCCGCGCGACGCCGGTGGCCGAGGCCAGCACCGCTGCGATCACGCCGATCGCCGTGAAGACGATCAGCCCGAGCGTGACGACCACCGCGGCGTCGTCGAGCGCCGGCCGCTCGGGGCGGCCCCTCGGGGTGATCACGCCGAGCTGCAGCTTGGACGAGAGGCGCGACGACAGGATGCCGCCGATCGCGCCGGCCTGCGACACGAACGGCGGGATCAGGACCAGGATGCCCGGGATCGCCTCGAGCTCGGTGCGATGCGCCTCGAGCACGGCGCCCGCGAAGATGTCCAGCATCGGAGCCAGGGCGCTCACCCCTGCCATCTCCAGCAGGATCCGTTGCACCCCCGAGGAGCTCCTCATGACGGCCCACGCTAGCGCGCCGATCGCCGCCACCGTGCACACGGTCGCGACGATCGCGTTCAGGGAGTCGTTCCTCGCGATGAAGGTGGCCAGGAACAGCGCCGGCAGCGTGACCATGTCGCCGATCGCCGTGACCATGGGGGTCGAGACCGCGTCGAGGTCCCAGCCTCGCCGGAAAGACTGGATCGACAGTCGCACCGTGACCACCAGGATCACCGCCGAGGCGAGCACACCGCCGATGACCGAGATCGTGACGAGGTCCCAGAACGAGACGGTGTCCTCGCCGAACGCCGACGCGACGAGCTTCGCCATGCCTGCCAGGTAGAACGACGAGAGGACGGCCGAGATGACCGCCACCTCGACGTTCTGGGAGAGCAGGCCGCCGCGGCGAAGGGTGGGCTCGAACACGCCCGCGGCGATCCCGGTGCCGAGCCGGGCGCCCATCGCGCCGAAGATCATCCCTCGCATGCCGACCGAGGCCGGGATCAGGACGAGCAGGCCCGGCAGCAGCTCCAGCGTGCCGGTGATCGAGCCGAGGATCAGTCCTGCGACGAAGCCGGCGGCGGTGCTGAGCGCCAGGGCCGCCGCGCCCTGCTGCAGGGTGCGCCGCTCGCTGCGCAGCGAACGATAGGCGCGATGTGCGCGCCGAGGAACCAACTGCGAGGCACGGGAACCGGCCATGGGGGCTCGTTCATCGTCGTCGTCCGGATCGAGGGCCGTGACGGCCCGGGGCAGTATCTCCCGCGATCACGGGGCGAACAAGCGTGCGACCGTACGGCGGGGCACCGTCAGCCCGGCACCCAGTCGCGCGTGAGGAACAGCCAGAAGGCCAGGCCGGCCTCGTCGCCGTAGCGGCGGAACCGACGCTCGATCGTCGCGTCGGGGACGGGCTTCGTGCGCCCCGTGAGGCGCGCGTACGTCGGCCGGGTCCAGCTGTCGAGGATCAGGCGGGAGTTGCGACCGAGCGTCATCATCACGTGGGCCGCCGCGTACGGGCCGACCCCCGGGAGATCGAGGAGTGCTGCCTCCAGATCATCGTCGGAGAGCTCGTCGGAGGTGGCCGTCGCCATCGACTCGAGGTCGACCTCGCCGGCGTCGACCCTGCGGGCCAGCTCGATCAGGTACGGCCCGCGGTACCCTGCGCGCACCACGCCTCGATAGAAGGAGTCCGGTGCCGCCGCCATGGTCGCCGGTGTCGGGAACGCGTTCGTGAGCGGCCCGTCGCCGCCGATCGCCGGCTCGCCGAGCGAGGCGACGAGCGCGTTCACCATGCGCACGGTGGCGCCCCACGCGCAGTTCGTCGTGCAGATCGTCTTCACGACGTCCTCGAACACGGTGGGGGAGCGCAGCATGCGCCCGGCCCCGGACGCCGCCCACGACAGGTCGGGGTCGTCGGCGATCGATCCGTAGAAGCTCGAGAGATCGTGATCGAGCCGCAGCACGTGGGCGGCGCCGGCCAGTGCCGCGACCCGCACGCGGGGCCCGGCCGCCGGCCCCAGCACCTCCACGCACGCGTCGCCACCGGTCCCGGGCCCGATCCGGAGACGGCGGGGGCGAGCTCCAGGAACCCGCACGGTGACGGAGAGCGTGCTCGAGGCTTCGTCGAGCATCGTGGGCGCCAGGTCCGCGAACCCGTGGGAGTTCAGCGTGCGCGCCAGATCGACCGGCTCCCCGTTCGGACCTCGCAGGGGCAGCGGCAACGAGGTCGACACGAGGGCCACGGTAGCATCGGGCGATGATCAGGTGCAGCCCTCGGGCGGTGGCGTTGTTGCGCACGGCCGACGAGGCCGCGCGCCGGTTCGACCCTGACGCCAGGATCCGTCTCGTGCCCGACGGCGCCGGTGTCCGGTTCGAGCTCGCCGACGAACCCGGGCCGGACGACACGATCGTCGATCACGAGGCCGGGTTCTCCCTGATCGTCGGCCCCGGTCTCGCGGGCACGGTGGACGTCGCCGAACCGCACGACCGCCTCGTGCTGATCGCCGACGACGACGGCGCGAACACGTGAGCCTCGACCTCGACGCTCTTCGGTTGGCCCTCGAGGGCGAGCTCGGGTCGCTCGAGGGAGAGCTCGCCGCCTTGACCACGGTCACGCGCGATCCCTCCGCGACGATCGGGTTCGGCAAGCGTGTCGGAGAGGGCACGAGCGAGGCGATCGGCCGTATCGAACGGGTGGGTCAGGCCGAGGCCCTCTCGGCGAAGCTCGCGAGCGTGCGCCGAGCGCTGGAGAAGCTCGACGAGGGCACGTACGGTATCTGCGATCGCTGTGGGGCCTCGATCCCCGACGAACGGCTCGAGGCCCGGCCCTCGTCGGCGCGTTGCGTGCGTTGCAGCACATAGGGCGATCCGCCTCGCGCCGTGTCGGTTGACCCTGCGCGAAGACGCCTCCTATCCTGGGCGCGGTCGCCTCACATCGCAGGAGCTTGAGGGGGGAAGGGGCAGATGGCCCGGCTGCTCTATCGCCTCGGTCGGTTCGGGGCGCAGCATCGAGTGCTCCTCGTGGGCATCTGGCTCGTTCTGGTCATCCTCGCGGTTGGATCGGTCAAGACGCTCGGGGCGAAGACGAACAACTCGCTCACCCTTCCAGGCACGGATAGCCAGGCAGCCTTCGATCTGCTGGCCGAGCAGTTCCCTCCCCAACAGAACGGCTCGAGCCCGTTCGTCATGCACGTCGACGACGGCCGGCTCAACGACGATCGCTACAAGCCCGCGGTCGACGCCACCTTCCATGCGATCAAGGCGAATCCCGCGGTCGACAGCGTTCGCAACCCGGTGGGCAAGAACGCGGAGATCGCGGGCATCATCTCCGACGACGAGCGCACGGGGCAGATGCCCGTGCTGCTCAACGTCGGGACCGGCTTCATCACGACCGAGCTTGCCGAGGAGGTCCTGAGGGCGACCGCGCCCGCACGCAGAGCGGGGATCGAGGTCGCAGTCGGAGGCCCGATCGGCAGCGTGCTCTCGTCGCCCGAGACGCAGACCAGCGAGGTGATCGGCAACATCTCGGCGATGGTGATCCTCGCCCTCGTCTTCGGCAGCCTCGTGGCGATGGGGCTGCCGATCGTGAGTGCTGCGGTCGGCCTGGCGATCTCGACCTCGGTGATCGGCCTGATGGGTCACGTCTTCTCGGTGCCGTCCGTCGCCCCGACGCTCGCGACGATGATCGGCCTCGGGGTCGGGATCGACTACGCCTTGTTCCTGATGACCAAGCACAAGGAGCAGCTCGAGGACGGCATGGAGGTCCGCGAGTCGATCGCCCGCTCCGTGGCCTCCTCCGGCAGTGCCATCGTGTTCGCGGGCGGCACGGTCGTGATCGCCCTCCTGTCGCTGGCGGTCGCGGGTATCCCCTTGGTGACCGTGCTCGGGGTCGCTTCGGCGATCGCCGTGTTCACCGCGGTGCTCACATCCATCACCTTGCTGCCGGCGATCCTGTCCCTGGTCGGGCACGGAGTGCAGCGCCTTCGTATCCCGGGCTTCCTGCGCATGAAGCCCCGGCCCCCGGGGCACCGGCGTTGGGATGCCTGGGCTCGGTGGGTCGGTTCCCACCCGTGGATCGCCGTCGCGATGTCACTGGCGATCCTCGTGCCCTTGATCGTGCCGTTGTTCACGCTCGAGCTCGGGCAGCCGGACGTGGGCGTCACGCCGACCTCGACGACCCAGCGTCAGGCCTACGATCTGCTCACGCAGGGCTTCGGTGTGGGCTACAACGGCCCCCTCCTGCTGGCGATGAGCCTCGATCCGGTCGCGAAGCCGAGCGCGAAGTACACGAAGAAGTACGACGAGGCGACCGCGCTGCAGAAGGAGCTCGAGAAGGAGCAGAAGCGCCTCGAGGCGCAGCAGGCGCAGCTCGAGGAAGAGCAGGATGCGTTGGAGAAGCGCGGGCGCGAGCTCCAACGGGAGGCGAAGGCGCTGGCGCGCCAGGGAGCCGCGTTGGCGCGCGAGGGGGCCGACCTGAAGGCGCAGGGGGTCCGGCTGGAGGCACGGGCGGCCGGGTTGCGCGAACGCATCATCCGCACCGGCCGCACGATCGTGCCCCTCGCGGCCCGTCTCGCATTCATCGAGGCTCGCGAACGACGGGTCGAACGGTTGATCGAGCAGACGACCGACCCTGACGAGCTGCGCCGGCTGAAACGCCGGCTCGCCCGCCTTCAGGAGAAGGAGGCGGGCATCCGCGCACGACTCGCACCGCTGGTCGCTCGAGAACGTCGGTTGCTCGAGCACGCTGTCGCCCTCGAACGCCAGAAGCAGGCACTCGAAGCGCAAGCGGAACGCCTCGGTGCCGAGGAGCAGGCGCTGGAACGACAGAAGTCACGGCTCGAGGCGCAGGCCGAGCGACTCGACCGAAAGAAGGTCATCCTTCAGCAGCAAGCCGACGAGCTCCAGGCTGAGGCCGACGCCGCGAAGAAGCAGAAGCAGCAGGCAGAGCGCCTTCAGGACCAGCTGACGGCGATGCTCACCCAGGCCGGTGGCGACCCGCGCGGTACCGATCCGAGGATCGTCGCGATCCAGGACACGGTCGGCGACGACGATCAGGTCGTGGCGGTCTCACCCCCCCTCATCAACGACAGCGGTGATGCCACGATCCTGAGCGCGGTGCCGTTGCGAGCTCCCTCGTCCGACGCCACCGCTCGCCTGGTCACGGGGCTGCGAGACGAGGTCCTGCCCCAGGTCACCGGCACGAACGGCGTGATCGCCCACGTCGGCGGCACGACGGCGACCAACGTCGATCTCGCGAGGAAGATCTCCTCGCGGATGCTCCTCGTCGTCCTGACCGTGCTCGGGCTGAGCTTCGTGCTGCTGATGATCGCGTTCCACTCACTGATGATCCCGTTGCAGGCGGGCCTGACGAACCTCCTCACCGTCGCCGCCGCTCTCGGAGTGCTCACGGCGGTCTTCCAGTGGGGGTGGGGGCTGTCGCTGATCGGGCTCGATGCTCCCCGGGGAACGGTGCCGATCGCGAGCTACGTGCCCCTCATGATGTTCGCCGTCCTCTTCGGGCTGTCGATGGACTACGAGGTGTTCATGGTGAGCCGCATCGCCCAGCACCACGCCGAGGGCGAGGATCCTCGATCGGCGGTGACGTCGGGGCTCGGCGCGGCGGCGCACGTGGTCACCGCGGCAGCGCTGATCATGTTCCTCGTGTTCGCGAGCTTCATCATCAACGGCGACCCCACGATCAAGCAGTTCGGCGTCGGCCTCTCGGTGGCGGTGCTGCTCGCCGGCGTGATGATCGTCCTCCTCGCGCCCGCCCTGCTCACCATCGTCGGCCGCTGGATGTTCGTGCTCCCGAGGTTCCTCGATCGCACGCTGCCGAGCATCGACGTCGAAGGAGGGGTCGAACCCGAGCCCGTGCTCCTCGAGGAAGGGCCGGCCGCTCCCTAGTCGCGAACGACCTCAGGGTCGCGACGGAGCAGCGGCACCGGGGCCGCCACCCGCGATGCGAGCCAGGTCGTCACGGGCATCGCGGCGATCAGGCCGATCGACCCCACGAGTGTCCGGACGATCTCGGTCGCGACCACCTCGGCGCCCAGCAGGCGACCGAGGGGAAGCTCCGAGAGCTGGAAGATGATCAGCAGCGGCAGTGAGGCGCCCGCGTAGGCGAGCGCCAGGGTGTTCACGATCGAGCCCACATGATCGCGACCGACGCGCATGCCGGCACGGAACAACGAGCGAGCGTCCAGGCCAGGGTCGGCCTCGCGGAGCTCCCAGACGGCCGAGGCTTGCGTCACGGCCACATCGTCGATCGCGCCGAGCGCACCGATCACGATGCCCGCGAGGAGCAGCCCCGCGAGGTCGATGTCGGTACCGAGCGCCGTGATCACGTACGATCCCTCGCTGCCGAGCCCCGCGAGCCTCGCCATCGGCTGCCAGAGGAGCGACAAGGTCAAGGTCACCGCGACCCCGGTCAGCGTCCCGATCAGGGCAACGGTCGTGCGGTCGGTGAAGCCGTGGGCGAGGTAGATCACCACGAACGCGATCGCGCCTGCCCCGACCGAGGCGACGAGCACGGGAGGCGAGCCGTCGAGGATCGCCGGCAGCACGAACAGCAGCAGGATGCCGATCGAGATCGCCAGCCCGAACAAGGCGGCGACGCCTCGCATCCCCGCGAGCAGGACGACCAGCACGGCGAACACGATCGCGAGCCACAGGAGCGACGGCGTGCGGATGCGGTCGTAGAAGCCGTAGGGGGCTCCGGGCACCTCGATCGGTGGACGCTCCAGGATCACCCGTTCGCCGACCCCGACATCGGGGGCGGTCGACACGTCGGGCAGCTCGATCACGACCTGCGTGCCGGCATCGTCCCCCTGCTCGATCTGGAACGTGAGTTGGCGACATGTCGGCCCGCCATCCGGGGGTGCCGTCGCAGGCCCCTCTTCGGTGACGGCGTCGGTCGCCGATCCGCACGGTCCGCGATCGATCGCGACCGT
>Ga0075304_1000195_pt1 | contig 15225 bp, 26 predicted proteins | sample Joice_CattailNLA_FD_120067 | JGI IMG/M metagenome (GOLD analysis project Ga0075304, IMG submission 120067) | Natural and restored wetland microbial communities from the San Francisco Bay, California, USA, that impact long-term carbon... | ecosystem: Environmental > Terrestrial > Soil > Wetlands ... | reverse complement strand
GCCGGTACTGCTCGATGGTCCAGCCGATCGCCTTGACGGCCTTCAGCCGGCCCGGTACGCGCAGGTCCTGGCCTGATGCGTCCTTCATCACTTCGCCTTTCGCGTCGCGCTTCAGGCGTCCTGCCTCGCGGATGTTGAGCGCGACCTCGTTCGCGAGCTTCTGTTCGCGTGTGTTGAGGTTGACGTTGTAGGCGATCAGGAACTCGCGCGCGCCGACGGCCGTGGCGCCGAGCCGCGCGTTGGGCGTGGACGGGCCCGCGTCCGGCTTCCAGGCCGGGTCGGCCAGCTTCTTCGCGAGCCCCTCGTACTCGCCGGCGCGGATGTCGGCGAGGTTACGCCGCGCGGGAGACGTCGCCGCGTACTCGTAGAAATAGACGGGCAGCGCGAGTGCTTCGCCCATGCGCCGGCCGAGCGCACGCGCGACCTCGACGCATTCGTCCATCGTCACGCCGGCGATCGGCACGATCGGGCAGACGTCGAGCGCGCCCATGCGCGGGTGCGCCCCCTGGTGCCGGGACATGTCGATGAGCGAGCTGGCGGCGGTCGCGGCGCGAAATGCGGCTTCGGCGACGGCCTCCGGCTCGCCGACGAAGGTATAGACGGTGCGGTTCGTGTCCGCGCCCGGGTCCACGTCGAGCAGGCGCACGCCGCTCACGCCGGAGATGGCCGCGGCAATGGCGTCGATGACCGACTTGTCGCGCCCCTCGGAGAAGTTGGGGACGCATTCGACGAGGCGGTTCGTCACGGCGTGCCGGCGTTCAGGTAGTCGACCACCAGCGAGGTCATGAGCCGCATCGCGATCGGCACCGATTCTTCGGCGGCGTAGAAGGTCGGCGTCGTGAACGGTGCATGAACATCCCCCTGGATCCTTAGCGGGCGAACAGCTGCCCTTCGATGTCGCGGAATGACTTGAACTCGAGCGCGTTGCCGCTCGGGTCGGTGAGGAACATCGTCGCCTGCTCGCCGGCCTGGCCTCGGAAGCGCACGTACGGCTCGATCACGAAGGCGACGCCGGCCTTCTTCAGCGTCGCGGCGAGCGCTTCCCAGTCGCGCATATCCAGCACGACGCCGAAGTGCGGGATGGGCACGTCGTGCCCGTCGACCGGGTTGTGGGCGGGCTTGTCGGGAGCCGCGGACGCGACCACGTGGCAGACGAGCTGGTGGCCGAAGAGATCGAAGTCCACCCATTCGTCGGCGCTGCGGCCTTCGGGACAGCCGAGCAGGTCGCCATAAAAGGCGCGCGCCGAGGCGAGGTCGCGCACCGGGATCGCGAGATGGAAGGGCGTCAGTTCCGGCATCAGGCGTCGAGCCGGGCGTCCATCGAGATCTCCGCCTTCAGCACCTTGCTGAGCGGGCAGCCGGCCTTCGCTTTCTGCGCCGCGTCGTCGAACTTGCCGCGGTCGGCGCCCGGCGCCTTGACGGCGACGTCGAGGTGCGAGCGCGTGATCGTGAAGCCCGTGTCGAGCTTCTCGAAGGTGATGGTGGCGGTCGTTTCGATGCGCTCGGGCTTGATGCCGGCTTCGCCGAGCATCATCGAGAGCGCCATCGAGAAGCAGCCGGCATGCGCCGCGCCGAGCAGCTCCTCGGGATTGGTGCCGGGCACGCTCTCGAAGCGCGTGCCGAACGAGTAGGGGATTCCGGACAGGGCCTTGCTCTCCGTCGCGAGCGTGCCCTTACCGTCCTTGAGGCCGCCCTGCCAGGCGGCGGATGCCTTGCGCTGCATGTCCTGCTCCCGAGTGCGTGACCGGAGATTGCAGGGACATGTTAACGCGTGGCTAGCGACCCGCGTAGATGAATCCCCCGCCCTCGAGGACGTCCACGAGGCGGGCGATCGCGCCGCGGTCGACGGCGAAGCAGCCCCAGCTGCGTCCGAGCTTGCCGAGCTCCGACGCCATGCGGTCCGAGACATACCACTGCGAGTGCAGGACGATGGCGCGCGAACGCGCCGAACGGTTGTCGGGATCGAGCCCGTCGAGCGCGAGAGAGAGGCCGTGCGAGCCCTCATAACGGCGCGCCGCGCGGAATGCGCCGAGGGAAGAGGCATGCGAACCCGTCGCGTCCGAGAAATAATCCGCCATCCCGTCGTGGTCGCGATCCGAGCCCTGGCCATGCGAGACCAGGTAGGTCTCGACGTGACCGGTGGCGAGGCTCAGCAGGAACAGCCGCCGCTCGGCCGAGGGCCGCGCGAAGTCCACGATCGCGACCTGGCCGTTCAGGTCGCCGCGGTCGTGGGACTCGTAGGAGCGGATCGCGTCGGCGAGGAGCTGCGGGCGCAACGCACCCTCGGGATCGAGCTTGACCCCGCGCCATTGCAGGGCCTCGGCGCGGCCGGCCGTCACGGCGAGGGTCAAGGCGAGGATGAACACGCTCGGGAGCCGCATGGGGCACTCCGGTCCGGGCCTGGAAAGGGCCGCGAATTGTAGCAAACGCGCTTTAGGGCGCTCACCCTGAACTCTCCAAAATGCGCGTTAGCTCCCGTTACGACGGGTCTGGCGCGTGCTCAGGTAGTGGTGCCACAGGAGCCGCGCCGCGACCGAGCGCCAGGGCGCCCAGGCGGCGCTTATCGCGAGCTGCCGCTCGGCGTCCGGCCGCTTTCGCAGCCCCTTGACCTCCTGCAGCGCGATGGCGAGCGCGAGGTCGCCGACCGGCCAGACATCCGGGCGGCGCAGTGCCATCAGGTAATAGATGTCGGCGCTCCACGGGCCGATACCGCGGAGCTGGAGCAGTGCCGCGCGTCCCGCGGCATCGTCGGCGCGCGCAACGCCGGCGAGCGAGAAGCTGCCGTCCGCTACGGCCGCCGCGAGTGCGTGGCAGTACGAGGCCTTCTGGCGCGTGAGGCCGAGCGCGTGCAGGCCGGGTGCGCCGCGTTCGAGCACGCGCTCCGGCGTCATGCCGCCGAGCGTCGCGCTCACGCGGCGGAAGAGGCTGCGCGCCGCGACGATCGAGACCTGCTGCTCGAGCACGATGTGCACCATCGTCGGGAAACCCGGCCGCCGCGCCCACATCGGCGGCAATCCGTTCCGGCGATACAGCGCGGCGAAGTCCGGGTCGCGGCGCGCGAGGGCGCGCACCCCGGCGGCGAGCGTCTCGTGCGTGAGGGAACGCGGGACCGCAGCCATCTTCAGCTGCGAGGCTTCAGCCGCTCGCTGAAATGATAGGAGGCGAGTTCGAGCCCCTCGCGCAGGTAGAAGGCGTGCGCGCGTTTGCGCTGCACGCCGGAGTCGAGGTGGAAGACGTCGCAGTCGCTCTCGACGGCCTGACGTCGCAGCCAGGCGAGCAGCGTCTTGCCGTGGCCCTTCGAGCGCTCGGCCTCGGCCGTGACGAGGTCATCCACGTACAGGTGGCGCCCGCAGAACAGGTTGGTGGAGATCCGGTAGCCCGCGACGGCGACCACCCGACCGCCTTCGCGGAGGCAGGCGAGCCGCAGGCCGTCCGCCTGCATCGCCCGCACCGTCGCCAGGAAGTCCTCGCAGGCGACGTGGGGCCGCAGCTCCGCCAGGACCTCGCGGCAGGCGAGGATCGCCTCGTCCGACTCGGCGTGCTCGATCATGGGTGCGCGCGGATCAGTCCGCGAGGTGGTACTCGACCGTCGAGACGACGCGCACCTTCTTGATGTGCGGCGTGGTGCTGTCGCGGTTCTCGATCGAAAACTGGCCCTGCTGCGCGGAACGGATGCGGCCGAGGCGGCTGCCGGAATCCTCCGCGAACTTCTCCGCCACCGCCCGCGCGTTCTTGGTCGCTTCCTCGACCATCTCGGGCTTCAGCTTTGACAGGCCGGTGAACTCGAACTGCATCTGGCCCTGGTAGCCCTCGCCGGACAGCGCGACCCCCTTCTGGCCGAGCGCGATGACGTCGCGCATCGCCTTGCGGACCGCTTCGACGTCGTTGGTGTAGACGGTGACCGTGGAGGTCGCCGTGTAACGGTAGGCGATGTTGCTGGTGTCGCCATAGGACTGCGCAAAGCGATCGGTGACGGCGGGTGCGCCGACGGTGATGGCCTCCGCGGCGATCCCGTGGCCGGCGAGGAATTCCGTGATCAGCGCGTTCTTCTTCTGCAGGGAGCCGAACAGCGCGTTGAGGTCGTTGCTCGCGTCCTGGAAGGTGAGCGGCCAGATCGCGATGTCGGCCGGCACTTCGCGCTCCGAGAGCCCCTTGACGACCACCGTGCGGTCGAACTTCTTGACCCGGACCGCATAATTGCCGAGCAGCCAGCCGAGGGCGATCAGGCCGAGCAGGAGGCTGGCGCCGAGGACGACGAGGCTGCGCGAAATCGGTTCGTTCATGTCAGGTTCCTGGAAGAAGGAGCGGGAGGTCCGGCAACGCGCATTTTCTCATGCGCGCGGCTTCGCGAGTAGCGCTTCGCGCCGGGCGAGGCTCGCCGCCGGCCAGTGTTGCTTGCGATCGTAGAATTCCGGCACTGCGGGCGTGCCCGGCGGCAGCAGGACCCAGGGCTGTTTCGAAGACGTGAAGATGTGGATGTCCGGCGGCAGGGCGTCCGGGTCGTCCAGCGTCCCGACGCGCACGAAGGCGACGGAATCACGCGCGCCCGCGTAGTGGCTCCACAGGGCGATCCGGCACGTGGGGCAGCGCGCGATCTTCTGGCCCTTGCCGCTGGCGGAGGGCGTCTCGACCCTGTCCGGCTGACCGGCCAGCAGCGTCACGCGATCGGTCTCGATCATCGCGTTGAGCGCGAACGAAGCGCCGGTCTCGCGCTGGCACCAGCGGCAGTGGCAGCAGTGCACGAACAGTGGTTCCGTTGCCATCCGGTAGCGGATCGCACGGCAGTCGCAGCCGCCCTCGATCGGGAATTTCGTCGTCGTCATGGCGCCACCCTCGCGTACAGCACGCTGTCGATCACTTCGCCGTCCTTGAACACGCTCTTGCGCAGCACGCCCTCGCGGACGTAGCCGCACTTCTCGAGGACTCGCATCGAGGCGGGGTTCCAGGCGAACACCGGCGCCTCGAGCCGCAGGAACCCGCGCTGCGAGAGCGCGTGGTCGGTCACCGCGCCTACCACGGCGGTCATGATGCCGCGTCCCCAGAACGGTTCACCGAGCCAGTAGCCGATGTGCGCGCAGCGCGCGTGCACGTCGGCGAGCGGCACGAGGCCCACGCCGCCGGCGCAGTGACCCTCCACCTCGATCGCGAAGCCGGTCCTGTCCGGTTCGGCGCGCGCGAGCGCGAGCCACGCCGCGGCATCCGCGTCGGTGTACGGATGGGGAAAGCGGTCCTTGAGGTTGCGCCAGACCTTGCGGTTGTTCGCGTGGCGTACGAGCGAGGCCCGGTCGCCGTCCTGCCAGGGCCGAATCACGGCGAGCGGTGCCTCTCGGGTGGTCAGCGCCTCGCATTCACGGTCGAGCCGCTCGTACTCCGCCGCGAAACGGCCGCGGAACGCGCCCCAGGCGTCGACGCCTTCCCACCGGTCCACCGTGACGTAACGGAGGGGCTTCGCCCCTTGATGCAGCAGTTCGCTGCCGAGGTAGCCCGGCGCGCGACGAAAAAGCTGTGCCCAGTCGCCCTCCGGGCCGTAGCGAGACTCGAACTCCGCCTGCCGCGCCGGCGCGACCGCGAACTCCCAGAGCGCGGTAAACCTCGCGGCCGGCATCAGCGCGGCTGGCCGGCGAGCCAGGCTTCCGCTTCCGCGACAGTGGCGAACAGCATCATCGGCACGCCGCGATTGTTCGCGACGGTTTCCGCGAACTTCATCAGCTCGCCGCCGGCGTTGACGTCGACGTAGGCGACCGAGCGGAAGAACCCGCGGGCCAGCGCGCTGTTGTCCGAGGCGATCTGGTACACGTCCCAGGTCTCGAGCCGCCGGCCCTCGAGCCGCTCCTCGATCAGCACGTTGAAGCACTGTCGCGCCTCGCATTCGCGCAGCAGCTCTTTCAGGTAGCCGGCGACGTTCTCCAGCGTGTTCTTGCCGGTCACGACGGCGTGCAGGTAGGTCGGCTTCCCGGTGATCGTGAGCTGGTACGTCATGGCGCGCCCGCGTGGCGGGGCCGGAAATTATCGCTCAGCTCGAGTGGTCGTGCACGGCCCGCCAGCCGGCGCCGATGCGCTGCAGCACCAGCGTGAACCAGCCCGTCTGCTTGGGCTGGTCGCCGCCCTCCAGCGTCCAGCGTGCCGTGGCGAGCGCCGCGTCCGGCCCGAGCGGGCGGACGGCGAGCGCTTCGAAGCGAAGCTGCTGGATGGCCTTGCCGTCGCGGAAATAGCGCTCGCGAAAGGCCTTCTCGATCGCCTCGACGCCCGGCCGCGGCCCGTCCTTCGTCATGAATGTGATGCTCGCGTCGTAGATCGCGAGGTGACCGGCCAGGTCGCCGCGGTTGAAGGCCTCGCTGGAGGCGGCGAGCTGCCGCCGGATCTCGGCTTCGTCGGCGGCCCAGTCGGCCGTCGCGGCGGGGGCGGCGAGGGCCGCCGCCACGAGGATCACGAACCGCATCGCAATGGCTGTCTTCAAGTCGCTCTCCCGTGGATGACGATGACTTCGTGCGGCCCGGTGAGCCGCTCGCGCCTGCGCCGGTTGATGCGGTTGATGCCGTCGATCAGGAAATGCCGGTCCTGCCACTCCAGCAGCAGGATCGGGCGATCGTCGCGCTTCGGCCGCGCGCGGTCGTGCGCGTCCACGTGCACGAGCGGCACGAGCCGCTCGAGCGGCCAGCGCTCGCGGGTGATGCTGAGCATGGCCCGCGTCAGCACCGGCGGCGCCTCCGGCAGCTTCAGCATTCCGTCCATCGACATCACGAAGCGGTTCTTGCGCCATAGACGGTTCAGCGTGTCCAGCCAGTCGTGTCCCGGCCGGGCATGAAAGCCGAGCTGCGACGTCGCCTCTTCCCAGAGCGCCTGTTCGTCAGCAGACATGGGCGCCCCGGGCGAGCAGGAGGGCGCGCAGCAGCGAGCGGTGGCAGCGCGCCTCGTCCTCGCAGTAGCAGCCGATGGAGAAGTTGCTCGCGTGTGACAGGGCGGCGAGCACGGCGATCGCCTGGCTCGGGCCGGGCTGCGCCATCTCCGCCCGATAGCGTCGCGCGAAGCGGCGCCAGTCGGCGTCGCTGACCGCCGCGCGACCCAGCTTCAGCGTCGCATCCGAGGGTGCGAGCAACGGGAGCCAGACGTCGTACCAGTTGCCGGAGGCGAACTCGGATTTCGGCACGCCGCGCGGCGGGCGGCGGACGGTGCCGAGACGCGGCCCTTCGCCGGCAGCGCGCGGGGAACCCTGCCTGACGACGCGGATGGCCACGGCTATCCCGCCAGTTCCTTGTAGAACACCACCGTGTCGTGCAGCGTCCTGCCGTCAGTATCGAGCGCGAAGCGCGGGATGGTGCCGACCACCGTCCAGCCGAGCCGGCGGTACAGGCGCTCGCCGGCGTCGCCGCGCCTGGAGTCGAGCACCAGCAGCCGGAATCCCGCGGCCGACGCCTCGCGTTCGACCGCCGCCATCAGCTGCGCGCCGAGCCCGTGCTTGCGCGCGCGCCGGTGCACGATCAGCTTGGAGACGTCCGCATGGTGCGGCTGGTTGGGCGCCCAGGAGGGATGCACCTGCACGCTGCCGGCGATACCCTCCGCGTCGCGCGCGACCAGGTGAATCGCCCCCGAAGCGGGATTTGCGAGCTGCCGGCGCCACCAGTCCTCGGACTCGGCCTGCGTGAGCGAGATGAAGCTCACGGCGGCGCCGGAGTCCACGGCGTCCACCAGCAGCGCCGCGAGCGAGCGCAGGTCCGCCTCGCTGACGGGCGGGCGCAGGCGCTCGATCATCCGGTCTTCTTGTAGCCGGAGACGTGCGAGGCGATGGCGCGCCACGCACCATCGCGCTTGATGAGCACGTTGGTGGACTGGCATTGCGCGACGTACGGGCCGTCCGCATCCGTGCCGCGGACCGTGCCGGTGCCGGCGGCGATCGCCGTGCCGTTGTCGAGGACGTCGAGCCGCTTGATCTCGAAAGTCAGCGAGTCGTAACCGGGCTTGTTCTTGCTGACCCAGTCGAGCTCGTCGGCGCGCGTCGTCCAGTTGCCGTCTCCGTCCACCATCTGGAACTCGGGCGCGAGGAGGCGACCGAGCAGTGCCGTGTCCTGCTCGAAGTAGGCCTTCGGCCACAGGACTTCCTTGATCTCGCGCAATGCCGCCTCGTCCGCGGATCGGTCCGCGGCTGCGGTGGTACCGAGGGCCAGCGCGCCGCAGAGCGCGAGCGCGATGACTGCAATCCGGTTCTTCATGAGGTGCCTCCTATTTCAGGTACACGGCTTCGCACAGCAGTGTCTGGACGCCGGCCTCGTCGCGAAGTTCCAGCCGGTCGGCCTGGATGCGCCACTGCGTGCTGGCCGTCAGCGACCGCCCCAGTGACCGCTCGAGCGCATCGAGCGGCGGCGGGCAGGCCATGCGGGTCGAAGCGCCGGAGCCGAAGGCGATGCCCTCGCCCGTGACGGTCAGCGCGCCGGAGAGGCCGTTGCAGCCGACGGTCGCCGACCAGCTGGCGCGCCCGTCGGCACTGCGCAGGATCACGTGGGGCTCGCGCTTGCCGTCGACGACGGTGACCGGCTCGCCCGCGAGCGAGAGGATGCGCCAGTACGTATTGAGCAGCTCGGCATCCGCCTTGGGCGGCTCGGCGATGCGCTTCATCAGGATGTCCACGGTACTGCCGGCGCCGCGGGTCAGTACCGGATGGTGGGTATCCGAGGTGAACCAGAGCCGGCCGTCGACACGGATCACCGCGCGCACCGCATAGGTATGCGAAGGCTCGATTTTCGCGGCGTCATAGGGAATCGTGAACAGTATCGGCGGCATCGGCGCGTTCGGGATCGTCGTGCGCCCGATCTCCATGGCCGGCGCATCCGCCCGGGAGACGTCCTGCAGCACCGCTTCGAACTCGGCGTCCGGCGGCAGGGCCATGCGCTCGCGATAGGTGGCGCTGCCTTCGATCACGGCCGCATTCTGCGCCGGCCTGCCGGTACCGGCGCAAGCACCGAGCGTCGCGATGGCGAGGGCGGCGAGGGCGCCTGCGGTGGCTTTCATGGCGCGGTGTACCTCGTCGGAGCTTACGGGAGTTCTTCGTGCTGCGGCAGGTCGTCGGTGATCCTGTGCCAGGGCGCCTTCGAGCCTACGTAGATGTGGGCGGTCGGCCGCAAGGACGGGGCATCGGCGAGCGCGCCGAGGTTCACGTGCACGTACTCGCCGCCGCGCACGACGGAGTAGAGGAAGCTCCCGCAGGCACCGCAGCGCGCGTCGTAGTTCCGGGCCTCGCCATGCTTGAGCAGCCTGCGCGTCCCGGTGACCAGCTTGAGCTTCGACCGCTCGATGCCTGCGAAGGGCTTGCAGGCGGCGCCGGTCGCGCGCCGGCACTGCGAGCAATGGCAGTTGAGGGCGTAGCGGAAGGCATCCCCGACGGTGAATCGGACCGCCCCGCAGAGGCACTTGCCTTTGAGCTTTTTCATGAGCCTGGGGGCGGCTGCCAGAGTTCGATCTTGTTGCCCTCCGGATCCATGACCCAGCCGAACTTCCCGTATTCGGAGTCGTCGGTCTTGTCGAGGACCTGGCAGCCTTCCTCGCGCAGCGCCTTCAGGAGCGCCGTCAGGTCGGCCACGCGGTAGTTGATCATGAAGCTCGACTGGCTCGGCGCGTAGTAGTCGTTGTTCGTCTCGCCGATGTTCCAGACCGTCGTGCCCTTGACCGCGTTGCCGGCGTCGTCGGTCCAGGTGAATGCCGCGCCGCCCCAGGATTGCACGTCGATGCCGAGGTGCTTCTGGTACCAGGCGCGGAGCGCCACCGGGTCCTTCGCCTTGAAGAAGATGCCGCCGATGCCGGTGACCCTTTTCATGTGAACCACCTCCTGTGTCAGCATTGGACTTCAGCGTCACGGTGCTTGTCCAGAAGGAGTACGCCATGCACACCGGGTCCTGTCTCTGCGGCGCCGTGAAGTTCGAGGTGGAGGGCGAGCTGAATCCGCCGGACGCCTGCCATTGCACGCAATGCCGCAAGACCTCCGGTCACTACTGGGTGTCCACCGACATCCCGCGCAAGGCGTTGAAGGTCGACGGCGAGTTCAACGTGGCCTGGTTCCGCTCGTCGGAGAAGGCGCAGCGCGGCTTCTGCTCGACCTGCGGCGCCTCGCTGTTCTGGGACCGGATCGGCGGTGACTCGATCAGCGTCGCCATGGGCGCCTTCGAAGCGCCGACCGGCACGCACGTGGCGAAGCACATCTTCGTCGCCGACAAGGGCGACTACTACGAGATCAAGGACGGGTTGCCGCAGAATCCGCAGTAAGTCAGGGGCGCGCGGCGATGCACTCCACCTCGACGCGCGCGCCGAGGGCAAGACCGTTTGCGCCGAGCGCGCTGCGGGCCGGGTAGGGCGGCGAGAAGAAGCTCCGGTAGACGTCGTTGAACGCCGCCCACTCGCCGATGTCCGCGAGCATCACCGTGCATTTCACGACGTCGCGCAGCGTGTAGCCGTGGGTCTCGAGCGTCGTGCGGATGTTCTCCAGGGTCTGCCTGGATTCCCCCTGGATGCCGCCAGCCGCGAGCTCGAGCGTGCCGGGCTTGATCCCGATCTGGCCGGAAAGATAGAGCGTGTCGCCGACGCGCACGGCCTCGGAGAAGGGCAGCGTGGTCGGCGTGACCTTGCCGGAGTTCAGGAACTCGATCGCGGGCGCCTCGCCCGCGCGCGCGGGCAGGGCGGCGACGAGCAGGACCGTTGCAACGGTCGTCGTCAGGTAGCGGGTCATGTACTTCTCCTTCAGGAGGCCACCGCGAGCAGGAACAGGATGAAAGCCGGGAAGATGGCAGTGATCCAGAAGATGCGCACCGCGAGCTGCAGCGCCGGCCGGTCCGGCTGCGAGCGCACCTGGCTCCAGTTCAGGATCGCCGTCACCGGCAGCGCCACGAGACCGAGCAGCATCGCGGCCAGGCCAACGAATGAACCCGTGCCGTTGGTCGCCGCGATGATCGCGGCGACGAACAGGAGCTGGAAGATCAGCGGCAGCAGGACGCCCAGCACGCGGCGGCTCACCGGCGGCCATCCGTGGCCGTGATGCGCGTCGCCCGCATCGCGAGGTGCACTTCGCGCAGGAAACAGGCGAGCCCGATGACGAGCGCCAGCATGGCAGCCGTGAACAGGCCGCCGACCAGCCACTTGAGCGGCGCATCGAGCATGACCTCGACGAACAGCGTGGCAATGACGATGCAGATCAGCAGCGCGGCCACCGTGCAGGACGTGATCGCGATGCCGCTGAAATGCCGCCGCAGCTCCAGGACCCGCCGTGCGGGATCGACCGCGTCGCCGCTGAGCTGCCGCACGCGATCGACGATCCGGGCGAGCCGGCCCGTCATCACGTTGAGCAGGCCGGCGATGCCCGTGAGCAGGAAGACCGGCGCGAGCGCGAGCTGGATGGCGCGCGCCATGTCCGAGTAGCCTTCAGGTGACGGGCTGATGTCCACTTCGGTTCAGGGCTTCTCGCGGTCGTAATAGTCGACCGTGTCCTCGGCGCGAAACATCCCGCGCAGCCCGCCGTCGCCGCGTTTGCCGCTGACGACCAGCACCTTCCCGGAGTCCGGATACTCGCAGGCTTCCACCTCGACCAGCGTCGACAGCGCCAGGTAACGCATTGTCGTCGTGCCCGTGTTGATGATCTGGTGGGCAACTTCCGGTCCGCCGGGCGGGCAGGCGATGACGTCGTGCCTGCGGATCGGGTAGCGCGCCTCGCCGAACCGCAGTTCACCCTCGCCCTCGAGGATCAGGAACATCTCTTCCTCGCCGTGGTGGTTGTGGAAGGGGCACTGGACCTTGCCGGGCGGCAGGACGGTCAGGTTGTAGCCGAGGTTCTTCGCGCCGATGTGGTCGCTGAACCGGGCGCGGCTCGAGGTATAGCGGCCGTTTTCCTCGACGTCGTCGAATACGGCCTCGTCGAGATTCATGATGGGCCTGGTCACGGGGCGCTCCCGACGTCGATGGCGGCACGCCGCCAGGTCAGCACGCGCCGCCGCGGCACGCCGTCCACTTCGGCGTTCAGGCTGATGTACAGCCGGTCTCCTTCGATGCGGATCTCGCGCCGGTACTCCACGCCCACTTCTCCCGGGCGCAGGCTGGTCTCGACGAAATGCGTGATCGAATCGCCGGCGGCGGACACCTCGTAGCGCCCGAAGTACGCGTAATAACCGCGCAGCAGGTCACGCAGGGCATCGGCGTCGAGCGCGGCAAACGGATCGGCGCCCGCCAGCCTCACGCGATCCGGCGCCTGGGCCGCGGCGTCGGGCGGGAGCGGGCGCGGATCGCGCATGAACTGCACGCTCATGTGCCCGGAAGCGGAGTAGATGATCGCGCCGGTCGGGCGCTCGCCCATCCAGTGCGTCAGCGTGCCGTCCTCCAGCATGTCGACGATGCTCTCGAGCAGCCAGGTTCCGACGATGGCGGGGGGCGGGCCGGCCTGTTGGCTCCAGGCCAGCGGAGTCGTGAGCAGGAGGGTCGCGGCGATGATCGAAGACAGGCATCGGGACAGCATGCTTCACCTTCCGAGGCGACAGACGGCGCCCGACATCATACCGACCTGGCCTGCTGCAGCAGCACGATCAGCCGATTCAGCCTGGGCCGCTCATTCCTCGAATGGGTGCGGGCGCCGCGTCGAATCGCTGGAAGGCGGCAGGATCGGCAGCAGGAAGCTCGGCTGGTCGCCGGTCAGGGTCTTCAGGAAGGCGACGATCCGCGCGTTCTCCTCCGGCATGAACTTCCGGCCGAGCTGCAGGCGACCCATGATGTCGACCGCTTCGGAGAGCGTGTGGGCAGCGCCGTCGTGGAAATAGGGATACGTCAGCTCGACGTTGCGCAGGGTCGGGACCTTGAAGCTGAAGCGGTCGATCTCCTGGCCGGTGACGGCGCTGCGTCCCTCCGCCGGGCTTTCGGCCTCGTAGGGTTCGACGATGCCCATCTTCTGGAACGAGCTGCCGCCGACGGCCGGCCCGTTGTGGCAGGCGATGCAGCCGCTGGTCTTGAACAGCCCGTAGCCGGCATGTTCATCGGCGGTCAGCGCATCCGTCTTGCCGAGTAGCCACTGGTCGAAACGCGAGTTCGGCGTCACCAGCGTCTTCTCGAACTCGGCGATCGCCGCCGTCACTTCGCTGATGGTGATTTCGCTGGTGCCGAAGACCTGCCGGAATTCGCGCACGTAGCCCGGGATGGAATCGAGCAGCGCGACCGCCAGGGTATGGCTGAAGGCCATCTCGCCCGGGTTGGCGATCGGGCCGCCGGCCTGCTCCTTGAGGTCCGCCGCGCGGCCGTCCCAGAACTGGGCGACGTTGAGGCTCGAGTTCAGCACGGTCGGCGCGTTGATCGGGCCCTGCTGCCACTTGTCGCCGATCGAGGTCGGGATGTTGTCGGTGCCGCCCATGGACAGGTTGTGGCAGGAATTGCAGGAGATGAAGCCCGACTTCGACAGGCGCGGGTCGAAGTAGAGCTTCTTGCCGAGCTCGGCCATGCCGATGTTGATCTGCTGCGGCGGCGCGATCGGCTGGATCGGTTCATCGGCCCGGGCGGCGTATGCAGCCGCGCCCGCAATCAGCAGGAAAAAGGCGGCGGGGAGCGAATGCGGCTTCATGGAGGACACCTCCCTCTGACGATGGGGTTCCGGCCAGTACCCAGACTACTTGGCCCGGATCCATCGGTTCTTGATGGAAATCAAGAACGGATGCGGGTGCCCTGCTTCCGCGCTCCACAACAACCGCGCAGGAACCTCGCCGTCTTCTCCGACAGGCCGACAATCTTGTTGGTGGCTTGCCGATAAAACTTGAAGTTCAGCTCGGTCTGCGGCTTTCCGTCCTGCCAGTCCGAGTACGGCTTCAATTCGCGGCGTCCGAGCCTGCGGCTGACGCGGGCGGTGCGCCGCACGACGATGCTGACGCGCGGGGTTTGACGCTCGAGGCCGGGCTTGCGCGGGACTGCGGCCGCGGCGGTGACCCGGCCCACGGCGATGAGGCCGGCGCCTCCTTCGTTCTCGCTTGCGAAGATGAAGATGTCGTCGCCTGCGGCAATCTTCCTGCCGCCGTACATGGTCTTCTGCCTTCGGAAGGTGAATGTCCTGGCGTTCGGGTCAGCGATTTCGGCCTTGATGGCGAACATCAGGTTAAGCACTCGCTTCCAACGAGTCCGTCAGCCCAGGACCTGCGGATTGAGTTGCCACACGGCGTAGTTGAGCACAGCGGCAAAGCTGACCCAGAGGAGATACGGAACGAGCAACGCTCCTGCCAATCGGCTGATTCTCCAGAAGGCCACCAGGGTTGCAGCGATGAGCAGCCACAGCAACAGGATGTCGACGAAGGCCAGGCCACCGCGATGCCAGCCGAAGAACAGCCAGCTCCAGAGCGCGTTGAGCGCCAGCTGCACGATGAACAAGGTGAGTGCAGTCCTGGCTGCGCGAAAGCCGCCAACTCGCCAGACCAGCCACGCAGCGATACCCATCAGGGCATACAAAGCCGTCCAAACAGGCCCGAAGACGGACGATGGCGGCGCCCACTCAGGTCGGACGAGCTGGTTGTAGAACGGACCAGCCTCGATGGATGCCGCACCGCCAATGCCTGCGGCAATGAAGCTGCCAATGAGCCATGCCGCGAGACCCGACAGCTGGGCGAGCCACGACTTGCCTTGCGCATTCAATGGACTCAACGGAATGTCCTTCCAGGTCCCGTCACGCTGACGCACCGACTTGAACGGAGATCCGTGGACGTGCACTTCCGTGCCCGGCGCATGGTTCACGAACTCGAGCATGTGCGGCGCGAACCAGTAGCTCACGTTGAGCGTGTCGAAATGGACGTTGAATGCGTAGTCCGAGGTCAGCTTGCCAATGACGGCGACCCTGGATTCGGATGGCGTGGTCTCCCCGTAGACATTGCCGATCATCTCCGCGATGCCCAGGCGCTCCGTTTCAGCCGTGCGGAGGATCCGGACGTTGTCGCCGAATGAGATGTCGTTGGACGGGGACATCGTGGCCGCTGAAGGCTGCTCCTAACCGTGGGTCTCGATCCCGCGATAGATCTCCGCCAGCGTAGCCGACTTCGATCCGGCGGAGAATACGCGCGCGACGATCGCCGCAGCGTCGTTCGGGCGGCCGACATGGAGCGTCGCCAGGAAGCGAGTCGCTTCCTCGCGGGACAGGCCCCGCGTACGCACCACGGCGAAGGCGCGGCCCGGACGAATCAGGGCTTCGTCGATGTCGCCGATGTTGTGCAGGTTGGTCGTGAAGACAATATTCCT